>Ga0307278_10000466_pt1 | contig 20337 bp, 14 predicted proteins | sample ER_DNA_117_FD_194482 | JGI IMG/M metagenome (GOLD analysis project Ga0307278, IMG submission 194482) | Bulk soil microbial communities from the East River watershed near Crested Butte, Colorado, United States - ER_DNA_117 | ecosystem: Environmental > Terrestrial > Soil > Floodplain | place...
GCTCGTCGGAGTCGAACGGCTTGACGACGCAGTCGTGCGCGCCCGCGCGGATGAGCGCGGGGACGTCCTCGCGCGACGCCGCGAGCGCCAGCAGCGGCGTGCGGCCCAGGCGCCGGCCGAGCGCCGCGATGGTGCTGTCGCCGGCGGCCGCGTCGAGAACGACGGCATCGGGCCCCCGCTCGGCGATCAACCGCGCCGCGCGCAGCGGATCGGCCGCGTGGCGAACGCCGTAGCCGTCGCCGACGATCTCCTGCACGAACGCCCCGAGCTCGGCGTCGGCGCTGACCACGAGCACGCTCGCGCGGTCCGCGTCGGCCTCGCCCGTCGAGCCGGCGTCACGCCGGTCGTCGGCCTCGAAGTCCGCGCGCAGGCGCTCGACCGTCGCGCGCTGGCGTTCGGCGACGTCGACGGTCGGCGGAGCCGGCACGCCGTTGGTCTCGGCCACGTCCGTGACCGGCGCGAGCGGGAGCTCGACCACGAACAGCGCCCCGCCCTCGGGCGCGTCGGACAGCGTGACCCTGCCGTTGTGCAGCGCGACGAGGTCGCGCACGATGGCCAGGCCCAACCCGCTGCCGCTCGGGCGGCTCGCGCTGCCGGCGCCCTGCCGGTAGCGCTCGAAGATCTCGCGCCGCTGCCCGACCGCGACGCCGGGGCCGTCGTCGGCCACCTCGATGCGCAGCCGGCCGTCGGCCGCCGCCACCGAGCAGCGCACCAGGCCATCGGCCGGTGCGTGCTTGAGCGCGTTGGCCAGGAGGTTGGAGACGACCGAGAGCACCTTCTCCTCGTCGACGCATGCGCGCACCTGCGCCGGCGCCTCGAGCACGAGCCGCTGCCCGCGCATCTCCGCGACGCTGGCGAAGCCCTCGCAGCTCGAGCGGATCAGGCCGGCGACATCGACCTCGCGCGTGTCGATCGCGAGGTGCCCGGCGTCGAGGCGCGAGATCTGCAGCAGCTCGTCGACGCGCTTGAGCAGCACATAGGCGTTGGCGCGGATCCGCTCGACGTCCTGCGTGTGCCCCACGGCCATCTCGTCGGTCGCCAGCAGGCGGCCGCACAGTCCCAGCACAATCGACAGCGGCGTCTTCAGCTCATGGCCGACGCCGGCCAGCAGCTCCCGTCGTTGATCGTCGAGCGCGCGCGACCAGTTCGCCAGCGAACCAGCTTCCAGATCCCGGCGATCCGCGCCCCAAACGCGCCGCCGGCCTGCCTCACGCTCCACTCGGGAATCGCCCCTGTCGGCATCCTGACCGACCATTCCCCAGCCCCCCAGGCCCCTATTGAGTTTGTCGTTTCCCTACAGCCGTGAATGAAAGCGTGACAAATCCCCTCGGGCAGGGGAAGTTCGTACCCCACCTCCCGCAGTGAGTTCCCCCCGTCGGCTCAGAGGCAAGTCACCCGTGAATTCGTCCACCCCAGGACTACGTTGCCCTGCGTACGGTCCGTTGCGGCACGACGCCCTCCCGATCGTGCACCGTCGCACAAGCGGCGGGGCGGCGGCTCCGTGTGGTTCGCCTCTCGCCGCCCCGCGGCCGCCGGGCGGTTCCCCGACTACCCCCCAGGGGGCCGCCCGAGCGGCAGTGGGGTACAAAAGTACCCACACGATGTCGCTTCTGTGCAGTTTCATCCCCCAGGTCGTCCACGGAAAGGGACGGCGCCGAACGTCGCCAGGGATGTGGCGACGCCGGCAAGGGGCAAATTCCGGGGGGCAACATGTCACAGCAGGATCTCGAGGGCTCGGGCCCTCTTGACGACGATCCGCTTCGGGTCATCGTCGTCGACGACGACCCGCTCGCGCGCAGGATGCTGCGCGACGTGCTGCAGGAGGCGGGGATCGTGGTCATCGCAGAGGCCGGCGGGGGCCGCGAGGCCATCGAGCTGAGCAACTACTACAAGCCCGACGTCGTGGTCATGGACCTCGTCATGCCGGGCATCGACGGCATCGCCGCCACGCGGCAGATCGTCGAGCAGACACCTGACGTGCGGGTGGTCATGCTGACCTCCTCCGACAGCGAGGACATCGGCCTGCTGACTCTGCGCGCCGGCGCGTCGGGCTTCCTGTGCAAGAGCGTCGGCGTCGAGGCGCTGCCGCGCGCCCTGCGCTGCGCGAAGGAGGGCGAGGCCGTCGTCTCGCGCCACCTGACCATGCGCCTCATCGAGGGCATGCGCCGCGTGCGCGAGGACGGCGCGGGGATGCGGCCGATCCGCAGCCCGCTGACCCCCCGCGAGTGGGAGGTCCTCGACCTGCTCTGCCAGGAGCGGTCGACCGACGACATCGCCGACACGCTCGTCCTCTCCGTCGAGACCGTGCGGTCGCACATCAAGAGCGTCCTGCGCAAGCTCGGCGTGCGCTCGCGCCAGGAGGCCATCAAGGCCGCCGGGCACCTGCGGTCGGGCCTGGTGACCGACGTCCTGGTGGCCGAGGCGTCATGAGCTCCACGGCGCCGGCCGTCAACGGCGCCGAGGCAGACCTCGACGCCTACGCGGCCCAGGCCGCGCACCAGCTCGGTGAGGCCGTGGCGCTCATGCGCGGCTACCTGGCCCTGCTCGAGCCCCGCGGAGCGGCCGACGCCGAGCTCGGCGCCGTCGTCCGCGGGATGTCCGCGGGCGCCGAGCGCGCTCAGCGCTTCGTCGACGACCTCCTCGATCTCGCCGCGAGCGGTCGCGGCGCCCTCGCCGTCGGGCCGGTGCCGCTGGGCGAGGCTCTCGGCGCCGCGCGGATTCGGCTCGCCGATGACCTGCGCGAGGCGGGCGCGGAGCTGCGCTCCAAGCCGCTGCCGGTGGTGCGCGCCGACCGCGAGCTCATTGTTCGCCTCCTCTGCCACCTGCTGCGCGCCGCCCTTGCGGCTGGCGCGACGGCGATCGAGGTCGACGGCGTCCACGAGGACGGACTCGTGCGCGTCGAGCTACGTGACGACGGCGCGCCCGCCTCCGACGACCCGTTCGCCCCGTTCGCGCGCGGGCGCGGGCGCGGACCGCTGGTGGGCGCGGGCGTCGGCCTGACCGTGAGCCGGCGGATCGTCGAGCTCCACGGCGGCGCGATCGCGATCGACTCGGACGCCGACGGCGGCGCGGTCTCGAGCTTCACGCTCCCGGGGGAGTAATGCGCGTCCTGCTGTGCGACGACAGCGCCGAGCTGCGCGCGCTGCTGCGTTCGGCGATCGAGGACGGCCGCGACGACGTCGAGATCGTCGGCGAGGTGGGCGACGGCGAGGCGGGCCTGCGGCTCGCGGCCGAGCACCAGCCCGACGTCGTCGTCCTCGACCTCGAGATGCCCGGGCCGGCGCCGGCGCCGCTGCTGCGGGCGCTGCGGCGCCTGGCCCCGCGCGCGGCGATCGTCACCTTCTCCGGGCACGACCCGGCCGTCGTCGCCGGTCCCGCGGCGCGCGAGATCGCGCTGCACCTGCCCAAGACGACGGACCTCGCCGCCGCCGGAAGCGCGGTGCGCGAGCTCGGCCGCCGCCGCGCCGCCCGCTCCTGACGCCATACTGCGCTCATGACCTGGAGCGCGGGCATCGAGCCCCTGCGGCCTGCCGCGCCCCGCGTCGTCATCGCCGACGACGACGCGGTGTTCCGCAGCGGGGTGCGCGCCGCGCTCCAGGAGGCCGGGATCATCGTCATCGCCGAGGCCGACAACGGCCGCGACGCGATCGACCTCGCGATCCACTTCCGCCCCGACGTCGTGCTCATGGACGTCGTCATGGTCGGGATGGACGGGATCTCGGCGACGCGGGCCATATCCGCCCGCGCGCCCGAGGTGCGGATCGTGCTGCTGACGAGCTCCGACGACGCCGAGCTCGGGATGATCGGCCTGCGCGCCGGCGCCGACGGCCACCTGGTCAAGGGCATCGACCTCGACGAGCTGGTGGTCGCGGTGCGCCGCGCCGCCGGCGGCGACCCGGTACTCGCGCCCGACGTCGCGCGACGGCTGATCGAGCGCCTGCGCGCCCTGCCCGACGGCGGCCTGGGCGTGCGCCCGGTCCGGAGCTCGCTGACCTCGCGCGAGTGGGAGGTCCTCGATCTGCTGTGCGCCGGGCTGTCGGTCGACGAGGTGGCCGACCGCCTCGTCGTCGCGCGCGACACCGTCCGCACGCACGTCAAGCGGATCCTGCGCAAGCTCGGCGTGCACTCTCAGGCCGAGGCGATCGAGATGGCCAACGGCATCCGCGCCACCTACGCGCCAGGGCACCGCGAGCCGCGCTGAGCGCCCCCCATCCGGGGGTGGCGCGCGCGCGATCCGACGCGCGCAAGGAATCGCCGGGAACCCCCGTTGTTCGGGCGATGCCTTCACGCCCCCGGATCCTCTCGGTCATCGGCGCTCGTCCCGAGATCATGCAGGCCGCGCCCGTCTCGGAGGCGCTGGCCGATCTCGCCGACGAGATCCTCGTCCACACCGGCCAGCACTACGACGAGGCGATGTCGGGTGCGCACATCCACGCCACCCGCCTCCCGCACCCGCGCCACAACCTCGGCGTCGGCTCGCGCCCGCGCGACGAGCAGGTCGCCCTCGGCCAGGAGCGGATCGCCGAGGTCCTCGAGATCGAGAAGCCCGACGTGGTCGTCGTCCGCGGCGACACCAACGCGACGCTCTCGGGCGCTCGCGCCGCGGTCGCCGCGCGCATCCCGCTCGTACACGTCGAGGCCGGCCTGCGCTCCTACCGCGACGACATGCCCGAAGAGCACAACCGGATCGAGACCGATCGCCTGGCCAACCTGCTGCTGGCGCCGACGCCCGGCGCGCGCACGAACCTCATCAACGAGGGCGTCGCGGGCCGCGTCGAGGTCGTCGGCGATCCGCTGTGCGACACGCTCGAGCGCTGGCGCCCGGAGATCGTGCCGGCCGAGGGCGAGTATCTGCTCGCCACCGTCCATCGCAACTACAACACCGACGCCCCCGAGCGCCTGCAGGCCGTCCTCGACTGCCTGGCCCGCTCGCCGTGGCGCGTAACCTTCCCGGTCCACCCGCGCACGCGCGCGGCGCTGAAGACCTGGAAGCTCGACCTCCCCGGCAACGTCGACCTCGTCGACCCCGTCCCGTACACGCGCATGCTCGAGCTCGAGCGCGGCGCGCAGACGATCGCCACCGACTCGGGCGGCGTGCAGCGCGAGGCCTACCTCTGGGGCGTCCCCTGCATCACCCTGCGCGAGGAGACCGAGTGGGTCGACACCGTCGCCGCCGGCTGGAACGTGCTGGTGGGCGTCGACCCCGAGGCGTTCGCGAAGGCGCTGGAGCACCCGCGCCCGCAGGAGCGTCCGAACATCTTCGGCGACGGCCGCGCCGCGCACCGCATCGCGCAGCTCGTCGTGGAACTGGCGAGCAGCGAGCTGGAGGCAGCGGCATGAGTGACCTGTCCATCGGGATCATCGGCCTCGGCCGCATGGGGACCTACCACCTCGAGACGTGGGAGCGCATCGATGGCGCCCAGGTCGCCGCGGTGGCCGAGCCCGACGAGGCCGTCGCCCGCGACCGCATCGGCCGCCGGCCGATCGCCCACTTCACCGACTACCGCGAGCTGATCAAGCGCCGCGACGTCGACGCCGTCTGCATCACCGCGCCGTCCCAGCAGCACTCGCGCATCGCGATGGAGGTCATCGCCGCCGGCAAGCACCTGCTGGTCGAGAAGCCGATCGCCACCACGCTGGAGGACGGCCTGCGCATGGCGGCCGCCGCCCGCAGCGCCGGCGTCAAGCTGATGGTCGGCCACGTCGAGCGCTTCAACCCGGCCGTCGGCAAGCTGCGCGAGCTCATCGCCGACGGGCGCATCGGCCAGGTCTTCCGCGTCCACGCCACGCGCGTCGGTCCAATGCCCGTCCGCATTCAGGACGCCGGGGTCGCTATCGACCTCGCAACGCACGATCTGGACATCATGCAGTTCGTCCTCGGGCGCGACATCACCCGCATCTACGCCGAGGGCGCGCAGTGCGCGCACCCGACACAGGAGGACATGATCGCCTGCCTGCTGCGCTTCGGCGACAACGGCCCGATGGGCGTGCTCGACGTCAACTGGCTCACGCCGGAGAAGCGCCGCGAGATCACCGTCATCGGCGAGCTCGGGATGCTGAGCGCCTCCTACCTGACCCAGGACGTCTGGTTCACCGAGTCGCCGTCAGCGCCCACCGGCTGGGACGAGCTCGCGCGCATCCGCGGCGACGCCGAGGGCGCCGCCCTGCGCTTCGCCCTCCGCCGCGTCGAGCCGCTGAAGGCCGAGCTCGAGGCCTTCGCCGCGTGCGTGCGCGACGACACGCCCGAGCCGATCTCGGCCTACGACGGCTGCCGCGCGCTGATCGCCGCGCTCGCCGTGCGCGACTCGGCCGCCAACTCGCGTCCGGTGACCCTTCTCGACATGCCCAGCCCGGCGCCGCTCGCGGTCGCCGCCTAAACGAGGAACCAGCGCCGTGATCCGCTTCGTCATCCCTGCCTTCAACGAGGCCGACAACATCCCGAACCTGATGGCCGATCTCGCGCCGCGGGCGCGGGAGCTCGGCGCGCGAATCATCTTCGTCGACGACGGCTCGAGCGACGGGACGTCCGAGGCGATCGAGGCCCATCGCGAGGATCTGCACCTGGCCATCGTGCGCCACGAGGTCAACCGCGGCCTGGGCACGGCGATCAACTCCGGTCTGCGCGCCGCGCTGGGCGAGTCCCAGGACGGCGACGCGATCGTCACGCTCGAGGCCGACAACACCTCCGACCTCGACGACCTCCCGGCCATGATGGCGAAGTTCAACCAGGGCGCCGACATCGTCCTGGCCTCGGTCTACGCCCCCGGCGGACGGATCGTCGGCGTCGCGCCGTGGCGGATCGCCGCGTCGAAGGCGGTCTCGAACACCTTCCGCTACGCCGGCGGACTCCAGGAGCTCCACACGCTGTCGTCGCTGTACCGCGTCTATCGCGCCGGCACGCTGCGCCGCGCCGCCGACACCTACGGCTGGCTGCTCGTGCGCGAGCCCGGCTTCGCCGCCAACGTCGAGCTGCTGCTCAAGCTCTACAACTCCGGTGCGAGCGTCGCCGAGGTGCCCACGGTCAACGACTGGAGCCGGCGCCTGGGCGTCTCGAAGATGAACACCAAGCGCACCGTGGTCGCCTACGGGCGGGTCATGGCCGCGCACATCGTCGGCCGTATCCAGCCGCCGCCGCTCTCGCCGCTCGGCGCCGAGGCGCCGGCCGCGATCGAGGCTCCGCAGCAGGGTCCGCGCCGCCTCGAGGAAGCGGCATGACCCGGCGTGTTGGCATCGTCGGGGGCGGGATCCTCGGCACGGTCCTCGCGCTGCGCTTGCAGCAGGCCGGCGCGCAGGTCACCCTGCTCGAGCGCGGCCCGTCGCTGGGCGGCCTGGCCGGCGCCTTCGACTTCGGCGGACACCGTGTCGACCGCTTCTACCACGTGATCGTCCCCTCCGACGAGCGCATGCTCGGCCTGGTCGATGAGCTCGGGCTCCAGAACGAGCTGAGCTTCTCGCCGGTCGGCGTGGGCTTCTTCTCCGGCGGCGAGATGCACCCGTTCAACGGGCTGGGCGACTTCGCGCGCTTCCCGGTGCTGTCCCCGCTCGGCCGGGCGCGCCTGGCGTGGTTCGTGGCCCAGTGCCAGCTGCGCAAGGACTACTCGGCGCTCGAGGACATGGAGCTCGCGAGCTGGCTGCGCCGCCACTGCGGCAAGCAGGTCTACGAGCGCATCTGGCGCCCGCTGCTGAACTCGCGCTTCGACTCCGATCACTCGGAGCTGCCCGCGACCTACATGTGGGCGCGCACGAACCGGATGCGCTCCGCCCGCACCTCGCAGGGCTCGGGCGAGACGATGGGCTGCCTGCGCGGCGGCCACGAGCGCCTCATCGAGGCGGCGGCCGCCCGCGCGATCGAGCTCGGCGTCGACGTCCGCACGGGCGCCGGCGTCGAGGGCCTCGTCATGGATCACGACGCCGTCGCCGGGGTCGTCGTCGACGGGCAGGCCGAGCGCTTCGACCTCACCATCGCCACGCTGCAGCCGCCCGCGCTGCGGCGCCTGCTGCCCTTCCGGATCAGCGGCCTGCTGGACGCCTACCCGGATCGCTACCTGGGCGTCGTGTGCCTGATCCTCAAGCTGCGCCGCTCGCTGACGCCGTACTACTCGGTGAACATCTGCGACGAGACGCCGATCACTACGGTGGTGGAGACCTCGCACGTCGTCGGCACCGACCACACCGATGGGCTGCGCCTGGCCTACGTGCCCAAGTACTGCGAGGCCTCGTCGGAGACCTTCCAGGCCGACGACGACACGATCTTCGAGCGCTTCACCGGGATGGTGCGCAAGCTCGTGCCCGACTTCACCGGCGACGACATCGTCGACTGGACGGTGCAGCGCGCGCCGCTCGTCGAGCCCGTCCACGCGCGCGGCCACGCGCCGCGCACGGCGCCGATCTGGCCCAGCGTCGAGGGCCTCGGCCTGGCCTCGGCCAGCCAGGTCTACCCGCGGCTGCTCAACGGCGACTCCGTCGTGAGGCTGGCGGAGCAGGTGGCCGGCGAGACGTCCCAGCGCCTCGGCCTGCCGGGGACCCCCGCGTCCTCCGCGCCGCTCGCCGCGGCGGCGTAGCCATGTACCAGGTAGAGAGCGCACAGGTCGTCGTCCGTGGTCGTGGCGGCAAGGCCTCCGAGGGCTCGCGGATCAACATCCGCGAGCACATCGGGCGCACGGTCCTGCTGCTGGGCACCACGAGCCTGCTGACAGACATCTCCTCGGAGATGGTCTCGACCATCCTGCCGATCTACATCGTCTTCGCCCTCGGGGCGACGCCGCTGCAGTTCGGCATCGTCGACGGCATCTACCAGGGCGCGACCGCGTTCGTGCGGCTGCTGGCCGGCGTCGCCTCGGACCGCAAGGGCCGCCACAAGCCGATCGCCTCCATCGGCTACGGGATCTCGGCCGTGTGCAAGCTCGGCCTGATCCTCGCCGGATCGAGCCTCGCCGCGATCAGCGCGGTCGTCTACGCCGACCGGGTGGGCAAGGGCATCCGCACCGCTCCGCGCGACGCGCTGATCTCCCTGAGCGCGCATCCCAAGGCGCTGGGCGCCGCCTTCGGCGTGCACCGCGCGATGGACACCGCCGGCGCGATGATCGGCCCGCTGCTGGCCTTCGGCCTGCTCGCCGCCGCGCCGCGCCGCTATGACACGGTCTTCGTGGTCAGCTTCTGCTTCGCGATCATCGGCGTCGCGGTCATCTCGCTGCTCGTGCGCGACCTGCGCACCGCGCCGGAGAACCCGCCCTCGCGGCGCGCGGCGATGGCCAGCGCGCTCGGCCTGCTGCGCGTGCCGGCCTTCCGGCGCCTGACGCTGGCGGCCGGCGCCCTCGGCCTGGCCACGCTGAGCGACGGCTTCCTCTACCTCGGCCTGCAGGACCGCATGGGCTTCGCCCCGCGCTACCTGCCGCTGCTCTTCGTCGGCAGCGCCGTGGTCTTCATGGTCCTCGCCGTGCCGATGGGCAAGCTCGCCGACCGCGTCGGGCGCGGACGCGTCTTCGTCGGCGGCTACCTGCTGCTGCTCGGCGTCTACAGCTCGCTGCTGGTGCCGTCGATCTCGCCCGCCGCGCTCGTCTTCTACCTCGCCGCGTTCGGCGCCTTCTACGCCGCGACCGATGGCGTCGTCATGGCGCTCGCCGGCTCGCTGCTGCCCGAGGAGCTGCGCGCCAGCGGCATGGGCCTGGTCACCGCGGTCGTCGCGGCGGCTCGGCTCTTCGGCGCGCTGGCCTTCGGCGCGCTGTGGACGCTCGGCGGCGTCGACACCGCCGTGATCGTCTTCGCGGCGACGCTCGCGGCGGCGATCCTCCTCGCCACCGCGGTGGTGGTGCGCCGTGAGGTGGCACCGGTTGCTGCGTAGCCGCAACGCGCTCGTCGTCCTCGTCGCCGCGCTGTGCGCGATCGGCGGGGCGGCCTACGTCGTGATCGCCGCGATGAGCTCGCGGTCGGAGCCGACCGCAGCGACGCTGTCCGGCAAGGCGGCCGCGCGGCTGACGCCGGTCGCGGCGGGACCGCAGCCGAAGTCCGTGCTCGTGCGCGCGGTCGACCCCGAGCGCGCGACCCTCGAGGGCCGCGTGTACCGCGTCGATCCGGTCGCGGGCGGCACGCCCGCGGTGCAGAAGGGGCCCGCGTGCCTGCGCTTCTACGAGGCCGGCGGACGCGCCCTCTGCCTGACCGTCGCACGTTCGGGCGTCGACTTCCGCGCCGACATCCTCGATCGGGCCGGTCGCGTCCGCCACACGCTGACCCTCACCGGCCTGCCCAGCCGCGCGCGCGTCGCCCCCAACGGGCGCCTGGGCGCGATGACCACCTTCGTCAGCGGCGACTCCTACACCACTCCCGGGCAGTTCTCGACGCGCACCACGATCCTCGACCTGGTCGACGGCCGGCCGATCGTCGACCTCGAGAAGTTCACGGTGACCAAGGACGGCAAGGCCATCCACGCCCAGGACTTCAACTTCTGGGGCGTGACCTTCGCGCGCGACAGCGACGAGATCTACGCCACGCTGGCCACCGGCGGCCACCACTACCTCGTCCATGGCCGCGTCAGCGACCGCAAGCTCGAGGTCCTGCACGACAACGTCGAGTGCCCGTCGCTGTCTCCCGACGGGACGCGGATCGCCTACAAGCGCCGCGACGGCAAGCCGTGGCGCTGGCGCCTGCACGTGCTCGACCTGCGCACCGGCGCCGACGTCGCCGTGTCCGAGCGCCGCCCGATCGACGACCAGGCCGAGTGGCTGGACAACCGACGGCTGCTGTACGGGATCGGAGTCGACGTCTGGGTCGCGCCGGCCGACGGCAGCGGCAGCCCGCAGCGCTTCCTCGCCAACGCCGCATCGCCATCGACGCAGCGTTGACCCTCTCGCGTAAGCAACCGCTCCTACCGAACGTTGGTTGATTGATGCTGGCCAAGGGCGTCATCGTCGCCTCCGACGACTGCACGGCGATCCGACCGCCGCTCGACTCACGGCTGGCCGCGCCGCTGGTGCCGGTCGCCAACCAACCGATCCTCTTCCACGCGCTCGAAGCGATGCGAGAGGCGGGCGTCGCCGACGTCGCGATCGTGTCCTGCGACGCGACCGGCGGCGACATCCGCGACGCGGTCGGCGACGGAAATCGGTTCGGTCTGCGCCTCACGCACCTCGTCACCGAGCGCGCCGACGGCCCCGCAGCCCCGCTGCACGCCGCCCAGGAGTTCGTCGAGGACGGCCCTTTCATCCTGCAGCGCGGCGACGGGCTGCTCGGCGACGCGCTGTCGTCGTTCTCCGGCCTCTTGGAGGAGGAGCGCCCCGACGTCGTCCTGCTCGTGCACCGCCAGCTCGCCCGGCGCCGCCGCGCCGAGCTCGAGAGCCGCCGGCTGCTGCGCGCGGCCGGAGTCCACGCCGCCCCGGGCATGACCGGCGTGGCCGGCGTCTACCTCTTCGGCGCGGGCGCGCTGCGCGGCGCCCGCCGCGCGCTGGGCACCGGCGCGGACGGCATGGGGCTCGCCGACGTCGTCGAGCACGTCCCGCAGGGCGGCGGGCGCGTGCACGTGCGCCCCGTCCGCGACTGGCGCCGCTACACCGGCGACGTCCAGGACCTGCTCGAGATGAACCGCATCGTCCTCGACGAGCTCGATCGCGAGGTCGACGAGACCGAGGATCGCGGCAACCGCATCCACGGCCGCGTGGTCGTGCATCCCACCGCCCATATCGAGTCGAGCGTCATACGCGGCCCGGCCATCGTCGGCGCCGGAGCGCGGGTCGTCGATGCCTACATCGGCCCCTACACCGCGATCGGCGAGGGCGTCCGCGTCGAGGGCGCCGAGCTCGAGCACTCGATCATCCTCGCCGGCGCCAGCATTCTGCACATCGGCGGGCGGCTCGAGGCCAGCGTCGTGGGACGCGACGCGAAGGTCTACCGGGACTTCTCCCTGCCGCGCGCGCTTCGCCTGCAGGTCGGCGACGGCGTCGAAGTCGCCCTCTGCTAGGCCGCTGCGCCTAGGCAAACCGCCTGCGGCGCGACGGTCGCGCGGCGCTTCTGTTAGTTAAACGGTCCATCGACGCGGCCCCTGGCCACGGAGCGGGGAATCGGGGGTCTGCGTCGAAGCGCTTCGTGCGCGTCCGTCCAGGGGGACTGACCAGGAGGGCTCACGATGCCCGATCGGCCTGACCATGATCATCGCCGTAGGCGCCTACGCGCGTCCGCTGTCCTCGCCGCCCTGCTCGTCGTCGCGCTGTGCGCGGCCACCGCGAGCGCCTCGGCCGGCGCCGCCGCCAAGCGGTCGCACCCGACCGTGACCGGTTTCTCGTTCACGCCGTCGACGTTCTCGGTCGGCGCCGCTCGGACCGCCACGTCGGGCCAGCGCACCACGACCATCGCCTTCACGCTGTCCAGGCGCTCGACGGTGACGATCGCGTTCGCGCGCAAGCTGAAGGGCCGCATGACCGCGAGCAGCCGCCGCTCGGCGCGGCGGTGCGTCAAGGCGAGCGCCAAGCTGGCCAAGCGGCCCGCCTGTACGCGCTACGTCTCCGCCGGCAGGATCGTGCGGGCCAACCAGAGCGCCGGCAACCGCTCCCTCGCGTTCAGCGGACGCGTCGGCGGGCACGCGCTGGCCTCCGGCCGCTACCGGGCGACGATCGTCGCCACGGACCGCAGGCACCACCGCAGCAGGGCGAAGACGACGACCTTCACCATCGTCTCCAGCCAGCAGTCCAACAGCGGCGCCACGCCGCCGGCGACAGGTCCTCCGTCGGCAGGCATCCAGCGCCGCCCGGTGCGTGCCTGCACGGTCACCGTGTCGAGCACAGGCGCTGCCCAGTCCGCGGTCGCCGCGGCCGCGCCGGGAAGCGTCGTCTGCCTGGCCCCGGGTAGCTACGGGCGGCTCGGGCTGTCGGCGAGCAAGGCCGGCGAGGTGGTGATCCAGCCCGCGAGCACGGCGACGATCGCCGGTGCCGACCTGGCCGGTGGGCACCTGACCCTCGAGGGCTTCAACGTCGTGGGCGACGAGGTGACGATCGAACCGGGCTCCAACCACATGACGGTCCAGTTCAACCGCATCAGCGGTGGGCACTTCGGCGTGCAGGCGGGACCGACGACGACGACCACCGTCGACGACGCGACGATCCGCGGCAACCAGTTCGTCGGCAACTTCGGCGAGGACGCGATGCGCCTGAACCGCTACCACGACGGCGACGGCGACGGGGTCGGGATCCTGATCGAGGGCAACGAGATCACCGGCGTGGTCGAGGACGGCCAGCACAACGACTGCCTGCAGTCGGTGTGGGTCGGCGACCACCTCGTGTTCCGGCGCAACTGGCTGCACGCCAACAACTGCCAGGGGTTCTTCGTCAAGGATCAGGCGTCACCGATCGACGGGATCGTCGTCGAGGACAACCTCATCGTCGATCACAACCTGCCCTGCCAGCCGACGTCGCTGTGCCCGACGTGGGTGCTGTCGCCGGTGCAGGTCTTCGGCCCGCTCACCTCGCTGCGCTTCGCCAACAACACGGTGTGGACGCCGTTCCGCAGCGGCGCGGTGTACATGCGCGAGGGCACCTTCGGGAGCTTCACGTTCGTCAACAACGTGACCTACAACGTGCAGGCGCCCGACGGGAGCACGCCCTTCGCCAACTACACCGCGTCGAACAACGTGACCTGTGGTCGCGGCGGCTCGTGGCCGTCGACGGGGCTGACGACGGCGTGCTCGCTGCCGTTCCCCAACCCCGCGATCGACGACTACCGCATCGGCGGCGGCCGCGGCGTCGACTGGGCGCCGGCCGACCAGCACTACGGGCCGTGATCTAGCGGGAGCTCAGCTCGTGCTCGGGGCGGCGTCCCCGAGCACGAGCGCCCGCAGGCCCTCGTCGGGGTCCAGCACCAGCGCGGCCGCCTCCTTGCGCGACCGCACCCCCAGCTTGGCGAACGACGAGGCGACGTGGTTCTTGACCGTGCTCTCGGCGAGGTAGAGCCGAGCAGCGATCTCGCGGTTCTGGAGCCCGTCGACGACGAGCGCGAGCACCTCGCGCTCGCGGTGGGAGAAGGCGGGGCGCACGAGGCAGCGGCGCACGTCGCGCGGCACCGACACGTGCCCGACCGCGATCGCCGTAACCACCGCCACGAGGCTGTGCTCGAGATCCTCCTCGAGCAGGAATCCGTCGGCGCCGATGTTGAGGATCTCGCGGACGCTTGCGCGCTGCGTGCCGCGTGCCACGACGACGATGCCCGCGTCGCCGATCGCTCGCCGCAGGCGCCGCAGCGCGCTCGTGCTCGCGACGCGCGACACGTCGCACGCGAGGACGAAGACGTCGGCGCCGGCCTCAGTCGTCACGGTGGGCATCCCGACGGCCTCGAGCGTCCGGCTCACCCGACGTCCCATGACCGCGTCGTCGGCCACTACGGCGACGCGCGGCATCGTGTCCGGGCGACGCGTGGGAACGGCGTGCAGTGCCTGGGGAAGGCTCATCGACACTCCAGGAACGTCCAGAGCGCGGGCACACTTGCGCGCGCGTGCGCGAAAGGCGGCCGGCGGCTGGCGCGTTCCTAGGGCGTGCACATACGCGTCGTCCTGATCTCGCCCGTTCGCAACGAGGCCCAGCACATCGCGCGCACGGCGCGCGCCCTGCAGGCCCAGACCCGGCCGCCGGACCTGTGGCTGGTCATCGACGACGGCTCCGACGACGCGACGCCGCAGCTCCTGCGCGAGCTCGCTCCCGAGGTCCCGTTCATGCGCGTCATGGCGACGCCGAGCCGGCACACCGAGCAGGGCCCCGATCGGCTCGCGCTCGCCGCGGAGGCCCGCGCCTTCAACTGGGCGCTCGCCACGCTGGCCGACGACGAGTACACGCACATCGGCAAGCTCGACGGCGACATCGAGCTGCCGCCGGAGTACTTCGAGTCCCTGCTCGCCCGCTTCGCCGCCGACCCGCAGCTCGGGATTGCCGGCGGGGTCCTACGCGAGCCCGGGCGTTCGGGCTGGCAGCCCGACCCCATCCCCGACTACCACGTTCGCGGCGCGCTCAAGTTCTACACGCGCGCCTGCTTCGAAGCCATCGGGGGCGTCGAGGAGCGGCTCGGCTGGGACACGATCGACGAGACCTACGCACGGATGCATGGGTTCGCGACGCGGTCCTTCACGGACCTCGTCGCGCTGCACCACCGGCCGCTCGGCACCGCGGACGGCGCCCTGCGCGGCCGCGCGCGCCACGGCGAGTGCGCCTACATCCTCCACTACGGGCCGCTCTGGGTGACATTGCGCTCGTTGAAGGAGGCCAAGTCCTGGCCCGCCGGGATCTCGGGCGCCGCCTTCCTCTACGGCTACCTGCGCGCCGCGCTGCGGTCAGAGCCGCGCGTGGACGACGACGAGTTCCGCCGCTTCGTCCGCCGCGAGCTGCGCGGCAGGATGCTCCGACCCATCAGAACCCTCAGGCCTCACCTTCAAGTTGAGGGTTAGAGGCGTTGTGTTTAGTCCTTTTTCCCACCTCCGGCCCGTGAACGCGGTCCCTACGTTCCGTCGTTGATACCAAGTGAGACTCCGCACGCTACTCATCCCAATCGTCGTTCTCCTCGGCGTCAGCCTGCTCGGCGTGACGCCCGCCTTCGCGCAGGACGACCTCTGTCCGAGCGACAACCCGGTCATCCAGGAGAACCAGTGCTCCGGTGCGGGGTCTGACGGCTGGCGCATCGTCAACTTCAATGACAACGTCGCCGGCTTCGCGACCAAGACCAGCGTCAATCTCGGCGAGGCCGTCTCGCTGAAGATCGGGCGCTCGGGCGGGACCGCCCCGCCGTCGGTGAACATCGACGTCTACCGGCTCGGCTACTACAACAACCAGGGCGGCCGCCTGATCACGGCGGCCTCGCACGCGGCAGTCTCGGTGAACAACACGTTCGCCCAGTGCAGCGCGACCGACACCGTCACCGGCAAGAAGTCGTGCTCGAGCTGGGCGACGACCTACACCATCCCCGCGGGAGTCCTCCCCGCGAGCGGCGAGTACGAGGCGCGGATCTCCGACCCGCTCGGCGGCGGCGACAACGCGATCTTCTTCACCGTTCGCGACGACAACCGCGCGCCCAAGGCGTCGATCCTGTTCGCGGTCCCGACCGCGACGTACGAGGCCTACAACGACTGGGGCGGCAAGTCCCTGTACTTCGACAGCATCGGCGGCCCGGATACGATCTCCGGTGACGCGCGCGCGGTGAAGGTCTCCTTCGACCGCCCGCTCGCCGACCCGCGGCGCAACAACACCTTCTTCGGCCCCGACTTCTATCTCGTGCAGTGGCTCGAGAAGCAGGGCTACGACGTCTCCTACACCGAGGACGTCTCGCTGCACCAGAACGCCTCGCAGCTGCTCGGCCACAAGATCGACCTGGTCTCCGGGCACAGCGAGTACTGGTCGCTCGAGCAGTTCAACGCGTTCCTCGCGGCTCGCAACGCGGGCGTGAACCTCGCCTCGTTCAGCTCGAACACGACCTTCTGGAAGGTTCGCTACGAGGACGGCGGACGCACCCTCGTCTGCTACAAGACCGTCCAGGGCTCGGGCTCGACCGGCAGTGGATCGGACGGCGCCAACGACTGGGGCCCCGACGGGATCCTGCACACCGCCGACGACGCGCTGGGCGCCGACGGCGTGGTGGGCGGCACCGGCGTCAACGCCGACCACCCCGAGAACTCGACCACCACCTTCCGCGACAACGGCGCGCCCAACGGCGACGCCAACGCTCCCGACGGTGGCCGCGTCGGTCCCGACAAGCCGGAGAACCAGCTCTGGGGCAGCATGTACTACGGGGCCGAGCTCGCCGCCGGCGCGTTCCCGCTGCAGGTCCCGGCCAACAACGCCCAGAGCGAGTTCTCCGGCGACCGCATCTGGCGCAATACCGGCATCTCGACGACCGCGACCACGACGATCAACGGCAACATCGTCGGCTGGGAGTGGGACGCCGTCCCGACGCAGTCGCAGTACCTGTCCAGGCAGCCGGCGGGCGTCAAGCGCCTGACCAACACCACCTTCACGACGAGCTCGAACATCAACTGGCTGCAGGACGAGGGGCGCCTTTATTCGACCGCCGCGCCGCCAGGCCAGCCCGCCGCCTCGCAGGCCGTCAAGTACACCGCCGCGAGCGGAGCGCTCGTCTTCAGCACGGGCACCAACGACTGGGCCAACGCGCTCGTCGTCACCCCGGACAGCCGGATCATCCAGGCGACCTACAACATCCTCTCCGACGAGGGCGTGCAGCCCGGGACGCCGACCGGCCTCACGCTCGACCCGCCGTCCGGCCCGCAGCCGCCCACCGCGGCCTTCACGATCGCGCCGAACCCGGCCCAGACCGGCCAGACGGTGACCTTCGACGCCACCGGCTCGACCGATCCCGACGGGCCCATCACCAAGTACGAGTGGGACCTCGACGGCGACGGCACCTACGAGGTCGACAGCGGCACCAACCCGGTCACGACCAAGAGCTACGCGAGCTCGGGCGTGATCACCGTGCGCCTGCGCGGCCAGGGCGTGCGCAGCACGACCAACCGCGCCCTCTCGATCGACAACACCGGCGGCGGCAGCTACCCGTCGCGCGTCCTCGGCACCACGGGCCTGACCAACTACTGGCGCATGGGCGACACCACCGGCACCACGCTCGTGGACTCCTTCGGCACCAGCAACGCCACCAGCGTGGGCAGCCCGACCCTCGGCGCCCCGGGCGCGCTGTTCAACGACCCCGACACCGCGGTCACCTTCGACGGCACCAACGACGCCGCGTCGGCCAGTCTCAACCTCTCGGGCACCAACAAGCTCACGGTCGAGTTCTGGATGAAGTGGAGCGGCTACGCCGACGACGACCGCCTGGCGATGGAGTTCACGCCGAACTTCAACTCGACCGCGGGCGGCTTCATCATCGATCCCAACGCACCGCAGGGCGGCGGCAAGTTCGCGGTCAGCATCGGTGACGTCGGCACGCGCAACAACGTGGTCTTCGACCGCCCGAGCGCGGGCAAGTGGCACCACTACGCCTTCGTGCTCGACACGTCGGCCGCCGCGGCGAGCCAGATCATCCCCTACGTCGACGGCCAGCCCATCACGTACACGAAGCTCGCGTCGAACACCGGCGCCGGCAACTTCGCCAACTCCGTCCTGTACTTCATGTCCCGCGCGACGACCTCGCTGTTCGGACGCGGCGACATGGACGAGGTGTCCATCTACAACCGCGCCCTGCCGGCGTCGACCATCGCCGCGCACTACGCGGGCAACCAGCAGCCGCCCGTCGCCGCGTTCACCTCGAACGTCGACCCGGCGACCGTCGGCCAGCCCGTGACCTTCGACGCGTCAGGCTCGAACTCGCCGAACGGCACGATCGCCAAGTACGAGTGGGACCTCGACGGCAACGGCACGTACGAGACCGACACCGGCACGACGGCGGCCGCCTCGCACACCTACTCGGCGGCGGGCAGCGTCGACGTCAAGCTGCGCGTCACCGACAGCACCGGCAAGACGGCGACGAGCACGCTCACGATCACGGTCGAGCAGCCCGGTAGCGGCACCTACACCGACCGCGTGCGCAACACCGCCGGGCTGACGCACTACTGGCGCATGGGTGAGCTCACCGGCACCACGCTCGCGGACAGCCGCGGCACCTCGACCGCCACCATCAGCGGCGGCCCGGCGCTCGGCGCGCCCGGCGCGGTCGCCGGCGACACTGACACGTCGGTGCGCTTCAACGGGACGTCGAGCGCGGCCACGGCCAACGTCGACCTCTCGGCCACCGGCAAGCTCACGATCGAGTTCTGGCTGAAGTGGAACGCGTACGCCAACGACGACAAGCTCGCGATGGAGTTCACCCCGAACTTCAACTCGAACATCGGCGGCTTCCTGGTCGACCCGAACGAGAGCGGCGGCAAGTTCGCCGTGAGCATCGGCGACTCCGGCTCGCGCAACAGCGTGGCGTTCACGCGCCCGAGCGCCGGCCAGTGGCACCACTACGCCTTCGCGATCGACACCGGCGCTGTGGCCGCGAACGAGATCACCCCGTACGTCGACGGCCAGCCGGTGACCTACACGAAGCTGGCCTCGGGCACCGGCGCGGGCAACTTCGCCAACTCGCAGCTCTACTTCATGTCGCGTGCGGCGAGCTCGCTCTTCGGCGGCGGAGATCTCGACGAGGTCGCCCTGTACAACCGCGCGCTGCCGGCCTCGACGATCGCCGGCCACTACGGCGGCAACATCCAGCCTCCGACGGCGGTCTTCACGGACAGCCCGGACCCGGCTCAGCTCGGCCAGACCGTGACCTTCGACGGCTCGGCCTCGAGCTCGCCGAACGGCGCGATCGCCAAGTACGAGTGGGACCTCGACGGCAACGGCACCTACGAGACCGACACCGGTACCACGCCGACGGCGACCAAGGCCTACTCGGCCGCGGCCACCGTGAATGTCAAGCTGCGGGTGACCGACGCCACCGGCGCGACCGCGACGGTGACCAACCCGGTCACGATCGAGGCGCCCGGCGCCGGCTCGTACGCGAGCCGCGTGCTCGGCACCGCCGGCCTGAGCCACTTCTGGCGCATGGGCGACCCCTCGGGGGCGACCCTGACCGACGCCAAGGGCAGCGCTCCGGCGACGATCGCCGGCACCCCCACCCTGGGCGTGACCGGCGCACTGGCCGCCGACACCGACACCGCTGTCAGCTTCAGCGGCAGCGGCGACGCGGCGTCGGCCCCCGTCGACCTCTCGAGCACGAACAAGGTGACGCTCGAGTTCTGGCTGAAGTGGGACGCATACGCCAACGACGACAAGCTGGCGTTCGAGATGACGCCGAACTTCAACCAGAACCCCGGCGGCTTCCTGGTCGACCCGAACGAGAGCGGCGGGCAGTTCGCCGTCAGCATCGGGCAGGGCGACAACCGCAACGGCGTGGCCTTCGCGCGGCCGAGTGCAGGTAACTGGCACCACTACGCCTTCGTGCTCGACACGAGCGCGCCGGCGGCCAGCCAGGTCACCCCGTACGTCGACGGCGACCCGGTGGCCTTCACCAAGACCGCATCGGGCACGGGTGGCAGCAACTTCGCCGCCTCGCAGCTGTACTTCATGTCGCGCGCCGCGAGCTCGCTCTTCGGCGCCGGTGACCTCGACGAGGTCGCGATCTACAACCGCGCGCTGTCGGCCGGCACGATCTCCGATCACTACGGCGGCACGGGCGGCGGCTCCGGCGCGGCTCCGACCGCTGCGTTCAGCTCGAGCCCGAGCAGCCCGCAGACCGGCCAGACGGTGACCTTCGACGGGTCGGCGTCCGCCGACTCGGACGGCACGATCGCCAAGTACCAGTGGGACCTCGACGGCAACGGCAGCTACGAGACCGACACGGGCACCACGCCGACGGCGACGAAGTCCT
>Ga0307278_10000467_pt1 | contig 20335 bp, 20 predicted proteins | sample ER_DNA_117_FD_194482 | JGI IMG/M metagenome (GOLD analysis project Ga0307278, IMG submission 194482) | Bulk soil microbial communities from the East River watershed near Crested Butte, Colorado, United States - ER_DNA_117 | ecosystem: Environmental > Terrestrial > Soil > Floodplain | place...
GGCGCCGGTGGCGACCGCGCCGCGATCGGGGCGATCGATCCCGGCCAGCAGTCGCAGCAGCGTCGACTTGCCGACGCCGTTGGGGCCGACCAGCCCCGCGCGCTCGCCATCGCCCAGCACGAAGGAGAGGCCGTCGAAGAGCGGCGCGCCGTCGTATGCCTTCGTCAGATCGGATGCCTGCAACATGGAGTCCTCCTGCGTCGTGGACGAGGCCGGAGGGCCCGGGCGATGCAAGGGCGACGGGCACACATGCAGGCGTCCGGGGACGCGCGCCTGCTGTCCGCGCCACCGCACGCCCGAACCCGCGAGGTCATGCCTCGCCGGCCGGAGATCGTGTGCGGTGGCTGCTTACTTCACCGCGGGGCAGCGTAGCGGTCGCCGCCGGCGCCGAGAAGTGCGGCTACCTCTAGGGCGCAGCCCCACGCCAGGGTCACGCCCGCCCCGCCGTGGCCGTAGCAGTGCACGACGCGCCCCTCGGCCTCCAGGCGCACCGTCGGACGCACGGGTCTCAGCCCCACCGCCACGCCGACCACCGGCGCGTCGAGCAGGCCGGGCACGAGCGCGGCGCAGCGCGCGCGGATGGCCGCCGTCGTCGCCGGATCCGCAGTGCGGTCCTCGGCGCCCTCCTGCGCCGTGCCGCCGAGCACGACGTCGCGTTCGCGCGGGACGACGTACACGAGCCGCTCGGGATCGGACTGGTCCAGCAGCCACTCCTGCACGCCGGGCGCGGTCACGCGCACGACCTGCCCGCGCACCGCGGTCAGCGACGCGTCGCCGGCCAGCTCGCGCGCGCCCAGGCCGGCGCAGTTGACGACGGCGTCGGCCTCGAGCTCGTCGAGCGCGGCGACGTGACGGCGCTCGATGGCGCCCCCGAGCGCGCGCAGGCGGCCCACCAGCCACGGCAGGTGGACCGACATGTCGACCGCCGGCGCCACGAAGCGCAAGCCCTCGCGCGTGCGCTCCAGCCCGGGCACCGCGTCGCGCCACCACGGGTCGGGCGCGTCGGGGGCGAGCAGCTCGGTGCCCGCGCGCATCCGCACGCCGCTGCCCGCGACGGCGGCCAGCGCGGACAGCGCCTCGTAGCTGGCCGCCGACCACGCCGTGACGCGCTGCGCCGGCAGGGCGCGATAGGGGTACCAGAGCGCAGCTGCCACGGCCGAGGTCGTGTCCTGGGGCTCCTCGCGCGCGACGACGTCCGCGGCGACGCCGGCCTCGCGCAGGCACACGGCGGCGGTGAGCCCCACCACGCCGGCGCCGACGACCACCGCCCTCACCGCGACAGGACCTCGCGCGCGCCGCGCAGGCGCACGCGCAGCAGGGCGCGCGCCCGCGAGCAGTCCAGGACGACGTGCTTGGGGCGGTCGGGACCGCCCGGCGCGCCGCGCAGCGCGGCCGGGTCGCGCCCGTGGCGGGCGCAGATGAGGCGCGCGAACTCCAGGCGCGTGAGCGCATCGGCGCCGGCGACGTGCAGCGGCCCGGCGATATCGAGCGCGGCCAGCTCGAGCACGGCGGCGGCGAGATCGGCGACGGCGATCGGGCAGCGCAGCTCGTCGGTGAAGAAGGCCATGTCGCGCACGCCGTCGGCGGCGTCGAGCGCGTCGCGCTCCTGGGGCGAGGGCTCGCGTCCCCCGTAGATGAGCGAGGTGCGCACGAGCAGCGCCTGCGGCGGGCACAGGCGCTCGGCCTCGAGCTTGGACGCGCCGTAGGGCGTGACGGGCCGCGGCTCGTCGTCCTCGGTGAGCGCCCGTGTTTCCGTGCCGGGGAAGACGATGTCGCTGGAGAGATGCACGAGGCGCGCCCCCGCGGCGAGCGCCGCCGCGGCGACGGCCCGCGTGCCCTCGACGTTGACGCTCGCGTCGTGCATCCGGTACGCCGTGTGGACGACGACGTCGGGGCGCGCGTCGGCCACCGCGCCGCGGACCGCGACGCCGTCGCGGATGTCCAGCTCGGCGGAGCCCGCGATCCCCGCCACCTCCCATCCCGCCGTCGCCGCCTGGCGCCCCAGCTCGCTGCCGAGGTAGCCGCCCAGCCCCGTGACGAACAGGCGCCCCACGCACGCACCGTATCCGCCGGCGCGCGATCGGCGGTGGCTCACGCCGCCATGTCGACCCCGACCCCGATGGGCAGCCACCGGACGCTCTCGCGGATGTCCTGCGGCGCGGCGGCCAGCTCGCGCTCGATGGCGACGCGGCCCTGGCGGAAGTGCTTCCAGCCCTCGTAGTGGATCGGGATCGCGGTGCGCGGGCGCACGAGCCCACACAGCTCCACGGCGTCGCGTGCGGTCATGGTGTAGCGGAGCGGGCCGGTCACCCCGAAGCGCACGCCGCCGAGGTGCAGGAGCGCCGTGTCAACCTGCAGCCGGTCGGCGACCTGGCGCACGCCGTCGTAGAGCACGGTGTCGCCCGAGACCCAGAGCACGCCTGCGTCCTGGCCGTCCCATCGCAGCGCGAAGCCGATCACGTCGCCGACGATCGGGTGGCTCAGCGGCGGGCCGTGGCGGCACGGCGTGGCGGTGATGTCGATCGCCGGCCGCTCGGGCGCCTCGAGGCGCGTCGTCTGCCACGGCTCGAGCCCGCGCGCGCTCCCGCCCAGCCGCTTCGCACCGGAGGCGGTCGTCACGATCGCGCCCGCGGACGGGAGCAGCGCGCGCCCGGCGGGGTCGAGGTTGTCGCCGTGGTGGTCGTGGCTGAGCAGAACCGCGTCGATCGGTGGGAGGTCGTGCGCGGCGATCGCCGGGCCGGCGAGCTTGCGCGACATAGTGCCCCACCCGAAGAAGTACCTGCGACCCGGCGGATCGAAGGTCGGGTCGGTCAGCAGCCGCCAGCCTCCCACCTCGATCAGGACCGTCGGGCCGCCGATGTGGGTCAGGCGGACGTCGTTCACGTCCCGGTGGCGGCCCGCTCGGTCGCGTGGCTCACCGCCCACTCCAGCGCGTAATCGGCCACCGCCTCCCACCCGTCCTTGGACGGGAGCAGGTGCGGGCCCTCGAACTGCATGATCTCCGTGACCGTGTCGGACTTGTAGTGCGTGGCGTTGGACTGCTGGATCTTCGGCGGCATGAGGTGGTCGTCGGTGCCCGAGATGAACAGCAGCGGTGCGCGGTCATCGTTGTGGTAGTCGACGTAGGTGTCCTGGTGGCCGGGGTGGATGTTGGCCAGCGCGCTGCCCCAGAAGATCGAGCCTGACGCCGGGATGTGGTAGCGCTCGTAGAGCTCCCGCGAGCGCTCCTCGCTGAAGGTGTTGGTGAAGGCGTAGTGCCACTGATCGTGCGTGAAGCCGACGGCACGATGGCGGTTGGCGGGGTTCTTGAGCACGGGGAAGCTCGCCCTGACCTGCGAGAGGGGGACGACGGCGACGCCCTCCGTCGGCGCGGAGTTGATCGCCACCCCGACCGCGCCGAACCCGTGGTCGAGGAGGATCTGCACGAACGCGCCGCCGGCCGAGTGGCCCATCAGGATCGGAGGCGTGTCGAGCCCGCCGATCACGGCCTCGAGGTGCTCGATGATCGCCGGGACCGTCAGCGCCTCGATCGGCGAGGGGTCGGCGTTGAGCGCCTCGACCTCGACCTCGAACCCGGGATAGGCCGGCGCCAGGACGCGATAGCCGGCGCGCTCGTAATGCGCGATCCAGTCCTCCCAGCTGCGCGGGGTCACCCAGAAGCCGTGGACGAGGACGATGGTGTCGGGGGCGTTGCCCTCGGGGCTCATGACTGTTCCTTTCGCGGGCCGATTGGCGGCAAACGTGCCGTAGGAGCCAACCTACAGGGCGGCCACCGCGGGCAGGGGGGCCGCAGAAGCGGCGGCGGCTAGCAGCGCGCCAGGGAGGCGCCGCGCGCGGCCGCCACGGCGGCGGGCGGTGGCGCCTCGCGGCGCAGCACCGCCCCGATCCCCGCCAGTGCCACGAGCATCCCCACCAGGCTGGCCGGATGCAGCGCCTCGCCGAGAGCGATGGCCGACCCGATGGCGGTGACGGCGGGCACGGCAAGCAGCAGCGCCGCGACCGCGCTGGCGGCGTGGCGACGCAGGATGCTGACCATGGCCAGCAGGCTGACGATGCCCATGCCCCAGGCCAGCCACGCCGTGCAGAGCACGAGCCGCGCCGACACGTCGACGTGGCCCCCGAAGGCCAGCGCCGCGGGGTCGACGATCAGCGCGGCGGTCACGGACTGCGCGGCGACGGACACCCGCGGATCGGCGACGGCACCCCAGCGCCGCTGAAGGACGGTCGCGCTCGCGAGCCCGAGCATGCCGAGCACGGTGACCGCGATCCCGACGCCGGCCCGCGCGCTGCCGAGCTCGGGCGCCAGGCTGATCGCGACTCCGACGACGCCCACCGCCAGCCCCGCCCACAGGCGCGCGTCGCCGCGCTCCTGGCCGCTGCCGACCGCGAGGCCGGTGGTGACGAGCGGCGACAGGCCGAGCATGGCGAGAGCGGACAAGGCCGCCGGGACGCCGAGAGCGAAGCCGCCGTACACGCCGCCGAACTGGACCACCTGGAGCAGCACGCCGACCAGCGCCAACCGGCCCAGGGGGGCGCCGCGCCAGCGGCCGTGGCGCAGCGCCAGCGGCACGGCCACGAGCGCGGCGAGGGTGAAGCGGGCGGCGAGCAGGGGGATCGGATCGGCGACGTCGATGGCAAGCGCGCCGACGATGTAGCCCGAGCTCCACAGCGCGACGAAGAGCGGGAGGACGAGGCGGTCGGGCATGCCCTCCATGCTGGCCGCCCGGCGCGCGGCGACCAATCGCAGCTCGCCGACGAACGATACCCATCTGTGATCGATCCCTTGCCACGCCGCCGCGCGGGCGCCACGATGGGGGCGTGGACCTCGACCCTGCCCATCTGCGCTCTTTCCTGGCGATCGTCGACTACGGCGGCTATCACCGGGCCGCCGAGGCGCTGCACCTCACGCAACCCGCCGTCAGCCGCCACATGCGCCGCCTCGAGGGCCAGCTCGGCGAGCGCCTGTTCGCCAAGCGCGGCCGCGGCGTCGAACTGACGCCCTACGGCGAGCGCGCGGCGCAGGAGCTGCGCGACGTGCTCGCCGCCCACGATCGCGCGCTCACGCGGCTCGGGCGCGGGGACGACGGCGACCCATTCGTCCTGGGGACGATCGAGAACCTCGTCGACCCCGTGCTGCCCGAGCTGATCGCCGCGGCGCGCGCGGAGCTCGGTGAGCGCACGCTGCAGCTGCGCGTCGACCGCTCGGCTGCGCTCGTCGAGCGCCTGCGTCGCGGCGAGGTCGACGCCGCCATCGTCCTCGACCCCGGCGACGCGCCCGACGCGCTCGCGCTCGGGACCATCGTGCTGCGCTGGTGGGCCAGCGCTCGGCTGGCCACCGCCGACCCGCTGCCCCAACCGTTCCCGCTCGTCGCCTACGACCCGCCGTGCAGCCTGCGCGAGCGCTCCCTGCGCCGCCTGGACGAGCTCGGCCTCGATCACGTACTGGCGGCCGAGAGCCCACACCTCAGCGGCGTGCAGAGCGCGGTGCGCAACGGCCTTGGCTACGCGCTGCTCGCGGCAGGCGGCGACGGGCTGCGCACGGTCGCCCATGGCCCGCTGGCCGAGACGATCCCGGCTCCGCTGTGGCTACTGCTCGACCCCGCGCACCAGCGCCTCGCCGCCCCGCTGCGCGCCGCGCTGTGGCGGGCCACGATGCGCCGGGGCCTGTCCGAGGCGGCCTAGGAGTCAGGCACCCTCATCCGCGCGCCCGGCGCCCTGCGACCGTGCCGTGCGGCGGCAGCGAGCGGCGCGGCAGCCGCGCCGACCCCGGCCGCGCCCCGCGCGGAAACGGCCCGCCGCGCGGCTGCTGCGCGGCCAGGAGCTGGGCCAGCAGCAGGAGCAGCAGCGTGGCGCGCTGGTAGGGCGTCACCTAGCTAAAAGGGGACGTTGCCCTTGCCCTTCCAACTCGCCAGCTCGAGCAGCTTCTGCTCGGGCACGGCGAGCGGGGCGCTCAGTACGCAGGTGTGGCCCGCGCGCGTCCAGGTCACGATCCGCCGGCCGTGGTCCTTGGTGATCCACAGCTCGATACCGCGCCTGGTCTGCTTGTGCGCGCTCGAAGGCGCGTCGATCTTGTCGCCGCCGAGGATCGTGTAGGCGGCGCGGACGCCCTTGGGGTTCTCGTAGTAGACGGTCTTCGCGCTGCGGTCCTCGATCTTGTCGTCGCGCGCGCCCACGGCCTCCCACTGGAACGACCCGCCCCAGTAGGGGAAGGGCACGCCCTCCATCGAAGCCTTGAGCACCGCCCCGTTGGAGGCGTTCTCGGTCGGCGCCGGCAGGACCGGGCCGCCGGTGGCCAGCGCGGCAGTCGCGAGGACGCTGGGCGCGGTCGCGCCGCCTCCGGCCAGCAGCACGACCGCCACGACCGCCGCGGCCACCAACCCGCCGGCGGGCACCAGCGCACGTAAGCGGCGCGGACGCGCCGACTTCGCCGCGCGCGCGCGGTCGGCCTCGATGCGCTCGCGCAGCGCGAGGGGCGCCATCGTCTCCGCCACAGCGGCGGCGATGAGCGCACGGCCTCGCTCGGCGAGCTCGTCGTCGAGGGGGTCCACGGGGATGTCCTGGTCGGGGGGAACCACGGCTTGTCTCTATAAGACGCCTTGACGGCTCGGATCCATCCCGCGCGCCACCTGGGCGCGAGCACGGTACAGGCGCGACGTGATGGTGGCCTCCTTGGTTCCGAGCACCTTCGCGGCCTCGCCGTAGCTCAGGCCGACCACGTCGACGGCCACCAGCGCGTCGCGAAAGCTCTCGGGCAGCGCTGCGATGTGGGCGAAGACCTCGCGCGACTCAACCGCGGCGTCCGGGCGCGTGGCGCTCGAGGGGTCGACCGGCTCGAGCTCCTCGGGCATCGGCGTGGACTGCGGACGGCGCATCGCGGCGCGATGGCGGCTCACGAAGGTGTTGCGCAGGACGCGCAGCAGATAGCCGAGATCGTCGTCGTTGCGCAGGAAGCGCGGCTTGGAGAGCACCTTGGCGAACGTCTCCTGCACGAGATCCTCGGCGTCCTCGCGCGATCCGCACAGCGCCCACGCCGCGCGGTAGAGCCGGTCGACGTGGTCGCCAAGCGCGGCTGGATCGAGCTGGCGTGCAGGACCACTCACGACGCGCCCAGCATACGCGGCGCATCACACTCCGCGCTCGGCGCGCCGCAATCCCGTCAGCGCCCACACGAGGCCGAGGGCGACGAGCCCGAAGCCGGCGAGGTACGCGAGTCCGACGACGTCGGGGACGCCGGAGATGAAGCCGCGGCCCGACTCGACGAGCGCGGTCAGCGGGTTGTAGGAGGCGGCGTCGTGGACCCAGCCGCCGATGAGGTCCAGCGGCACGTAGACCGGCGCCATGAAGAGGATCAGGAAGACCGGGATCTGCATCGCCGGCCCCGCCTGCAGCGTCTGGAAGCGCAGCGCCATCCCGACGCCCCACAGCGTCGCGGTCATGTTGACCAGCAACGCGAGGGAGACGAGCGCGACGAGCTGGGCGACGCCGCCGTCGACATGCATGCCGGCGATCGCCGCCGCCACCGAGACGATGGTGGCGGTGAAGCACCAGCGAGCGATGGCCGCGACCACGTAGCCCGCGACGATCCCCCGCCGTCGCGGCGAGGCCAGCAGCAGGCGACGCCCGAAGCCCGACTCGAAGTCCGCCGCGGCCGCGAAGCCGGTGAAGACGCCGCCGAAGGCGGCCGACTGCAGGAAGACGAAGACGAACTGGAACGCCGTGTAGCCCGACGGGAAGTCGAAGCCCGGCACGTTGGCGACGTTCGACAGGCCCCCGGCGAAGGCGACGAAGAACAGCAGCGGGAAGACCGCCGACGGGATCAGCAGCGCCGGATTCGTGAACGCGTGGATCAGGTTGCGCCGCAGGACGGCCCCGGCGACCGTGGTGAAGTCGCGCCTCATGTCCGCGCCATCCGCGTCGCGAGCGCGCGCGAGGCCGACCAGAACGACAGCGCCAGGATCCCCGCGCCGATGGCCACGCCCCGCCACAGCGCCGTCCCGTCCCAACCCGTGATGACGAGCGAGCGCATCCCCTCGATCAGGTACGAGGCCGGGTTCCACGTCGCCACGGTGCGGAACCAGTCGATCGAGATCAGCTCGCGCGGCATGCTCATCGACGACAGGAAGAAGAGCGCGAACATGAGCGGGAAGGCGCCCTGCACGGCCTCGGGCGAGCCCGTCCGCGCGCCCAGCGTGGCGCCGATCCCCGAGAAGGCGACCGCGGTGAACAGCGCGTAGACGATGAGCACGGCCGCGCCCCCGACGCCGCTCTTGACGTCGACGCCTGCGATGACCCCGACCGCGAGGTAGGTCACCGCCCCCAGCAGGGCCAGCGTCGTCGCGCCCGCCATCTGCCCGATCAGGATCGCCAGCCGCGTCAGCGGCGTCAGCTGCAGGCGGTTCAGGAAGCCCGACTGGACGTCGGTCGCCAGCTCGGTGCCCGCCGTGATCGCCGCGAACATCGCGCCCTGCACGAAGCACACCGTGATCGCGAAGTCGAGGTAGGAGGACGCCGGGAAGCCCGGGATGTCCGTGGCGGCGCTCAGGCCGCTGGAGTTGACCGCCAGCAGGAAGAGCGGGAAGACGATCGTCGGGACGATCAGCGCGGGCTGGCGCAGGGTGCGGCGCACCGAGCGGCGCGCGACGAGGCCGACTTGGTCCAAGACCGAGGTCACGCCGGCACGGGCTCCTCGGCCGCCTCGTCCTCCTCGCCGGCACCCTCCAGCGAGCGCCCGGTCTTGGTCAGGAAGACGTCGTCGAGCGACGGGGAGTGCAGCTGCAGGTGGGCGAGCGCGATGCCCGCGTCGTCGAGGGCGCGCACGATGTCGGCCAGCTGCTCGGCGCCGCGGCTGAGGCGTACCGCGACGCCCTTGGGCGAGTGCGCGGCGCGCTCGCCGAAGCGCGCCAGCACCTCGGCCGCGCGCTCGAGGTCATGCGGGTCGGCGGGGATCGCCTCGACCGTGTCGCCGCCGATGTCGCGCTTGAGCTCGTCGGGCGTGCCCTCGGCGACGATCCGCCCGCGGTCGATGATCCCGACGCGGTCGGCCAGGACGTCGGCCTCCTCGAGGTACTGCGTGGTGAGGAAGACGGTGACGCCGTCGTCGGTGGCCAGCCGCTCGACCTCGTCCCACAGCGCGCTGCGGCTCTGCGGGTCCAGGCCGGTGGTCGGCTCGTCGAGGAAGAGGATCGACGGGCTGTGCACGAGCGCCATCGCCAGATCCAGGCGGCGCTTCATCCCGCCCGAGTAGCCGCCGACCTTGCGGTCGGCCGCCTCGATGAGGCCGACGCGCTCGAGCAGCTCGGTCCCGCGACGGGCGCGGTCGGCCTTGCCCAGCCCGCTGAGGCCGGCCTGCAGGTCCATGTGCTCGCGGCCGGTGAGGAACGTGTCCAGCGCGGCCTCCTGGAGGGCCGCGCCGATGTGACGGCGCACGTCGGCGCCCTCGCGGGCGATGTCGAAGCCCGCCACCGTCGCGCGGCCCGCGGTGGGCGGGAGCAGCGTGGTGAGCATGTGGACGGTCGTCGACTTGCCGGCGCCGTTGGGGCCGAGGAAGCCGTAGATCTCGCCGGCCGCGACCTCTAGGTCGATGCCGTCGACGGCGTGGATGTCGCCTTTGAAGGTCCGGACGAGGCCCTCGACCACGATTCCGCGGTGGTTGGTGCTCATGGCCCGCAGATTGGCATATCTGTTGAAGTTGTCAACGATTTATGCAGATAAGTACTATGGTTGCTGCGATGGGCGCGAGCACCAGAACCCGGGCCTCCCCTGCCTCGGAGGCGTGGGCGCTCATGTTCGAGCTCATGCACCTCTCCAAGCGGCGCTTCATGACGATCGCGTCTGAGTTCGAGCTCTCGCCGCCGCAGGTCATGGCCCTGCGCCAGCTCGATCCCGACGAGCCCAAGCCGATGAGCGAGCTCGCCCTCGCCCTGCGCTGCGACAACTCCAACGTCACCGGGATCGTCGACCGCCTCGAGGACCGCGGCCTCGTCGAGCGCCGCCCGGCCGCGCACGACCGGCGCGTCAAGATGCTCAGCATCACCCCGCGCGGGGCGCAGGTGCGCGCGGGCCTGGCGGCACGCCTGGACGAGCCGCCCGAGCCGCTCGCCGGCCTGTCGCTCGAGGACCAGCGGGCCCTGCGCGACATCATGCGCCGCGCCCTCGGCCGCGCCTGAGCGCGGCGGCCGAGGACGCGAGCACGGCGGGCGCGGGCGGATCGCTCCGCCCGCGCCGCGAGTGCGAGTGGCTCAGCAGGGCGGCTGCCACGACGCGGTGACGCCCTGCGCCTGCCAGGCGTTGGCGACCGTCGTCGCGCTGTACCCGAGGTCGGAGGCCGCCTGCTGCTCGGCCGCCCGCGCGTCGGCGAACGTCGCGTTCGGACCCATGTAGACGGTCTGCGCGCGGTAGCGAACCTGCTCCGCGCCGCCGCGGCCGAGCGAGTCGACCAGGTTGGCGTAGACCTTGTTGGGGATCCCGCTGTTGGTGTGCACGCCGCCGTTGTCGCTCGACGTGCAGACGTACTGCGACGCGGTGGCCGGCTGCCCGTAGGCGCCCGGGTTGCGCATGTCGCGGATGGCGCCGATCGGCAGGTCCTCGCCCATCGTCGAGTCGCCGGGGTCGACGTCCCAGCCCGCCTGATCGGAGATCGACTCGTTCAGCGCGCCGGGCTGGTCCTGGTACTCGAGGCCCGCCGTGCGCTCGGTCACCGCATGGGTGAGCTCGTGCGCCGTGACGTCATTGACCGCGAAGCCGTCGCCGTAGACCATCTCGAAGCCGTCCCAGAACGCGTTCTGGTAGCCGACGCCGTAGTGCACGAAGCTCACGAGCTCGGCGCCGGCGTCGTCGTAGGAGTCACGCCCGAAGTTCGACGCGTAGTAGTCGTACGTCGCGCCGGTCCAGTCGTAGGCGCGGTCGACGTCGGTGTTGCCGGTCGCCGGGTCGCCCTCCCCGCGTGCGAAGGTGCCCGTGGTGGTGCTGCCGTTGGCGTTGTAGATGGTCCGGTTCTTGGCGAACTCGGTGCGATCCAGCGTGTCGGTCACCTGGCCGGATGCCGCGTCGACGAAGACGAGCTTGCGCTCGGGACGGGTGGTGGAGGTGACATCGACCGCCCACGCGAGCGTGGCCGGGTGGCTGCCGAACGGCACGCCCGTGTAGACGTACAACTTCGGCGCCTGCACCATCTTGGCGTCGGCGACCTGGCCGAAGGCCACGTCGCGCGCCTGATCGGAGCTGATCGACGCCTGCGTCGCCGCGCCGCTGGTGGCGTGCGAGATGCCGGCGGTGAAGCCGGTCAGCGCATCGCCGCGGGCGAGGTGCGCCGTGACGGCGCCGTCGTAGACAGGCACGTCGCCGATGACCTGGTCGAAGCGCACGTGGCGCTGGCCGAGGGCGTCTGTCGTCGCCTGCGCATAGCGCAGCTGGGAGCTCGCGTTGGCCACGCCGAGCAGCCCCGCGTAGCGGTTGACCGCCGCGCGGGCCACCGAGCCCGCACTGGCATCCGACGCGACGCCGAGGCGCGTCGCGCTCACGGTGCCGGTGACGGTCGATGCGGCGGCGGTGGCGGGTGCGGACACGATGCGGACACCCTGGGCGTCCTGAGCGAAGCGGTCCTGCGCCGCCTGCTGCGAGGACGCCGCCGACGCCGCCGAAGCAACCACGGCCGAGGCGACCAACGCAGGCACGACAAGACGGAGTATGCGCATGCGCGCCTACCTCCTGGTTCGGGGAGTGGGATGTGACGTGACGCCCCTGCCGAGGACTCCCCGCCGCGCGGACCCTTACCCCTGGTCCGCGCGGGCTGAAACCAGCGGTGTTGGCCGGTCGTCTACCCCAGCTCGGCGGCCGGCCTGGGCGGTGGGCCTACGTACTTCGCCGTGGGCCTGATCAGCCGCGCCTCGCGCTTCTGCTCGAGGATGTGCGCCGACCAGCCCGCCACGCGCGCGCACGTGAACATGCTGGTGAAGAGCGCCGGCGGCACGTCGGCGAGGTCGAGCAGGATCGCCGACCAGAACTCGACGTTGGTCGCCAGGACGCGATCGGGCTTGCGCGCCTGCAGCTCGGCGAGCGCCGCGCGCTCGAGCGCCTCGGCCGCCTCGTAGCGCGTGGAGCCCAGCTCGCGCGCCGTGCGCCGCAGCACCCGGGCGCGCGGATCCTCCGCGCGATAGACACGGTGCCCGAAGCCCATCAGGCGCTCGCCGCGGTCCAGGGCCTCCTTGACCCAGCGCTCGGCGTCGCCGAGCGCCTGGACCTCGTCGAGCATCTTCAGCACGCGCGAGGGCGCGCCGCCGTGCAGCGGCCCGCTCAGCGCTCCCACGGCGCTCGAGAGCGCGGCGGCGCAATCGGCGCCGGTCGAGGCGACGACGCGCGCGGTGAACGTCGAAGCGTTCATCCCGTGCTCGGCGGCCGAGATCCAGTAGGCGTCGATGGCCTTGACGTGGTCGGGGTTCGCCTCGCCGCGCCAGCGGATGAGGAAGCGCTCGGCGGTCGTCGCGCCGAGGTCGATGTCGGTCTGCGACACCGGCGGGCGCCCGGCGCCGCGCGCGGACTGCGCCACGAAGCTCAGCGCCATCACCGACGCGCGGGCGAGGTCGTCGCGCGCCTGCTCGTCGGTGATGTCGATCAGCTGCTTGAAGCCCCACTGCGGCGCGAGCGTCGCGAGGGCGCTCTGCACGTCGACACGGGGGTCGCCCGAGCGGACCGCGAGCGGATGCGGGATCGCGGGCGGCAGGCCGGGCTCGAAGCCGCCGTCGACGAGCAGGCCCCAGACCTTCTCGAAGGGCACGGCGCCGACCAGCTCCTCGATGTCGACGCCGCGGTAGCGCAGCGCGCCACCCTCCTTGTCGGGCTCGGCGATCTCGGTGGCGAACGCGACGACGCCCTCCAGGCCGGACTGGACTTCGGTCACGTCGGTGCTCATGTCGTCGCCTCCACGGGTAGCGGTTCGGGGGTCTCGCGCGCGCGGAGCGCGCGCGCTGCGATGCGGTCGTCCTCCTCGCCCTCCAGGGGGCTCAGCACGGCGAAGGCCGCCAGCGGCGCGAGCGCGAGCACGACGTAGGCGGCGGTCCACGAGGTGGCCTCGACGAGCACGCCGAAGGCGCTGGGCGCCAGCACGCCGCCGACGGAGATCAGCGTGTTCTGCAGGCTCATCGCCGTGCCCGCGCGGGCGTGTCCGGAGATCTCGGCCGCGGCGGTGAAGGCGAGGCCGTTCCAGCTCATGGTCGAGATCGCGGCGACGGCCAGCAGCGGGTAGAGGAGCACCCCGGGCCCGGTGGCCAGCGCGCCGACGGCGGCCAGGAGGGCCGTGTTGCGGGCTGCGATCCGCCGCATGGGGGCGATGCGCAGGCCCTCGCGGTCCGAGCGCCGGCCGGCGACGATGCGCACGAGCGCGCCGACGATCTGCAATGCGCCGAGCGCGGCTGCCGCGGTCGCCGCACCGACGTCGCGCGCGTCGTGCAGGAAGAGCACGATGAAGCCGAGCATCGAGGCCTGGGCGCAGACGAGGAGCGCGCCGCCGGCGCCCAGCCGCCAGAGGCGGATGTCGCGGGTGGGGGGCGGCCTGTCGAGCGCCGGGCGCCGGTTGGGCGCCGGCGGCGGGTCGCGCATGAGCGCGACGGAGGCGATGGCGGCGGTGAGGCTGAGCCCGGCGAGGGCGACGAACGCGGCGTCGAGCCCCTGCGCGTCGATCAGGCTCGGCAGCGTCAGCGAGGCCACCGCGCCGCCGAGCGGGAGCGCCATCTGGCGGATGCCCAGCGCGAAGCCACGCTCGGTGCGCGCGAACCAGCCCATGACCGCGCGGCCCGACGCGCCGGTCGCGCTCGAGCCGAACATGCCGGCGACGAGCAGCGCGGCGAGCAGCGCCGGGTAGGTCGTCGAGAGCGCCGCGCCCACGAGCGCCGCGGCGCAGCCGGCCAGTCCGCTGGCCATGACCGGGCGCTCGCCGATGCGGTCGGTGAGCGCCCCCCACGGCACGAGCGTGACCATGCCGCCGGCGGTCACGGCCGCGAAGGCGAGGCCGACCTCGCCGAGGCTGAGACCGAACTCGCTGCGCAGCGCGGGGGCGAGCGAGGGCAGGCCCATCCGCAGCGCCGAGAACGCGCCCGCGCCGACGGCGCCCGTGGCGAGGATGACCCAGCGGTAGCGCGACGTCACGCGGCGGCGCTCCGCGAGCGCTCGCGGTGGCGCCGCGCCTTGGCCTCGTTGCCGCACAGCGCCATCGAGCACCAGCGCCGGCGTGCCGCCGGCGAGCGGTCGTAGAAGCGCGCCGAGCACGTCTCCGAGGCGCAGATCCGGATGCGCGCCGCCTCGGCCGGCGTCCCCAGCATGCGCGCGGCGTCGAGCGCCACCGCGCCCAGGGCGTGCCGGACGGCGTCGGCGGACGTCAGCTCTTGCATGACGGGCGTTCCGTCCGCGGCGACGGCGAGCGCGGGCCGCGCGGCGGCGTGCGCGAGCCACCCGTCGATGACGGTCACCGCGGCGGGCGGCGCCGCGTCGCGGGCGAGTGCCGCCTGCACGCAGCGGTCGATCGCCTCGCGCAGCTCGCGCGCCTCGCCGAGGCGGGCGCGGGTCACCCGTGGCGGCGCCGGCAGCAGCTGCACGCGCACGAGCCATAGGCCGAGGTCGTCGGGCGTGACGAGCGTCTCGACGCGCCGGCGCCAGCGCTCGCGCAGCGTGTTGACCAGATCGATCGCCGGGCGCCCGCCGAGCCAGTACCACCACTCCGCGCCGCTGGCCAGCGGCAGCGCGAGCTCCTCGGGCAGGTCGCGGGCGGCGGCGGGATGCTGCATAACCCCATCTTACGTGTCAACCGGTTACGGAGCGTGCCGACCGGCGCGCGTCAATAGGCTCCCGCGCCATGTCCGACCTCCTCTTTCGCCCGGCGAGCGAGCTCGCAGGCCTGGTGCGCGCCGGCGAGCTCTCCGCGCGCGAGCTCGTGCAGACCTCGCTCGATCGCATCGAGGCGCTCGATCCCGAGCTCAACGCGTTCGTCGACGTCTACGCCGACGACGCCCTCGCGGCGGCCGACGGCGTGCGCGCCGGCGACGAGCGCCCGTTCGCCGGCGTACCGATCGCGATCAAGAACAACCGCGCGATCACGGGCAAGCGGCTCACCTTCGCCGCCGACTTCTTCGGCGACTGGGAGGCGCCCTACGACCACAACGTCGTCCGGCGCTTCAGGGAGGCCGGCTTCGTGATCGTGGGATCGACGACCCTGCCCGAGTGGGGCATCCTGCCGTGGACCAACACCAAGCGCTTCGGACCGACCCGCAACCCGTGGGACCCGGCGCGCACGAGTGGAGGCTCCTCGGGCGGCTCGGCCACGGCCGTGGCGGCCGGCATGGTGCCCATCGCGCACGCCAACGACGGCGGCGGATCGACGCGCATCCCGGCTGCGTGCTGCGGGCTCGTCGGTCTCAAGCCCCAGCGCAACCGCATCTCGCTGGCGCCCGACACCGGGGAGAGCTTCCTGGCCATCGACGGCGTGCTCACGCGCACGGTCGACGACACCGCGCTGGCGCTCGACGTGCTGGCCGGCACCGAGACCGGCGATGCGTCGTGGGCGCCGCCGCCGGCCGAGCCCTTCGCGGCCTCCGCGCGGCGCGAGCCGGCGGCCCTGCGGGTCGCGGTGGTCACCAACGCGCCCATCGACGTGCCCCTCGACCCGGCGCGCGTCGAGGCCGCCCACGAGGCCGGCCGCGTGCTCGAGTCGCGCGGCCACCACGTGGAGGAGGCGCAGGCGCCGTGGCGGGAGGACAGCCTGCTGCACGCCTTCACCGCGCTCTTCGCCCCGCTCGTCACGTTGCAGATCGCCTACGGCCGGCTCGTCCACGGGCGCGAGCCCGACGAGCACGAGATGGAGCCGCTGAGCTGGGCGCTGTGGCAGCTCGTGCGCGGCATGTCGGCCCTCGACACCCACCTCGCCTCGGCCCAGCTGCAGATCTTCGCGCGCGGCCTGGTGACCTGGATGGACCAGTACGACGTGATCGTGGCGCCGGCGCTGGCCGAGGCCCCCGTGGTGCTCGACGACGTCGACTGGCGCACCGACGATCCGATGGGCCTCTTCACGCGCTCGGGCGCGTTCACCCCCTTCACCGCGGTGGCCAACATCACGGGCCAGCCGGCGATCGCGCTGCCGCTGGCAGAGCACGAGGGCCTGCCGGTCGGCGTGCAGCTCTTCGGCCGTCCCGCGCGCGAGGGCGATCTGCTGGCCGTCGCGGCGCAGCTCGAGGCCGCGCGGCCGTGGGCGCAGCGGCGCCCAGCGGTGTAGCGGCGCCACAACGACGAATGGCCCCGGCCGCGCTCGCACGCGACCGGGGCCTTGGGTGATCAGATCAGCCCGTGAACTGCGGCTTGACGACGGCCGGGTGGCAGCGGTTGAAGCTCAACCGCAGCGTCCGCGCCTTCGTCAGGCTGGACTTGGCGAACTGGACGGTCACCTGGACGCGGTGGGTACCGAACGCGAAGCGCTTCACGTTCATCGGCAGCACCCACTTGCCGTTGCGGTTGGCCTCGGTGAGCGTCTTGACCTTGCGGCCGTCGACGTAGAACGTCACCTTCACGATGCGCCGACCCGAGACGGTGGCCGCCACCGCGGCGGTGGTCGGGCAGCCCCTGGGCCCGCTCAGCCGCGCGCTGCCGGGCCGCACCCGTGCGGGGCTGACGCGGATCTGCGGGCTGACGGCCTGCTGGGCCGGCGGCTGGTCGGCCGGCGGCTGGTTGGTCGGCGGCTCCTCCGGCGGCGGGGGCGGCTGCGGCGTGGTCTTGCGCGTGTTGGTGATCACGCACTCCCACTGGTCGCCCTTGGCGACCTGGACGCTGCCGTCCGTGTCTGCCGGCTTCGCGGCGTGCGCCTTGTCGACGCACGACGTCGTCGAGTCGTAGTTGGCCAGATTGGTGGCGGTGCCGGCGGACTCGCCGACGGTGTGGGTACCGGGCAGGACCGTCTGGACGCCGGTCGTGCCCCCGTCGCCGACGTTCGTGGCCTTGGCCTGGCCGTCGACGAGCAGGTTGAACTTCCCAGCGTCGGTGGCCGGCGCGAGCACCTTGGTCACCTTGATCGTGCCGGTGTCACGAGTGTTGGTGACGTAACACTTGACCCACTCCCACCACTTGAGCTTGAAGTCGATCGTCCTGGTCGAAGGATCGAACGTCGTGTCGGTGTCCACCGCAGAGCTCTGATCGGGCTCGGGACCCCAGTTGCTGGTCCCTTGCGTGTGGCGGCAGACGACGCCGGTCAGTGTGTAGCCGGCGGCCGCGCGCTCCGTGATGGTCTGGGTGAGCTGGCCCCAGCGCGAGGTGCAGTCCGTCGTGACGTTGCACTCGACGCTCAGCTTCGAGCTCGTCTCGCCGCCCTTCAGCGTGAAGCTCGGCACGCTGGGCGTCAGGTGCGTGTCGAACGTGAACACGTCGTTCGCGTTGCCGCCCTGGTTGATCTTGACGATCTGGATCTTGCTGTACGTCGCGTGCGCGGCCTGCGCGGAAAGCGCCAAGCCGAGCCACGCGACCCCTACGGCGACGAGCAGCCGCGTTGCGCGCGAAGCGCTAAAGGACATCTGGAACATCGAAACCCCCCAACATGTCCGACGGTCCCCACCGGCGGACGATCACCCCTCCGGGACATCCATGCCCGGGTAGACGGTCAATGTACACGGTGAGCGGCCGAAGTCCAGCGCTGAGCGGTCGGCCATTCGTCCACTCGGCTCCGCGGGGCTCAAGTCCCCGCGGTAGCCGAATGGGGTGCCCCGGCCGCGCCCCGGCGAACCGGGGCGCGACCGGGGTCTTGGGGTCAGCCCGTGAACTTGGGCGTGACGTTCGCCGGACGGCAGCGGTTGAAGCTCATCCGCAGCGTCCTGGACGCGGTCTGGCTGGAGCGCGCGAACTGGATGCGCGCCTGCACGCGGTGCGAGCCGAACGCGAACCGCTTGACGTTCATCGGCAGCACCCAACGCCCCCCACTGGCATTGGCCTTGGTGAGCGTCTTGACCTTCTTGTTGTCGACGTAGAAGGTCACCTTCACGATCCGCCGGCCGGTGACCGTCGCCGCCACCGCGCTGGTGGTGGGGCAGCCGGACGGGCCACGCAGCCTCGCGCTGCCGGGACGGACGCGGACCGGGCTCACGACGATCTGCGGCGGCTGGGCTGTGGTCGGCGACGTCCCGGCGGCCTGCGCCGGCGTCTCCGGCTGGCTCACGGTGCCCGGGGGCAGGATCGTCGTCGAGTGCTGATCGGTGTCGCACACCGGGGTGCCGCCACCCGGGTTGCCGCCACCGGGCGGCGTGCCGCACGTCGTGACCGTGTTCACGACGGGGTTGGCGTCTCCCTGGCTCCACTGGATCACGTACGAGCACGTGTACGTCCAGGTGTCGCCCGGATCGAGCGTCGTGTCGCTCGTGTCGCCGGTCCTCGTCAGCGGCGAGCACTTGTCGTCGGTCGCGGTGACGCTGGTCAGCGGCACGTTGCCCGGGTTGGTCACGGTGTAGGAGAACGTCAGCGTGTCGCCCGAGTGCGCGGTGGCCGGGCCGTCCTTGACGACCTGGATCTGCGGCGTGTCAGGCGGCTTGGGAGCGTTCGTGACGTAGCACTTCACCCACTCCCAGAAGTTCACCTTGAGGTTGATGGTTGAGCCCGCGACGGTCGTGTCGGTATCGGGCGTGGAAGCGCTCGACGGCTCGTTCGGCCACCCGCCCGAGCCCTGCTCGTGGACGCACTTGATGTCCTTGAGCTCGTAGCCGGGCGTGGGCTTCTCCGACACGCTGAGCGTCGGGTAGCCCCACTTCGAGCACGAGCCGTACGAGGAGTCGACGTTGCACTCGACCTCGTAGGTCTGCTGCTCCCCGCCCTTGAGCGAGAAGTCCTGCTGGGCCGGCGCCAGGTCCGGATGGAACGCGAACGAGTCAGCCGCGTTGCCACCCTGATTGATCTTCACGATCGTGACCTTGCCGTACGTCGCGTGGGCAGCCTGTGCGCACAGCGCCAGGCCCAGCCACGCCATCGCAGCCGCCAACAGCAGCCGCACTCCGCGCGAAGCGCGAATACTCATCTGAGAGATCACCCCCAAGACAGTCCGCGGGACGATCCCGCCGGAATAGTTCACCCCTAGCCCGGTCCACCCAAACCGGCTGTGCGCGGCAATTTACCCGGCAAGCGGTAGGTCAATAGGGGCGAACGGCAAGATGTTCGTGCTCGAACATCGCTCTTTGCGTGTCAAATCACGCCCAGGACGTCGGCCATCTGCCTAGGCACCACGCCGAGCGCCTGCGCATCGGCCGTCCCGCCAGCCGACGTCATGGTGACCTCCATGAGCTCCGCCTCGTCCCAGGTGGCGAAGGCCTTGGAGCGCATGAGCGCCTCCAGCGTGCGCAGCGAGCGGCTCACTACCCCGAGCGGGACGTGGACGAGCGGCCGTGGCCGCCCTGCGGCGCGCAGCGCGAGCTCGACGATCGCGTCGTAGCTCAGGGTCTCGGGGCCGGACAGCTCGTAGCGCTCCGCGCCGTCGGGGCGCTCGAGCGCGGCCATGACGCAGTCGGCCACGTCCTCGGCCCAGATCGGCTGGAACAGCGCACGCCCCGAGCCGCTGATGGGCACGGCCGGGAGCAGCGCCAAGCGCTCCAGCAGGGTGAGGAAGACGTCGCCGGGGGCGTAGACGATCGACGGCGCGAAGATCGTGTGCGGAACGCCGGACTCGGCCACCGCGCGCTCGGCGAGCGCCTTGGCACGCATGAAGCGCGCACGGTTGTGCGCCGACGCCCCCTGCGCGCTGAAGAAGACGAAGTGCCGGACGCCGGCCCCGCGCGCGGCCTGCACCATGCGCCAGGTGGCGACGGCGTTCAGCTCCTCGATCGATCCGCCGGACTGGTCGCGGATCGCGGCGGCGAGGTGCACGACGGTGTCCACGCCGCGCAGCGCGTTGCGGAAGGAGGGCGGGTCGGACAGGTCGCCGAGGGCGAGCTGCACGCGCACCCGTTCGGCGCCCAAGCGCCGGGGATCGCGCACCAGGCAGCGCACCGGGCGCCCGGAGGCCGTCAGGCGCGGCAGCAGCGCGGACCCCGCGAGGCCGGTGGCGCCGGTGAGCAGCAGCACGCGGCAGTTCTACCGCTCGCGCGCGGAGCGCCGCAGGCCGCGCACGGTGAGGGGGTCGACGCTGTGGCGCTCCTCGCGCCAGGGGTCGCCGTCGTTGTGGTAGCCGTTGTCCTCCCAAAAGCCCGGCCGGTCGCCGGCCATGAGCTCGAGCGCCGAGACGAACTTGGCCGACTTCCAGAAGTAGCGGCTGGGCACGAGCAGCCGCGCCGGGCCGCCGTGATCGGGATGCAGCGGAGCACCGTCGAAGCTGTGCGCGACGAGGACGTCG
>Ga0307278_10000468_pt1 | contig 20300 bp, 22 predicted proteins | sample ER_DNA_117_FD_194482 | JGI IMG/M metagenome (GOLD analysis project Ga0307278, IMG submission 194482) | Bulk soil microbial communities from the East River watershed near Crested Butte, Colorado, United States - ER_DNA_117 | ecosystem: Environmental > Terrestrial > Soil > Floodplain | place...
GACTTGTACATCGACAAAGCGGGCGAGGCCTATCCGATCGGTCCTGGTGGCAAACTCGGCGACTCAATTGGCAACATCCATGACCACCTCTGAACCGCCCGGCCCCGGCGCACAAGGAGATCTTCCTCGGGCAAGGGCGTCGCTTCGGGTTTCCGGCCATCTTCTCGATCGAGAGGGTTTCGAGAGGATCGTCAGTCGGCTGGAGAACGTCACTGGGAAGGTGACGCTGAACACAGCTGGAGACCGGCGTATCTGGCTCGTCGGCAACGCTCGCTATTGGCAGCTTCGCGACGAAGCGTGGCGTGAGCGCGCGCTCGAGCTCGAGAGATCGAGCGCGACCGAAGGCGCGATCTCGGACTCGAACGCTGAGTCGCGACCCGGATCGACGGTGACCTAACGTCTCAGGAATGACCTCCTGCGGGCGCGGCGTGCCCCCACCGGTGCACCCATGCCCTCCACGAAAAGCCGATTTGCAGGGATGTTCGAGTCCAGGCGGGCCCATCAGACGCCGCTCAGCCATCCGGATTTGGCTTGGTTGAGCGGGTCAGTATGACCGGGTATGCCAGGTGTGCGCGGCATCGAACGCTGACAAACCAGGCCGCTACTCGGGTCCGCATACAGCAATCGGGATGGGCAGTAGCAAGCGACACACAGATGCGCCCAACAGGGACAACATCAGTGATCCCAACGCGACGTGCAGTCCCTGCGTCAGAGCGCGCACAGAGATCGTGATCTCCTTGAAGTCGTTACTCGTGTGTGGTATGCCCCCAGGCAACAGGAGTCCGGTCTGCGGTCGAGGCTCCCGCCGCAGGTGCTTGCCGTCTGATCGGATGTCCCGTGCCTTCTTCGCCTGATCGTGCTCGGCTCGGACAACTTCTTTCTCGATGTTGTCGCCGTTTGATGCTCATCGGGATCGTTGCTGTGTTGATGTTTGCAGCCGTCTCGTCCGTCGGATCGACGGAAGAGGCCAGCGCAGGACTCACGCCCGTGCCCTATGTCGATCCAGTTTTTGAGGATCCATACTGGGGGGCCGCGTCCGGCGAGACTTGGCCCTCTACTTTTCCAGCCCAGTGGGCCTCCCGTCCGATGTACCGCGTCTCTGTAGCGGCCAGGGCGATGCCGCCCCTGTCGGCGCTCGGAACCGTCACGCTCGGCGTCGGTGCTTTCAGTCTTGGCTGGAAGATCGGGCGGGTTATCGACACGAAGTGGCTGCATCTCTCCGGTGACATAGGAGTGCGAATATCCACGACGCCGGAGTTCGTGTCGTGGAGTTCTCTCGACACATTCGCTTGCAGCGCTAGTTGGACCGCGAACAGCTGCCAGGGTCCGGGCTGGTACGCCCGGACGACGTCGTACTCGTACTACTGCGATCCTTACGCGCACCCGTACGGCGAATACTGGTGGGGCTCGTACGGTTGTCCATACCCGGCATGGCTCTACGACCAGATGGAGGCGCTCCCGGGGACGAAGATCGCGATAACGAATACGAACGAGCGGATGTGTGGGGGCTGGTGGGGCCCGTGTTGGGTCAAACGATTGACCGCGGACCAAATGGTTGACCTACTCATTCACTCGCCTGCCGAGCCATACACCAATCAGAACGTCGACGCATTTACAACGATCGCCGCTCCCCAGAAGACGAGCGAGAATCTTCAAGCGGCTAGGGATTCCGCCACGAGTGCCGGTGTTCAGTTTCAGTCGGAGGTGAATTGGGCACTCGACCCGGGCAATTGGGATCGTCCGAATCCTGAAACCGGGGAGGGCGGAGGACCCCGTGTGGAGTGGCCGATTCCGTACTGGTACGAGACCTATCAGCAGTACCTGAGCCGACTGCGGAATCTCGGATGGCTCGGGCAGGCAACGGTGGTCGACCTTGAGGACAACAACGGTGAATCCAACTTCATCGCATCGGGTGCACCCTGCACGAGCGTGCTTTCAGGAACCAGGTTGGCCACCGATGCTCCGGCAACCTTCTATCGCAACCCGGTTGCCCTAGGCAGCGGGGATCCCAGTGGAGGCCCTCTATGCGGTGATGCCGATGTCTCAAGCTTCACCTCCGACCTCTGCTCATTTTTCGACTGGCCGTGGCAGGCAGCCATGGACACAAACGGTCAGTTTTACTCACTCGCCTGTGAGGAAGCTTGGAGTCTTGTCAGGAGTCTGGACATCTTCAACGCAGACGGCACGGTCGATTCGAGTGTATTCGGACGTCAGATTGCAGAAGGCGAGCAACTCAAGAGCGAGGACTTGAAGGAGTACTTGCTTGGTATCGATCCAACACTTGAACACTGGGAGAAATGGTCCACACCTGTCTACGATCAGTCCGGCCCCAGACCCTTTGAGGTGCATTTCAACTGGAATCCTGCGACTCAGCGAGTCGAATACGGTCGAGGGTTCAAAGTTCGGTTTCGCCAACGATTCGACCCGTAACGTTGAAAGGATGATCGTTCGCGTGACACAGCTTCGTCACCCTCACGGTTACGAGATCGAGTCGCACCAGCGACTGCGTGTCGGTGGCGACTATCTCGTCGTGGGTATCAATGTTCGCCCGCGAGGACCCACTTTCCGAATCGTCGATGATCTGAAGTACCCTTTTGACTCCAGCTTGTGGCCGCTCGCTATGTTCGAAGTGGTGTCGCCAAACATCTCAACCATCTGGCGCGTCGCAATCGAAGTGATTCAGGAGAATACGTACCTCTACATCGGGCCCGAGCAGTGGCTCCGCCCGGGATTCTGGGACGACTTCCTCGCTGACCCACCGCAGGGCATTGAGGCGAAGGAACAGTACGGCCGTGACGTGCTGCACATGATGGCGGAGGAAGGTCTGGGGCGCCCAGATTAAAGGGCGATCGTTCTCCCGTACGGATCAAGGCGCCGGCTCGAGACCGGCACGCTCCATGAGTCGGACACTGGGTTTCGTGCGCGGGGTTCGGGAAACAGTCTGGACCGCGTCCAGATGCGACGGGACACGTCAGGCGGGACCGCTTGCGCGCACCGCGTGCCCCACGGTGTCCCACGAATCTCTAGAAACGGCTATTTGCAGCAGTGTTCGTCCGAATCGTTCACGGGGCAAGCAAACCGCGCCTGCGTGGGCTCGCGCATGCAGCAAGTCGGACCGCAAATCGGGTGATGAGCAACGCCGGGCGCCTTCGCCGAAGACAGGTTCAACTGACGGCGCCGGTCACCATGCAAAGGTCTGCGTGCCCTACCACCTCGTGTAGCAGCCGTTTCGTTTAGGAGCAGGCGACCGTGGCTAGCCGCCGGCCAATCGGACAGGTGCCGCATAGAACGCCTCCATTGGGGCTTGGAAACTCGATCCGGCTTGGTTTATCGACAGCAACACAGAGGGCGCCCGATGAAGCGTTGGCGACCGCCTTGCCAGATCGACGGCCACGGCTGGTGAACGTCGCCTCGCCGGCCCCGATGTCGGCGGTTCCGCCGCCGAGTTCGCGACGGCGGAACCTTAAGACTGAGACTCTGCGAGCCGCACGTAGCCTCATCGCGGCCGCGGCGCCAAGCAAGCCGCGAGATCAACGCCGTCGCCCCTCTGCCGCGGCTACCCCTGGCCGTAGGGGCCGGGCTGGCGCAGGAAGTTGGTGACCGTCCGGACCTCACGCCGATGCTCGAGTCGGAACTGGAGCGGCTCGGGCGGCTGGAAGGTTGGCGGGGCGAACACTTCCCGTAGTAACAGGTCGGTGTCGCGAGGCAGGTCTTCGGAGAGAGCGTGACCGGCAGAGTCGGTGACCAGGGTGCCGACGACCGCGCCGTCTTCGACGCGAGTAACCTCGAACCGAATGTTCCTCAGGTCGGCGCGCGCTGGGCTGGCGTCCGGGTTTAGAACTTTCTTCCGCACGAAGAGACGGCCGAAGTCAGCGCGACGTCCGTGCTCAGGCAGCGGCTCGTCGAAGATCTGGGCGCCGACATGTCGGTCGATCGGCGCGGCAGGCGGGACGAAGAAGAAGCCGGCTCGCCGAACTCTCACCAGTGGCGGGTCATGCGCGAACAGCGCGTCGACCTGACCGAAGCCGGGCGGAAAGTCCGGGTTTGTCATCCAGCGGTTCATGATCGTGTCGAATTGGTCGAGCGAGGCCTGAAAGCTGACGAAGTGCAGGCCGGCGTCCCGTGTCCCATCCGGGCGCACGCTGAAATAAGGCACCCCCGCGGCGGAAGATCTTCAGGTCGGCGTGCTCGCCGCGGGGGCCGACCTTGCGGACATGGGATCCCGGCGATGGAACGCCGCTCCCGAAGTCCGGCTCGCTCCGGGCCTTTGTTGCCGGTGGTAGGTCAAGCCGTGAGCCGTCGCCTTTCCTGCGGCCGATGATCTGCTCTTGCTCTTCGAGCGAAATTGAGCGCCATAGGTCGAGGTCTTGTTCGATCTTCATGTAGGCGAGGTAGGTCCCGTCCTCGGTCCACGCCGGCTCGTCTGCCGTGACTTCCCGATTGACGAAGACGGTCCGAAACCGTTCATGGAAAGGAACGTTGCGGAGGCCGTCAAGGAAGCCGAACATCTCACGGGCGTCCGCGCGCTGGAAGCCGCGCTCGACCTCCAGGCGACGTAGGCCGATGGGACGCGTTTGCGACAGGCCGTCGAGGAACTCGACTGAGACCGCTTCCGAGGTCGTCATGAGATAGAAGAGAACATCGCTGTCCTGTAGACGATCTTCCGCCTCGAACGTCGGCGGTTCGCGAAGGCCCAGCGGAGCTCGCTCATCCAACCCGAATCGCGCTGCCTCACCGGCGAAGAAGAACGAGCGTCCCAAGGCGACGGCGACGCGCGCGACTGGGACTCCGTTGAGCGGCGCAATGAGTCGCCTGATCAGCGCCTCCACCTGCGTGAGCCACGCTCGGACGCCAGCGGGCTCGAGGGCGGGATCGAGAGTAGCGAGGACAAGGAGGCCCTCTGCCCGCGGGTCGCGGATGACCGTGTCCGGCAAGACCCCTTTGGCGAACATGATGACAAAGGTTACCTCGCGCCATCACTTGCCGATGTAAGGAGAATCGCTCGTTCGACCGTCGGGACGGTTCGAGCCGACACCGACCCCCTTTCGGTCAGAATCATGAGCTCGCTGGGCACCCCGTTGCCCAAGTAGAAAACGAGGTCCTGGGGCGATAGTGGGGCAGGCCGGGCATGGGGATGCGTGGTCGCCGGTGACGCGAGATGCGATGCGGTTCACCAAGCCGCTGCAAATCGAGGGCTTACGGGGAATCGCGTGGAGGATCGTGGAAGCCTTCGTCCCGCTTCACACGCGGGAGGTCCCTGGTTCGATCCCAGGCGCGCCCACCTCGCCGAACGACGTTCTGCGTCGGCTACTTTGAACCTCAGGTGCGCACTCTCGTCGTCTCCACGATTCTCGTGCTCTTCCTCGCCGCCCCCGCGGGCGCTGCGCGGCTGAACCCTGGCGAGCGGCAGGCGATCAACCGCACGCTCGACGCCTTCGTCAACAGCGCCGTGAAGCGGCACGACGTCATGGCGTCCTACGAGCTCGTTACCCCTTCCATGCGCGCCGGCGTGAGCCGATCGACCTGGGCGAAGGGGAACCTCCCGTCCCTGCGTATCCGGCCCGAGGGTCGACCTTTCACGATTGGACGGTCGACTTTGCGTCCCCGACCGACGTGGGCTTCGAGCTGATGATCTCGTCGAGGAAGTCGAGATCGGATTCGATCGTCTTCACCGCGGAGGTCAAGAAGATTCACGGACACTGGCTCGTCGACTCCTTCAACCCGTCGGCCACATTCGGCGGATCCGGGACCGTTGTTGGTCCACACGACTTCGCTGCCCAGTCGGGCGGTGACGGAGCCCGCGTGACAAGCCTCGGCTCAGCGTGGATCGCTCTTCCAGCCGTGCTCGGCGGAGCGGGCGTTCTGCTCCTCGTCGGCTGGTTGCTCGTCGCCTGGCAACGCAATCTGCGCGCTGCCCGGCGCTACGAGCCGAGACCTCTACAGCAGGCGCCTCGCAAACGAACGCCGCGATCTCGCGCTCCTGAGTAGATAACGTCAACGTCGTTCGGCACGACGGCGGGTCCGTCTAGTCGCGCGCGAGACCCTGGTAGGTTCCGCGCCGTGGTGCTCGGGCTCTCGACCGGCCACTCGGTGGGGCTCGCGCTCGTCGCGGGGGCCTTCGTCGCGTTCGCCCTCGTCTCTGCGCTCGTCGTCCCGCGTCGGTGGCCCCAGTTCCCCGGACGACGCTTGGGCTGGTTCATCGCGGCGACGCTCGTCCTCTTCGTGGGCATGCTCGCCGCGGTCGAAGTCTTCGCCAAGGAGAGCGAAGAGCCCGAGGCTGCCGAGGCGGTCACGGAGAAACCCGGGACGGGCACGGGCACGACGACCCAGGCCCAACCGCCTGCTGCGAAGGGCGACGCGGCTGCGGGCAAGAGGCTCTTCGAAGCCCAAGGCTGTGGCGGCTGTCACGCCTTCTCCGCCGCAGGCACCTCCGCGACGGTCGGCCCGAACCTCGACGAAGTGCTGAAGGGGAAGGACCCCGAGTTCGTTCGCGAGTCGATCGTCGATCCGAACAAGGAGATCGCCAAGGGCTACCAGCCGAACGTCATGCCGCAGACCTTCGGCCAGTCGCTCTCCGAGCAGGAGATCGACGACCTCGTCGCTTTTCTGACCACGAAGTAGGCGGCCTCATGGGGGAACCGCGGGCTCCCCCATGCTGAGCGGAGAGGGAGGGATTCGAACCCTCGACCCACCTTTCGGCAGGTACGCGATTTCCAGTCGCGTTCCTTCGGCCGCTCGGACACCTCTCCAAGCGGGACGAGCGTAGCAGCGTCCCCCGAGTGCTCCGCGCCCCACATGAGGGATCCCGTTCGAGGGTGCGACGGTCGACGCTTGTCGCGAACGAGCCTCGACCGAAGGAATCGCCGAGATGGAACATGCAGGTGTTGCCCTCCGCTTTGTCGCCGTCCTGATCGACGGCGCCATCTTCTTCGTGCTCGCACTCGTGCTCGCGCTCATCACGGGCACCACCTCGAGCACTTCGGCGAATGGAATGCACACGGTCGGGTTCCACCTCGGCGGCGGAGCCTTCCTCGTCTGGGCGCTCCTCGCATTCGCCTATTACGTCGGCCTCGAGACGCTGCTAGGGGGAACGTTCGGCAAGATGGCGCTCGGTCTGCGCGTCGTCGATGAGGACGGGGACCCGATCAGCTGGGGTGCGGCCGTCGTCCGCAACCTGCTGCGTCTCGTCGACGGGCTCTTCTTCTACCTCATCGGTGCGATTGCGGTCTGGTCGTCGCCCCAGCGGCAACGGCTCGGCGATCGCGCCGCCCACACCTACGTCGTGCGGGCGTAGGCAGCCGCAGGCCGTCAACCGCGAAAGGACCGCCGCCGATGGACGCTCAACGCGACTCCCGCTACATCCCGCTCGCGTCCCGCGCCTCGTGGGCGAAAGGCCTGCTCCTGCTCGCCGGCGTGGTCGACATCGTGGCGGTGCTGACAGGATTCGCGCTCTACCGGCTGGTAGACAGGGGCTCTTCGGGCACGGTGACGTTGGAGCAGTTCCAGGCCGCCGAGGATCGGCACGACCTCGTCGTCCTGGTCCAGATGGCCGTCTACCTCGTCGCCGGCATCGCCTTCATCCGGTGGTTCCACCGCGCCTATGCGAACCTGCCCGCGGTCGGCATCGACGGACTCGGCCATCGGACGGGCTGGGCGATCGGCGCCTGGTTCGTGCCGATCGCGTCGCTGGTCTGGCCCAAGCGCATCGCAGACGAGATCTGGCGAGGAAGCGACCCGTCGCTGGAACCCGATCGATCTGACGACTGGCGGCGCGGAAAGGTTCCTCTCTTCTTCGGTCTCTGGTGGCTGACGTTCCTCGCGTCGGGGCTCCTGGTTGGCGCCGGGTCGCAGCTATGGGAAGGGGGACAGACGTTCTCGGAGCTCGAGCTCGCCGCCCTGCTCGAGGTCAGCGGCGACGTCCTCGGCGTACTCTCGGGCGCGCTGGCCTACGTCGTTGTCGGCCGCACGTCCGAGCGTCAGCAGGCGCGCGCCAGCAAGCTCGCGACGTGGCAGCCCGCGTTCACTCAGACGTAGGCTCGCCACAAGCAGGATCAGACCCTCCGCCGTCCTCTCACGGTCGCAGGGTGATACTGCTCTCCCGTCCCGCATGGCTGAAACCGATCGAGCGAAGACGGAGGCGTAGCTGGTGGAGCACCTCTGCCCACAGCATCGCAGGCTCCGCGCCGTAGGCACGGGCGAAGTCGTCGAGCACGTCCGCGGCCGCGTCCTCCAGCAGGCTGTCCCCGAACGCCTGGAAGCCCTCGACGATCTCTTCGATCAGCGCCCGGGCGCGTGCGCCGTCGCGGGTTAGCCTTCGGCGCGCGTAAGAGATACCGATCCCGATGTGGCGCACCTCGTCCCGCACCGCGAGCCGCTGCGCCTCGCGTAGGCCGGGGAACAAGCCGATCCGTTCGAATTGCGCCGCGACGAAGTTCTGGTTCGCACGCCCAATCGACCCTTCGGCGATCAAGTGGTAGGCGACGATGGCCTTCAGGAAACTGTCCTCGTCGCGGCTCGCCTCGAGTGCGCGGACGACGCCGTCGAGCGCTCCATAGAGCGCGGCGGCGACGGGATCGAGCTGCGCATCCGCGAGCGCCTTGACGGCGGCGATCCCGCCCTCGACCGCAAAGACGTCCGAGTACACGCGCAGGACCGACTCGATGTGGCGGTGCTCGTCGGCCACCTGCGTCGCGAGCAGGAGCTGCATCTCGTAGTCCGGAGCGGCGAGCAGGAAGGGCGCGAGCAGGGCGGCGACGTTGAACTCGGCGTGGAAGCGGTGCGCGAAGACCAAGACGAGGCCCTCGCGCGTCGGCTCGTCAAGCGCCGCGAAGCTGGCGGCATCGGTGGAGAAGTCGATCGCGAAGGGCGACCACTGATGCCGCTCCCAGTGCTCGTAGAGCGCTCTGAACGGCCGCGGCTCTTCCGCGAGCTCCTGAATCTGCACTTCCCCCCGATCGACGCGCATGCAAACAGCACCTAACCATGCGCGCGCCAACGCAGGCACGGTTATCCGCGCGCGTCCCGGAGAGAATTGGTCTCGATGGCGAACTCGGGCCCAGGTTGGCACGAGCGGCGAGGCGGCCGCGCGCCGGCGCGGCGTTCTGGTCGCGTCGTCTCGGCGCTCTTCTTTTTCCCGCGCGGCGGCTCGGCGCAGGTCGCCCGCGCCCTCTGCCGCGTGTTGCCCACCGTCGGCTGGGAGGTGTCGCTCGCAGCGGGCTCCCTTGGGAGCGCCGGCGGGCAGAGTCATGCGCCGACCTTCTTCTCGGGGGCCGACGTCGTCTCGGTCGACTACTCACCTGCCCAGCGGCTGGCCGACCCGACCGCGGCGATCGTTCCCTTCCAGCCGTCCTACGAGGACCGGCCGGGCGCACCGGATCGCGTCTTCGCGGCCGTCGACGACGAGGCCTACGAGCGGCTCGTCGCCGCCTGGAGCGAGGCCCTCGCTCGGGCGGGGGCGGCGAGTGCGGACGTCCTTCACCTCCACCACTTGACCCCCGCGAACGAGGCTGCCTTGCGGGCTTTTCCAACCGTGCCCGTCGTCGGGCAGCTCCACGGCACCGAGCTTGCGCTGCTACGCGCGATCGAGGCCGGCGCGCCTGCCCGTTGGCGCTTCGCCGGCCGCTGGGCGGCGCGCCTGCGGCGCTGGGCGCAGGCCTGCGACCGCCTGCTGGTCCCGCCGGGCGCGGCGGTGGAGGTCGCGGGCCTGGTCGGCGTCCCCCTCGAGCGCCTCCAGGCGCTCCCGAGCGGCGTCGAGCTCGACCTGTTCGAGCGGCGGCCGCTCGGCCGCAGCGCGCGGCTGGCCCACTGGCGGCGCTGGCTCGTCGAGGAGCCGCTGGGCTGGGACGAGAGCGGGATTCCCGGCACCGTCACCTACCGGGAGGCGGATCTCTGGCCGTTGCGCGAAGCTGAGGCGATTCTCCTCTATGTGGGCCGCTACACGGCCGTCAAGCGGCTGCCGCTTCTCGTCCGGGCGCACGCGCGGGCGCTCGAGCGGCTCGGCAGGCCGCTGCCACTCATCCTCGTCGGCGGCCACCCCGGCGAATGGGAGGGACAGCATCCGCTCGCCACCGCCCGCGCGCTCGGAAACGACCAGGTCCTCCTCGCCGGCTGGCGGCCGCACGGCGTGCTCTCGGAGGCGCTGAACGCCGCCGACGTGCTCGTTCTACCCTCGGTCGCCGAGGCCTTCGGGCTCGTGCTCGTCGAGGCGATGTCGTGCGGGCTGCCGGTGATCGCGGCCGAGGCGCCCGGACCGGCGGAGATCGTCGTCGCCGGCACCGGCTGGCTCGTCCCCCCCGACGACGAGGACGCGCTCGCGGACGCGCTCGTCACAGTTGCGGCGGACGGGGCCGAGCGGCTACGACGGGGCGCCCGCGCCTACCGCCACAGCCATGCTCACTACGGCTGGCCGGTGATCGCCGCGCGCATCGCTGCGCTCTATGCCGAGCTCCGTTGATGTCCCGTCGCGAAGCGCTCAGGCCGCGAAGGACATTGGCGAGCCGCGCCGCACAAGCGCGCTGGCTCTCAGCCGAACGTGCAATCGACGATGACCTTGTCCAGAGCGCTCTTGAGAGCGGCGAGCTCCTGATCATCGAGTTGCGCGATGAACAGTTCCGAGATGCCGCGCAGATGGACCGGAAGGGTTTCGGTGAGGCGGGCCACCCCGGCGTCGGTCAGCGCGACGACGACGCCGCGCCCGTCCGCATCGGCGTTGGCTCGCCGGACGAGGCCTTCATTCGCCAGCCGGGTGACACGCCGGGTCATGCCTGACCGTGAGATGAGCGCCCGGGCGGCGAGCTCCGTCATGCGTAACTCGCCCCCCGCATTGGCCAGCTGAGCGAGCACATCGAAGTCGGCCAACGCTAGTCCCGTCGCCTGTGCGAGATCAATCTCGAGCTGGCGCATGAGCGTGGCGTGTGCCCGGAGTAGCGAGCTCCAGGCCTCGAGTCCGGACCGGTCCGGCAGCTCGTCTGCCACGAGCCGATCGAGCAGACCAGCGACGTCGGGTTTTGAATGTACTTGCATGTGCACCAATTCAGCTATGATATTTGCAGTTGCAAGTATAGGCCAACCGGAGGGACGATCGTGATCCACGAACTGCAGCCCGACCTCGAAGAGTCACTTAGCCGTCGATTCGCGGCCGTGGCGGACGATGTCCGCGTAACGCGAACAGCCGCCGCTCTCGAGGCCAACGGCATCAGCGTCCTCCGTAGCGCAAATGCCCGGGAGGCGAAACGGATCGTCCTGGGTCTCATCCCCGCTGGTTCACAGATCTACCACGGCGCCTCGCAGTCCCTTGAGGAATCGGGCATTGTCGACGAGATCGAGAAGTCCGGTCGCTACGAGCCCATCCGTCCACGGATCTGGAGTCTGGACCGGGAGACGCAGGCCGACGAGATCCGCCGCCTCACTTCGTCGCCGGACGTGATGCTCGGCAGCGTGCACGCGGTCACCGAGACCGGCTCGCTGGTCGCGGCGTCGGCGAGTGGCAGCCAACTTGGACCGTACGCCGCCGGCGCCGGGAGAGTCATTCTCGTCGTGGGGACGCAGAAGATCGTGTCGGACCTCGACGAAGCACTCCGGCGCATCGACGAATACGTGTTCCCGCTCGAGGACGCGCGTGCTGAGGCGGCGTACGGCGTGCACAGCGGCGTGAACAAAGTCCTCATCATCAACCGGGAATGGACGCCCGGGCGCACCACCGTCGTCTTCGTCGACGAGGTCCTCGGGTTCTAAATCGGAAAGGAGCAACGCACATGGCCACCCAAATCGACACAGAGCAGCGCGAGGCCGTCCTGGTCGAAGACGCCCACACCCGCCCGGTGATGGGCCTCGAGATTCTCGAACCCCTGCCGTCCGCGCGGATCCCGTATCCGATGGTGGACCCGTACATCCTCGTCCACGAGGGAGTCGTTCCCATCACCCCAGAGCGCGCGAGCCTGGATACGAAGCATCAGCACCGTGGGTTCGACAACCTCTGGTACGCGATCTCGGGCTCTTCGAGCACGGGTCACAGCACCGGTCCCGGTGGCGCGATGGAACGCGCGCGACTGGAACCCGGATCGCTCCTGAAGCTTCGAACGGGTCGCGGCGTCTGGCATGCGGAGGGAATTGGACAGGACGAGCTCCAGGAAGGCAAGGCGGGCACAGAGATGCGCGGCCTGCTCTTCTGGGTCAACCTGGCGCGCAAAGACAAGGGCGCCGAACCGAGCGCGCAACTCCTCCAGCCACATGACGTGCCCGTCCGGCACGACGGCGACGCGATCGTCCGAATCCTGGTCGGGGCGGGCTCGCCGGTTGAGCTCGGCACTCCCGGCCTCATCCTGGACGTGGAGCTGCCAAAGGGCGGAGGCTTCACGAGCCCGATCCCGTCCGATTTCAACAGCTTCGTGTACCTGCTCGAGGGCGAGGCCAGCTTCGGCGTCAACCGACGCCGCGCAAGCCGCTCGCAGATTGCGGTTCTCGGACCGGGTGGTGCGCTCGCCGTGGAGGACGCGCAGCCCGGGACGCGATTCGTACTCATGGCCGGGAAGCCCTACGGCGAGAAGCCGGTCTTCAACGGACCGTTCGTGGACTAGCCCTCTACACCTGGAGAGTGAGGACGTGGAATCAGAGCAGCCCGCAACAGATCGAACCGGGACGATTGGAATCATCGGCGCCGGCAACATCGGACAGGCACTGGCTCGCACGGCTGCGGGCCGGTCGTGAGGTCGTGATCGCGAACAGCCGCGGCCCGGAATCTTTGGCACCGGTGGTGGCCGCTCTCGGCGCGGGAGTGTCGGCTGGCACGGTCCGTGAGGCGGCAGCGGCCGACATCGTCGCGATCGCAGTGCCCTGGACCAGCGTCCCGGCGGCGGTCACCGGGCTCCAATGGCACGGTCAGCCCGTCATCGACGCGACGAACGCGTTCAACGCCGATCTCGGCGGCCGCACTTCCAGCGAGATCGTCGCCGACCTCGTCCCGGGCGCCCGGCTCGTCAAGGCCGCCAACACCCTTGGACGGGCGGGCGCATGCAGCAAGTTGGGGGCCCCCTGCCATCGCATAACCTCGTGAGGCTCCCTCCGGTCGGATAAGCGCGCACGCTCGGCACGGTCGTCCGCACGCGCCTCGATACTCGGCTCGTCGAGCTTCGCTCAAAGGTGACGGATGAGGATCTGCCCGGCGTGGCCGCCGAGGCGAAGCGACTTCGAGCGATCCTCGCTCGTTGAGCCGCCCGCCTCGCCGCTGCGCCTGAGTTAGCTCCTCTGAGCCACGCGCATCTGGTTGCCCGAGGGGTCGCGAAAGCCCGCGTCGATCCCGTAGGGCTGCTCGGTCGGCTCCTGCTGGAACTCGACACCGCGGCTCTTCAGGTTCTCGTAGGTGCCCTGGATGTCGTCGCTGGAGAAGAAGAGCCCGCTGGCAGCGCCCTTGGCCATCAAATCCATGATCTTCTCGCGCGTCTCAGCGTCGAACACAGGCGGGCCGGGCACCGCCATCAAGGTGATGGCAACGTCGGGCTGCCCGGGCACCCCGACCGAGAGCCAACGGAAGTTGCCCATCTCGGGCACCGTAACGTCCTCGCGAAGCTCGAGCCCGAGCTTCTCGGTGTAGAAGGCGAGTGCCTCGTCCTGGTCGTGGACCCAGACCTGGACGTTGGTCAGTTGCTTGAGCATCTTCTTCGTCCTCCGTTGTCGTAGGGTCGGCGGCGACGTTAGCCGGGCCGAGAGCGGCTGTCTTCTCGAAAGCTGCTGGACTGCGGACGCGCCCACGCGAGCTGCACGCAGGTGGGTATTCGCACGCGCCCGAGCGCGGGCGGGTAGATCGCCCGATATGCCGTCGGGGAGAGGCCGAACGTCCGGCTGAAGCTTGTGGTGAACGACCCGACGCTGCGCAGTCCGACGACGAGGCAGATGTCCGCGACCGTGCGGTCGGTGTTGCGCAGCAGCGCCGCCGCGCGCTCCAACCTGCGCGTGAGCAAGTACTTGTGGGGCGTCTCGCCGAAGGCGCGGCGGAACTCGCGGCTGAAGTGTGCGGGAGAGAGGTGCGCGGCGCGAGCCAGCGTCGGCACGTCGAGCGGCTCGCGATAGCGCGCGTCGATCAGGTCCTTCGCGCGAAGCAGGTGCCGGGCCGGAGGAAGCGGTGTCATTTCACGACACGGAGGTTGAGGTGAGTGACCGCGTCCGACCCGATCACCCTCATCGCCTCGAGCTCGATCGGCTCGGGACCAAGCCCGTCGAAGAGGCGCACGCCGCCCCCGAGGAACACGGGCACGAGGTGAATCTGCAGCTCATCGAGCAATCCGGCCTGCAGGTACTCCTGAGCGACGTTCGCGCCGCCGGCCAGGGACACGTCCTTGTCGCCTGCGGCTGCGCGAGCCTGCTCGAGCGCGGCTTCGACGCCGTCGGTGACGAAGGTGAACGAGGTCCCACCTTCCTTGACCACCGTCTCCCGGGCGTGATGCGTAATGACGAACACCGGCACGTGGAATGGCGGGTTGTCTCCCCACCAGCCGTCTGCGTTGGCGTCGTCTGCCCACGGTCCCTCCCCGCCGCTGAACATTCGCCGGCCCATGACGACGGCACCCGTCGCGCGGAGCCCTTCTGCAACGACCTCGTTGTCGACCGCCTCGGCGTCGCCGCCCGAGAGCCCGTGGGGCTCGCGCCAGCTTGCGAGCCGAAAGGCCCATTCGTGCAGCCCCTCGCCGCCTTCGCCCAGCGGCTTCTCGAGGGTCTGGTTCGGCCCGGCGACGAAACCGTCGAGCGACATCGAGATGTCAAGCTTGAGCTGTGCCGAGGTCACGTGTCCGTCCTTTCTGTTCGGTGTCTCAACGGGAGACCGGATTCGATTGCGAAACTAATCGCGGAGGCACTACGCGGAGAATCCGTAGGACGAAAGGCCGTGCAGCCGCTCTTTCAGCGGTCGGCAGGGACAAGCTCGAAGTGCGCCATCATCCCCATTGCATGGTGCTCGAGGATGTGGCAGTGGTACATCCACTCGCCCGGGCGATCGTCCGGTAGCCAGGCGATCCTCACCTGACCCTTCCGCGGCACGTTCACGGTGTCCTTCCACGAGAGCATCGGCGGCCGCTCGCCGTTCTGCTCGAGGATTTGGACGAAAAAGCCGTGAAGGTGGAAGGGGTGATCCTGGCTCGTTTCGTTGACAAGGTCCCACACCTGAAGCTCACCCACATGTACCGGCTCGTCGCGCTGATGCTGCCCGCCGTGCATGAGCGCCTTCATGCTGAGGGTGCGGGTTGGTTCGGCGTGCGCGGGGACGAGCGGCTCGATATGCCGCAGCGCAGCGGGGATCTCGGCTCGTGACGGAGAAGCCGCCCCGACGCGCAGCGTCGCGAAGCGCTCCGGTGGCCTTTCGCCCTTGCCGCGGTCGTATGGGAGCGCCTCGATCTCCAGCACCTCCCCCTCAGCGAAGGGCCCGACCGCCAGATCGACGCGCTCGCCCGGTGTGATCAACACCTCCGTCGTTTGGACAGGCGAAGAGAGAAGCCCGCCGTCGGTGCCGAGAATCGAGAACGGCCGTGCGCCGATCGAGAGGCGGACAAACCGCGTGTTGGCGGCATTGACGATCCGCCAGCGTTCGATCTGCCCGGCGGCGATCTCGAGCTCGGGCTCTTGCCGGCCGTTCACCAGCCGCACATCGCCCTCGCGCCCGGCGTGCAGCTCGTGCTCGTCGCCGAACGGAGCCAGATCGCCATTGGGGTCGAGCTTCAGATCGTCGAGCAGAAGAACTCGCTCGCGATCGACCGTCGGCTCGTCCGGGCCGCGCACGATGAATGCACCGTAGAGGCCGCGCTCGAGCTGTTCGGTCTCGTTGACGTGCGAGTGGTACCAGAACGTCCCGGCGTCCGGGACGACGAATCGGTACTCGAACGTTCCGCCGGGTTCAACCGGTGGCTGCACCGCCTCCGTTCCGTCCATCTCCGCGGGGACACGGAGCCCGTGCCAGTGGATCGTGGTCGACTGAGGAAGGTTGTTCGTCAATCGCACCTCGACGGTGTCGCCAACCTCGGCCTCGATCAGCGGCCCCGGCACCTCGCCGTTGAAGCCGAACCCACGCAGGCTTCGACCAGGTGCGTACCCCCAGTCGGCTTCCCGCGCCTCCAGCTCGAACCCGACAGAGGCCGTCATACGCGAAGCCGCGCGAGAGCCGGGTCGGCGCGCTCTGCGATGGAGCAGATGGCTACGACCATTTCCTGTCTGGAGTCTATGGCGCCGTCGCGTCCGTGGTGGGCGCCACAACCGCCAACCCTCGCCGACGCGAAAAACGCGCTGTCATCGTGACCGCACTGCGTTAGGTTCGCCACCATGGCCGTCCCCGTGAATCGGACGATCGGCTTCGTCCTGATCGCCTACGCCTTCCTCGTGACGATGCTCGGTGCGACGCTTCCGACGCCGCTCTATCCGCTCTTCGCGCAGCGCTACTCGTTCGGGGAGCTGATGGTGACGGTGATCTTCGCCGTCTATGCGTTTGGCGTGATCGCTGGGCTGCTCGCCTTCGGCGAGCTCTCGGACGTGATCGGCCGCAAGCCCGTCCTGCTGGCTGGGCTCGTGTTGTCGGCGGTGAGCGCCTTCCTCTTTGTCTTTGCCGACTCGCTGGCGCCGATCTTCGTGGGGCGCGTCGTCTCCGGGTTGTCTGCCGGGCTCTTCACGGGTACCGCCACTGCGGCCCTCGTCGATCTCGTCCCTGGTGACCGCCGGAGGCTCGCGACCTTCGTTGCCGTCGTCGTCAACCTCGGCGGGCTCGGCCTCGGAACGCTGCTCGCCGGCCTGCTCGCCGATTACTGCAGGTCGCCGCTGCGACTTCCGTTCATCGTCGACCTCGGCCTGCTCGCGCCGGCGCTCGTCGGAGTGCTCCTGGCGCCGGAGAGCGTCCGGCGACGGCGATTCCGCCTGCGCCTGCAGCGTCTGAGCGTGCCGGATGAAGTGCACGCGGTCTTCGTCCGCGGCGCGGCGGCCGGCTTTGGAGCCTTTGCCGTCGCGGGCGTCTTCAGCGCTGTCGCGCCGGCGTTTCTCGGTGAGGTGCTGGGCCGCACGAGCCACGCCCTCGCGGGCCTGCTCGTGTTCGTCCTTTTTGGCGGTTCGATCGTCGGACAGCTCGCGGTTCCACGGTTGTCCGATCGCCGAGCGCTCGTGTCGGGCTGCGCGTTCTTGGTCGCGGGAACCGGCCTGCTCGCGCTTGCGCTGGCGATCGAATCGCTTGCGACCCTGCTCGCGAGCTCCGTCGTGCTCGGGCTTGGCCAGGGGTTCGTGATCGGAGCGGGGCTCGCGGCGATCAACCAGCGGGCTCCCGTTGAGCAGCGCGGCGAGACGGCCTCCAGCTTCTTCGTCGTCATGTACGTGGGGCTCTCGGTGCCGGTGATCGGCACCGGGGTCGCTGCGCACTCGCTGGGTCTCCGTACGGCTGGAATCGCCTTCAGCGCCGCCGTGGCCGCACTGGTGCTCGCCGTGCTGGCCAGCCTTGCCCGCGGGGGTGACTAGCCCGCGGAGGGGGTCTTCGAGCTGCGTAGCATGCGCGTGTGAAGGCCGCGCAGCGATGGCTGGCGGCCGTGTGGCCGGTCGTGCGGGGCGGGCTACCGGCTCCCCCAGCGCAGGTAGTCGAGATTGGCTGCGGTTCGCTCGGTGGCTTCGTTCCGATGCTCCGCTCGAGTGGCTACGAGGCGGTAGGTGTCGACCCAGAGGCGCCCGACGGAGAGGACTACCGCCGCGTCGCGTTCGAGCAGTTGGAAGCTCTTCAGGGCATCGACGCTGTGGTGGCGTCGACGTCGCTTCATCATGTGGTCGATCCCGAAGAGGTGATCGACCGCGTTGCGAGCATGCTCGTACGCCGGGGCACACTGGTCGTCGTCGAGTGGGCCTGGGAGGCGTTCGACGAGCCGACGGCGCAGTGGTGTTTCGAGCGCCTCGGACCGGACGAGGAAACGGGCTGGCTGCATCGTCGCCGCGACGAATGGATGGCTTTCGGACAGCCGTGGAGTGTCTCCCTGCGGGACTGGGCGCAGAAGGAACAGCTCCACCCTGCGGAAACGCTCCTTCGGCTGCTCGATCGGCGCTTCGATCGCGAAGATCTCGCGCGGGGGCCGTACTTCTTTCCCGATTTGGTCCAGACGAGTGAGGAGGACGAACGGGCGGCGATCGAATCGGGACAGATCCGAGCTACGCGCGTCGACTACGTCGGGAAGCTGAGACACCAAGGTGGTCCTGCTCGGGGCCGCGATCGCACGTCACCCTCGGCACGCGGTGGGCGTTAGCCCGCGCACTAGAGTCAGAGCCAGCAAAAGCAAGGAGGTTTCTTCGATATGACCAACACGATTCTCGACCATCGGGCGACGCCGCTGCCGCCCGGGACCGAGGCGCCTGAGTTCCAGCTTCACGCGACACCCGATCAGACCGTGTCGCTCTCCGAGTTTCGGGGTCAGCCCGTCATCCTCGCCTTCTACCCGGAGGACTGGAGCCCGGTCTGCTCCGACCAGCTGGCCCTGTACCAGGCACTGCTCTCCGAGTTCCAAAGCTTCAACGCGGAGCTGATGGGCATCTCGGTGGACGGGGTCTGGTCTCACCTCGCCTTCGCGAAGGATCGGAACCTGCATTTCCCCTTGCTCGCCGACTTCGAGCCCAAGGGCGAGGTGGCTCGGGCGTATCAGGTCTATCGAGCCGAAGATGGCACGAGCGAGCGTGCCCTGTACGTGATCGATGCCGACGGCATCGTGCGGTGGAGCTACGTCTCCCCTGTGGGCGTGAACCCCGGTGCCGACGGAATACTCCGCACTCTCGAGACCCTCGGGCAGGAAGGTGCCTCATGAGCACAACCAAGTGGGATGCCGTTCTGACCGTGCCGGTCGCCGAGGAGCGGGACCACATCCAGGGGCCGGCCGAAGCGCCGGTGACGCTCGTCGAGTACGGCGACTACGAGTGTCCGTACTGCGGCGCCGCGTATCCGATCGTCAAGGAGGTGCAGGCCCGCATGGGGGAGAGGCTTCGGTTCGTGTTTCGCAATTTTCCGATCGCGACCTCACACCCACATGCCGAACAGGCCGCGGAGGCCGCCGAGGCGGCGGCGACCCAGGGCAGGTTCTGGGAGATGCACGACGTTCTCTATGAGAACCAGAGGCGATTGAGTGAGCGGGACCTCCGCAGCTATGCCGAGCAAGTCGGGCTCGACGTCGAGCCATTCGACAGAGAGCTGGCCGAGCACATCCATGCCGCACGCGTCCACGAGGACTTCATGAGCGGCGTGCGGAGCGGCGTGAACGGTACCCCGACCTTCTATATCGAGGGTGTGAGGCACGACGACTCGTACGACCTCGAGACCTTGCTCGCCTCCCTGGAGCGCGCCGCAGTGTCGGAGCTACGCACGAGATGAGCAAAAGGCGGAGGGGAGGGATTTGAACCCTCGTCGGACCTAACGGCCCGAAACGGTCTCGAGACCGCCCACAACTTGCCTGTTTGCAGGAGCTTTTGTTCTCGTTCGTCAGTCTATTCGCCGGCGGGCGGAGATCTAGGCCATGTCGACGCCAGGGTGCGCCGGGCCTGCGGGCGCACCCGTCGCGTCACCCTCGCCGGGCCAGTGTTCAGGAATGTCCCTTGACGGTTCTGCCCGTTCACGGACAGCTAGGCGCTAGTGACGACTTTCGTCGTGCTGCGCTGCCCCCTCGACCGGCAGGAGCCAGCTCTCCCGCCGCTTTACCCAGACCTCGGCTTCCGGCTTCAATTCGAAGGGCGCCTCATCCAGGCTTCCAAGCCGAATCTCGATGAGCGTGTCACCGGGATCGACTGGATCAAGCAGTCGAGACCCACAGAGAGCGCAGAAGCCACGTCCGTCATAGCTTGAGATCTCACCACTCACCTCAAACGCCTCGACAGGCCACTGCCCATACACAGTGAACGCGCTCCCAGACTCCTTTCTGCAATCCGCGCAATGGCAGCGCCCGACGTGCACAGGGTCACCGCGCACGCTGTAGCGGACCGCCCCGCAGAGGCATCCGCCGGTGCGTACTCCCGCCTCCACGCGTAGATCGTACTAAGCACTGCGGTGGGCGAGTGTGCGCGAATGTCACCCGAGGAGATTTAGTCGCGCGACCGCGTTGACCCTATCGGGGCCGCCGTTTGATCCCGAAGGACCGCTCGTCTTCGGCCTCGAGCCGCGCCATATCTTCCGTTGATGCCGGGCGAAGCTCGCCGTTCACGTTGCGGACGATCGCCCACTCGTCGTAGCGGACGCCGTGTGTCTCAGCGATCGCAGCCGCGGTCTCGTCTGCGGCGCGAAGGGCCTCAGGGTCGGCTCGGCGGATTGTGTGCGACCAGTGGTG
>Ga0307278_10000469_pt1 | contig 20280 bp, 19 predicted proteins | sample ER_DNA_117_FD_194482 | JGI IMG/M metagenome (GOLD analysis project Ga0307278, IMG submission 194482) | Bulk soil microbial communities from the East River watershed near Crested Butte, Colorado, United States - ER_DNA_117 | ecosystem: Environmental > Terrestrial > Soil > Floodplain | place...
CGGCGACAGGCTGCGGCGGATGGCCGACAACGCGATCCGCGGGCCCGGCGTGTGCCAGGGCATGGCCACGGCCAACTCGATGCACGTCGCCGTGGAGGCGCTCGGGATGGCCCTGCCCGGCAGCGCGCCGGTGCGCGCCAACAGCCCCAAGATGATCGACACGGCGCGGCGCTCGGGGACGCGGATCGTCGAGATGGTGCTCGAGGACCTCAAGCCGCGCGACGTCATGACGCCCGGCGCCTTCCGCAACGCCGCCGCCGCCGTGCTCAGCGTGGCCGGCTCGATCAACTGCATCAAGCACCTGCAGGCGACCGCGATCGAGTCCGGCCTGGACCTCGACGTCTACGGGCTCTTCAACGAGCTCGGCGACGACGTCCACGTCCTCAGCGCGGTGCGCCCCAACGGCGAGGACTCGATCGAGCAGTTCGAGGACGCCGGCGGTGCGCGGGCGCTCCTCAAGCAGCTCGAGCCGGTGCTCGAAACCGGCGCGCTCACCGTCACCGGTGCCACCGTCGCGCAGAACCTCGCCGACGCCGTGGTCCATGACGAGGAGGTGATCAGGCCGCTGGACCGCCCGTTCTCCGACAAGGCGGCGATCGTCGTCCTGCACGGCTCGCTCGCGCCGGAGAGCGCGATCCTCAAGCTGGGGGTCCGCACGCCCGCCCGCCAGTCGAGCTTCACCGGGCCGGCCATCGTGTTCGACGACGGGCCAGCGGCGATCGCCGCCATCCATGACGGCACCGTCGCTCCCGGCCACGTCCTCGTCGCGCGCGGCATGGGCCTGAAGGGCGGCCCCGGCATGGCGGGCCCGGCATCGATGATCCTCTTCGCGGTCGACTCGGCCGACCTCGCGACCGACGTCGCCTTCGTCACCGACGGACAGCTCTCCGGCCTCTGCCTGAAGGGGATCACCGTGGCCGAGGTCTCGCCCGAGGCCGCGGTCGGCGGCCCACTCGCGCTCGTCGAGAACGGCGACGAGATTACGATCGACGCCGACACGCGCTCGCTCGAGCTCAACGTTCCCGAGGCCGAGCTGGCGGAGCGGCGCCTGCGCCTCGGCGTGCCCGACCTGCCGCGCTCGCGCGGGTACCTCTCGATCTACCAGCGCAGCGTGCAGCCGATGTCGACGGGCGCCGTGCTGGTCGAGAACGACTGAGCTAACGCGCCCGGTCGGCGCCGATGAAGACCGCGACCTGGGCGCGGTCGGCGAGCGCGCGTGCGTTGGCCTCCATCGCCACGACGCGATCGGAGCCGATGTGCAGGCAGCTCGCGATACCGAGCGCGTCCGCCCGGTGGCCGCCCTCGAAATAGACCGTGGTGCGGGCCCGCGTCTGGTTGGTGGTGTCGTTGCTGACCACGGTGGGCTCGGGGTAGCCCAGCCGCTTGAGCTCGTCGGCGGCGGCGCGGGCCAGCCCGGTGACCGTGGTGCCGTTGAGCACGGCAATGCGCACGGGCGGCTGCGGCGTCACCGGGGTCGTCTGCGGCGGCTGCGTCGGCTGGCTCGCGGCAGGCTCCGGCGCCGGCGAGGACAGTGCCAGGACGGCGACCACGACGGCGGCCGCTGCGGCCACCGCGCCGGCGAAGACGATGGTCGTGCGCCACGGGATCACGAAGGCCCGGCGCGCGCGGCCCCGGTGGGCGGTGACGAGCTGCTGCTCGAGGACGTCGATGAAGTCGGTCATTGCTCCTGGCTCCTCATGCGGGCGCGCAACGCGGCGAGCCCGCGCGAGACGCGCTGGCGCGCCGCGGGCTCGGAGATCTGCTGCGCGGCGGCGATCTCGTCGTAGTCGTGGTCCTCGACGATGCGCGCGTGGACGGCGGCGCGCTGCTCCTCGGGCAGCGCTGCGAGCGCCACGTCGACCTGCGCGAGCTCGGCGTCGGCGAGGGCCTCGACACGCTCGAGCATCTCGTCGGTGAGCTCGATCCGCGCCATCCCCAGCCGCCGGCGCGCGCGGCGCTCGACGTGGCCGCGGCGGTGGAAGGTCACCAGCTGGCGCCGCGCGATGCCGTACAGCCACGCCGCCGCCGGGCCGCGCTCGGGCGCGAAGCGCCGGCGCCCGGCAAGCGCTGCCGCGAAGGTCTCCGCCGTGAGATCGGCGGCCAGCTCGGCGTTGCCCACGCGCCGGCGGAAGTACGCGATCACGCCGCGCACGTGCAGGCGGTAGAAGCGCGCGAACGCCTCGGGGTCGTCGGCGGCGGCGACGAGCAGGGCGTCGTCGTCGCGGTCGGGCTCCATGATCGGTTCTTACGCGCTGGCCGTAGCCGTGTGACCGGTCGCGTCGCGCAGGGCTTCGAGCAGGGCCGCGACGGCGGGGTGCCCGCCGCCGCCCGCGCGCACGGCGGCGACCACGCGCCGCGCGAGCCGGCGCTCCCCGGGCCGTGCGAGGCACACGCCGTCGGGCAGCCGGTCGACCGCGAGCCCGGGGACGAGCGCGACGCCCTGGCCGGCGGCCACCAGCGCGAGCACGACGCGGAAGTCGTTGGAGCGCGCCACGATGCGCGGCTCGAAGCCGGCGGCGCGACACGCCGTGACCACCACGCGGTGACAGGCGGTGTCGAGGTAGCCGGCGATCCAGCGCTCGCCGGCGAGCGCCCGCAGCGCGATCTTCGGGGCGGCCGCGGGATGCCCGGCGGGCACGGCGACGTGGATCTCGTCCTCGGCGAGCGGCGTGAGCTCGATGCTGGGGTCCTCGCCGCGCGGGCTGAAGTCGTACTCGTGGATGACGGCGAGGTCGGCCTCGCCGAGCTTGAGCGCGGGCAGCGCGTCCTCGGGCTCGAGCTCTGCGAGCAGGACCTCGGCGCGCGGATGGCGGGCGGCGAACGTCGTCATCGCCCGCGGCACCAGCGTCGCCGCGGCGGTCGGGAAGGCGGCCAGGCGCACGCTGCCGCGCACGTCGCCGTGGCCGGAGGCAAGCTCGGCCTCCGCCGCCTCGAGCTCGGCCAGCACGCGCTCGGTGCGCCCGACGAGCAGCCGCGCGGCGGGCGTGAGGACCACGCGGCGTCCCTGGCGCTCGAGCAGCGCGACCCCCACCTGGCGCTCGAGTGCGGCCAGATGCTGGGAGACCGCGGGGGCCGAGTAGCCGAGCGCCCCGGCCGTGGCGGCGATCGTGCCGCGCTCGGACAGCTCGCGCAGCATGTGCAGGCGGCGGACGTCGAGCATTGCGAAGCTGAGCTTACGCTCACTGTGGCAATTCGTAAATGGACGTGACGTCTTTCGCGCGCCATCGTGCCCGCGGTGACGCGCATGCAGCGGATGGCGGCCCCGGCGGCCCTGGCGACCACGGTGGTGCTCTGGGCCTCGGCCTTCGCCGCCATCCGCGAGGCGGTGCGCGCGTTCGGCTGGGCGCACCTGTCGGTACTGCGCCTGGCCGTCGCGGCGCTCGTGCTGGGCGCGCTGGCCGCCGTGCGGCGGGTCGGCTGGCCGGCACGCCGCGACCTGCCGGTCCTGGCGCTGTGCGCGCTGAGCGGCATGACCGCCTACCAGGTGCTCCTCAACGCCGGCGAGGTCACGGTGCCGGCCGCGACCGCGAGCCTGCTCGTCAACGTCGCCCCGATCTTCACGGCGCTGCTCGCCGCGGCGCTGCTCGGCGAGCGGCTGACGGCGATGGGCTGGTGCGGCGTGGCGCTCGGCTTCGCGGGCGCCGGGCTCATCGCCGTGGCCGCCGGCGGCGGAGTGCGGCTCTCCAGCGGCGCGCTGCTCGTGCTCGGCGCCGCGGCGGCCCAGGCGACCTTCTTCGTCTCCCAGAAGGCACTGCTGCGCCGCTACGGCAGCCTCGCGGTGACCGCTTGGGCGATGGGCCTGGGCGCGGCGATGGCGCTGCCGCTGGCGCCCGGCCTCGCGGCCGACGTGACGGCCGCGCCGACCACCGCGCTGCTGGCGGTCGGGTTCCTTGCCCTCGGGGCCTCGGCGCTGGGCTTCCTGACCTGGGCGTACGCCGTGGCGCGCGTCGACGTCACGGCCGCCGCGAGCACGCTCTACGCGGTGCCGCCGGTGGCCGCGCTCGTGGGCTGGGCCGCGCTGGGCGAGGTGCCCTCGGCGCTGACCGCGGTCGGCGGCGCGATCGCGCTGGCCGGGGTCGCGCTCACGGCGCGCTCGCGGTCGCGCGGATCACGCGCACGACGAGCGCGGGGTCGTCCCACATCGGCAGGTGGCCGCAGTCGGGCAGCAGCACCGACCGCCACCCCGGCGGAGGTACCCGCGGCGGACGCACGAGCCGGTCGTGCTCGCCCCAGGCCAGCGTGACGGGGACGTCGATGCCCGCGGGGCCGGCGAAGCTCGTGCGGCGCATGGCGAGGTTGGTGGCCGGATAGCCCGGTGCCAGCGCGTAGGCGCGGACGATGTCGAGCGCCTCGGCGTGGGTGACCCGCTCGGGGTGGGCCATGTTCATCCCCAGGACGATGCGCCGCCCGCGGCGCGTGCGCAGCAGCGGGCCCATCACCGGCAGCAGCGCGCGGGCGAGCGCGGGCCCGGGCCTGCGCGGCAGCTCGCCGTCGCCCAGCAGCGGGCGCGACCAGAAGCCGGCGGCGCACAGTGACGTCACCGAGCGCGCGCGGCCCTGGCGCGCGAGCTCGAGGGCGATCCAGGCGCCCAGCGAGCTGCCGGCGAGGTGCGCGGTCGCGATCCCGCGCGCGTCGAGCAGCGCGCCCAACGCGCGCGCCAGCGTGGCCGGGTCGGGGGTCGCTCCGTCCTGCAGCGGCGCCGACTCGCCGAACCCCGGCAGGTCGACGGCGATGACCTCGTGGTCGGCGGCCAGCGGCGCGACCACCGGATCCCAGATCCGGCGCGTGCCGCCGATGCCGTGCACGAGCAGCAGCGGCGCCCCCGAGCCAATGACGTCGGCGCCGAGCTCAGGCAGCCTCGAGCTCCTCGGCCTCGGCGACCTGCGCCGCCGGCGCGATGGCCGGCGCCGCGATGTCGCCGCGCCAGCGCGGCTTGGCCAGCAGCAGCTGCACGTCACGGATCCGTCGCTCGCGGAAGCCGGCCTCGCAGTAGGCGAGGTAGAGGTTCCACAGGCGCCGGAAGCGCGCGTCGTAGCCCAGCGCTGCGACCTCGTCCTGGCGGGCGAGGAAGCGCCGGCGCCAGTGGCGCAGCGTCTCGGCGTAGTCGGCGGTGATGTCCTGCAGCCCGACCGCGTGCAGATCGGTGCGGCGCGCCACGCAGCGGGCGATGATCTCGCTGGAGGGCAGGCATCCGCCGGGGAAGATGTAGGTGGCGATGAAGCTGCGGTTGCCCTTCTCGACGTGGTAGGCGCGGTCGTCGATGGTGATGGCCTGCAGCAGCATGAGCCCGTGGGGGGCCAGCAGGTCGCTGCAGCGCGTGAAGAAGGTCCCGAAGTCCTTCCAGCCGACGGCCTCGATCATCTCGATCGAGACGAGCTTGTCGTAGCTGCCCTCGAGCTCGCGGTAGTCACGCAGCAGGACCGTCACCCGGTCCTGCAGGCCGGCAGCGCGCACGAGCGCCACCGCATGGTCGTGCTGCTCGCGCGAGATCGTGGTCGTCGTCACGCGGCAGCCGTAGTACGCGGCGGCGTGGACGGCGAGCCCGCCCCAGCCGGTGCCGATCTCCAGCAGGTGGTCGCCGGGAGCGAGGTCGAGCTTGCGGCACACGAGGTCGAGCTTGTGCAGAGCCGCCTCCTCGAGGGTGGCGCCCGCCGTCGGGAAGATCGCCGAGGAGTACATCATGCGCTCGTCGAGGAAGAGCGCGAAGAGATCGTTGCCGAGGTCGTAGTGGGCGGCGATCTGGTGGCGGCTGCGGTGGATCGTGTTGCGCGCACGCCTCAGCGCCCGCGCCGGGGAGACCAGCGGGCGCAGCCAGCGCCGTGGGCGGTCCAGCGCCTCGCCGTTGCGGGCGCCGAGGCGCACGAGGGCGACGAGGTCGGGGCTCGACCACAGGCCGTCCATGTGCGCCTCGGCGAGGCCGAGGCTGCCGCGCAGCAGCCGCCGGTAGAAGGCCGGGGAGTGGACCTCGAGCACGGCACGCAGCGGCTCGACCGGATCGAGCGCGCCGAAGCGCACGGCCGGGCGGTCGCGCTCGCGCAGCTCGAGCACGCCACCGCGCGCGAGGCGCAGCAGCCGGTGGACGAGCGTGCGGGCGAGGCGGTCGATCACCGCGCCTCCCGCGGGTGCCCGAAGTACGGCGCGCCCTTGAGCTTCAGCCGCACCGCGTTGGCGTAGATGCGCGTCACGACCGCGAGCGTCGGCGCCGGCTGGCGGCGCAGCACCCGCCGCAGGCCGGGCGCGTCGAGCGGCGCGCGGTCGAGCTGCAGGGTCGCGTCGAAGTGGATCTCGCCGTCCTTGCGGCTGACGATCTCCACGCCCAGGTGTCGCCCGGGCGGCGTCAGGCAGAGCTCGTACTCGTGGTCCATGGCCATGAAGGGCGAGACGTGAAAGACCTTGTCCACGCGCTCGCGCACGCCGCCGTCTTCGCTGCGCACGCCCAGGACGTAGGCGTGGCGTTCGCCCCACGGCGTGTTGGTCACCTCGGCGACGACGGCCTGCAGGCCCTCGCCCGCGCGATCGAAGCAGTAGTAGAAGCTCACCGGGTTGAACATGTGGCCCAGGCAGCGCAGGTTGGTCAGCAGCCGCACCGGCCCGCCCGGGCGCGTGCCGGTGCGCTCGGCGACGAGCGCGCGGATCGCGTCGGCCAGCGGGATGTCGCGATCGCCGAGGTAGTCGGCGCGGCGGAAGCGCACGAGGGCGGGATGCGACGTCGACCACAGCCACGCGGGCCCGACGCGCTCGGGGACCGCATCGAGGTCCAGGTAAGCCATGAAGACGCGGTAGCGGAAGCGATGGTCGACCGGCTGCAGCCGGCGGTGCCCGACCCAGCCCTCGTAGAGGGCGTTCACGCGGGTACCCGCTCGCGCAGGCGTGCCACCGCCTGGTGCGCGCTGGCCACGCCGTCCTCGTGGAAGCCCCACCGCCAATAGGCGCCGCAGTAGTGCGTGCGCTGGACGCCGCTGATCTCCTCGTGGCGGCGCTGGGCGGCCATCGCCTCGCGCGTGAAGACCGGGTGGGCGTAGGCGGTCACGCGGATGACGTGCTCGGGCGCGATCGCAGCCGTGCGGTTGAGCGTCACGCAGAACGGCCGGTCGGCCTCCAGGGCCTGCAGGTGGTTCATGTAGTAGGTCACGGCGCAGCGGCCGCGCGGCTCGGGCGGCAGGTGATAGTTCCACGCCGCCCACGCGGCGCGCCGGCGCGGGAGCAGCGCGCGGTCGGTGTGCAGGACCGCCTCGTTGGGCTGATAGGGGAAGGCGCCCAGGACGTCGGCCTCGGCCGAGCTGGGGTCGGTCAGCAGCGCAAGCGCCTGGTCGGCGTGGGTGGCGAGCACGACCTCGTCGAACTCCTCGGGGGGCCCGCCGTCGGGCACCACGTCGACGTGCGTGGGATGGCGGGTGACCGCGACGACCGGCGTGCGGACGCGGATGCGATCGGCGAAGGGCGCGGTGAGGGCCTCCACGTAGCGCGCGGAGCCGCCCGCGATCGTCGACCACTGCGGGCGCCCGGTGAGCGACAGCATCCCGTGGTGGGCGAAGAACTGGACGAGGAAGCGCGCCGGGAACGACCACATCTGCTCGGGATCGGCCGACCACACGGCGGCGGCCTGCGGCACGAGCAGACGGTCGACGAACCAGCGCGAGAAGCCCTCGTCGTCCAGAAAGGCGCGCAGGGAGCGATCATCGTCGGGGTCGACGAGGAGCCGGCGCGCCGCCCGGTTGAAGCGCGCGTAGTCGGCCACCATCGCCAGGAAGCGCGGTCGGGCCAGGTTCGACGGCTGGGCGAGCAAGCCGCCGACCCCGCCCGAGGAGTACTCGAAGTCCTCGGCCTCGGCGCTGACCGAGAAGCTCATGTCGGTCGGCTGGCGTGCGATGCCGAGCTCGTCGAGGAGCGCCTCGAAGCGCGGGTAGTTGCGGTCGTTGAGGACGATGAAGCCGGTGTCGATGTGCCACGTGGCGTCGTCGGTGTCGACGCGGATCGTGTTCGTGTGCCCGCCGACGTGATCGCCCGCTTCGTAGAGGACGATCTCGTGCTCGGGATGCAGCAGATGGGCCGCCGTCAGGCCCGAGATGCCCGTCCCGATGATCGCGATCCTCACGAGACTGGTGTTCGAACGCCGGGGTGCGTGCGGATCAATCGATGACGCTCGCGAGCCATGCCCCGAAGAGCGCGGAGCCGCCCGCCAGCGCGGCCGTGGCGACCCGTCCGTTGCTTGGGATGTCGCCGCCGGCGGCGAGGGTGGCGCCGGCGTCGACGGCATCGGCGAGAACGCCGCCCGCCAGCCACGGGCGGGGGTCGTGTCCGCGGGCCGCCGCCAGCGCGAGCCCGCCGCCGATCGCGATGTCGCGGCCGGCGAGGCAGCGGATCAGCACGGCGGACGGCGCGTCGTCGGCGCCGACCCACGCGCGCGTGATGCGGCCGGGGGTCGCGAGCATGGCGACGCCGAACAGGGCGCGGCCCGCACCGAAGACGACCGCATCCGTGGAGCGCGGCATCGCGCAACCCTAACGTCGCCGTCTACCGTGCAGGTCCCATGAGAACGCTAGGTGCCACCGGCCTCCCCGTGAGCCCGTTGGGCCTCGGCCTGGCCGCCCTCGGGCGCCCGGGCTACATCAACCTCGGCCACCACGACGACGTCGGCGACACCGATGTCGCGGTCATGGAGCGCCACGCCCACGAGGTCCTCGACGCGGCTTACGAAGGTGGCGTGCGCTACTACGACGCGGCGCGGTCCTACGGCCGCGGCGAGGCGTTCCTGGCCTCGTGGCTGGGACGCCGCGGCCTGTCGCGGACCGACGTGACGGTCGGCTCGAAGTGGGGCTACACCTACACCGCGGACTGGCGCGTCGACGTCGACGAGCATGAGGTCAAGGACCTGTCCGTCGCGACGCTGCGCCGCCAGCTCGGCGAGACGCGCGCGCTGCTCGGCGAGCACCTGGCGCTCTATCAGATCCACTCGGCGACGCTCGAGAGCGGCGTCCTCGACGACGCGGCCGTGCGCGGCGAGCTCGCGCGCCTGCGCGACGAAGGCGTCTTCGTAGGGTTCACCGCCACCGGCCCGCGCCAGGCCGACACGATCGAGCGCGCCCTGGAGGTCGGGGGCTTCGACGCGGTGCAGGCGACGTGGAACCTGCACGAGCGCTCGGCCACCACCGCGCTGGCGGCCGCCCACGAGGCCGGGCTGGGCGTGATCGTCAAGGAGGCGCTGGCCAACGGCCGCCTCACCGCGCGCGGCGACGGCGACAGTGACTGCCCGCTGGCCGCCGCGGCGCGCGAGCGCGGCACCACGCCCGATGCGCTCGCGCTCGCCGCGGTCCTCGCGCAGCCGTGGGCCGACGTCGTCCTCAGCGGTGCGGCGACGGTCGACACCCTGCGCAGCAACCTGGCTGCCCTGGAGGTCACGTGGGATGCGCAGCTCGACGAGCGCCTGGCGCAGCTGGCCGAGCCGGCGGAGGCGTACTGGGAGCGGCGCAGCGAGCTGGCCTGGAACTGAGGCGGCGTCAGGTGCGCGGCGGCGGGCGGTACTCGGCGGGCTCGTCGAAGGAGAGCTGGCCGTCGAACGGGTCGTCGGTCGGCGGGCGCCGGCGGCGCGCGACGACGGTGGGCTCCGTGTCCGGCGCCTCAGGCGGGGGATCGGCGGCGGCAGGCGCAGGCACCGTCTCGGCCTCGGGGGGCGGTGCGTCGTCGACCAGGGGCTCGGGCACGTGCGCGGCCCGGATGCGGTAGCCCGCGTAGGCGAGCAGGGCCCCGAGCAGGAAGGCGATGAAGATGCCCCATTGGACGCCGATCGACGTCTGGATGAGCCCCTCCTTGCGACCGTTGGGCTTGTCGAGCTGGCGGTAGAAGATCAGGAACATCACCCACAGCCCCGCGCCCATGATCACGGTGCCGTCGCCGCCGGGCAGGTGGAAGGCCTTGCGCTCGGCGCGCGCCCACAGCAGCACGAGGACGCCGACGACCACGACGAAGATCGCGGCCTCCACGAAGGAGTAAACGCCGAAGGCGCTCTTGGAATCGTCGATGCGCTGAAGGGACTTGCCGACCAGCGCGTTGCCCGTCTCCTGGTACCACGGCAGCAGCATCGAGAGCAGCAGCAGCAACGCCGCGATGGCGGCCAGGCGCTGCTCGCTGCTCAGCGCGCGCCAGTTGCGCCCGATGCGCGCCAGCGCGCCGGTCATGCGGCGACCCGGCCGGCCGAGCCGGCGAGGATCCAGGTCTGCGGCGCCATTCCTGCGGGCCATTGTATGCGGCGCCGGTACGGATACCTCCCGTAATCGGGGCGATTGCTGGACACGACGGCGGCGACACGCTTCCCTGCCCTAGTGCCCGGGTCTCATCCCGCTCGCGCGCGCCTGCTGGCCGTCGCCGCGCTGGCCCTGGTCGCTGCCGCGGCGGCCGTCATCCTCTTCGTGCGCGGCGCAGAGCCTCCCGGCCCCGGCGAGGCGCTCGATCCGTTCGTGGCCGCCTGGACGCGCGGCGACGATCACGGCGCCGCGGCGCTCACCACGGACCCACGGGCCGCGGGGGCGGCGCTGGTGGCCAACCGCCGCGGCCTCGACGGAGCGCGCGTCAGCGCGAGCGTGGTGTCGGTCGAGGAGGGCGACGACACCGCCCGCGCGACGGTGCGCCTGCGCTGGGACGTGCCCGGCATCGCGGTGTGGGCTTACCGCACGCGCATCGCGCTGCAGCGGCGCGACGGGCACTGGAAGGTCGTCTGGCGCCCGACGGTGGTCCATCCGCGCCTGACCGTCGCCCGGCGCCTGGGCACTGTCCGCGATCCGCAGGCGCGCGCGCCGATCCTCGACCGCGATCGCCGCACGCTCGTGTCGCCCCGTGCCGTGGTGCGGGTGGGCATCGACCGCGCGAGCGTGAGCGACGTCGATGCGACGGCGACCGCGCTGGCGGGGGTCATCGACGTCGACGGCCCCGCGCTCGCGCGCGCCGCTCGCCGGGCCGGGCCCAAGCAGTTCGTGGAGGCCCTGACGCTGCGCGCCTCGGACTACGCGCCGCTCGCGGCGCGCGTGGAGGCGATCCAGGGCGTGCAGGTGGTGCACGGCACGGCGCAGCTCGCGCCCAGCCGGAGCTTCGCGCGGGCCCTCCTCGGCGCCGTCGCGCCCGCCACGGCCGAGCAGATCCAGCGCTCCAAGGGCAAGGTCGGGATCGGCGAGGACGTCGGCCAGTGGGGCCTGGAGGCGCGCTATCAGGACCAGCTGGCCGGCGACCCGGCGCGGCGGATCGTCATCCGCGATCGCCGCGGCGCGCCGATCGCCACGCTGCTCCACGTCGCCGGCAGCAAGGGCCGCGAGCTGCGCACGACGCTCGACCGCGACGTGCAGCAGGCGGCCGAGCAGGCGCTCGGCGACACCAAGGCCAAGTCCGCGCTGGTCGCCGTACAGCCCTCCACGGGCGACATCCTCGCGGTGGCCAACCGCCCGACGGACTCGACCTACGACCGCGCGATCGAGGGCCGCTACCCGCCGGGCTCGACGTTCAAGGTCATCGCCACCACGGCGCTCCTGCGCGCGGGCCTGAAGACGACCGACATCGTCAAGTGCCCGAAGACCCTCACGGTCAGCGGCAAGCTCTTCAAGAACTTCGAGGGCGAGGCCGTCGGCGCCGTGCCCTTCGCGACGGACTTCGCGCAGTCGTGCAACACCGCCTTCGTCTCGCTCGCGCCGCGCCTGGCCCCCGACGCCCTCACGCGCACGGCGCGCGACTTCGGCCTCGGGCGCACCGGCGCCAGCCAGGTGCCGCAGGGCGGCGATGCGGTCGCACGGGCGGCGACGATGATCGGCCAGGACCGCATCCTGGCCAGCCCGCTGGCCATGGCCGGCGTCGCCGCGACGGTCGCGGACGGGCGCTGGCGCGCGCCGCGCCTGATCGACGACGATCCGCAGCGGACGGGCCCGGTGCTCGCCGACGGCGAGCGCACGACCCTGCGCGAGCTCATGCGCAGCGTGGTGACCTCCGGCACCGGCACGGCGCTCGCGGCGGTGCCCGGCGAGGTCGCCGGCAAGACCGGGACCGCCGAGTACGGCGGCGGCGATCCGCCCCCCACCCACGCCTGGTTCATCGCCTACCGCGGCGACCTCGCCATCGCCGTCCTCGTCGAGAAGGGCCGCTCGGGTGGGTCGGTCGCCGCCCCGATCGCCAAGGCCTTCTTCGACGCGCTCGGGCCCGGGGCTTGAGCCGCGGGCGAGCCGTCATCCGCCTGACGTTGGCGCCGAGGCGCGGCGTGTACCGCATCATCGAGGGAAGGGTGTCCCGTCGCCCGCCCGGGTCCCTGGCGCGTAGCCGCTCATTCGCGCGACGCTTGTCAGGTTAAGCGCCTATACGACGACAAACCCGACAAGTGTTCCTCGGACGAGCGGCAACGCGCCAGGGGCGCCGCCCGCGCCACGACCGACGCTTGCTCCCTTCCCTCGATGATGCAGTTGAACGCCGCGCATCGCCGCGGACGCCCGAAGCGACCGACTACACGATCGGGATGTCCTGCACCTCGACCTCCGCAGGACGCGGGGAGTCGAGGCGGTCGACCCAGTAGTCGATGACCGCGCGCAGCAGGAGCAGGACCTGCCGGATGACGTCTGAGACCTGCTGCTGCAGCTCGGGCGGGACGAGCTCGCGCAGCGCGCGCAGGAGCGCCACCAGCGCGTCGAGCTCGTCGCGCGTGTCGTGATGGGGGAGCTCGCTCGCGTGGTCGCGCGCCTCGCCCGCCAGGCGCTCGGCGGCGGCCTGGGCGGCGTGGACGCGCTCGCGCAGCTCTGAGAGCGGGTCAGGCGGGGCCATCGAAGGTCACGTGCAGGGCGGCCCCGTCGAACGAGGCGCCGGTCGGCTGGTAGTCGCCCAGCGCGGGCGGCAGCATGAGCGTGCGCTTATGGCCGTCGACGCGCACCACGAGCTCGAGGCCGATCTTCTTCAGCGAGATCTCGCCCTTCTCGGCGAAGGGGAGGTCGAGCCGCAGCTCGGCCGCGTCGGCGCCGACCACGAGCTCCTGCGTGAGGCGCTGGTGCAGGACCGCGCCGGGGTCGCGCTCCTCGAAGACGCGGTCGCCGAGGCGGTCGAGCATCTCCGCGCCGACGACCTCCTCGCCGAAGTACGGCGCGCGCAGCACGGGCACCGGCGCGAAGGCGGACTGGACCTCGTCGAGCGCCGCGAGCTGGCGCTCGCGCCAGGCGCCGAAGTACGGCCCGACCTCCTCGGGGAAGACGCGGTTGACGACCACGGCGTCGGTCAGGTAGCCGTAGAGGTTGAGGTAGGTGAAGGTCCGCCGGGCCTCGTCGACGACCATCCGGTCGGGCGTCATCACCAGGCGCACCGAGACGCTCTCGGTGTCGCGCAGGATCTCGTTCATGGCGATCAGGTTGCGCACCAGGCGCTGCACGTCGTCGAGGACCGCGTCGCCGGGCAGCGAGACGTCGAGTATCGCGCGCGCAAGCGGCCGCGCCGCCGCCATGAGCTGGGGCGACTGCGGGAAGACCTTCTGCAGCCACCAGCGTGCGACGTCGGGGAACGACAGCAGGCGCAGCGTCTCGCCCGTGGGCGCGCAGTCGACGATCACGCAGCCGAAGCGGCCCTCCTCGTGGTGGCGTTTGATCTGCAGGAGGCTGAAGAGCTCGTCCAGGCCGGGCGGCACCGTGAGCTCCTCGGCGCTGATGCGGTCCACGCCGCGCTCGAGCAGCAGGTCGCCCAGCCAGTCCTGGACCGCAGCCCAGTTGCGCTCCATCTCGTCCTGCGCGGAGACCTGCTGGGCCCACAGGCGCTCGCTCACGAGCGTGGGCTCGCCGCCCACCGGGACCTGCAGCGAGTCGGCCAGCGAGTGGGCCGGATCGGTCGAGAGCACGACCGTGTCGATCCCGCTCGCGGCGACGCGCCGCGCGGTGGCAGCGGCGACCGAGGTCTTGCCGACCCCGCCCTTGCCCGTATAGAGGATCGTCCGGGGCGCCATGGCGACGCGTCAGCCTACTCAGCGCGCTCGGACCGCGATCCGCCCGGCGAGGGCGCCGACGTTGCCCGCCAGGTCGACCGCGCGCAGGCGCACCTCCAGCCCGCCGCGCTGACGCGGTCGCAGCGCGAAGTCGTGGCGGCCGTAGCCGAAGCGCGCCGAGCGGGTTAGCACGGGCTTGCCCTTGCGCAGCAGGGTGAGCGTCACGGTCGAGACCTTGTTGATGGTGAAGACGAGCTTGGAGGGCTTGCGGGCCAGCGCGAAGGTCGACTTCAGCGCGAGCACCGGCGGCTGGCGCAGGTAGGCCGTGAACCTGTCGGCCTCGGTGCAGTAGAGCGCCGGATCGGGGACGCGCTTGCACAGCCCGCGCAGGAAGTCGCGCACGAGCTTGTGGTAGCCCAGGTCGCTCTCCTTGCCGGGCCGGTAGAGCGACCAGGCGCCGGTGTCGAACATCGGCAGCTCGACGCGCGCCTGCGCCTCGCCGGCCGCGAACAGCGCGCGGCCCTGCTCGTCGTTGGCGAACGCGGCGAAGTCGTAGAGCCCGTTGAGGGCCTGGATGAAGCCGTTGAGGATGCGCAGGCCGGGATCGAAGGAGTACTGCAGGTAATGCGCACCGGCCGGCGTGTCGACGCGCACCCCCTCCGGCGGCGGGGCTCGGAAGATCCCCAGGGCCGCGCGCGCGGCCTCGAAGTAGCGCGGCTCGTTCAGGCGCGCGGCCGCGCGCGAGAACGCCTGTAGCGCGGTGCCCTGCGAGAGGCCGCTGACCCACGGCGGCGCGCCGTGGTCGAAGTGGAAGAGCGACTCCCAGGCCAGTTCGGCCGCGCGCCCGGTGGCCAGGCCCAGGGCCTCGTCGAGCAGGGCGCGCAGCTCGCCGTCGCGGCCGGTCTGCTGGAAGAGCCCGTTGGCGCGCCCGAAGGTGCCCAGCCACTGGACCTGGATCCCCTGCCCGGGGTAGTACTGCCACACGAGCTGGCTGGTGGCGAACATCACGCGCTGGCCGTAGCGCAGCAGCGGCCCGTTCGACCACCACGCGCGGTTGCGCTGCAGCGTGAGGAAGACGAGCGGGGCGCGCGTGGCGGTGAGCAGCCCGGCGGAGGCGATCGCGCGCGTGTTCGAGATCACGGCGCCGAGCTGGCGCCGGCGCGCGTCGTGGAGCTTCTCGAGCGTCGCCTTGGCGTTGTCGTAGGACTCGGCCCACGCGTCGTGGTGGGGCTGATCGATGGCGCCCGCGGCCAGCAGCGCGTCGAGCTCGGAGGGGACGGTGCGGGGCGCCTGCGCCTGCGCCGCGACCGGAGTGAGCAGGACCGCGAGCAATGTCGCGAGCAGGGCAACCGGCGGGCGCCGCACCGCGCCGATGCTACCGTCGCGCGCCCCGGCTTCATGCAAGTCCCCACCCGCCTCGTACTCGTCGCCCTGTGCCTGGCCGCGCTCGTCGCGGGCGGCTGCGGCGGCGCCGACGGCGCGTCCACGAGCCCGGCGACGGCCAAGCTGCTGGCGGAGACCTTCGGCGCCGCCAAGCCGGTGCGCAGCGGCCGCCTGGACCTCACGCTCGACATCCGCGCCCGGGGCCTGCCCAACCTGAGCGGCCCGCTGGTCGTCCACGTGACCGGGCCCTTCCAGAGCGCTGGTGCGGGCAAGGCGCCGAAGTTCGCGTTCGACCTCGACCTCTCCAGCGGCGCCTCGAAGGTCAAGGCGGGCGCCATCTCGACCGGCACCAAGGGCTACCTGACCTTCGCAGAGCGCGCCTATGCGCTGCCCGACGGCGCCTTCGGCTCGCTGCGCTCGGGCCAGGGCAAGGAGGGCCTCTCGGTGCGCGCGCTGGGGATCGATCCGCGCCGCTGGCTGCGCGGCGCCCGCCAGAAGGGCGAGGCGGACGTCGGCGGCGCGCGCACGATCCACATCGCCGCCGGGGTCGACGTCGCACGCCTGCTGGCCGACGTCGACAGGCTGCTGGCCAGGGCGAGCAGCAGCGGGGTCACCGGCGCGACGGGCAACCAGGTGCCCACGTCGCTCGACGCGGGCACTCGGCGCACGATCGAGCGCTCGATCCGCGCGGCCAGCGTCGACATCTGGACCGGCCGCGCGGACCACACGCTGCGCCGGATCGCGGTCGATGTGCGCTTCGACGTGCCGAAGGACGCGCGCGCCAAGGGCAGCCCGCCGCAGAGCGGGCGGGTGCGTTTCGACCTCGCCTTCGCGGCTCTCAACCAGGAGCAGGCAATCGGCCCGCCGGCCCACGCCCGGCCCGTCTCCGAGCTGGCCGCCGCGATGCGCCAGGTGCTCGGCGGCAACCGCCGCTACGAGCAGTGCCTGCAGGACGCCGACGCCGATCTGGCCAAGGCGCAGGCCTGCGCAGACCTCGTCGGTCAGTAGTCTCAGCCGCCGTCGTGGATCCGTCCGCCCCCACCGTCAGCCCGCGCCGCTTCCTGCTCTCCAGCCAGGGCTGGCCGTACCTGCTGGTCCCCTTCATCCCGATCGCGATCGGGCTCGAGCTCGCGCACGCGGGCGCGGTGGTGACCTTCTTCGCCTCGGCGCTGGGGGTCATCCCGACCGCGGCGCTCATGGGCCGCGCCACCGAGGAGCTCGCGGTCCGGTCGGGGCCCGGGATCGGCGGCCTGCTCAACGTCACCTTCGGCAACGCGCCCGAGCTCATCATCGCCCTCTTCGCGCTCGGGGCCGGGCTGCACGAGGTGGTCAAGGCCTCGATCATCGGCTCGATCATGGGCAACGTCCTGCTCGTGCTCGGAGCGGCGATGTTCTTCGGCGGCATCAAGCGCGACCGCCAACGCTTCGACCGCACGGCCGCCTCGGCGCAGTCCTCGATGCTGCTGCTGGCTGCCGCCGCGCTGGTCATGCCCGCGATCTACGAGCTCGTCGACGGGCGCGGGCTGCCGCTGCCGGGCGCCGAGCGCGTGCACTACGACACCACCGTCCAAGGGCTCTCGGCTGCGGTGGCGTGCGTGCTGATCGCTTCCTACGTGGCGGGCCTGTGGTTCTCGCTGAAGACCCACCGCGACCTGTTCAATCCCGTCCACGAGGCCGGCGACACCGACCACGGGGAGCCGTGGACGGTGCGCAAGTCGGTCATCGCGCTGGGGATCGCGGGCGTGGCGGTGGGCGTGATGTCGGAGATCCTGGTCGACTCGATCTCCGACGCCGCCCAGACGCTGGGGCTGAGCGAGTTCTTCATCGGCGTCATCGTCGTGGCCATCGTCGGCAACGCGGCCGAGCATTGGGTCGCGGTGCTCGTGGCCATGAAGGACAAGATGGACCTCGCGGTGAACATCGCGATCGGCTCGAGCGCCCAGATCGCCCTGTTCGTGGCTCCCGTGCTCGTGCTCATGAGCTTCGTCCTTGGCCCGCACCCGATGGCGCTCGTCTTCAACGGCTTCGAGCTCGGCGGGATCCTGCTCGCCATCATCATCGCCAACCAGGTCACCAACGAGGGCGAGTCGACGTGGTACGAGGGATTGCAGCTTCTGCTGGTCTACGTCGTCCTCGGGATCGCGTTCTTCGTAGCCTGAGGGCATGACGATCGTCGCCGCCCTGATCGCGGTCGTGGTCGCGCTCCTGCTCGTCGACCTCCTCTTCTTCGCCCGCGGGCGCGAGCCGAGCTTCCGCGAGAGCGCCCTGTGGAGCGTCGGCTGGTTCGTGCTCGGCATCGTCGTCGCGCTGCCGCTATGGGCGATCGACGGCGGCGACGGCGCCGTCAACTACCTCACCGTCTACCTGATCGAGCGCACGCTGTCGCTCGACAACCTCTTCGTCTTCCTGCTCATCTTCGGTGCCTTCGCCGTGCCGCACCAGCAGCGCGGCAAGCTGCTGTTCTGGGGCATCGCGCTCGCGCTCGTCGCGCGCGGCCTGGCGATCCTCGTGGGCGTCGAGCTCATCGAGCGCTTCCATTGGATCATCTACGTGCTGGGCGTGACGCTGCTGGTGCTCGCGTGGCGGATCCTGCGCGGCGCGCACGAGGACGCCGACCCCGGGCAGGGTCGGACGGCGCGCATCGTCCGGCGGACGCTGCCCGTGAGCGAGCACTACCACGGCGCCCGCTTCTTCGCGCGCGAGAACGGCCGCCGCGTCGCCACGCCAATGGTGCTGGCGCTCGCCGGGGTCGTGACGGCCGACATCGCGTTCGCGGTCGACTCGATCCCCGCCGCGTTCGCGATCACGACCGACGCGCTGGCCATCTGGACGGCGAACGCGTTCGCGCTCATGGGCCTGCGCGCGCTGTTCTCGCTGGTCGAGGAGCTCATCCGGCGCTTTCGCTACCTCGACGAGACGATCGCCGTCGTGCTGGGCATCGTCGGGGTCAAGCTGCTGATCGAGGACCTCTACAAGGTCGGGCCGATCGCCAGTCTGGTGATCGTGCTCGGTGCCTTCGTGGTCGGGATCACCGCGTCGATCCTGCGCGACCGCCGTGACCCGGCGGGCGCCGCCGAGCGGCGAGCGGTCGCGTAGGCCCGCTCAGCGCGCTTGGAGCGCCATCCGGCGTCCAGCCGGGCGCAATGTTGCTAACGCACGGCGCCGCGCCGCCGATGACTGAGGCAAGTGCGCTCGGATCGAACACAAGCCGATCAGCTCGTCGCCCTGCAGCGCGTCCAGGGACTGCTCGACGTTGCCCGCCTCGTGGGCTCCGACCGGAGCCTCGATTCGGTGCTGGCCGAGATCGCGGGCACGATCTCCGAGGCGCTGGGCTTCAAGGGCGTCGCGTTCAACCTCTACCGGCCGGCGTGGGACGACTTCATCGTCAGCACGGTTCACGGCAGCGACGCGATGTGCCAGGAGCTGCTGGGGGAGACCTATGGCTGGTCGGTGTGGGACCTGCCCCTGGAGGACCGCTTCGAGCGCCGCGGCGCGTACTTCATACCCGACGGCTCGGTGGACTGGTCCGATCCGGGGCTCGGAGCCCGCTACGTCCCGGACCAGCCGGCCGCCGCCGGCCCCGGCGCCTGGGTGCCCGGCGACGAGCTGTTCGTGCCCTGCCGGCACTCCGACGGGCACCTGCTGGGCATCGTCTCCGTCGGCGAGCCCGTCTCCGGCCTGCGGCCGTCCGACGACCAGCTCGACCTGCTCGTGGCCATCGTGTCGCTCACCGCGCGCGCCCTGCAGGGCGCTCAGGAGGCGGTCGAGGCCGCGCGCCACCGCATCGCGCTCGAGCAGCTGCTGCAGGTCTCCTCGCGCCTGTCCGAGCGCCGCTCGATCGACGAGGTGCTCCAGGAGGTCTGCGACGGCGTCGCCGGCGCGCTGGACTTCCAGAAGGTCGTGATCGAGCTCGTCGACCCCGAGACGGGGCTGCTCACGCCGCGTGCCGTCACGGGTTGGGATTCGGTGGCCGCCGCGCCGGACTGGCGCGTGTCGGTCGACGAGATCCGCCCGTTGCTGGACCCCGCCTTCGAGGTCGAGGGCTGCTTCCTGGTCCCGCAGGCGACCGCCATCGCGCGCACGCCGCAGCGCGCTACGTTCACCTCGACGATGAACGGGCGCGGGCCGCACGCCTGGGATCACCACTGGCTCGTGGTGCCGCTCCACGACGAGGCGGGCGAAGTCGTCGGGCGCATCTGGGCCGACGACCCGTCCGACCGGCTGCTGCCCTCGCCGTCGCGGCTGCAGGCCCTGCGCGTGTTCGCCAACCAGGCGATGATGGCCGTGATCGCCGCCGGGCACGTCGAGCAGCTGCGCGCGCAGGCCGATCGCGACTCGCTCACCGGGCTGCTCAACCGGCGCGCCTTCATGCGCGAGCTGAGCACGGAGATCGAGCGCTCCATGCGCTACGGCCGGCGCTTCGTCCTGGCGCTGTGCGACCTCGACGAGTTCAAGAAGATCAACGACACCGACGGCCACCCGGCCGGCGACCGCGCGCTCGAAGGCGTGGCCGCGCTGCTGGAGGGCACGATCCGCGCCAGCGACTTCGCCTTCCGCATCGGCGGCGACGAGTTCGCGCTGCTGCTCCCGGAGACCGACGCCGCCGAGGCGCAGGACGCGGTCGCGCGGATCGTGGCCGGCCTAGCCGGCGACAGGGTGCTCGCGCGCGGCCTGGGCATCAGCTTCGGCCTCGCGCTGTTCCCGGTCCACGGCAAGACGCCCGAGGAGCTCATCCGCCGCGCCGACCAGGCGCTCTACGCGGCCAAGCGCTCGGACGGCGACGTCGAGTTCGCCTCGCGCGCCGCCTGAGCGGTCATACACTCGGGGGCGTGGCGGACCCCGGACACGTCGCCGTCGGCACCTGGAGCGGCGGGCGCTTCATGCGCTTCGGCAATGCGATCGACGATGCGCGCCTCGCCGCGCTGCTGCGCCCGGGCGACGGCGTCGACACCGTCCTGACGGCCGACGCGTAC
>Ga0307278_10000470_pt1 | contig 20266 bp, 17 predicted proteins | sample ER_DNA_117_FD_194482 | JGI IMG/M metagenome (GOLD analysis project Ga0307278, IMG submission 194482) | Bulk soil microbial communities from the East River watershed near Crested Butte, Colorado, United States - ER_DNA_117 | ecosystem: Environmental > Terrestrial > Soil > Floodplain | place...
CGCCCATGGGAGTCTGCTCGAGTTCCGCGCGCCTGCGGGCGTTCGTCTCCGGCCCCGCGTTCCAGGTCGGCAGTGCCCGGCTCAGGGCGCGGGGGCCGCTGACCCGGATCCCACCGGATCGCAGCGCCGCGGCCCAGTCGACCCGTCCCATGTGCCAGTGCGTGAAGGTGAGCGGGTCGGTGATCGTCACCACCAGGTCGTCACCGAAGCCGGGATCCACCCGACACAGCTCGCCCTCGCGCCCCTCGATCAGCAGCCAGCCCCTGGCCTTGCGGCCACCGAACACGAAGTCGAAGCGGACCACCACCCGCCCGTCGGGCAGCAGGTCGTGGCGCAGGAACTCCTGGCACCACGACCACAGGACCACCTCGGGGTCGGAGTGCTCGGTGGTGAGCTCTGTCCACCGCTCGGCCCAGAACCCTAGGGCCAGCAGCACCCCCGACAGGTCCTGCCCTGCGGCGGTCGGCTCGTACAGCGACCCGTGCCCGTCGGGCTTGGGGCGGACCTGGATCACCCCGGCGTGGTCCAGCTCACGCAGCCGCCGGGTCAGCAGCGCCCGTGACAGACCCGGAGCGCCGGCCGCGATCTGGTTGAAGGTGCGGCAGCCCTGCAGGATGTTGCGCAGGATGATCGGCGTCCAGCGTTCGGCGAGGATCTCCGAGCCTCGCGCGATCGGGCAGAACTGGCCGTAGTTGCGCATGGACGTAGTCTCCCTCGTCGCCACGGTCCTCGCTAGTTCCAATCGTGAACCTGCCCACGTCGAAGCCACCTTGGAAGGTTCACGATCTGTCCTAGGCAGGAGCCGTGCCGTCCCCGACGATGACCAGCGATGACGTAGGAGTCTCCTGAAGGAGGGGCGTCCATGAGCAGGCAGCAGGTCGTGGGGCACGGCGGCCGTGGCGCGGCCGGCGATGACGCCCGGCAACGGGTGCTGGCTGGGGCACCGGTCACCGAGCGCCGGTTGGACCTCGCCGGGGTGTCGACCGCGGTGCTGGAGGGCGGTGACGGCCCGCCGGTCGTGCTGCTGCACGGCCAGGGCGGCTGGGCGGGGATGTGGCTGCCCGTCGCCGCCGACCTGGTGCGGACCCATCGCGTGGTCGCGCCCGACCTGCCGGGCCTGGGCGCCTCGGAGGTGCCCGACGGCCCGCCGGACGCCGCTCGTGTGCTCGCTTGGCTCGGCGAGCTCGTCGACCAGACGTGCGCGACACCGCCGGTGCTGGTGGGGGCCTCGCTCGGCGCGTCCATCGCCGCCCGCTTCGCGATCGCCCACCCGGACCGGCTGTCGCGGCTGGTGCTGGTGGGCGCGGGCAGCCTGGACCGGTTCCGGCCCGCGCCGGGCGTCGTGCTCGCCATGATCCGGTTCATCGCCCGACCAAGCGAGCGCACCCAGCGGGGGTTCCTGCGGCAGGTGGCGGTCGACCCGGCCCGCGTGCGGGCACTGATGGGCGAGCGATGGGAGGCGTCCCAGGCTTACGCCCTGGACCGTGCCCGCACGCCCAGCGTCCGGGCGGCCAACCGTCGCATGCTGCGGGAGCTCGGCACCAAGACGATCCCGCCCCGGGACCTGGCGCGGATCACCGTGCCCACCAGCCTGATCTGGGGGCGCCACGACCGGGTGATGCGGCTGCGGATCGCCGAGGAGGCCAGCGTCCGCTACGGCTGGCCCCTGCACGTGATCGAGGACGCCGGCCATTTCTCCGCGGAGCAGCCGGAAGCGTTCCGGGCGGCGCTGCAGGCCGCGCTCGGTAGCCGCTGATGCGACGCTCCGGCGGACGACCAGACCCGCGAGCGCCTGAAGCTGACCCGCCGCGGCTAGTTGACCGTGTCGAGCGGTCGCTGCTCGCGGTCGAGGCTGCCGTGGCGGCCGCTGGCCAGCAGGACGCTCAGTGCCTCGGCGGTCATCGGCCGGGCGAAGTGGAAGCCCTGGCCCAGCTCGCAGTGGAGCGCGCGGAGCTCGGCGACCTGGTCCTCGAACTCGATCCCCTCGGCGACCGTGTGGAGGTCGAGCGCCCGCGCCAGCTTGATGATCGCCTGGGGGAGCGCGGCGTCCTCGGGCCCGCGCCCGAGGTGGTCGATGAACGACTTGTCGATCTTGAGCATGTCCACCGGGAACTGGCGCAGATAGCTCAGCGAGGAGTAGCCGGTCCCGAAGTCGTCGATCGCCAGCTGCACGCCGAGGTCCTTGAGCTGGCGCAGCTGGGCGACCGTGGCCGGCGTCTCCTGCATCAGGGTGGTCTCGGTGATCTCGAGGACGAGCTGGGCCGGGTCCAGCCCGGAGCCGGCCAGCGCCTCGCGGACGTCGGCGAGCAGCCGGTCGTCGAGGAGCTGCCTGGCCGACAGGTTCACGCTGATCCGGAACGGCCGGCCGCCCGGTGAGACCGCCTGCCAGGCGCGTGCCTGCTCGCAGGCCTGCCGCAGGACGTGCTGGCCGATGCGGACGATCAGGCCGGTCTGCTCCGCGGTGGGGATGAACTCCGCCGGCGGCAGCAGCCCGAGCCGCGGATGCTGCCAGCGGACCAGCGCCTCCGCGCCCTCGATGCGGCCGGACTCGATCGCGATGATCGGCTGGTAGTGGACCACCAGCTCGCCCTGCTCCACGGCCTTGCGCAGGTCGGACTCCAGCTCCAGGCGGCGCAGGACCAGGTCGCGCATGCGCGGCTTGAACTCCTCGTAGCCGTCCTTGCCGGCCTTCTTGGCGACGTACATCGCCAGGTCGGCGTTGCGCAGCAGCTCGTCGGGGTCGACGGTGTGGTCCTCGCGGAAGGCGATGCCGATGCTGGCACGGACCAGCAGCTCGCGGTCGCCGAGGTCGAACGGGGCGCGGACCGCTTCGAGGACGCGCCTGGCCACGGCGATGGCGTCGTCGGGCTCGGCGAGGTGCTCGAGCAGCAGCCCGAACTCGTCGCCGCCGAGCCGGGCGACCGTGTCGCCGGGCCGGATCGCCGTCTCGATCCGCCGCGCGACCTGCGTCAGCAGGTGGTCCCCGGTGGCGTGCCCGAGGCTGTCGTTGACCGTCTTGAAGTCGTCGAGGTCGACGAAGAGCACCGCCAGCGGGCCTCGCTCCCGCCGCGCGCGGGCGAGGGCGTGCTCGACCCGGTTGGAGAACAACGCCCGGTTGGACAGGCCGGTCAGGCCGTCGTGGAAGGCGCGGTGGTGCAGCTGGTCGACGGCCCGCTGGCGCTCCTCGACCGACTGCGACAGCGCGGCACGCCACCGCTGCAGGCCGCGGATCAGCGCCACCCACGCGGCCAGCAGCACCAGCAGCACCCCGACGGTGACCAGCTCCCAGCGCAGGGCGGCGCGCCGCTCCGCGCGGAGGGTGCGGTCGAGGTTGGACCGCATCCGGTCGAGCACCAGGGTCACGCCCCAGGCGTAGATCCGCTTCTGCCGCTCGTACTCCGAGCTGAACAGGATGGCGCGCGCCCTGGCGGGACGCCCGGCGCGCACCTGGCGGAACGACTCGGTCTCCATCTCGACGAGCGCCAGGTTGGCGGCATCGGTCTGCTCCAGCTCGCGGGCGTCCACCAGGGGCGCGGCCAGCCGTCTCGCCTCCTTGATAGCCGCGTCCAGTTCCGCCACGTGGGCGTTGTAGCGCCGCTCCCAGCGCTCCTGGCCGGTCGCGGCCGCCATCCGCGCCGACATCGTCAGCACCTCGTTGAGATGGACGATCACCCCGCGCAGCTCCTCGATGCGCAGGTGCCGCTCGCGCAGGGTGGTCGTGACCCGGTAGGAGGTGGAGGCGTACCAGCTCAGCGAGACGGCCAGCGCCACGGTGACCAGCAGCGCCAGCGACAGCAGCCGCTGGGGGAAGCGCACGCTGGGGACGGCCTCCCGCTCGCGGGGCTTCGCCCCGCCGCTCGCCTGGCCGGCCATCAGCCTCCCTCTCGGCGACCGCCTCGACCTCCCAGCCATTCATCGGCATCGGCGGCGGCGACCCAAGCACCGGCGTGCGGCGAGCACGCCCTCGGCACCCCTGCGGGCGGCGTCAGGGCGCCATTGGGGGAGCGGGGCGTGACCTGGGTGGTGGGGACGAGCATGGCGGGTGCGTCACCCGCGCGTGGCGACTCCGTCGCGGTGGCGGCGCTCGCAGACCGCCCGCATGGCGCTGGCCAGCTCGGCCGTCGGGATGCCCTTGAGGACGCCGGCGTGCGCCCCGGACTGTCGCAGGGCGCTGGTGAGCTGCAGCTCGCCGTCGCCGGTCCACAGCACCACGCAGGTGTCGGGGTGCCGCCGCCGGATCGTCTGTGTGGCCAGGATGCCGCCCATGCCGGGCATGCGCAGGTCCATCAGCACCACGTCGGGGAGGAAGGCGGCGGCCTGCGCCAGGGCCTGCGCGCCGTCGGCGGCCTCGCCGACCACGGTCAGCCCCTCGCGCTCGAGCGCGAGGGAAACGGATTCCCGCAACGGTGCGCTGTCATCAACGACCAGCACTCGCAGTGCGGCGTCCGTGCTCGAGTGCTTCATGGCCACCTCGGGGGGGTTCCGATGGGCATGAACCGTGTCGCGTCTTATGATCTGCCCTGCCAAGTGCGGATGCAACTGCCAGATGCCAAGTGCAGACGCTCAGTGCGACAGACGGGGCCCCATGGAGACTGCCAACGCGCGCCCCGACCCCACCTCGGGGCGGTGGCGTGTGAGCGACGAGGTGCCGGTGGGGGGTGGCAGTGGTCCGACGGTGCGGCGGATGCTGCTGGGTGCCCAGCTGCGCCGGTTGCGGTCGGAGGCGGGGTTGAGCCGGGAGCAGGCGGGGGCGGCGATCCGGGCCTCGGAGTGGAAGATCCACATCTACGTCATGGAGAGCATCAGCCTGCGCAGCGCGCCTCCGCACCGGACCCCCGACATCCTCCACCGGATCATGAGGGAGAACGAGGCCGGCTGACCTCCTCGCGCACCACCAGGTCGATGGCGTCGAGCGCCTGGTGGATCCGCTCGACCGAGTTCGCGTACGAGAAGCGCAGGTAGCCCTCCCCGTGGGCGCCGAAGGCGGTGCCCGGCAGGCAGGCGACCCCGCCACCGGTGAGCAGCAGGTCGGCGAGCTGCCCGGCGGGCAGCCCCAGCTCGCGCACCCGTGGGAAGACGTAGAACGCCCCTCCCGGCTCCTGGCAGGAGAACCCGGGGATGCGGTTCAGGCCGGCGACGATCGCGTCGCGCCGCTCCCGGAACGCCGCGACCATCCGCTCGACCGGCTCCCACGGTCCCTCCAGCGCCGCGATCGCCGCGTACTGGCTGAACGCGGAGGTGCACGAGACCGAGTTGATGATCAGGCGGGTCACCGGCTCCACCAGCGGCGCCGGCAGCACGCCGAAGCCCAGCCTCCAGCCGGTCATGGCGAAGCTCTTGGACCACCCGTCCAGCAGCACCGTCCGCTCGGCCATGCCGTCCACCGACAGGACGCTGGCGTGCTCGCCGCCGTAGCGGATCGCCGCGTAGACCTCGTCGCTCAGCACTACCAGGTCGTGCTCCAGCGCCACCCGGGCGATCGCCTCGACGTCCTCCTGGGTCAGCGCGCTGCCGCAGGGGTTGTGGGGCGAGTTCAGGATCACCAGCCTGGTGCGCTCGCTGACCAGCGAGGCCAGCTCGTCGGGGTCGACGCGGAAGCCGTGCTCCTCCCGCAGCGGCAGCGGGACCGGCCTGGCGCCGGCGAACGCGGCGATCGACTCGTACATCGGGAACCCCGGGTCGGGGTAGAGCACCTCGTCGCCCTCCTGGCACAGGGCGAGGATGGTGAAGAACATGATCGGCTTCGCCCCCGGCGTGACCACCACCCGGTCCGGGCTGGTGCGCAGCCGCCCGGTCCGCTCCAGGTACGCCGCGACGGCGGTGCGCAGCTCCAGGATCCCCGGCGCCGGAACATAGTGAGTATGGCCCGCAGCGAGTGCCTGCTGGGCGGCCTCGACGATGTGCGGCGGCGTGTCGAAGTCGGGCTCGCCGATCTCGAGATGGATCACTCTGGCGCCGGCGTGCTCCAGCGCGCGCGCCCGGGCGAGCACCTCGAAGGCCGACTCCGTCCCCAGCCGCCCCATCCGGTCGGCGAGCCTCATGCTGATCCCCTCCCGGCGGGTCGCGTGCTGGTGGCTTTGCTCAAACGCTCGGTGGGCCACCGGCGCTCGATGCGCCGGCTTCCCTCGTCGCTCCTTCGTCGCTCCTCAGTCCAGCCGGCGCGCGCCGGTGGCCCACCTCGCTGGTCCGGGGCGACGACCCGGGGAGGTGGCATGGAGCGTAGACGCCGCATGCTGACGTTGGCCACTTGCGCGCGAGTGCATACTCGCCAATAGCAGTCGGCGCGACGCGACGGAGACGACATGGGCGAGCAGCCGCTTCAGGCGGGCCGCGACGAGGCGGTGGTGGCCGCGCTCGGGCTGGTCAACCGCGTGATCCAGCTCGACCCGGCGGCCGGCTCGTTCCTCTGGCACTGCCGCACGGGCGTGGGGAGGAGCGGGCTCGCCGCCGAGGGCCGCCGGCTCTGCGGCGCCTACCAGGAGCTGGGCGCCGGGCTGGCCGATCTCGGCGTGACCGGCGCGACGGCGGACGCGGTCGCCGCCATCGTCAACCACCACCTGCGCTTGCTGCGCACCGCGCTCAACCTGATCTACCGGCCGCAGACCGAGTCGGTCGCGCGGCAGCGCCTGCGCCTGGCCGGGCTCGGCGGCACCGCGGAGCGGCTGGTGGTGCTGCGCGACCGACTGGCGGGGGAGGTGGCATCCGAGGCGCTCGACCCGCTCGGCGGTTGACGTGCGGCCGCCACCCCTCGTGCCGGAAACTGGTGGGTGTCGTTCCGCGTGTCGCGCGGGATCGGGAAGGAGCCAGCGTGGCCAGGACGGAGAAGCGCATCGACCCGGGCAACTGGGCCAGCAGGAAGCCGTTCGGGATCGGGGAGCAGAAGCCCAACAACTACTTCGAGCTCTGGCGGGCGTTCCGGGAGAACCGCGACAACGCCGGCTACGCCTGGCGCATCCTCACCAAGGGAACCTGTGACGGCTGCTCGCTCGGCACCATGGGGATGCGGGACTGGACCACCGACCAGGTCCATCTCTGCAACATCCGCCTGCGCCTGCTGCGGCTGAGCACCATGACCGCCTTCGACCCGGGCGTGCTGGCCGACGTGGCGGCGCTGCGGGGCCTGCGCGGCGCCGAGCTGCGCGACCTCGGCCGGGTCCCGTACCCGATGGTGCGCCGCAAGGGTGAGCACGGCTTCGCCCGGGCCGGCTGGGACGAGGCGCTCGACCTGATCGCCGAGCGCATCCGCGCGACCTCGCCGCAGCGCATGGGCGTCTACCTCACCAGCCGCGGCGTCCCCAACGAGAACTACTTCGCGGCGCAGAAGGCCGTGCGGGCGATGGGCACCAACTCGATCGACAACGCCGCCCGCGTGTGCCACTCGCCGAGCACGTTCGGCCTCAAGGGCTCGGTCGGGGTGGCCGCGACCACCTGCTCCTACAGCGACTGGATCGGCAGCGACCTGGTGGTGTTCGTCGGCTCCAACGTCGCCAACAACCAGCCGGTCGCGATGAAGTACCTGTACCACGCGAAGAAGGCCGGCACGAAGGTGGTGGTGGTCAACAGCTACCGCGAGCCGGGCATGGAGCGGTACTGGGTGCCGAGCAACCTCGAGAGCGCCGTGTTCGGCACCAAGGTCACCGACCGCTTCTTCATGGTCAACGTCGGCGGCGACATCGCCTTCCTCAACGGGACCCTCAAGATGATGGTCTCGGGCGGCTGGCTCGACCAGGACTTCGTCGCCAACCACACGGTCGGCTTCGACGAGGTGCGTGCGGCCCTCGAGGCGCAGTCGTTCGAGGAGCTCGAGCGGCAGGCCGGCGTCCCCCGGAGCGAGATGGAGGCGTTCGCGCGCATGCTCGGCGAGGCCCGCACCGCCGTGCTGGTCTGGAGCATGGGCATCACCCAGCACGAGTTCGGCGAGGACAACGTCCGCGCGATCATCAACCTCGGCCTGACCAAGGGCTTCGTCGGCCGCGACAAGTGCGGCCTGATGCCGATCAGGGGCCACTCCGGCGTGCAGGGCGGCGCCGAGATGGGCGCCTACTCGACCGCCCTGCCCGGCGGCCTCCCGCTCGACGAGGAGAACGCCGCCAGGTTCAGCGAGCTGTGGGGCTTCGAGGTGGCGGCGGCCAAGGGCCTGACCGCCCCGGAGATGCTCGACGCCGCCCACGACGGCAAGCTCGACGTGCTGATCAGCTCCGGCGGCAACTTCCGCGAGGTCCTGCCCGACCCCGCCCATGTGGACGCGGCGATGGCACGCATCCCGCTGCGGGTCCACGTCGACATCGTCCTGTCCAGCCAGATGCTCACCGACCCGGCCGACACGGTGGTGCTGCTGCCAGCACAGACCCGCTACGAGATGCCGGGCGGGGTGACCGAGACCTCCACCGAGCGGCGGGTCATCTTCAGCCCGGAGATCCCCGGCCCGCGCATCGGCGAGGCGCGCCCCGAGTGGGAGATCTTCGTCGACCTCGCCAAGCGCGTCCGCCCGGACCTGGCCGACCTGGTGCACTTCGGCGGCACGGCCGACATCCGCGCCGACATCGCCCGCTGCGTCCCCGCCTACGACGGCATCCAGCGGCTCGCGGCGTTCGGCGACCAGTTCCAGTACGGCGGCCCGCACCTGGCCGCAGGCTGGAAGTTCCCCACCCCGGACGGCAGGGCGCACTGGTCGGTGGTGCGGCCGCCGGCCATCGACCGGCCCGAGGGCTCCTTCATGGTGGCGACCCGCCGCGGCAAGCAGTTCAACAGCATGGTGCACGAGCACACCGACGGCCTCACCGGTGCGGCGCGCGAGGCCGTGCTGATCAGCCTCGCCGACGCCGAGCGGCTGGGGCTGGCCGACGGGGACCCGGTGCTGCTGCGCAGCGCCAGCGGCGAGTTCCGCGGCCGCGCCCGCCTCGCCCCGGTGACCCCGGGCAACCTGCAGGTCCACTGGCCGGAGGCCGAGGGGCTGATCGACCGCGGGCGGCGCTCGCCGCAGGCCGGCATCCCCGACTACAACGCCGTCGTCACGGTCGAGAAGATCGACGCGGCGGCAGCGGCGGGGGTGTGAGCGGTGGCCAGCCGACCGGGCAGCAAGACCAGGGCGCGCATCCTGGCCGTCAGCGACGGCGAGCGGCGCGTCCGCTCCGACTACCTGGCCACCGAGGAGCCGCTCGAGATCCGGCTGGTGGCCGGCGGGGAGACCGCGACCGTCGCGGTCACCATGCGCACGCCCGGCGCCGACTTCGAGCTGGCGGCCGGGTTCCTGCACGGCGAGGGCGTGGTCACCGGGCGCGAGGACGTCGGCCGCATCAGCTACTGCACCGACCCGGACGTCGACGCCGAGCAGCAGTACAACATCGTCAACGTCGGGCTGGCCGCGGCCACCATGCCCGACCTGCACACGCTCGAACGCCACTTCATGACGTCGAGCGCCTGCGGCGTCTGCGGCAAGGCGAGCCTCGACGCCCTGGAGCTGCGCGGCTGCCCGGTGATCCCGCCCGGCCCGTCGGTCGACCCGGCGGTGCTGCCCCGGCTGCCCACCGCGCTGCGCGAGCGGCAGGGCCTGTTCGAGTCCACCGGCGGGCTGCACGCGGCGGGGCTGTTCACCGCCGGCGGCGAGCTGGTCGCCCTGCGCGAGGACGTCGGCAGGCACAACGCGGTCGACAAGCTGGTCGGCTGGGCGATGCTGGACGGCCGTCTGCCGCTCCACGACCACCTGCTCATGGTCAGCGGCCGCTCGAGCTACGAGATCCTGCAGAAGGCCCTGGTCGCCGGCATCCCCGTGGTCTGCGCCGTGTCGGCGCCGTCCAGCCTCGCCGTCGACCTGGCCCGGCGCTTCGGCATGACGCTGGTGGGGTTCCTGCGCGGCGAGCGCTTCAACCTCTACGCCGGCGAGGAGCGCCTCGGCCTGCCGGCTAGAACTGGGCGCTGAGGATCACCGCGGCGCGCAGCGCGAGCACGCCGACCAGGACCAGCGCGGGCATGGCCACGACGGCGCGCGCCGACTGGGCGACCACGGCCCCTTCGGGGGTTACCGCCAGCCGGGCGGTGAACAGGCCGCGCAGCCCCGGCACCAGGCCGCCGAGGGCCAGCAGCCACAGCAGGACCCAGGGGAAGCCGAAGGCCTCGTCGAACGTGCCCGCGGAGGCCAGCGTGAGCGCGAAGAGCACGAGCAGCACGAGCTCCAGCAGCGTGAAGAGGCGCTCGGCGATGTCGAACGCGCCGGCGCTGGGCCGCGCCTCCGCCCGGTAGCGGGTGAGCAGCAGGAGCAGCGCGGCCGAGCCGCTGAGCGCGGAGGCGAGGAAGAGCCCGCCGAGCGTCCAGGTGTCGCTCCAGACCGGCTGGTTCGAGACGGCCAGGAGCACCCCGGTGTAGCCGGCGATGAACGTGGCGAGCAGCGCCCCGACGAGGATCCACAGCTTGCCCAGCGTCCCGTCGAGCGGCCGCACGGCCCGCAGCGCCAGTGGCCTGCGGACCACCTGGTCGCGCACCAGCACCTCGACGAAGGTCACGGTGACGAACAGGCCGAACGCCACCAGCGCCCAGGAGCCGACCGACATCGGCGACCAGTACCTGAAGTTGAAGCCCTGCGCGCCCGGGGTGGTGTTCCACAGCATGTGCCAGAACCGCAGCGGCTGGGTGAGGTCGAGCGTCAGCAGCACCGGGCAGGGAACGAAGGTGGCGAAGGCGGCGTAGTAGCCCAGCCGCGCCGCCGGCTCGTCCCAGCGCTCGCCCCGCAGGCGCAGCAGCGTGGCCAGCGCGTAGCAGCCGCCCGACAGGCCGGCCAGGAAGAAGTAGGGGACGATGTACCAGGTCCAGTGCGGTGGGCCCGCGAAGTGCTGGGCTTGGGCCATGAGCGTCATGCCTCGCCCGCCTCCTCACCCGCGTCGGCGCCGGCCGGCGTCTCTCTCGGCGGCTGGCCGCGCCTGCGCAGGGCGATCAGCCCGGCGAGCAGGCCGAGAACCGCGGTGGCCGCCCCGGTGAGCCAGCTGCCGGGGTTGTTGCGGCGTGGCAGCACCGCGTCGGCGGCGTCGGGCAGCCGGTAGGCCCGCGGCTCGTCCATCAGCAGGAAGAAGGCGTTGAGCCCGCCGTAGACCTCCTGGTCGTGCCCGTACAGCCGTGCCTCCCCGACGCCCTGCGCGTGGAGGTCGCCCAGCCGCTTGTCCGCCCGCGCCCGCAGCTCCGACAGCTCGCCGAACTGGATCGACTGGGTCGGGCACGCCTTGGCGCAGGCCGGCTCCATGCCGCCCTGCAGCCGGTCGTAGCAGAGCGTGCACTTCTGCGCGACGTTCCGGTTCTCGTCGACGCCGATCACGTTGTAGGGGCAGGCCGAGATGCAGTTGCGGCAGCCGTTGCAGACGTCCGGCTGGATGTAGACGGTGTCGAACTCGGTGCGGATGATCGCGCCGGTCGGGCAGACGTCCATGCAGCTCGCGTGCTGGCAGTGCTTGCAGACGTCGGACATCATCAGCCAGGCCTTGCCCTGGCCGACGCCCATCGTCTCGTCGGGCACGTTGTCGATCAGCTGCACGTAGCGCCAGTTCTGCCCGTCGAGGCTGCCGGTGTTGTCGTAGCCGTCCAGGAAGGTCGGCTGGTTGCCCTCGAGCTGGTTCCACTCCTTGCAGGCCACCTCGCAGGCCTTGCAGCCGATGCAGACGCTGGTGTCGGTGAAGAACCCGTAGGCCTTGCCTGGCGTGATCTCGGCCATCGCTAGAACCCCATCAGGTTGGGTGTGATCTTGGTCAGGCCACGCTCGGCCGCGTAGAGGTCGAGCGGCAGCGCCGCGAGCTCGTCCACCTCCGGGGTGGCGCGGGCGTCGCGGCCGAGGTCGACGTCGATCAGGTATCGCTTGCAGCTCTCACAGCCCTCGATGCGGAGGTGCGGGAAGGTCGGCGCGCCGTTGCGCCCAGCTTCTGCCTGCTCGCCGCGGCCCACCACGGGCCCGTCGCGCAGCTCGGCGAAGATCGTGCGCCGCCCCCCGGCGGTCTCGCCGCACGACGCGCAGGCGCTGCCCGAGTAGCTCCAGCTCGCGCCGCAGCGGGCGCAGGCCAGGCGCCGGTGCCCGCTCACCAGCGCCTCGTCGGAGTGGTCGTGGAAGCTGACCTGGGCCAGCCCGCCGCAGCGCTGGCAGTGCCTGCCGCCCCTCGGCGACGGGTCGCGGGCGCAGGCGGCGTCGGCGTCGAGCGCCTGCAGCGGCCCCCGCAGCGAGGCGCGGGCCAGGTAGCGCTCGACCGGCGGGAGCTCGTCGCCGGCGAGCCACGCGGCCAGCGACGCCTCCCCGGCGCCCGCGGCCGCAAGCTCGCGGGTGGCCTCCGCGAGCCGCCCGGGGCCGGCGACGGCCGTCGCCTCGGCCACCCGCGGGAGCACGCGCCGGGCGGCCCAGCCGGCGAGCGCCGCGGGCTCCGGACGCTGCTCGCCGGCGGCGTCGGCCGCCTCCTCCCAGACGTCGAGCAGGGCGAGGTAGAGGGTGAGCATCTCCACCGCGAAGGGGTGGCGCTCGCGCAGCAGCTCCGCCCGCCGCCGCCGGGGCGCCCACGGGCTCGCCGCGCTCACGCCGGGGGCGGGCATCAGATTCTCTCGATGTTCACCAGGAACGCCTTGAACTCGGGCGTGCGCGCGCTGGCGTCGCCGACGAACGGCGTGAGCGCGTTGGCGAGCCAGTGCTGGCCGGTGTTGATGCCGACGAAGCCCCAGTGGATCGGGATGCCGATCTGGTAGACCTTCTTGCCGTCGATCTGCAGGGGCCCGAGGCGGTTGGTCACCACCGCGCGCACCTCGAGCTTGCCCCGCTTCGACCAGACCCGCACCTTGCCGCCGTGCTCGATCCCCTTCTCGCGGGCGAGCTCGGCGGGCACCTCGACGAAGGCCTCCGGCTGGAGCTGCACGAGGTGCTCGACCTGCTGGGTGATGTAGTGCTCGTGCTCGGTGAGCCGGTAGCTGGTGGCCACGTAGGGGAATTCCTCGCGGGTGCCGAACCGGTTGGCCCGGCCGGCCTTCTCGTCGTAGAGGTAGGCCACCGGCGTCGCCGAGACGTCGGGGTGCAAGGGGTTGTCGACCGGCGACTCGATCGGCTCGTAGTGCTCGGGGAACGGCCCGTCCGCCACCCCGTTGCTGAACAGCCGCCCCGTCCCCTCGCCGGTCATGATGAACGGCAGCGGGGCCTTGGGGTCCTTCGGGCCGATCTTGGGCGGGTAGTCGGGCACGTCGCCGACCCACTTGCCGGCGCCGGCGTCCCAGCGGATCCCCGGCCGACTGCGGTCCCACGGGCGGCCCTCGGGGTCGGCCGAGGCCCGGTTGTAGAGCACGCGCCGGTTGACCGGCCAGCTCCACGCCCAGTTGTGGTAGAAGCCCATGCCGGTCGGGTCGTTCTTCTCTGGGTCCTGCACGCCGTCGCGGCGCTTGGTCAGGTTGCCGCTCTCCGGGTAGTGCCCGGTGTAGATCCAGTTGCCCGCGGTGGTGGTGCCGTCGTCGGCGAGGTCGGCGAAGGTCTCGAGCCGCTTGCCGGTCTCGAGGCTCTGGCCGTTGACCTCCTTGGCGATCTCGTCCAGCTCGGGCTTGCGCGGGTCCTTGTACGGCATGGTGAGCTCGAGGATGGGGTCGGGGTACTTGCCGCCCTGGTCGCGGTAGAGGGCATGGACCCGCTGGAAGAGCTCGGCGAGGATCCAGTGGTCGTGGCGTGCCTCGCCCTCGGGGGGCAGCACCTGCTCCTTCCACTGCGCCCAGCGGCCGCTGTTGGTGAACGACCCGTCCTTCTCGATCCAGTGGGTCGCCGGCAGGAGGAAGACCTCGGTCTGGACCATGGCGGGGTCGATGCCGGGTGCCTGCCAGAACTCGGAGCTGGTGGTGGGGAAGGCGTCCATGACGCACAGCCACTTGAGGTTCGAGAGCGCGTGCAGGACCTGGTTGGAGTCCGGCCCGATGCTCGTCGCCGTCATGCCCGACAGCATCAGCCCCTCCATCTTGCCCTGGAGCGCCTGGTCGAAGATGGAGATCCAGGAGGTGTTGCCGGCCGGCTTGGGGAGGTGGTCGAAGGCGAACTCGTTGTCCTTGGTCGCCTTGTCGCCGTACCAGGTCTTCAGCAGGCTCACCATGAACTTGCGGTAGTTCTCGCCGAAGAAGTTCACCGCGTCGGGGCGCAGCTTCTTGCTCGCGCTCTGCTCCACGTAGTCGCCCAGGTTGCGCTGGCCCGGCGCGGGGATGCGCAGGTAGCCCGGCAGGATCTCCCAGGAGATCGCGTGGTCGGTGTTGCCCTGGATGTTCGCGTGGCCGCGCTCGGCGTTCATGCCGCCCCCCGGGCGGCCCATGTTGCCGAGCAGCAGCTGCAGCACCGCCCCGGAGCGGATCAGCTGCACGCCGGTGGTGTGGTGGGTGAGCCCGACGGCGTAGACGATCGTCATCACCTTGTCGGGCCGTCCGGTCTCCCCGACGAGCTTGGCGACCTCGAGGAACTGGTCGGCGGGGATGCCGGTGATGCGCTCGACCATCTCCGGGGTGTAGCGGCTGTAGTGCTCGCGCAGCAGGTTCAGCACCGAGCGGGGGTGGTCGAGGTCGACCTTGGCGAAGCCCTTCTCGTCGGTCTCGTAGCCCCACTCCTTGGCGTCGTAGACGCGCTTGTCGGGGTCGTAGGCGTTGAAGAGCCCGTCCTCGAACTTGTAGCCCTTCTTGACCACCAGCCCGGCGTTGGTCGCCCAGCGCACGTACTCCTCGTGGTACAGCTTGTTCGCCAAGACGTAGTTGATCAGCCCGCCGAAGTAGGCGACGTCGGTGCCGGTGCGGACGCGCAGGTGCCGGTCGGCGACCGCCGAGGTCCGGGTGAAGCGCGGGTCGGCGTGGATCATCTTCGCGCCCCGCTCGAGCTTCGCCTTCATCATCCACTGGAAGCCGACCGGGTGGGCCTCGGCGGGGTTGGCGCCGTTGATCAGGATGAGATCGGCGTGCCTGATGTCACGCCAGTGGTTGGTCATTGCCCCTCTACCAAACGTGGCGGCCAAACTGGTCACCGTGGGGCCGTGTCAAACGCGGGCCTGTTGCTCCAGGTAGACGAGGCCGAGGCCGCGCATGACCTTGGTGGCGAAATAGCCCTCCTCGGAGCTGAACGCCGCCCCGCCGGCGAAGGCGATGCCTTCGCAGCGGTTCACCGTGTTCCCGTCCGCGTCGGTGGTGACGAAGGTTCGGTCACGCGACGCCTTGATGTTGTGGGCCAGCCGGTCCAGGACGAAGTCCCAGGAGACGTGCTGCCAGTCGCTCGCGCCCGACGCCCGGTACATGGGGCTCTGGACGCGGCGGCGGGAGACGGCGAGCTGCAGGGCGGTCGCGCCCTTCGGGCAGAGGCGGCCCTCGTTGACCGGGCTGTCCGGGTCACCCTCGATCTGCAGCAGCTCGACCCTGCCGTTCTCGTTCTTCCTGGTGTAGGCGAGCAGCGCGCAGCCCACCGCGCAATAGGGGCAGACGGAGCGGGAGACGGTCGCGCCCTCGATGCGAAGGTGCTGCTTGACCTGCCTGGCCTGGGCGACGTCGAAGCCGAGGGCGGAGGCTCCGAGCGTTCCCGCGCTCACCGTCAGGAATTGGCGCCGTGTGACCTCCATGGCCGCGGCCTCCTTGGGACGCCGTCGCGTTGATGCGCTGCTTGCCTTGGTTCGCACCTATAGCAGATAGATCGTCACGGTATGCGATTCTCAAACCTCCGCCGGGAGCGGTCAACGGGTCCCTCAGCCCTGCGCGAGCTGGAGGTCCTGGCGACCCTCGGGGTCGTCCGGGTTGCGCAGGATGTCCAGCAAGCGCGGGCCGGCCGGGACCAGCAGCCCGTGGGTGCCCGCCGCGGCGGCGTCGGCGAGCGCCGCCCGCCACGCCGCCCGGCCTTCCGGCGCCGGGACCTGGACCCAGTGCTCCGGGTCTCCCTCCTCGCTCGGGCGCTCGAAGGCGGCCGGGTCTCCTGGGAGGCGGCGGAAGACCTCGAACCCCGGCTCCAGGGCGGCGAGCTCGCCTCCTCGCTCGGCGCCGGCGGCCAGCGCGACCCGGCGGCGGCCGAGACGCCCGACCGTGGCGAGCGTGCGGGCGAGCGCCCCGGACGGGCGGTCGGCGGCGGGCAGGGCCGCGACCAGCAACGCCCGGTGGGTGAGCGCCGCGAGCGCGGCCAGCAGGACGAGCGGGTCGAGCCCCGACTCCGGGTCCAGATCGACCCAGAGCGCGTCCGCGCCCGCCGCCTCGAACGCCCTGGCGTCGGCGAGCCACTCCCCGAGCTGGTCCGGCCGCCTGCCCAGGAGTACAGCGATCTTGACCGCCTGCTGGTCCACCGGCGGGCGCTAGCCGCAGACGGCGCCGCGGTCGGCGCCGCCGACCAGGCGGGCGTACTTGGCCAGGGCGCCGGTGGGGTAGTGCGGGGGTGGCTGCTTCCACCCGGCCCGGCGGCGCTCCAGCTCGGCGTCGTCGACCAGCAGGTCGAGGCGGCGTGCCGGCACGTCGAGGCGGATGCGGTCGCCGTCCTCCACCAGCGCGATCGGCCCGCCGTCGAACGCCTCGGGAGCGACGTGGCCGACGCAGGCGCCGTAGGTCGCGCCCGAGAAGCGCCCGTCGGTGAGCAGCAGCACGTCGTGGCCGAGGCCGGCACCCTTGATCGCGGCGGTCACCGCGAGCATCTCGCGCATCCCGGGCCCGCCCTTGGGGCCCTCGTAGCGGATCACCAGCGCGTCGCCCTTGGTCACGCGACCGCCGGTGACGGCGTGGAAGCAGTCCTCCTCGGTGTCGAACACCCGCGCGGTGCCCTCGAAGGTGAGGTTGTCGAGGCCGGCGACCTTCACCAGGCTGCCGTCCGGGGCGAGGCTGCCCCTGAGCACGGCCAGGCCGCCCTCGGCGGCGATCGGTTCGGACGCCGGCCGGATCACCGTGCCGTCCGGGCCGGGCGCGTCCGCGAGGTTCTCGGCGAGGGTGCGGCCGGTCACGGTGAGCACGTCGCCGTCCAGGTAGCCGCCGGCGAGCAGCTCCCGCAGGACCGCCGGCAGGCCGCCGACCCGGTCCAGGTCGGCCATGACGAAGCGCCCGCCGGGGCGCATGTCCACGAAGTGCGGCGTGCGCCGGCTCACCTGGTCGAAGTCGTCCATGGTCAGCTCGACCCCTGCCTCGTGGGCGATGGCGAGCAGGTGCAGCACGGCGTTGGTCGACCCCGCCATGGCCATCACCACCGCCACGGCGTTCAGGAACGCCGGGCGGGTCATGATCTGGCGCGGCCGCAGGTCCAGCTCCAGCAGGTGGATCACCGCCTCGCCGGTGAGCCTGGCCAGCTCGGCGCGGCGTCCGGAGACCGCCGGCGGGCTGGCCGCGCCCGGCAGGGTCATGCCGATCGCCTCCGCCACCGCCGACATCGTGTTGGCCGTGTACATGCCGGCACAGGAGCCGGCGGTGGGGCAGGCGACCCGCTCCAGCGCGTCCAGGTCCTCGTCGCTCATGGTGCCGGCGGCGTTCGCCCCGACCGCCTCGAAGACGTCCTGGACGGTGACGTCGCGGCCGCGGAAGTGGCCGGGCAGGATGGTGCCGCCGTAGAGGAACGCGGCCGGCACGTTGAGCCGGGCGCAGGCCATCAGCATGCCGGGCAGGGACTTGTCGCAGCCGGCGATGGCGACCACGCCGTCGAGCCGCTCGGCGTGGACCATCAGCTCCACCGAGTCGGCGATCACCTCGCGGCTGACCAGCGAGGCCTTCATGCCCTCGTGACCCATGGAGATCGCGTCGGACACCGCGATCGTGGTGAACACCAGCGGCACCCCGCCGCCGACGCGCACCCCCGCCTTGGCCGCGTCCGCCAGCTTGTCCAGGTGCACGTTGCAGGGCGTCACCTCGTTCCACGACGAGGCCACGCCGACCTGCGGCCGGTCGAAGTCCTCGTCGGTGAACCCGACCGCGCGCAGCATCGAGCGGGCGCCGGCGCGGTCGCGGCCGACGGTCACCTCTGTCGAGCGGCGTCGCAGGGTGTCCATGGGGGCCTCCTCAGGGGAATTACCGGGTGAGGGTGGAGATGCGGGCGGGGTGGGCGGTCTCGTAGGCCGTCACCGCGTCGAGGCGTGCCAGCAGGTAGCCGAGCTCGTCGCGGCCTTCGAGCAGCATCGCCTGCGCGAACGGGTCGATCGGGAAGCCCGCCGCTTCGCCGCCGGGCAGCCGCAGGGTCGCCGCGGCGAGGTCGACGACCACCTCGGCGGCCGCGTCGGCCTCCACGGCCGCGACCAGCCGCGCGTGGGCCGCCGGCTGCAGCTCGACCGGGAGGAGCCCGTTCTTCAGCGCGTTCGAGCGGAAGATGTCGGCGAAGGAGGTCGCCAGCACGGCGCGGAAGCCGAAGTCCGCCAGCGCCCAGGGGGCGTGCTCCCGCGACGAGCCGCTGCCGAAGTTCGCCCCCGCCAGCAGCACCCGCCGGCCGGCCATCTCGGGCCGGTTGAGCACGAACCCCGGTCGCGGCGTCCCGCCCGCGTCGTAGCGCCAGTCGGCGAACAGGTGCTCGCCGAGCCCCTCCTTGCCGGTGGCGACCAGGAAGCGCGCCGGGATGATCTGGTCGGTGTCGACGTCGTCGAGCAGCAGCGGCACGACCGCGCTGGTGAGCGTGCGCAACCCGTTCACGACGAGCTCCCTCCCGCCCCGGCCAGCGTGCGGGCGTCGGCGATGCGGCCGGCGAGCGCCGAGGCGGCGGCGGTCAGCGGGCTGGCCAGGAAGGTACGCCCACCGCTGCCCTGGCGCCCCTCGAAGTTGCGGTTGGAGGTGCTGACCGCGTACTGCCCTGGTTCGAGGCGGTCGCCGTTCATGGCGATGCACATGGAGCAGCCCGGCTCGCGCCAGTCCGCGCCCGCCGCCCGGAACGTCTCGGCGAGCCCCTCGGCCTCGGCCTGCCGCTTGACCTCCTGCGAGCCGGGGACCACCAGCACCCGCACGCCCGGGTCGACCTTGCGGCCGCGCAGCAGCGTCGCCGCCTGGCGCAGGTCGGTGATGCGCGAGTTGGTGCACGAGCCGATGAACACCACGTCGACGGGGTGGCCCAGCAGCGGCTCGCCCGGGCGCAGGTCCATGTAGGCGAGCGCCTTGGCGAGCGCCTGCCCGCGGCCGCGGTCGCCGATGCGGTCCGGGTCAGGGACCGGGCTCGAGATGGGCGCGCCCATGCCCGGGTTGGTGCCGTAGGTGATCATCGGCTCCAGGCCGGCGGCGTCGATCGTGACCGAGCGGGAGTAGGCGGCGCCGTCGTCGCTCGGCAGGGCGCGCCAGTCGGCCAGCGCCCGCTCCCACGCCGCGCCCCGCGGCGCGTGGGGCCGCCCGGCGAGGTACTCGAAGGTGACCTCGTCGGGCGCGATCATGCCGGCGCGGGCGCCGCCCTCGATCGACATGTTGCAGACGGTCATCCGCTCCTCCATCGACATGGCGCGGACGGCGGGGCCGGTGTACTCGAACACGTGCCCGGTGCCGGCGGCCACGCCGATCTTGGCCAGCAGCGCCAGGATCAGGTCCTTGGAGGTGACCCCGGGGGCGAGGCGGCCCTCGACGCGGACCTGGTAGGTCCTCGGGCGCCGCTGCAGCAGCGTCTGGGTGGCGAGCACGTGCTCGACCTCGCTGGTGCCGATGCCGAAGGCGAGCGCGCCGAAAGCGCCGTGCGTGGCGGTGTGGGAGTCGCCGCAGACGATCGTCATGCCGGGTTGGGTGAGGCCGAGCTCCGGGCCGATGACATGGACGATCCCCTGGTGCGGGCTGTCGGTGCCGAGCAGCGGGACGCCGTGGGCGCGGCAGTTCTCCTCGAGCCGCTGGATCTGGGCGGCGGCCATCCCGTCGGCCAGCGGCAGCGCGCGGTCGCTGGTCGGGACGGCGTGGTCGACGGTCGCGAGGGTGAGGTCGGGGCGGCGTACTCGCAGGCCCCTGGCGTCCAGCCCGGCGAACGCCTGCGGCGAGGTCACCTCGTGGACCAGGTGCAGGTCGACGTAGAGGACGCTGGGGTGGCCCGGCGTCTCGCTGACCACGTGCCGGTCCCACAGCTTGGCGAACAGCGTTCGTGGCGCCGGGACGTCCGGGTCGCTGGGTTGTGGCATGGCGGGCTCCTGTCGGCTACTCGACCGGCTCCAGCCAGTCGGCGTAGCGCTCGTCGCGTCCGCGGGTGGCGGCGCGGAACACCTCCTGGATGCGGCGGGTGATCGGGCCGGGCTCGCCCAGCACCCGGTCATCGACCTCCCGGATCGGCACCACCTCGGCCGCCGTCCCGGTGAAGAACGCCTCGTCGGCCAGGTACAGGTCGGTCCGCACCAGCTCCGACTCGGTGACC
>Ga0307278_10000471_pt1 | contig 20253 bp, 25 predicted proteins | sample ER_DNA_117_FD_194482 | JGI IMG/M metagenome (GOLD analysis project Ga0307278, IMG submission 194482) | Bulk soil microbial communities from the East River watershed near Crested Butte, Colorado, United States - ER_DNA_117 | ecosystem: Environmental > Terrestrial > Soil > Floodplain | place...
CGGGGCCGCCTACGGGATCGCGCTGCTGTCGCGGCTGCCGCTCGGCGCGGTGGAGACGGTCCGGCTGCCGCGGCGCGGCGACGAGGAGCCCCGGGTCGCCCAGGTCGCCGAGGTCGTCATGGGCAACAGCCGGCTCACCGTGACCGGCACCCACCTGAGCGTCGTCCCCCGCTCCAGCGTCGGCCAGCTCCGCGCCCTCCTGCGCCGGCTCGACGGCCTGGGCGGACCGCGCCTGCTGCTCGGCGACCTCAACCTCTGCTGGCCGCTGGTCCGGGTGGTGGCGCTGCCCGGGTGGCGGCCGCTGGTCCACGGCGGGACGTTCCGCAACCGGCCGGGCGGCACCCTCGGCCCCCGGGTGCAGCTCGACCACGTGCTGGCCGCCGGGCACGCCGGGGCAGCGGCCCGCGGCGCCCGCATCGTCGGCGGCCCCGCCTCCGACCACCTGGCGGTCGGGGTCGACCTGGACTGGGGTCGGGCTACGCCTGGGGCCGGTCGAACCAGGACTGGTAGGTCTGGGCGAAGAACAGGTCGCCGGAGACCTTGAGCTTGCCGGTCATGAAGAGCTGCATGCCGTTGGCCTTGCCGGTGATCAGGTGCAGGAAGTCGCCCAGCCCCATGCGGATGGTCACCCGCGGGCTCTCGGCCTTGCCCTCCTCCACCTCGCAGCGGCCGTCGGCGATCCGCATCGCCCACTCGTGGGTGCCGGCGGGCGAGCTGATCTCGTACTGCACCGTGGCCTCCTGGCCGGCCGCCTTGGCGGGGTTGAACGACTCGGCCATGCCGGCGAACACCTGGCCGAGGACGGCGCCGACCCCTCCCTCCTGCTGCTGGATGGCGGCGACCAGCTCCTCGTTGGAGTTCTGCTCGACCGCCGCGCTCAGCGCGGAGAAGTCCGAGGCGTCGATCTGGCTCATGCGGGGGGCCTCCTTGCTCGGCGGCGGCCACCAACTTAGCGGCCGTAAGTTGAAGCCTACGCGATCTCAGCCGTAGTCGATGCTGGCGTAGCGGCTCAGCTTGGAGAGCTGGTGGCGGGCGTCGATCTGGCGGCTGGTCCCGGACTTGGAGCGCATCGACAGGGACTGGGTGAGGGCGCCGCGGCGGTCGAAGCGGACGCCCCGCAGCAGCTCGCCGTCGGTCACGCCGGTGGCCGCGAAGAACACGTTGTCGCCCGTGACCAGGTCGTCGATGGTCAGCACCTGGTCGAGGTCGTAGCCCTGGTCGAGGGCCGCGCGGCGCTCCTCGTCGTTGCGCGGCCAGAGCCTGCCGAACATGGCCCCGTCCAGGCACTTGAGCGCGCAGGCGGCGATCACCGCCTCCGGCGTGCCACCGATCCCGACCAGGATGTCGACGCCGGTGCCCTCGCGCGCGGCCATGATCGCCCCGGCCACGTCGCCGTCGGTGATGAACTTGACCCGCGCGCCGGCCTCGCGGATCTGCCCCACCAGCTCCTGGTGGCGGGAGCGGTCCAGGATGCAGACGGTCAGGTCGGCGACGTCGGCGCCCTTGGCCTTGGCGACCGCCAGCAGGTTGTCGGCAAGCGGCGCCTCGAAGTCGACCGCGCCGGCCGCCTCCGGCCCGACCGCCAGCTTCTCCATGTAGACGCACGGGCCGGGGTCGAACATGGTGCCGCGGTCCGACAGCGCCACCACCGAGATCGCGTTGGGCATGCCCTTGGCGGTCAGGGTGGTCCCGTCGACCGGGTCCACGGCGATGTCGACCTCCGGCGGGGTGCCGTCGCCGATCTCCTCGCCGTTGTAGAGCATGGGCGCGTTGTCCTTCTCGCCCTCGCCGATCACCACCACCCCGGTCATCGGGACCGAGCCGAGCACGTGCCGCATGGCGTCCACGGCGGCCTGGTCGACGGCCTCCTTGTCGCCGAAGCCCATCTTGCGCGCCGCTGCCATCGCGGCCGCCTCGGTGACCCGGACCAGCTCGAGGGCCAGGTTACGGTCGGGGGCCTCGCGGTCCAGACGAGCGTCCATCGGGCACACCTCCAGGTCGGTCCCGCGACCGCCATTGGCTGGGAGATCATTTTCCTCGTCAAAGGGGCTGGCATCCAGGGCCGCGGCGGCTTACCCTTGGGTACGGTGGCCCCGGCCCTCGGGCGTGCGCGGCCTCCGGCAGTCGGGCCCTGGCGCCGCCGATCCCACCCGGTCGGCGCCATGGGCCCGCTGCGCTTGCGCCCGAACAGGCCCGTGACGGAGGGAACGGTGGGTGGTAGCCACGGGCACGTGCACGCCCCGGTCCCGGTCGCGGGCTCGCCGGGCGGCGCGGACGAGGGCCTGCGGGCGGTCCGCCTGTCGGCCGTCGGGCTGGGCCTGACCGCCGCCGTCCAGTTCGCCTTCGTCGCCGCCAGCGGCTCGGTCGCCCTGCTCGCCGACGCCCTGCACAACCTCGGCGACGTGTTCACCACCGCCACCCTGTGGATCGCCTTCGTGGTCGGCCGCCGCCAGCCCGACCGGGACCACACCTTCGGGTACGCCAGGGCCGAGGACGTCGCGGGCGTGCTGGTGGTGCTCGCCATCGCCGCCTCGGCGGCGGTCGCGGCCTGGGAGTCGCTGGACAAGCTCCTGGGCGGCGAGGTCCCCGAGCTGCGCCGCCCCGGCTGGGCGCTGGGGGCCGCCCTGGTCGGCGTGGTCGGCAACGAGGCGGTGGCCCAGTACAAGATCCGGGTCGGCCGGCGGGTCAACTCGGTGCCGCTGGAGGCCGACGGCCGCCACTCGCGGGTCGACGGCCTGGCCAGCCTGGCCGCGGCGCTCGGCATCGCGGCGGCATGGGCCGGCTGGCCGGCCGCCGACCCGCTCGCCGGCCTGCTGCTGTCCGGCGTGATCGTCTGGGTGCTGGTCGTGTCCGCCCGGGACGTCCTGGACCGGCTGCTCGACCGGGTCGACGCCGGGGTGGTCGACCAGATCGAGCACGCGGCCGCCTCGGTGCCGGGCGCCGAGGCCGTCCACGCCGTCCGTGCCCGCTGGGTCGGCCGCTCCCTGCACGTCATGGTCCACACCGACGTCGACCCGGACCTGCCCCTGCGCGACGCCCACGCGCTCGGCGAGCAGGTCCGCCATGCCATCTTCCACGCCGTGCCCGGCGTCGCCGCGGTCGACCTGCATCTGGACCCGGCCGGGCTCGACGACCATGACAGCCACGGTGAGACGATGCACCACGGATACCGGTGAGGACGCCGGGCAGGAGGGTCCCTGAGGGAGGCGGGAGCGATGCTGACCGAGGTGGTGGTGGAGCTCGAGGACCGGATCGGGGCGCTCGCCGACCTGGGAGAGCTGCTCGGCGGGCACGGGGTGGACATCCGCGCGCTCGCCGTGCTGACCGTGGCCGGGGGACGGGCCCTGGCGCATCTGGTGGTCGAGCCGGCCGACGTGGCCGTTCGGGTGCTGCGCGAGCACGACCTGGTCCCGGAGCGGGTCAGGGAGGTGCTGTCGGTGACGCTGGAGGACGAGCCTGGGGCGCTCGGCCGCTACTGCCGCAAGCTGGCGGACGCCTCGATCAACCTGGAGGCGGTCTACCTGGCGGGGGAGCGAAACGGCGCCAAAGAGCTGGTGCTGGCCGTCAGCGACCTGCAGGCGGCCCGCCAGTTGCGGGGTCAGGGCAGGCGGTAGCGGGAGCGGAAGCCGGCGGCGTCCAGCCGCGCCGCGTCGCCGGCCAGCGCCTCCCAGCGCCGGCGGGCGTCCTCCCCGTCCTCGAACCACTCGCTGCGGGCGACCGCGCCGCCTCCCCGGTCCACGATCCGCACCCGCCAGCTCCGCCGGTCCAGGCGCGACAGGAGCACCACGTAGGCGTCGGTCGCCGGAGGGCGGGGCGCCGCGACCTCGCCGGCCGGCAGCTCGACCAGGACATGCTCGGCCACGTCCACCGGCACCGAGTACTCCCGGAAGTCGATCCGAGCGTGCAGCCAGCGGCCGCCGGGCGCCTCCGCCACGTAGACCTCCGCGCCCGGCCGCAGCGGCGACTCCGGCGCCAAGCGCCGGCCAGGTGGCAGGCGGACCTCGACGATCCGTCCCCTGGCGCCCTGGCCGAGGTCGGCGAGCGGCCGGGCTGGCGCTCCGCGAGCCTGAGCCGCTGGCGCCCTGCGAGCCGGCTGGCCGGTCAAAGCGCCCGCAGCCGGCACGACGGCGGCTCGGCCAGCAGGTCGGTCAGGTCCGAGCTGGCCATCCGGTCGAGCAGCGGCTCCAGCGCCGCCTCGGCGGACGGACGCCCGTCCCAGCAGGAGACGGCGAGCAGGCACACCCCCTCCCTGAGCAGCACGCCCCCCTGGAAGCCGGGCGCGGCCCGCTCGAACCGGCCGACCTGCTCGCCCCAGAGCGCGGCCATGGTCAGGGCCGCCTGTTCCGACCGGGCGGTTGCCCGCAGCACCCGAGCGAACACGTCACCCCATCCCAGGTCCCGTCGTCAGCCGACCACGGAGAGTGGTGGCGCTACTGGTATCGGCGGGCTCCCGCGGGCGCCACACCCACTCGTCGGGTGGCCAGGATGGGGCTCGATCTAACTAGTCACCGGGCAGCACGTAGAGGTCGCCGCGGGCGAACGCGGCCGGCCGCCGGCGGAGCGCCGGGGTGGCCTCACCGGCGGCGGGCGCCCCGCTGGCGTCCCAGCGCTGGCCGCTGCAGGGACGGGCGAACCCGGTGCCGGCGGCGACCACCTTGCAGGGGCCTGGCGCGGTCAGGAACGCCCGCGGCTCGTCGCCGCGCCGGTCGACGACCACCACCTGCCCGGCCAACGCCTGCCTGGCGGAGCGTGAGGCCCCGGGCACCTCGGTGACCGCGCCGGCCGGCAGCGCCTCCAGCGCCGCGACCCGCACCCACGGCGCCCCGGGTCGCCCGGCCCTGGCCAGGTAGAGGCCGCCGGCGGCCAGGATCACCACCCCGAACAGGGCCGAGGCGACGATCCAGCCGCGGCCGAGCTGGCTGCGCAGGATCAGCTTGCGGGCCTTGGCCGCCCTTGGAGGCAGGTAGGCGGTGCGGCGGGGCGCACCGGTGGGGTCGGGGGTGGGCACGGTGACGGGTCCTCCGGGGTCGAGCGTTGTAGCAGGCCAACGGCCGGGTAGTATCTTCCCAGGTGTGGTCGGGCAACGACGCCGGGCCGGTGCGACAGTGAAAGGGGCGGACGTCACCGTGGCGCAGGGACGCATCCGGGTCGTGGTGGCCAAGCCGGGGCTGGACGGGCACGACCGCGGGGCGAAGGTCGTGGCGAGGGCGCTGCGTGACGCCGGCATGGAGGTCATCTACACGGGATTGCACCAGACCCCGGAGCAGATCGTCGCCGCCGTGGTCCAGGAGGACGCCGACGCGGTCGGGCTCTCGATCCACTCGGGCGCCCACATGACCCTGTTCCCCCGCGTGGTCGAGCTGCTCCGGGAGCGCGGCGCCGACGACGTGCTCGTCTTCGGCGGCGGCATCATCCCCCGCGACGACATCGTCCTGCTGAAGCAACAGGGCGTCGCCGAGATCTTCACCCCGGGCACGCCCACCCAGAAGATCGTGGAGTGGCTGCGGGCGGCGCTCGACCAGGCCGCCTAGCCGGACACGGCGCCCAGGCGGCCACGGCCGCCCGATGGAGGATGAGGCATGGACCTGTTCGAGCATCAGGCGAAGGAGCTGTTCGCCCGCCACGGGGTGGCCGTACCCCGCGGCAGGGTCGCGTGGTCGCCGGAGGAGGCCGCGGCGGTCGCCGCCGAGCTCGGCGGCACGGTGGCGGTCAAGGCCCAGGTGCAGGTCGGCGGCCGCGGCAAGGCCGGCGGCATCAAGCTCGCCGGCGACCCCGCCGAGGCGCGCGCGCACGCCGAGCGGATCATCGGCATGGACATCCGCGGCCACACCGTCCGCCGGGTGCTGGTGGAGGAGGCCAGCGACATCGCCGCCGAGTACTACGTGGCGATCCTGCACGACAGGGCCAGCAAGGGCTTCCTGGCGATGGCCTCGGCGGAGGGCGGGGTCGACATCGAGGAGGTGGCGGCGACCAAGCCGGAGGCGATCGTCAAGGTGCCGGTCAACCCGCTGGTGGGGCTGCGCTCCTACCACGTCAACCAGCTCGTCTACGGCGCCGGCTTCGACGAGCGCGCCCGCAAGGGCGCCGCCGAGCTGCTGGCCAAGCTGTACGACGTGCTGGTCGCCGCCGACTGCATGCTGGTCGAGGTCAACCCGCTGGTGCTCACCGGCGGCGGCCAGGTGGTCGCCCTCGACGGCAAGGTCAGCCTCGACGACTCCGCCCTGCCGCGCCACCCCGACCTGGAGGCGCTGCGCGACACCTTCGCGGTCGACCCCCAGGAGCAGGCCGCCAAGGAGCAGGGGCTCAACTACATCAAGCTCGACGGCTACGTCGGCATCATCGGCAACGGCGCCGGCCTGGTCATGAGCACCCTGGACGTGGTTGCCCAGGCCGGCGGCAAGGCGGCCAACTTCCTCGACGTCGGCGGCGGCGCCTCGGCCGAGACCATGGCGGCCGGGCTGGAGGTGATCCTCTCCGATGCCAAGGTCCGCGGCGTGCTGGTCAACATCTTCGGCGGCATCACCCGCGGCGACCTGGTCGCCCAGGGGATCCTCGACGCCCTCGACCGGCTCGGCGACAAGGTCCAGGTCCCCCTGGTCGTGCGCCTGGACGGCACCAACGCCGAGGAGGGCAGGGCGCTGCTGGCAGCCTCCCCCTCCGACAAGGTGATCCCCGCCGCCACCATGCTCGACGCGGCCCGCAAGGCGGTCGAGCTCGCCAACGCGAAGGCAGGTGCCTGACCATGGCCATCCTCGTCGACGAGCAGACCCGCCTGGTCGTGCAGGGCCTGACCGGCCGCGAGGGCCGCTTCCACGCCCTGCGCAACCGCGCCTACGGCACCAACGTCGTCGCCGGGGTCACCCCGGGCAAGGCCGGCCAGGACGTCGAGGGCATCCCGGTGTTCAACACCGTCGCCGGCGCCGTCGCCGAGACCGGCGCCAACACCTCGCTGATCTTCGTGCCGGCCCGCTTCGCGGTCGACGCCCTCTACGAGGCGGTCGACGCCGGCATCGGCACCGTGGTGCTCATCACCGAGAACATCCCTGTGCTGGACATGACCCGGGCCTACAACTACGTGCGGGCCAAGGGGACGGCGCTGGTCGGGCCCAACTGCCCGGGGGTCATCTCGCCCGGCAAGGCCAACGTCGGCATCATCCCCGGCGAGATCACCCACGGCGGCCCGGTGGGGCTGGTGTCCCGCTCGGGCACGCTGACCTACCAGGTGATGTACGAGATGGCCGCGGCCGGGGTGGGCCAGACCACCTGCGTCGGCATCGGCGGCGACCCGGTCGTCGGGTCCAGCTTCATCGACGTGCTGGCGCGTTTCCAGGACGACCCGGAGACCGAGGCGGTCGTGATGATCGGCGAGATCGGCGGCGACGACGAGGAGCGGGCCGCCCGCTTCATCGCCGAGCAGATGAGCAAGCCGGTGGCCGCCTACATCGCCGGCTTCGAGGCGCCGCCCGGCAAGCGGATGGGCCACGCCGGGGCGATCATCTCCGGGTCCAGCGGCACCGCCCAGGCCAAGGCGGAGGCGCTGGAGGCCGCCGGCGTGCGGGTCGGCCGCAACCCCACCGAGACCGCCGAGCTGGCCGTCGCGGCCGTCAAGGAGCGGTAGGCGCCCGGCGCCTGACGACCACCACCGTGTTCATGATCTTGTCGGCGAAGGTCTGCCGCTTGGTGTCCCAGATCGGCCACAGGAAGCCGATCGGGAACAGGATGCAGGGCAGCGCGTCCAGCAGGTGGGCGAGGTCGCGCAGGAGCGCGATGGCGCCGCCGACCGCCTGGCCGTCGTCCGCGCGCGCCAGGCGGATGCTCATGACCTGCTTGCCCCAGCTCTGCCCGCTCCGTCCCTGCAGGACCCAGCGGTTGTAGACCCAGACCGCGGGACCGAGCGCCCAGAGCAGGAGGAAGACCAGCGAGGTGGCCCCGCTCATCGCCGCCCCGGGGCCTGGGTCGAGCACGACCCCGGCCGCCAGCGGCGGGATGAAGGCGACCACCACGTCGATCAGGTAGGCGACCACCCGATGCAGCCAGCCGGCCAGGTCGTGGCCCATGAAGCGGCCGGGGCGCTCCTCGCCCCAGCCCGGGACCGCCCCCGCCGCGCCCTGCGGCGGCGGGGGCGGCAGCGCCTCGCCGTACCCCTGCGTCACGGCGGCTCCTTGCGGTCGACTCAGGCGGGCCGGCCGGCCTGCTGCTCGGCGAAGTCGCCGATCACCGGCAGCTTGAAGTGCCTGCCCTGGAAGGCCTGGATCATGAGGAAGATCCAGGTGAAGAAGAACACCAGGGAGACCAGCCAGAGCAGCCCCGAGATGAAGCCGTTGGTGAACAACCTTATCCAACCGACGAGCATCGCGACCACCGCGAACACGATGGACTGCATGGCGTGGAAGCGGACCTCCGGGCGCTTGTCGATCAGGTAGAAGATGAGCCCGGTGAGCCAGCCGAACACGTAGGACAGGCCGGAGGCGACGTTCTCGCTCAGGCCGCTGCCCGCCGGCTGCGGCTGGTAGCTGGGAGGCTGTGGCTGGTAGCTGGGAGGCTGTGGCTGGTAGCCGGCCGGCTGGTCCCACTCCGGGCCGCCGGTGGGGGCTGGCGGCGGCGGCGGCGGCGCCTGCCCGCCGGGCTCCTCCCTCGGGTCACGTTGTGTGGGTCCCTCGGTCATGTCGTCCTCCTGTCTGCATCCGCTCGCCCGGTCGGACGAGCCCTATACCCACCCGAACCGGTGGAGCTGGAACGCCCAGCTCGAGGCGAGCAGCACTGCTACCGCCCAGTAGGCTTGTCGGCGGCGTGACCCGGGCCATTGAGCCGCGGGCGCCGCCAGGCCCGCCGCCCTGGCAGCCATCAGCACGGCCATGCACAGGGTGAGCCCGGCGAGCACGAGCACGAACGGGTTGGCCGCCAGCGCCGCCTGCAGGTCGCCCGCTGCCAGGCCGGTCGCGGCCGTGGTCATCCCGCACATCGGGCACGGGACGCCGGTGAACGCCCGCAGCGGGCACGGGAGCCCGATCCCGGTCTGCTGGCTCAGGGTGGGGTAGACGACGCTGGCCGCGGCGGCGCCGAGGCCGGCCAGCCCAAGCTGCTCGGGCACCGTGCGGGGCCGCCACGCCATGGTTGGCCTGGCCGTCCCGCCGGGCTGCAAACGGCCCCCGGGATCCCCGGTCGTCATCGCTGCCGTCCGTCCCCTCTGCCGCCGCGCGGCGCATGGTCCGTTCCTGCAGGCCGGCGCAGTGAACCACACGCGCAGGACCGGTTCAATCCTCCCGCGGCGGCTTGCCGGTGAAGCCCCGTGGTGGCAGCATCGCCGCGCTGGGCACCGACGAGGCCGGGGAGAGCGTGGCGGACAGCAAGCGGGTCGTCGTGCTGGCGTCCGGCAACGGCTCCAACCTCCAGGCGCTGCTCGACGCCGCCGCCGGGCCTGGCGCGGGCATGGCCGTGGTGCTGGTCGTCAGCGACCGTCCCGACGCCTACGCGCTGGAGCGGGGCAAGCAGGCAGGGATCGACACCGCCGTGGTCCGCCCGGCCGACCATCCGGACCGGCGGGCCTTCGACCGGGCCCTCCGCGACCTGGTCGCCGCGACCCGGCCGGACGCGGTCTGCCTCGCCGGCTTCATGCGGGTCCTCGGTCCCGAGTTCGTCCGCGCCTTCCCCGACCGGATCGTCAACACCCACCCGAGCCTCCTGCCCGCCTTCCGGGGCGCGCACGCCGTCCGCGACGCGCTGGCCTATGGGGTCCGGGTGAGCGGCTGCACCGTCCACCTGGTCGACGAGGAGGTCGACCACGGCCCGGTGCTGTTCCAGGCCGCCGTGCCGGTGGAGGACGGCGACGACGAGGCCAGCCTGCACGAGCGCATCAAGCGCGAGGAGCACCGGCTGCTGCCGCTCGCGGTCGGCCTGATCGCCTCCGGCCGGGTGCGCACCGACGGCCGCCGGGCGTGGCTGACCGCCGAGGTGCCGAGTTGAACGGGCGGCTCCCCGTCCGGCGCGCGCTGGTGTCGGTCTTCGACAAGCAGGGCCTGGACCGGCTGGCCGCCGCGCTCGGCGCCGCCGGGATCGAGGTGGTCTCGACCGGCGCGACCGCCGCCGCCCTCGAAGGCCACGGCCTGCGTGTCACCCGGGTCGAGGAGCTCACCGGCTTCCCGGAGATGCTCGGCGGCCGGGTGAAGACCCTGCACCCGCGGGTCCACGCCGGCCTGCTGGCCGACCGCGGCCGGCCCGAGCAGCTCGCCGAGCTGGAGGCGGCGGGGATCGCCCTGTTCGACCTGGTGGTGGTCAACCTCTACCCGTTCGAGGAGACCGTCGCCGGCGAGGACGTCGACGAGGCGCTGGCGGTGGAGCGGATCGACGTGGGCGGGCCGGCGATGGTGCGGGCCGCGGCCAAGAACCACGCCTCGGTGGCGGTGGTGTGCGACCCGGGCGACTACCCGCTGGTGGAGGCGGCCGTGGCCGCCGGCGGCACCACCCTGGACGAGCGCCGGGCGCTGGCCGCCAAGGCGTTCGCCCGCACCGCCGCCTACGACGACGCGGTGGCCGCCTGGATGGCCAGGCCGGGGGGGTCCGGGGGGCTCAAGGATAGCCCCCCGGTCAACGAGGGACCCGGGCGGTTCCCGGCGGTGCTGGAGCTCGGCGGCCGGCTGGTGCAGGCCCTCCGCTACGGCGAGAACCCTCACCAGGCAGCCGCGTTCTACGCGGTCGACGGGCCGGCGGGGCCGTGGGGGCTCGGGTCCGCCGTGCAGCTCGCCGGCAAGGAGCTGTCCTACAACAACCTGCTGGACGCCGACGCCGCCCTCGGCCTGGTCGCCGAGCACCCGGAGCGGCCGTTCGCGGTCATCGTCAAGCACACCAACCCCTGCGGCGCGGCGTTCGGGGCGACGCTGGAGGAGGCCTACGCCGGCGCCCTGGAGGGCGACCCGGTGAGCGCCTTCGGCGGCGTGGTCGGGCTGTCGCGGCCGCTCGACGCGGCCGCCGCCGCCGCCATCGCCGGCGTGTTCACCGAGGTGGTCGTCGCTCCCGGTTTCGAGCCGGAGGCGCTGGCGGCGCTCGCCGGCAAGCCGTCGCTGCGGCTCGTCCGGGTCGACCCGGCGCGCCCGTCGCGGCGGCTCGGGGTCCGCTCGGTGGCCGGCGGGCTGCTGGTCCAGGAGCCCGACGCCGCCGCGGACGACCCCGCCGGCTGGGCGCTCCAGGCCGGCGACCCGCCGGCGCCCGCCCTGCTCGCCGACCTCGTCCTCGCCTGGTCGGTGGCCCGGCACGTGAAGTCCAACGCGATCGTCCTCGCCAGGGACGGCCGGGTGGTCGGGGTCGGCGCCGGGCAGCAGAGCCGGGTCGACGCGGTCAGGCTGGCGGTCGCCAAGGCGGGGGAGCGGGCCGCCGGCGCGGCCGCCGGCAGTGACGCCTTCTTCCCGTTCGCCGACGGCGTGGAGGAGCTGGCCGCCGCGGGGGTCCTGGCGGTCGCCCAGCCGGGGGGGAGCGTCCGTGACGCCGAGGTGACCGCCGCGGCCGCCGGCGCCGGGGTCGCTATGCTCCACACCGGCAGGCGCCACTTCCGCCACTGAGCCAATGTTCCGGCCGTCCCGTGCGTGTCACCGGTATGCGGCGAGCGGAGGGATGGACGGTGGCCGAGCGGCTCGAGGCGGCGGTCGTCCGCCTGCCCGAGCGGTTCGAGCGGCTCCGGCGACGGCGGCGTGGCGGTCGGCGCCGGCGCGGTCTTGGCAACCGACCCGGACCGGGAGCGGCTGCTCAGATCGACCCGGCGCCTGACAGGCCGGCTCAGGCAAGCGAGCGGCGCAGGGCCGCGAACGCCTCGGCCAGGTCGGGGAGCTGGTAGTGGGCGTTGAGGCCGCTGGGGTTGGGGAGCACCCATGCCGTGGCGCCGCCGATCGGATCGGGTTGGGGGCCGATGGTCGCCTTGGGGGCGACAAAGGCGGTCCGATAGGCGCCGACTCCGAGGATGGCGACCGCCGCTGGGCGGGCCCGCGCGACCTTGGCGGCCAGCCGCTTGGCGCCGGCGCGCAGCTCCTCGGGGGTCAGGTCGGCGGCGGTGGCGGTGGCGCGGTCGACCAGGTTGGTGATGCCGAGGCCGAGGCGGAGCAGCTCGGCCTCCTCGTCGGGGGCGAGCAGCCGGTCGGTGAGGCCGGCCAGGTGCAGGGCCTTCCAGAAGCGGTTGCCGGGGTGGGCGAAGTGGTGGCCGACGGCGGCGGACCAGCGGCCGGGGTTGATACCGGAGAAGAGCACGCACAGGCCGGGGGCGAGCACGTCGGGGACCTGGCGGCCGGTGGCGGCGACCAGGTCGGCGGGAGTCGGGCGCGTTGGCATCGCCGGGAAGATAGCCTGGGCCGCGCTGGGGACGGGTCCAGGCGAGCTGGGAGGGCCGATGGCGGCGAGGGTGCTCGACGGGAAGGCGGTGGCGGCGGCGATCCGGGCCGAGCTGGCCGAGGAGGTCGAGCGGCTGGCCGGGGTGGGGCGGCGGCCGACCCTCGCGGCGGTGCTGGTCGGCGACGACGAGGCCTCCCACATCTACGTCGGCGCCAAGCAGCGGGCCGCCGCCGCCAGCGGGATCGAGTCCCGCCGGGCCGAGCTACCGGCGGACGCCGCCCAGAAGGACGTGCTGGCGGCGGTCGCCGAGCTCAACGCCGACGCCGCCGTCCACGGCATCCTGGTACAGCTCCCGCTGCCGGCCGGCCTGGACCCGGTCGAGATCCAGGAAGCCATCGACCCGGCCAAGGACGTGGACGGCCTGCACCCCTGGAACGAGGGGCGGCTGCTGCGCGGCGACCCCCGCTTCGCGCCCTGCACCGCCGTCGGGATCGTGGAGCTGCTGCGCCGCGAGCGGGTGCCGGTGGAGGGCAGCCACGCCGTCATCGTCGGCCGCGGCCTGCTGGTCGGCCGGCCCCTGGCCGTGCTGCTGTCGGCCAAGGCGTCCGGCGCCAACGCCACCGTGACCCTCTGCCACACCGGCACCAGGGGGCTGCCCGGCTTCACGCGTCAGGCCGACGTGCTGGTGGCCGCCGCCGGCCGGCCCGCCATGATCACCCCCGACATGGTCAAGCCGGGCGCGGCCGTGGTCGACGTCGGCAACCACCGGGTCGGCGACCGGATCGTCGGCGACGTCGCGCCGGAGGTCGCCGCGGTGGCCGGCGCCCTCACCCCGGTCCCCGGCGGGGTCGGGCCGATGACGGTGGCGATGCTGCTGGCCAACACCGTCACCGCCGCCCGCGAGCAGGCCGCGGGCCGGTGAACCTCGCCCGGCTGCTGGAGGACGGCCGCTTCGTGGTCACCGGCGAGCTGGTGCCGCCCCGCTCGGCGGACCCGGAGGTGGTCCGCCGCGCCGCCGGCCGGCTCCGCGGGCTGGTCGACGCCGTCAACGTGACCGACAACGCCACCGCCCGGGTCGGGATGGCCCCGGTCGCCGCCGCCGTCCTGGCGGCCGGCGAGGGCCTGGAGCCGGTGCTGCAGCTCACCTGCCGCGACCGCAACCGCCTGGCCCTCACCGCCGACCTGCTCGGCGCCTACGCCCTCGGCATCCGGGCCGTGCTCTGCCTGTCCGGCGACCCGGTCGAGGTGGGCGCCAGCGGCGCCAAGCCGGTGTTCGACCTGGACGCAGTCGGGTTGGCCCGCCTGGCCACCGAGCTCGGCGATGGCAGGGGGCCCGGCGGGACGGTGATCGCGCCGCCGGCGCGGTTCCTGGTCGGGGTGGCCGAGGCGCCGGGGTCGGACCCTTCGGACGGCGCCCGCCTGGCCGCCAAGGTCGCCGCCGGCGCCAGCTTCGTGCAGACCCAGCCGATCTACGACGTCGCCGGGTTCGCGGCCTGGCTGGAGCGGCTGGCCGCCCGCGGGCTGCCCGACCGGGTCGCGGTCCTCGCCGGCGTGCTGCCGCCCACCTCGGCCGCCCAGCTCGCCCGCCTGGCCGCGCTGCCCGGCTGGGCGGTGCCCGAGGCGACCCTGGCCCGCATGCGGGCGGCCCGCGACCAGCGGGCCGAGGGCATCGCCTTGGCCGCCGAGGTCGTCGAGCGGGTCCGCACCCTGCCGGGCGTCCGCGGCGTCCACCTCATGGGCCTCGGCCCCGCCGCCGGCGTGCCCGAGGTCATCCACGCCGCGGGCCTGCTGCCGCGCCCGGCCCCGGCCTGACTCGAGGGCGGGACCCTAGACCCGCCGCATGACGTGCAGCAGGTACTCCTCGCGGTTGCGCGGATTGTGGTCCGACCGCGGCCGGGTCGGGACCGGGCCGCGGACCGGCTGGTAGTGGTCGAAGGCGCATTCCAGCACGCCCTCGCCACGGGTCAGCGCCGGCAGCGCCTGCTGCAGCTCGTGCACCCGGGCCGCCGGGATCTCACCCTCCAGCAGGTACCACGAACCCCGCGTCGCCGGTGTCCGCGGAACGGCGCGCAGCCGGGCCAGCACGGGCAGGACCGCCCCGAGCGTGTCCGCGGGGACGTCGAGGCGGAAGCGGTGCATCGGCTCGTACACCCTGGTGCCGGCCTGCTCGAGCGCGCGCATCAGGACCAGCGGCGTCAGGTTCCGGAAGTCCCCGGCGGTGCTCGACGGGTAGTAGCCGCAACGGGTCACGGTGACCGTGCAGTGGGTGACCTGCCATCCATGGATCCCCTGGTGCAGCGTCGCCCTCGCGGTGTCCTCGACCGCCTTGAAGAACGAGAACGGCATCGACCCGAGCTCGACTTCCAGCCCGAACTCCACGCCGGTGTCGAACGGAGCCGGCTCGACGCGCAGCCCGACGGTCGCGAGAAACGGATTGGGCTCCTTGTCGATCGTCTCGGCGGCCCCGCCGGTGCCGACCGGCCGTTCGATGCAGATCGTCGTCGTCTCGCTGAAGGCGACGTCCACACCGAAGTCGTTGGCCAGCGTCGCCTGGATGACCTCCTTCTGCACCTCACCGTAGAGCGAGACGGAGATCTCCTGCCGGATGTCGTCCTGCCGCAGGTCGATCAGCGGGTCCTGCTCGGCGAGCTGGGCGAGCGCAAGGTGGAGCGCGCCCTTGTCGGCGGGGCGGCGGGGAACGACGACCGTCTCCAGCGTCGGCGGGGCGAAATGGTGGCGCTCGGCGTGCGTCGTTCGCGGCGTGCCGACCGAATCGCCGATCTGGATGTCGCCCAGACCCCAGAGCTTGCCGATCTGCCCCGCGGCCACCGACCCACGCCGGCTGGCCGAGCCACGCTCGAACACGCTGATCGCGGTGACCTTCCCCTCGTTGTCCCGGCGGAACCGCAGCCGGTCCCGCACCCGCACCGTTCCCGAGAACATGCGCGCGTACGCGATCTTCTCCCCGGCCGGACCGCGTTCGACCTTGAACACGCTGCCGGAGACGGGGCCGTCGACGTCGCCTTCGGCCCCGGGCAGCAGCTCGCTGATGCCGGCCATCAGCGAGTCCACGCCCGCGCCCGTGATCGCCGAGCCGAAGAACACCGGGTGCACCAGCGCCTGCCTGGTCTGCGCCGCGAGCTCGCCGCGGAGCCGGCGGTACGAGACGGCCGTCTCGTTGTCCACGTAGGCGGCGAGCAACGCGTCGTCGTGGTCGGCGAGCAGGTCGACCAGCCTGGAGATGAAGCCGGCGTTGGCGGCGCCGTATGGCGTGGAGCGGGCGCCGCGGGTGCCCAGCCCGCTGGCCGATCCCATCGGGATGATCGCCGGGGCCAGCTTCTCGGAGGCGCTCCGGAGGACGCGCTCGGCGTCCGCGCCGCCGCGGTCGATCTTGTTCACGAACAGCAGGGTGGGGATGTGCAGCCGCCGCAGCGTCCGCATCAGCAGGCGGGTCTGCGTCTGCACGCCCTCCACCGCGGAGATGACCAGCACGGCGCCGTCGAGCACGCTCAGCACCCGTTCCACCTCGGCGATGAAGTCCGGGTGGCCGGGCGTGTCGATCAGGTTGACCGTGACGTCGTCGACGACGAAGGACACCACGGCGGACTTGATGGTGATGCCGCGCTGCCGTTCCAGCGCCAACGAGTCGGTCTGGGTGTTGCCGTCGTCGACGCTGCCGACCTCGTCGATGACCCCGGCGGCGTAGAGCAGCCGCTCGGTCAGGGTCGTCTTACCGGCGTCGACGTGCGCCAGGATCCCCAGGTTCAACGTTCTCACGACGCGTCATGTCCTCTGGATAGGCGGCAGTTCCCCGCTGAATGGACATGAACGCCTGGCGCATTGCCCGCTCCCTGGTCGATCGGCCGTCGTCCGGAGTGCAGCAGACGGCCACCCCGGAGGGCAACCGATTTGTTGTGCGGCTCAGCGCTAGCCGCGGGCGTCCAGGGGCTGCCAGGGACGCGCTGGCGGGCCGACATACTCGGAGTCCGGACGGATCAGCCGGTTGTCGGCGTACTGCTCGCGGATGTGAGCGGTCCAGCCGGCCATCCGGGAGGTCGCGAACAGGGGGGTGTACAGGTCCGGCGGCAGGCCGAGGGCGGAGTAGACGCTGGCGGTGTAGAAGTCGACGTTGGGGTACAGGCCCTTGGCCTCCATGACGGTCTCCTGGATGCGGGCCGAGATGTCGAACCAGTGGGTGTCCCCGAACTGCCTGCCGAGCCGCTCGCCGATGCCGCGCAGCACGGTCGCCCGCGGGTCCCAGGTCTTGTAGACCCGGTGGCCGAAGCCCATCACCTTCTGCTTGCGGCCCAGGTGCCCGCGAACCCAGTCCGGCGCCCGGTCGGCCGAGCCGATCTCGTCGAGCATGTGCCGCACCTGCTCGATCGCGCCGCCGTGCAGGGGGCCCTGCAGGGTCGCGGCCGCGGCGGTCGCGGCCGCGTACATGTCGGCCAGGGTCGCCGCCGCCACCCGGCCGGCGAAAGTGGAGGCGTTCATGGTGTGGTCGGCGTAGAGCACCAGCACCACGTCGAAGTCGCGGGCCAGCGGCGGGTCCGGCTCCTTGCCGGTCAGGGCGTACAGGAAGTTGGCGGCCACCCCGAGGTCGTCGCGCGGCTCGACCGCGTCCGCGCCGGTCCGCAGCCGCTGGTAGGTGGCCACGATCTGCGGCGTCTTGGCCATCAGGCGGTAGGCCTTGCGGAGGTTGGCCGCCTCGGAGTCGTCGTCGGCGTCGAGGGCGCCGGCGGCCGAGAGGACCGTGCGGAGGGTGGTCATCGGGCCGGTCCGGTCGACCAGCGACGAGATCAGCTCGACCAGGAAGCCGTCCAGGCTGCTCTCCGCACGCAGGGTCGCCACCGTCTCCTCGAGCTGGGCGCTGGTCGGCAGCTCGAGGTGGTGCAGCAGGTAGATAGTCTCCTCGAAGGTGGCATGGGCGGCGAGGTCGGCGATGTCGTAACCGGCGTAGTACAGCTTGCCCTGCTGCCCGTCGATGTCGGAGATGCTGGTCTGGGCGGCGACCACGCCCTCGAGCCCCTTGCCCCTGCCGTTCGCCATCGCGCGGTGCCTCCGGTCGTCTCGAGGACGGGATCACTGCCCTAATCGTAGGTGTTTCGTTTCCCGCCTGCCGCGGAGAGATACGCTTGGGATACCCAAGCAAAGGAGCTCCCAGCATGGCCCATCGCGTCACGTTCATCCCCGGGGACGGCGTCGGTCCCGAGCTCTCGGAGGCGACCCGGCGCGTCCTGGAGGGGACCGGCGTCCAGTTCGACTGGGAAGTCCAGGAGGCCGGGGCGGAGGTCATCGACAAGTACGGCACGCCGCTGCCCGAGCAGGTCCTCGATTCCGTCCGCGCCAACGGGGTGGCGATCAAGGGCCCGCTGACCACCCCGATCGGGACCGGCTTCCGCAGCGTCAACGTCGCCCTGCGCAAGGAGCTGGACCTCTACGCCTGCCTGCGGCCGTGCAAGTCCTACCGGGGGGTCCGCTCCCGCTACGAGGACATCGACCTGGTGATCGTCCGCGAGAACCACGAGGACCTGTACGCCGGCATCGAGTTCGAGCAGGGCAGCGACGAGGCCAAGCAGGTCATCGAGTTCCTGAACGGCGTCCAGCCCAAACGGATCCGGGACGACTCCGGCCTGTCCATCAAGCCGATCTCGATCACCGGGACGCGGCGGATCGCCAGGTTCGCGTTCGACTACGCGCGTGGCTACGGCCGCAAGAAGGTCACCGCGGTGACCAAGGCGAACATCATGAAGCACACCGACGGCCTGTTCTACGCGGTCGCCCGCGAGGTGGCCAGGGAGTACCCGGACATCGAGTACGACGAGTACCTGGTCGACAACATGTGCATGCAGCTCGTGCAGAAGCCCGAGAACTTCGACGTGCTGCTGCTGCCCAACCTGTACGGCGACATCATCTCCGACCTGGGCGCCGGGCTGATCGGTGGGCTCGGGGTGGCGCCGGGCGCCAACCTCGGCGACCGGGTGGCCGTGTTCGAGGCCACCCACGGCTCCGCTCCCAAGTACAAGGGCCAGAACAAGGTGAACCCGATGGCGATGATGCTCTCCGGCATGCTGATGCTGCGGCACCTGGGCGAGCGCGAGGCCGGCGACCGGCTGGAGCGCGCCCTGGCGGCGGTGATCGCCGAGGGCAGCAGCGTCACCTACGACATGAAGCCCAGCCGCGACGACCCCACCGCCGTCGGCACCAGCCAAGTCGCCGACGCGGTCATCGCCAAGCTCGAGGAGGGCGCCTGATGCCGCACGTCAAGGTCACGGTCGTCGGGGCCGGCAAGTACGGCTCCACCACCGTCCAGCGCATCGCCGAGCGCGACGTCTGCGACGAGGTCGTGATGACCGACATCATCGATGGGCTGCCCCAGGGCCTCGCCCTCGACATGATGCAGTCGCGCCCGATCGAGCGGTTCGAGACCCGCGTCGTCGGCACCAACGGTTACGAGGAGACGGCCGGGTCCGACGTGGCCGTGATCACCGCCGGGGTGCCGCGCAAGCCGGGCATGAGCCGCATGGACCTGCTGGAGGTCAACGCGAGGATCGTCGGCGAGGTGACCCGCAAGCTCGCGGAGGGCTCGCCGGACGCCGTCCTGATCGTCGTCTCCAACCCGCTGGACGAGATGACCGCGCTGGCCGCCGAGGTGTCCGGCTTCCCGCATGAGCGAGTCATGGGCCAGGCCGGCATGCTCGACACCGCCCGCTTCAAGCACTTCCTGGCCGAGGACCTCGGCACCAGCCCGAGCCGGGTCGAGGCGATGACGCTCGGCTCGCACGGCGACACCATGGTGCCGGTGCCGAGCATGGTCACGGTGGACGGCAGGCCGCTGGCCGAGCTGGCCGACCAGGAGACGGTCGAGCGGCTGGTCCAGCGCACCAGGGACGGCGGCGCCGAGGTGGTCGCGCTGCTCAAGTCCGGCTCCGCCTACTACGCGCCGTCCAGCGCGGCCACCGCGATGGTCGAGGCGGTGCTGGCCGACAGCAAGGCGGTCATGCCGGTCTGCGCCTGGGTCAGCGGCGAGTACGGCATCGACGGGGTCTACCTCGGGGTGCCGGCACGGCTCGGCCGGCGGGGGATCGAGGAGGTCGTCGAGCTGCCCCTCACCGACGCCGAGCTCGCCAACCTCCGCGAGGCGGCCGAGGCGGTCCGCTCCAAGCAGGCCGATGTCGCCAAGCTGGTCGGCTGACTCCTGCGACCTGTGCGCCGCCGAGCGCCGCACGACCTGGTACCACGAGGACGAGGTCTGCTGGGTCGCCGAGTGCCTGATCTGCGGCACCCCGATGGTGGTGTGGCGCCGCCACGGTCCCGACCCGCCAGCGGCCGAGCGGGTCCACATGCTCGAGCGCCTCGCCGAGGTGGCCACCGCCCGCCTTGGCGCTGACCGCTTCCGTGTGGACGCGGTGATGCGCCGCATCCCCGACCACTTCCACGCCCACGCCCGCGACCCCGCCTGGTGGGGCTTCCACCGAGGCTGACCGCGCCGCCGGCCCGTGCTAGGCTGCCGACATGAGCGAGGCAGCCGCAGTGCCCGAACCGCCCCGGCCGACACCTGAGCAACTGGCCGAGTGGCGGGCCGCCGTCGAGCGGTTGAAGGCCGGCGACGAGTCCGAATTCCTCCCGTGGGAGGACGTCGCGGCCGAGCTCGGCCTCCGCTAGCGCCTTGCCGTACCGCGTCGTCGTCCTCCGGGCGGCACGCGACCAGCTTCGCGGCGCGCCCCCGATCCTCCAGGGCTACGTGGACGGCATCCTTGCGGTGCTGCGCGTGGACCCGAGCGCGGCGACGGCCGCGTTCGAGGTCAGGGTGGTGGACGACGACTACCGGGAGGCGATCTTCGCAGGCGGCCGCGGCATCGTCGGCTACTGGCTGCTGGAGGAGCTACGCACGGTCGCCGTGGTCAACGTGACCTGGCTGGGCTGACGCGTCCGGCATTG
>Ga0307278_10000472_pt1 | contig 20213 bp, 21 predicted proteins | sample ER_DNA_117_FD_194482 | JGI IMG/M metagenome (GOLD analysis project Ga0307278, IMG submission 194482) | Bulk soil microbial communities from the East River watershed near Crested Butte, Colorado, United States - ER_DNA_117 | ecosystem: Environmental > Terrestrial > Soil > Floodplain | place...
CCTCCGGATCGCCTCAAACCGGCCGCCATACCTCTGGATCATGTTCCAGCACACCCACAACCCTGTTCAAACCGGCCCCGCAAGCGCTCCAACCAGCCAGGAATTCGGGCGTCGGTGGATCCAGGCTAAGAGCTCGAATCACAATGAGTGGCTGAGTCTGCGGAAGCAGACGAGGCAGCAGCCGATGGCGAGGAAGGCTTCATGGATCTCGTGGCGGCGGTCGTAGCGGACGAGGAGCCGCTTGAAGTGGTGCAGCCAGGCGAAGGTGCGCTCGACGACCCAGCGGGCGCGGCCGAGCCCGGAGCCGTGCTGGGTCTGGCGGCGTGCGATCTCCGGCGCGATCCCGCGCCGGCGGAGCTCGCGCCGGTACTTGTCGTGGTCATACCCCCGACCAGCGGTGACGCGCTGAGGCCGGCGGCGCGGCCGGCCGACCTTACCGCGCACCGGGGGAATGCGCTCAAGGAGCGGGACGAGTTGGGTTACGTCGTTGCGGTTGCCGCCGGTGACCGTCCAGGCGAGCGGGATGCCGGTGGCGTCGACCAGGAGGTGGTGCTTGGAGCCCGACCTGGCTCGATCAACCGGGCTCGGCCCCATCGCGGTGCCCCCTTTTTCGCTTGTACGTGGCTGGAGTCAGCTACCGCGCGCAACCACTCCAGCTCACCGGCGGCGCGCAGCTCCGCCAACAGGAGCGTGTGCAGCCGCTCCCACACCCCCGCCTGCTGCCAGGCGACCATGCGCCGGTAGCAGGTTGAGCCCGAGCCGAAGCCGAGCTCGAGCGGTAGATGTCTCCACGCGATCCCGGTGTGCAGCACGAACAAGATCCCCTGCAGCGCCTGCCGGTCCGGTACCGGCTTGCGGCCCGGATAGCGGAAGCGCCGCTGCCGCTTCGGCAGCAACGGCTCAATCCTCTGCCACAACCCGTCGGAGACGATCCACGGCGCAACAGCCATCGGCACCTCCCAGCTCGACGACGGATACCGACGCCGTTCCTCATCAGGGAGCGGGTCCCTTCATGCCGATCCGAGTTCTCAGGCCACGGCCGCCTCGAGGTTGTCGAGAAGGGCTTCGATGATGAGGTCGTGGCGGGGCTGGATCCTGTCGCGCCAGATCGCCTCGTACTCACCGAAAGCCTCGCCGTCGACCGTGTATCGAACCAGCGTTCCACCGTCAACCGCCTGCACCTCGAACCAGTGCTGACCCTGCAGCTCCTCCGGGAGGATGACGCGAAACGCGCGGATCGCACCCGGACGCTCGAACTCTTCCCAAATCATGGGCGACGCCTTGTAGCGGCGGTCTCCCAGCGGACGTGGCGCTGGCGCGAGCTGCGTCGGCCAGATCGCGTCGAAGTCCGACAACAGCCCGGCGAGCCGCTCCGGCGTCGCCGAGATCACCCGCTCATGACGGTTGCGCATCCTCATCCTCCAGCGCAAAGGCAGATACCGACCCGCCTTCGTCGGACACATTGCGCCCGGGGCTCAAGCCGGCTCAGGGCTGGTAGTCGCCGACGGTCTTGCGGGTCGCGACGGCGATCCGGTTCCAGGCGTTGATCGCGGCGATCTGCCAGATCAGGTGGGCGAGCTCCTGGGCGTCGAAATGGCGCGCGGCCTGGTCGTAGGCGGCCGCCGGGACGTGCGTGTCGGCGATGAGGGTGACGGCGTCGGTGAGCGCCAGCGCCGCTCGCTCGCGCTCGTTGAAGAAGGGCGCCTCGTGCCAGGCAGCGACCGCGTACAGCCGCTGCTCCGATTCGTCGGCCTTGCGCGCGTCCTTGGTGTGCAGGTCGATGCAGTAGGCGCAGCCGTTCAGGATCGAGGCGCGCAGCTTCACCAGCTCGCGTAGGACGGGGTCGATGCGGAGCTCTCGCTCGAGCGCGACCAGCGCCCGCGACAGCTCGGGTGCCTCGACGGCGATGTTCATCCGCTCGGCCTCGAAGGCGCTCGCGATTTCAGTGCTCATGGGCTTGCTGCTCCTTTCTCGTCTCGTCGTGGAATAGCGGCGGTTGCCGCACGTCCCGCTCGGACTGCCGCGGTCGGTGGTGCTTCATCCGAGGGGGCCGTGATAGGCAAGGCCCGTGACCAGCGCGGCCGCTGCGAGCGAGAGGTAGATGAGTGGCCAGGCGAGCTGGAAGTCGTGCGCCCGCAGGTGGGCGGCCAGGGCGATGACGAAGTATGCGAGAAGGCCGGATGCGGCGGCAGTCCCGAGTCCAGGCACCGCGAAGCCAGCAAGTAGCCCCACGCCGGCCGAGCCGAGAAGGATTCCGAACGGGACACTCAGCGACACCGGTATACCCAGTCGGTCCGCGGCTTCGGTGACGAACCTGGCGTGCGTGAAGTTCGCGTAGACGGCGTAGGCGCAGGCGAGCGCAGCCAGGACGGTGACGACGACGTAGGCGGTGAACATGCGGATACCTCCCATGCCGGCGCACGCAGGGGCGGCGCGTGCGCCGCCACGACCCGTTGCGACGGGAAGGCGTCAACGATGCGCGTGAAGTCTCCAAAATGGGACATACGCCCACGCTCACCGGTTGACTCGACGCGATTTCCTCGAAGGTCGCGTGCGCTCTCACCCCCAGCTTCCATACGGTAGCGTATAGATACTGTAGCGTATAGAAGCGCGGCGCGCATGCCGGAAACCGCGCCCTGGACAAGGGGACAAGCGATGGCAGTCACCCGCACTCCTTCCAGCGCATGGATCGATGAGGGACTGCGGGCGCTCGCAGCGGGCGGCCCGGACGCGGTCCGGGTCGAGTCGCTGGCGCGGGTACTCGGCGTCACCAAAGGCGGCTTCTACTGGCAGTTCCACGACCGCCAGGCGCTGCTGGAGGAGATGCTCGACGCCTGGGAGCGGGTGGGCGTCGACGAGGTGATCAAGCGCATCGACGGCCAGGGCGGAGACGCCAGGGCGAAGCTGCGGCGCCTCTCCAGGATCGCGTCCTCCCGAAACGACATGCTGGGGACCGACCCGCTGAGCATCGACCTTGCCATCCGCGACTGGGCTCGGCGCGACCAGCGGGTCGCGCGACGCCTGCGACGCGTCGACAACCGGCGAATGGACTACCTGCGTTCGTTGTTCGGCAGATTCTGTGACGACCAAGACGAGGTCGAGGCCCGCTGCATGCTGTTTTTCTCGTTGTGGATCGGCAACCACTTCATCGCCGCCGATCACGGCGCGCGCAGCCGCGCTGAGGTGCTAAAGCTCGCCCTCAGGCGGCTCGAGGCCTGGTAGCGCGATTCGGCTGCTGCCCCGTCTGCTTCCGCAGACTCAGCCACTCATTGTGATTCGAGCTCTAAGGCGGATGGTCGGCCGACTGGGCAGTGCCATCAGCGTCCACCAGCCGGACGGCTGCCAAGCCATCTCCGCCGGCGGGTAGGACCTACCGCATCAAGCAAGTGCGGCTGGAGTACAAACCGGAGTCATGGTAACCGGGCGGTGGTCGCGCCGGGCAGCCGGTTGTAGCACAGCCGGTCACAGGCCAGCATCGCGAAGGCGAAGAACCGCTCGGAGTCCCGGTCGTAGCGGATCCGCAGCCGCCGGCACCCCGCCAACCAGGCGATCGTGCGCTCCGCCTTCCAGCGGTGGCGGCCCAACCGAGTCGAGGAGTCGATCCCACAGCGGGCGATGCGCACCTTGATGCCCCGGCGGGTCAGGTAGCCGCGGCAGCGGCGATGATCGTAGGCCTTGTCGGCGTGGACCTTCGCGGGGCGGCGGCGCCACTGGCCCGCTGGCGTGCGCACCGAAGGGATGTCGTCCAGCAGCGCCTCGAACACCAGGCTGTCGTTGCTGTTGGCCCCGGTCACCAGCAGCGACAGCGGCAGCCCGCCGGCCTCAACTGCCAGGTGCAGCTTGGACCCGGGCTTGGCCCGGTCGACCGGGTTTGCGCCCACCTGGTCCCCCCTTGTCGCGCGCAGGCTGAAGGAGTCCACGCTGACCCGCGACCAGTCCAGCTGGCCGGCTTGGCCGAGCTCATCCAGCAGCACCTCGTGGAGCCGCTCAAACACCCCGGCGTGGGCCCACTCGGCAAACCGCCGCCAGCAGCTGGTCACGCTGCTGCAACCGAACTCGCCCACCGGCAGCAAGGCCCAGGGGGTGGAGGTGCGGGCCATGAAGATGATCGCGGCCATGCAGGCCCGATCCGGCACGGTGCGGGGCGCGCCACCGCGCGCTCGGGAGGGTGGCGGTGGTAGCAGCGGCCTGATGCGCTGCCACAGCCCATCGGGCAGGAGCTTGTCAGCCAGAGTGGTCATGAGCCGGGATCATCCCATCACCCCAACCCAACCCCGGCCCATAGCCTCCACCCGAGGTTCCGGAATGTCCTCTTTTAAGAACCTCTACAAATGAGCAGCGGAGGCGGCGACGTTGAGGAGAAGCTGCGGCTGGTCAGCCAAGCTCGGCCAGGCGCTGCGCGACGCTATGGGCGTGCGGGAGACGCGCCTCCGCGCCCGCGCCCAGGAGCGCAACAACGCAGGCGGCCAGGGCTGCCCGGAGCGCCCCAGGTTCGACCGCGCCAACATGGGCAGCCTCGAACCTGGCCAAGGTCGCTGCGGCAAGGTCGTCATAGCCCCGCGCCTGCACCACCGGCAGCCCCTGGCCGAGGCAGAAAAGCGACAGCGCGTGGTCGCGCACCGCGCCGACGTAATGCTCCGCCTGCCAGAGGCGCCCGCGCTCGATGCACGCACGCGCGTGGAGCGCGTAGATGACACCCCACCCAAACAGATCCCCCGCGACCGGCGGCGTAGCAATGAACAGGCCCCCCGCGACCGGCGGAATGGAACCCTCGGACTGGCCGGCCGCGGTCGCACCGAACAGCAGCCGGAATCGTGGCCCTGCGGGACGAAACTGCGCCGCCGGCGCCATCGACAGGTCGACCTGCAGCGCGTCGGGGAACAGGAACACGCGGTAGCTGGTCGGACCGCGCTGGAGGTCGGCAAGGTGCACCGCATCGAGCTCGTCGATCAGCGTGCGTGTCCAGGTATTGAGCACCTCAGCGACCGACACGTGGTCGGCGATGCCGAAGCTGAGGTCCAGGTCGGAGAAGCGGTCCCCGCCGTCGGCGGCGAGCGAGCCCACGGCGGCTGCGGCAACCACGTGCTCATCGGCCTCCGCGAGCCGGAGCAGGTGCTCGCGAACAGCATCGCGCTGCGCAACGGTGAACACGAGGCGCGAGTCTATCTCTGCATGAGGAAAGGCTCGTCCGGGCGGCCGGGCTGGGTCAGCAGCAGCCGGACTGCTGCACGACCGGAAGCTCGCGACGGGTAGCCATGGGCGCGGCCGCGGTGGCGGTGATGTCGGCTGGTCGGGTGGCCGTGATGATGGCCGAGTGCAGCCCGTCGCCGACCTGGTGGGTGAAGGTCACCGAGATATCGGCGAACCCGGCGGCGGCCAGCCGGGCCTCGTATTCAGTCTTGGAGAGGGCGCCGGCGATGCAGCCGACCCATGCGCCCCGCTCGGCCCGATCCTGCGGCGTGAGGTGATCCTCGGCCACCACGTCGGTGATGCCGAGGCGCCCGCCCGGCTTGAGGACCCGGTAGGTCTCGGCGAACACCGCAGGCTTGTCGGTCGAGAGGTTGATGACGCAGTTGGAGATGACTACATCGATGGTCTCGGCGGGCAGGGGGATGGCCTCGATGTGGCCCTTGAGGAACTCCACGTTGCTGGCGCGCGCCTGGGTGGCGTTGCGGCGGGCAAGGGCGAGCATCTCCTCGGTCATGTCCAGGCCGTAGGCCTTGCCGGTGGGGCCGACCCGGCGGGCCGACAGGAGCACGTCGATGCCGCCGCCCGAGCCCAGGTCCAGGACTGTCTCGCCCTCGGCCAGCTGGGCCACGGCGGTGGGGTTGCCGCAACCGAGGCTGGCCAGCACGGCCGCGTCGGGGAGGGTCTCGCGATCGGTGGCGGCGTACAGGCTGGCGCCGATCCCAGGCTGCTCGTCCTGGACGCTCGTGCAGCAGCCGCTGTCGCAGCCGCAGTCGGCCGGCTGGCCACAGCCACAGCCGCCTTGGCCGCTGGTGACCTGGGTGGCGGCGGCGGCATAGCGGGCGCGGACCTGCTCGCGCAGGGCGTCAGGGTCGGTCGGCTGGGTGGTCATCGGGTGACTCCTTGGAGGTCGACGGCGCCGGCGAGGCGGCCGAGCGCGTTGCGGTTGAGGGTGTAGTAGGCCCAGGTGCCGCGCTGCTCACGCTCCAGCAGGCCGGCCTGGACGAGCTTTTTGAGGTGGTGGCTGACGGTCGGCTGGCTCAAGCCCAGCGGGGCGGTGAACTCGCACACGCAGACCGGGTCGGGGCTGGTGGCCAGGAGGTTGACGATCTTGACCCGGTGGGGGTCGGCCAGGGCCTTGAACAGCCGCGCTGTCGCCTCGGCTTGGTCGTCCGACAGTGCGGCCGCCCCGAGCGGGGCACAGCAGGCGGCAGCCGCCGGTGGGGTAGTGGTGGCAGCGGTCATCGCCAGCTCCCCACGAACCATCGCATCCCGGCTCCTTTATCGATAATTGTCGATGCGTCAGAGTGCCACTCTGTATCGACAGCTGTCAATCTAATGCTAGGGTGGCTCAACCGCCAACGCCCAAGGAGTTGCCGTGGCCGACACGCCCGAGGTCCTGTACGTCTGCGTCCACAACGCCGGCCGCAGCCAGATGGCCGCCGCCCTGCTCGACCACCACGCCAACGGTCAGGTGGTCGTGCGCTCGGCCGGCTCTGACCCCGCGGACCGACTCAACCCGGCGGTGGTGGCGGCCATGGACGAGTGGGGCATCGACCTGTCCCGGGAGCTGCCCAAGCCCCTCACCGACGAGTTCGTCCGCGCCGCCGACGTGGTCATCACCATGGGTTGCGGGGACGCCTGCCCGATCTATCAGGGCAAGCGCTATGAGGACTGGGAGCTCCAGGACCCGGCCGGCCAGCCGGTGGAGGTGGTGCGGCGCATCCGTGAGAGATCGACGCCCGCGTCCAGCACCTGCTCGCCGAGCTGACGCCCGCCTCCGCCTAGCAGCCAGCTGGCCGCCTCGCTCAACGAGTGATGGCAGCAGGTTGGGCGTCGGCCGGGAGGAGGCTGCTAAGCAGGGCGGCCAGGCGCACCGTGGCCTGCGGGTGGAGGAGGTAGCGGATCGAGGTGCCGCGCCGGCTGGTCGCACCACCCGGCCCTCACGCAGGACCTTGCGGTGGTGGGAGATGGTCGGCTGGGCGACCTCGCGCTTCCACGACGTGGGCTATGAGGCGCTGGTGGCCGACCCCTCGGCGAGGTGGAGCGGCGGTATGGCCGGATGGGCCTGGCGCTGTCGGGCCCCGCGGACAGCGCATGATCCGGTGGATCGGCCGCCATCACCACCGCGGCCGGGGCCGCCCCCACCGATACTCCCTGGCCGACTTCGGACTCGAACCGGCCGTGGTCGACCGGCGCTTCGCGCGCTCCCGCGAATGGGTGTCGGCGGTCACCTTGTCGTGACCCAGCAGCCCGCTACCAGGTGGACAGACAGGAGGCGACACAGGACGGTTATCCACATGCTGTGGATAGGGGCTTGGCCTCAGCAGCGGCGAGCCGCATCCTGCGGCCCGTTCGATGGTCTAACCCCGAGCCCCGGCGCCACGGCTGCAGCTGGCGGGTGTCGTGGTCCCTGGACGACTGCGGCGGGCCCGGAGCCATTCATCGATCCACCCCTTTCGGTTGGTCGGGACGACTCCAGGTCTAGCGAGTGTCGAGCTGTGGCGACCGTGATCCTTGAAGCTCGTCGGACTGGCTCGCCTCCGCGTCGAGGGGCAGCGGGCCATATCCCAGGACCTTGATCGGGACGGTGTTGCCGAAGAGCACACTGTCGGGCTCGACCAGGGGCCGGAGCGTCTCCTTGTACCGCTTGAAGGCGTCGCCGCTCTCATGCGCCTCCACGGCCGCCTCGTCCACCCAGGTCTCGTACAGCCAGAACTCGTTGGGGTTGTCGGTCGAGCGATGGACCCCAAAAGCCAGGTTGCCCGGCTCGCCCTGTTCGATCCGGCGGGGATTGGTCAACAGCAGTTCCTGGACGGCCTCGGCCTGACCGGGCTTGGCCACCATCCGCACAAAGTAGCTGACTGCTCCCACGACTCGACCTCCTTCACCTGCTCAACGTCGTTCACGACGGTCAGTATCCATACACCGAAGGCGCGTCAGCAGGTCCACGGTCTCGACCGTGCATCACACCAGCCGACCAGAGGGTCCGGCGCAGCCTGGACTCATCGTAGGGTGGGAACTGCCCCAGCTGGAGCGGTGTAGAACAAGCAGCCCGGCCGCGATCAGGGGAGAACGCCATGCCGCGCCGACTCGCCGGGACCGTCATGGCCTGGACCGCGGACAGGCGCGCGCTCCCCCAACCTCTGGTCGCGGAGGCTGGCTGCTGGTGGGGACGCGGGGGCGGCAACAGATGAGGCGGGCGATCCTGCTCGCGCTGGCCTGCGCCGCCGTCGCGGTCAGCGTCCTCGCCATCCGCGCCACAGATCGTGATCGCCCCCGTCCGGCCGGCGCAGCCGCGACGCCAACTACTGTGTCGGCTCCGGCCTAGTATCCGGCGGGTGCGACGTGTCGGCAGATCCCGCTGCCGGTCCCGCCCACCCGCCTGGCGTTGGTAGGCAGCCGCCTGTTGATCGCCAGCCGGGAGACCCGGAGGGTGGGTGCCGCCGATGGCCGCGCCTGCCGCTGGCTCGGCACGCTTGCGGAGCTGCCGAGCCATGCCAAGGTGACGCCGCCGCCACCCCAGGCCGGGTCATCGACGGCCCGGACCGCCCCTCCGCGCTGGCCGCCGACCGCCACAGTCTCTGGGTTGTCGGCGAGCTGACCCTGTATCGCTACGACCTGGCCGGCGGTCGCCTGACCGCACGGGTTCGGCTGCCTGGGCTGGCGGTGGCGCTCACCCCAGGGGTGCTGTGGGCGGCCAACCTGGTCGAGGGGCCCACCTTCGTCTACGGCATCGACGCCCGCACGGCGGCGATTCGGTCTAAGGGGCGGGGGGACAGCGAGATCGTGGCCATGACCGCGGGCGCCGGGGCGGTCTGGGCGGTCAGCCACGACCGGGCCGCCCTGCTGCGCATCGATCCCCGCTCTGGGCGGGTAGCTCGCCGCATCCCGGTGGCATCCGACCCGCACGGTGTCGCCTTCGGGTCGGGCTTTGTCTGGGTCGCGCTGTATCACCAGTCCACCATCGTCCGCGTCGACCCTGACACCAACCGGATCCTGGGACCGCCGATCAGCGCCGGCTTCCCGACCGAGCTGCTGGCCTCGGCGGGCGGGCAGCTGTGGGCGATCCCCTCGACCGGCGGCTACCTGGCCGACCCCCAGCTGCACAGCGTGCTGGAGATCGACGCCCAAAGCGGCCGCATCCTGGGCTCCTACCACACCCGCGGCCGCCCCCAGGATCTGGTGGCGGCCGGCAACAGCGTCTGGGTGGCCACCACCGAGCCGAACGAACTCGTCCGCTTCTCCAGCTCAGGCACGCCCTGAGCTGATGGCCGAACCTTCGGCTCATCACCCTGGATGAAGACACGCGGCAGTCGCAGCCGTCACCTCACCGATGGTCGATCGTTGGCGCTTGCGACCACCGCTTGACCGGCTGGCTGCCCTTCGGCAGACCCAGGAGCACCTCGGTCCGTTCAGGGAACCGACCAGGCGTTGGTGAGGTAGAAGGGGTGCTCGGCCGGAGTCGGGGGATCGAGGTGGGCCATGCCAGCTCGCGCTGACCGCGGCTGGTCGCCGCGCGGTCCAGGTTGGGACAAGCTGCTGCTGGTGGTGGCGATGCTGCTTGCCGCTGCCGGGTGCTCCGGCGCCCCCCACAGCGTAAGCAGCCCGCCATCGACCCAGCCGCCGTCCACGCCCACCGCGACCACGTTGCCCGCCTTCGACCGGAGCCGATTCGCCGCCATCCTCCCGGTCGCTGGTGCCGGCAACCTGGCCGTGGCCAACGGCAGGCTATGGGTGCTGACCGGCGCCGGCACGGTGGTGCGGCTCGACCCGGCAACCAACCGGGTCGTCGGCAAGCCCCTGCGCGTCCCCGCCGACACCACCGCCATCGCCGCCGCCCAGGGGGCGCTGTGGGTCACCACCGTCGCCGATGGAGACCTCGGTGCGCCGGGCAAGGACACGGTGGCCCGCATCGACCTGGCCACCGGCCGCACGGTGGCCACCATCACGGTTCCGCGGGCCCCGCTGGACCTTGCCGCCACGCCAAGGGCGGTCTGGGTGACCAACGCCGGCGCCGGCGGCGACCGCGTGGCCCGGATCGACCCCCGGACCAACCGACTGTTGGACCGGCCGGTCAGGACCGGCGCCAGCCCCCAGAGCCTGGCCGTGGGGGGCGGGTCGTTGTGGGTGGCCAACCACGACGAACGCACCGTGGCCCGCATCGACCTGGCCAGCGGGAGGTTGGTGGCCGACATCCCAGTGCCGTCTGAGCCGCATCGGGTGGCCTACGGCGCGGGCGCAGTGTGGGTGGGCAACTGGCACGACAACTCGGTGTCCCGGATCGACCCGGCGACCAACCGGCTGGTGGGGTCGCCCATTCCGATCGGGGCCCATCACGCCGGCAACCTGGTGGTCGGCGCTGGCGGCGTCTGGGTGACCAGCGACTATCGCGTCGATGGTGCGGCCGAGGACACGGTGGTGATTCGCATCGACGCCCAGACCAACCGGGCGGTGGAGACGATCGCCGTCGGCGGCCATCCGATCGATGTCGCGGCCGCCGGGGGTGCGGTCTGGGTATCGGTGGCCAATCCCGGCAGGCTGCTGCGGATCGCCGGACGCTAGGGTGAGGGGCGCTGGCCCGATGTGAGGAACCCTGCAAGACCTGCAGTGAGGTCCCCGTTCAGGGCTCACATATGCGGTCTGGTGCCAGCAAGTGACGTTAACTGGCTAGCCGACGTCCGCCGAAGGTTTCCTTCAGCTGAAGCCGGCGCTCAGCAAGGCGGGGGCACTCAGGCCCCCGCCTTGTGCTGGGCGTCGTGGTGGCCGACGGCGGGTTGGTCACGTGATGACGGTGAGGGTGTAGCGGGCTTCGGTCTCGCTCACCTGGATGATCCGGGCCTGGCCGTGGGCGGTGCGGTAGGCGCCGGTACCGCCGGTGATGGCCAGGGTGACCGGCTGGCCGCCGGCCTCGGTCAGGGTGGCCAGGCCTTGGGCGGTGAGCTGGCCCTCGGGCAGGGCCAGGGTCGCCAGGCACTGGAAGCGGCCCCCGGCCTGGCCAAGGTCGGCCATGAACTGGCAGACGGTGGCGTCGTCGCCGACCTTGCGGCCGTGTCGGTACAGGTCATCGGTGCTGAGGAACTGGTTGCCGACCGGGCCGTGCGCGGCCAGCACCAGCAGGCTGGAGCCGGTCTGCTTGGCAATCAGCTGGATGGTCTGCACCCGGTGCTTGCTGGCCTCGGCCGGTGAGGATGTGGCGGCAGCCACGGTGACGCCGACGGCCGCCAGGACCCCGACGATGGCCACGCCAAGGATGGCCTTCTTGAACATGCGCTCCCCCTTCTGGAAGCCTGCCGCAATGGGCGGCATGGGAACCGGACGCCGCCCACGCTAGGCGGCTGGCCGGGTTGGGTCGTCGGCCGCGCCGACGATCCCGGCATGCGGCGGGAACGATTGGTTGGGGGGTGGCGTCGTCGCCCAGGACGACGCTGGTCCTCCTCCACGCTGATGCGGGTGGCCGTTGCCCGCAGTACGGTGCTGGCATGCGTTGGCTGGCTCCCGCTTCTGCTGGTGGCTGGGCCCGGCTGGTCGGGCTGCGCCCGCCGCTGGCGGACGTGCTGCTGGCCGCCGGGGTGCTGGTCGTCGCCCAGATCGAGACCTGGATGGACACCAGCTTCCAGCCAAAGCTGCCACTCGCCCTGTGGGCGGTGCTGATCACCATGCCGCTGGCCTGGCGGCGGCGGGCGCCGTTTGCCGCGCTGCTGGTGATGGGCCTGGCCGCCTGGCTGCTGAGCGCAGGTCCCGTCGGAGACGCCGCCTACACCTTCATCGCGGTGGTGGTGGCGGTCTTCTCGGTCGGCGCCTACGCCGAGCCACGCCGCTCGGTGCTGGGGTGCGTCCTGGTGCTGGGGACGCTGTGGATAGGTGCGCTGGGCGACAACGCCCGCCACCCGGGCCTGCGGGGCCCCAGCGATTTCCTGTTCGTGAGCGTCGTGTTCGGAGGAGCCTGGCTGCTGGGGCGGGCGCTGCGCGGGCGTGGGCAGCGGGCCGCCGAGCTCGAGCAGCGCGCGGCCCGGCTGGAGGCCGACCAGCAGGCCCAAGCCCGCGCGGCGTGGCGGCTGAGCGCGCCCGCATCGCACGGGAGCTGCACGACGTGATCGCTCACTCGGTCAGCGTCATGGTCATCCAGGCCGGCGCGGCCGAGCAGCTGCTCGAGGAGACCCCCGAGCGGGCCCGCGGGCCGCTTGAGGCGGTGCAGGACACCGGCCGCCAGACCATCGTGGAGCTGCGCCGGCTGCTTGGCATCCTGCGCGAGGACGGCCAGGAGCTGTCGCTGGCGCCGCAGCCGGGGCTGGCGGGCCTGGACCTGCTGGTGGAGGAGATGCGCCAGGCCGGCCTGCCGGTCCAGCTCCGGGTCAAGGGCGAGCCAGGACGGCTGTCGCCAGGGGTCGACTTGGCCGCCTACCGGATCATCCAGGAGGCGCTCACCAACACCCTGCGCCATGCCGGCCCGGCCCAGGCGCAGGTGGTGGTGCGCTACCAGGACCACGCCGTGGAACTGGAGGTCCTCGACGACGGCCAGGGACCGGAGCCGGGCGATGGCGCGGAGCGAGACCGCGGGCATGGGCTGGTCGGGATGCGGGAGCGGGTCGCGCTGTACGGCGGGACGCTGCGCGCCGGCCCACTGGCGGCCACGACGGGGACGGCCGGGACGGGCTACGCCGTGCGGGCCCGGCTGCCCACCGACGCCGGAGCGACGTGAGCGGCATGGCTGGGATCCGGGTGCTGATCGCCGATGACCAGGCCCTGGTCCGGGGCGGCTTTCGCCTCATCCTGGAGGCCAGCCCGACATCGAGGTGGTCGGCGAGGCCACAGACGGCGTGGAAGCGGTCGAGCTGGCCCGCCGGCTACGCCCCGACGTGGTCCTCATGGACGTGCGCATGCCCCGGCTGGACGGCATCCAGGCCACCCGACGCCTGGCGACCCTGGCCGGCGACGCCGGCCAGACCGCCGAGACGGCCATCCGGGTGCTGATCTTGACCACCTTTGACCACCACGAGTACGTCTACGAAGCAATGCGTGCCGGCGCCAGCGGCTTCCTGCTCAAGACGGTGCGGCCCCGCCAGCTGGCCGCCGCCGTCCGCGACGTGGCCGCCGGCGATGCGCTGCTGGCCCCCGACATCACCCGCCGGCTCATCGAGCAGTTCGTCCACCGCCCACCACCCGGCAGCGCGGTCCCGCCCGCGCTCGGGGAGCTGACCCCGCGGGAGGTCGAGGTCTTGCGGCTGGTCGCCCGGGGGCTGTCCAACGCCGAGATAGCCGATGCGCTGGTGGTGGGCGAGACCACCGTGCGCACCCATGTGACCCGGATCCTGGCCAAGCTCGGGGCGCGTGACCGCGTCCAGGCGGTGGTGACCGCCTACGAGTCCGGACTCGTACAGCCAGGCAGCGGCTAGCGACAACGCCTGCATCACAACGCCACGCCTCGGCTCCGGTGCGCTCCCCTGATCACGCCGCCGGCCAGGGACCGTTTCTGCAACTGTAAGGGCTGCCGTGAGCCGCCCGTTCAGCTCTACCACTCGCGGCTTGGTGCCAGCAAGTAACGTCAACTGGCTGGGCCAGGTGTCAAAGGCACCTTGCCCGCCCCCGCCTCGTACGGCTTCTCTGATAATGAGCCGGTTCCCCGCTCGATGAGGCCAACGGCAAGGAGGAAGCGTGAACATCTTCGTGCTCGGCAGGGGCAACGTCGGCGGCGGGCTGGCCCGCCGCTGGGAGCGGGCCGGCCACGCCGTCACCGCTGTTGGTCGTGACGGCGGTGACGCCACCGACGCCGACGTCGTGGTCGTGGCCGTGCCGTCGGGGCAGATCGCCGATGCGCTTGGCAAGGTGGGTGGGCTTGCCGGCAAGGTCGCGATCGATACGACGAACCCCTATGCGGGCCGCAACGAGGCCTATCCGTCGCTCGCCCATGAGGTGAAGGCGCTGGTGGGTGGCCCGGTGGCCAAGGCGTTCAACGTCAACTTCGCGGTGCTGTATGACCAGATCGATCAGCAGCGGGTGCGGCCGAGCAACCTGTATGCGGCCGAGGACGGCGCCCGGGAGGTGGCCGAGCAGCTGGTCCGTGACGTCGGCTATGACCCGGTCTGGGTCGGTGGGCTGGACCAGGCCCGAGCGCTGGAGGACCATCTCGGGCTGGTCGTGGCGGTGACCCAGGCCGGGCTGGGGCCCTTCTTCTACCGCTATGCCAAGCCGGGCGAGCTGTAGCTTCTTCCTCCAGGAATAGTGGTGGTGACGCTGGCTTCGGGGCGCAGTACGGTGCCGCTCATCTGGACCTGGCCGGAGACTTTCGACTCCCAGAGGACCCGGCAGCGCGCGGCGCCTGATCCACGTTTCTCTTAGCCCCTGCATGACCGGGTGACGCGGATCGCGTGGCAACCGCCTACACCGGCGATGCGGTCATGCTCGTCGCCGTGCTCGTCCTCATCGTCGCACCCGAAGCCGCGGCTCGTCGTACGGCCCGAGCCAATACCCAAGTCCCCCCAACCACAATGTCGATGCATTAGAAATGGCCCGCATTCGGGGCAGTGTGCCCTGCAATCCGTCTGCCAGCACCCCGCCGCGCCCGCCTTGAGGCCTTTGGTGACGTCCTGGTCCTCGCCGTCGACCACGACAACAACGACGCCACCTACCGACAAATGCCGCTGCTACCGCGCAGCCACCTTCCGCCGGATCACCGGCCCGGAGGCACTATCCACCACCATCGAGTTGGTGCCACGCGCAGCAGCGTCGTAAGTCGATCAGCCGTGTACAAAAGGGTCGATTAGGTATAGCTTGTCGCGGCGCGTTGCGGCTTCCAGCAGGAGGTGCCGGCGATGAGGTCTCAGTGGCGTGGAACGTCGTCAATCATGGCCGCAGTGCTGGTTGTGGCCATCGCTTGTCTTGTGGCTGGGCCGGTGGCAGCGGGCGCCGCCGCCCCGGCCACCGCGCCGGCAGCGGCCGGGGCCAGCCTGGTCAGCCGGCTGGTTCAGGCGATGACGCTGGACGAGAAGCTGGGCATGGTCAACGGCTGGCCGGACGGGGTGTCCCCGCCGCCGACGACCGACCGGCTGATCGGGGTCGGGTTCATCCCGGGTGTGCCGCGGCTGGGCATCCCGGCGTTGACGTTCACCGACGGCCCGGCCGGGGTGCGGATGAACCTCCCGACCACGGCCATGCCGGCGCCGGTGGCGCTGGCCGCGACCTTCAGCGCCGACCTGGCACACCAGTACGGCACGGTGCTGGGCCGGGACTCGCGGGCCCGGGACCAGGACGTGATCTTCGCCCCGATGCTCAACCTGGTGCGGGTGCCGCAGGCAGGCCGCAACTTCGAGACCCTGGGCGAGGACCCGTTCCTGATGGCCCGGCTGGTCACCGCCGAGACCCGCGGGATCCAGGGCGAAGGGGTAATCGCGACCGCCAAGCATTATGCCGAGAACAACCAGGAGAACCAGCGGCAGACGATCAACGTCCACGTCGACGAGCGGACCCTGCACGAGATCGAGCTGCGCGGCTTCGAGGCGGCGGTGCGCAAGGGCCACACCGGCTCGGTGATGTGCTCCTACAACTCGGTCAACGGGCACTTCGCCTGCGAGAACCCGACCCTGCTGACCGACATCCTGCGCCACCAGTGGCGCTTCAAAGGCTTCGTGGTCTCGGACTACGGCGCCAACCACAGCGCCGGTCCGGCGCTGGAGGCCGGGTTGGACATCGAGTTCTTCGGCACCCACTTCCACGAGTTGAAGGCGCTGATCCAGAGCGGCGCGGTGCCGGTGTCGGCGCTCGACGCGGCGGTGCGCCACATCCTCACCACGATGAAGCGCTTTGGCCTGCTGGCCCACGCCTCCCCGACCGGTGGCACGGTGGTGAACCGGCCGCTGCCGGGGTTCCCTGAGCTGGCCGACGCCCGCCAGGCGCGCCGGATCGCCGAGGACGGCGCGGTGCTGTTGAAGAACAAGGCCGGGACGCTCCCGCTGGGCCAGGCAGACCTGCGCTCACTGGCGGTGATCGGGACGACCGCCCGCACGCTGCTGGTCGGCGGCGGCGGCAGCTCCCGGGTCATCGGCGTCACCGACCGGGAGGTCAGCCCGTTGACCGCGCTGCGCCGGCGCGCCGGCACCGGCGGGCACGTCACGTTCCGGGTCGGCCGGGACGTGCAGGGCGTGGCGGTGCCCAGCTCGGCGCTGACCCCGCCGAACGCGGCACCGGGCCAGCACGGCCTGCTGCGGACCAACACCGTCACCGGCGCCACCCAGATCGACCCGAACATCGACTTTGTCGGCGCGAACGCGCTGCCCGAGGGCACCCAGGCCACCTGGACGGGCACGCTGACCGCGCCGACCACCGGGGACTACCTGCTGGCGGTGCAGACCGCCGGGACCGGCGCCTCGCTCACCGTAGATGGCCAGCCGGTCGTCAGCGGCGGCATCCTGGCCCTGCTGGGCACGACGTTGCACCGGACTACCGACGGTCTGGCGAACTCCTTCGCGCACCTCCACCTGACCGCTGGTCCGCACACGATCTCGGTGACCGCGGCGCCCATTCCGGCGTTCCCGCCGTTCATCGAGGCCAGCAGCGGCCCGGTGCAGATCCGGCTGGCCTGGATCACCCCGCAACAGCGGCAGGCCAACCTGGCAGCGGCCGTGGCGGCGGCCCGGCGGGCCCGCACCGCGGTCGTCTTCGGCTACATGGAAGGCACCGAGGGCGTCGACCAGCCCACCCTCGCCCTGCCCGACGAGCAGGACCAGCTGATCGAGGCGGTGGCTAGGGCCAACCCGCGCACGGTGGTCGTGCTCAACAGCGGCTATCCGGTGCTGATGCCGTGGGTCAAGGAGGTCCGGGCGATCCTGGACATGTGGTACCCCGGTCAGGAGGGCGGGCGGGCCACCGCCGACCTGCTAGTGGGCAGGGCGGCGCCAGGCGGCAAGCTGCCGGTGACCTTCCCGGCCCGCGAGGCCGACGCCCCGACCGCGACCTCGCCGCTGCGCTACCCCGGCGTGAATGGCCAGGAGTACTACAGCGAAGGGATCTTCGTCGGCTACCGCTGGTACGACCAGCAGCGCATCGCGCCGCTGTACCCGTTCGGCTACGGCCTGTCCTACACCAGCTTCGGCTACCGGCACCTGCGGGTGCTGGGCGCCAAGGAGAGGATCCCGCGGGTGCGCTTTACCGTGACCAACACCGGATCGCGGACCGGCACCGAGGTCGCCCAGGTCTATGTCGGACGCCTGCCTACCAGCCTGCCAACCCCGGTCAAGCAGCTCGCCGGGGTCGCCCGGGTCACCCTTCGGCCGGGAGAGCGCCGGACCGTGACGGTCTCCCTCGACCGCCTCTCACTGTCCTACTGGGACAGCGCGGCAGACCACTGGGTCACCCCCGCCGGGCGGGTGAGGGTGCTGGTCGGGAGCTCGTCACGCAACATCCAGCTGCGCGGCACCCTCACCATCCGGCCACACGCCTCCTGACCAGCCACCGTCCCGGGGCGTAAGGCCGCCCCGGGACGGCCGCGGCGGCCACGTCAGGGCTTCTCCACCGACATCGATCCCGACGTAGGGCGCTCCCCGGCACGATCCTCGCGGCCACCCAAGCGCGGCAGGCGCACCTGGTGAACCGGTACATCTGGTCGCGCTGCCGGCTCGAGCTCGGCCGCAGCCAGTTCGTGAAGTTCAATCCACCGGTGTGCCGGGACTGCTCCTGACTTCGCTAAGCGGGTCGGGACCGACCAGGCAACGACCGGCGCTTGGAACGAAGAGCCGTGTGAGGGTTGCAGTGAGGTCGTGAGGTCGTGTTCAGGGCTCACACTCTGCCGCTTGGTGCCACCGGGTGCCGTGGCCGGTGTTCCTGCGCGGCGGCCCCGGGATCGAGGCCCTGGTCGGCGGCCGGCTCTGGGTCCTGCGCCTGCTGCTCGGGCTGCCCGCCGGGGTCGAGGTCGGCCTCCAGGGCCTGGTCGAGACCGTCGCCAACGGGCTCGAGCTCGACCTGGACGACTGGCTGCCACGCGCCCTGGCCGCCGCCTTCCTCGACCCGCTGGTGGCCCTGGGCGTGGCCGACCTCCACCCGGCGCCGCCGCATCCCGGGTCCAGCCTCCGCCTCGGCCCCCGCGCCTCCACGGTGATCGGCTCCGCCCTGGTCGCCGCCGGCGAGGAGGTCTCCCTGGCCGCCACCCCGGTCAACTGACCGTCCGCCGGTGCATGGCGCGCGCCGGTCGCGTGGGCGGCGAACCCGGAGACAGCGGCTTGGTATGGTCGCCCTGTCCTGCGTGGATCGGATGGTCGGGGTGGAGGTGGCCAATGCGGTTGATCGTGCGGATCCTGGTCGGGGCGGTGGCCCTGGCCGTGGCGGCGTGGCTGATCGAGGGGATCTCGGTCGGCCCCGGGACCACCGGGGAGCGGGTCCTCACCCTGCTCGCCGTCGCGGTCATCTTCGGGCTGGTCAACGCCGTCGTCCGCCCCATCGTGCGGCTGATCTCCCTGCCCCTGTTCATCCTTACCCTCGGGCTGTTCACCTTCGTCGTGAACGCCCTCATGCTCCTGCTCACCGCCTGGATCGGCGACCAGTTCGACCTCGCCTTCGAGGTCGACGGGTTCTGGTCGGCCCTTCTCGGCGCCCTGATCATCAGCGTGGTCACCTTCGTCCTCAACGTCCTCCTCCCCGACAAGTACGAAGGTCGCTGACCCACCGCCTTCGACGGCGCTGGAGGGGGGCCGACGCCTACCCGGGAGGCGGCTCGGCGAGGGCCGCGGGCAGGGGTTTGGCGTGGACGACGGTGAGGCCGAGGACGGCCCGGGTGAGGGCGGTGTAGAGGCGGCGGAGGCCGGCGGGGCCGAGGGCCGGGTCGGCGATGTCGGCCGGTTCGACGAGCACGACCTGGTCGAACTCCAGGCCCTTGACCGCCGACGCCGGGACCAGCGCGAGCCGGGTCCCGGTGTCGAACCGGTCCACCTCGCGGAACTCGATCCCGCGGCCGGCCAGCTCCTTGCCGGTGGCCTCGACGGCCGGGTCGGCCACCACCAGCCCGACCGACCCGTCCTCGGCCAGCGCCTCGTCCAGGGCCCGCAGCCAGGCCGCCGCCAGCGCCTCCGGGGGAGCGGCCCGCACCCGGAGGGAGCCGGGCACGCTCCGGACCGACCGGGCCGGCCGGATCCCGGGAGCGATCTCGGGCAGCAGGCGGTTGGCGAGGTCGAGCACCTCCTTGGGGGCCCGGAACGCCCGCGGCAGGTGCTCGATCCGGGTCGCGCGGCGGTCCAGGTGGCCGAGGGCGTCCTCCCAGCGGTCGGCCGACCACGGCGTGGTCCGCTGGGCCAGGTCGCCGAGCAGGGTCGCCGACCCGAACCGGCAGCGCCGCCCGATCGCCCGCAGCTGCATCGCCGACAGGTCCTGGGCCTCGTCGGCCACCACATGCCCGAAGCTGGGCGTCCCCCCGACCACGTCAACGGCCTCGTCGACCAGGAACGCGTCGGTCACCGACCATGGCGCCGCCATGCGGCTCCGCGGCCGCCGCGGCCATCCCAGCAGCTCCTGCTCCTGGCCGCCGAGGATGCCGTCGGCCGCCTCGGCCAGGAAGGGCCGGTCGGTGAGCAGCCGGAACACCAGCCGAACCGGGTCGACCACCGGCCAGGTGCGCTGCAGGAAGGCACGCACCTCGGGTCGGGCGCCCAGGCTGCGCTGGACCTCGGCCGGGCGGTCGAGCGCGTCCACGCCCTCGGTGCGCTCCAGGTGGCGCAGGCAGCGCTCGACCAGCCAGTCCCGCAGGTGGTCGCGGCCGACCTGGTAGCGGAGGCCGGCGGCGACCAGCTCGTCCACCCGCTGCCGCAGCACCCTGGCCGGCAGGCGGATGACCCGGTGCCGGAAGCGGACCTCCAGCGGCAGCGCCGGCGGGCGTACGTGCAGGAAGGCGGCGCGGCGGATGACCACGGCCATGCGGGCGTCGGCCTTGACCGCCGCCGCCTCGCGACGGTCGCTCCCGGTCACCGCGACCTCGTCCACCAGGTCCTCGACCGAGCGCTGGGCGACGTCGACCTCGCCGAGGCCCGGCAGCACGTCCCGGATGA
>Ga0307278_10000473_pt1 | contig 20195 bp, 19 predicted proteins | sample ER_DNA_117_FD_194482 | JGI IMG/M metagenome (GOLD analysis project Ga0307278, IMG submission 194482) | Bulk soil microbial communities from the East River watershed near Crested Butte, Colorado, United States - ER_DNA_117 | ecosystem: Environmental > Terrestrial > Soil > Floodplain | place...
GCTCGATTGATCAGGCCAAGCCTATGGCGCTCGGCCTCCACCATCGCAATTTTTATCAAGACTTCGTCGGTTGGCCGCACCCATTCCATCGGCATCGCATTACGATGTTCGGTCGGACAAATGATGCGCAGCTGCCCGTTGCCACGTGTGCCCCCAATCACCTGGATTTCCCGCCCAGTGATGATTTTCCCGCAAACGAGGCAATAACGTTCCTCATCCAGGAAGTGCCACTGCCGGAATCGATCGAGTCGTTGCAAGACGTCCAGTTTTTCTTCATCGGATAATTTGATCGGAGAAACGAGCGCCATGGCCAAAGCATGGTGTTCTACCAATTGTCGCACAATCCGGCGAACGCCGGATTGCCCTATCGGTCAAAATCCTAGCTGGCTTCTTTGCCAATGTGCGCTTCGACACACCTTCGCGAAGCAGCCGCACAACGAATTCCCTTGTCGCGAAGGAGAGCTACGGCCACTTCAAACTGGTTCTTAACTTCAAATTGGAGGACGCTATCCGAAGACCGGTTTTGTAAACAGCCGGTACAATTTCGGATGGAGCGCTCTTTCAAAATTGCAGTCCAGAACTACATTGCCGGTGAAAACACAGTCCCTTTTCTGACATCAATAATTGTGAAGAGGAAATCACTCCAGAAATCCGCCGCAACTGTCTCAATGGACCTCGCCGACGAACGCTGCCCCAGCGGAGTCGAGGGACTGGACGATATCCTCGCGGGCGGGTTGCCGCGCGACTGCTTTTATTTAGTTCAAGGGGACCCGGGCTCTGGCAAGACGACGCTGGCGCTTCAGTTTCTCCTCGAGGGACTACGGCGAGGCGAGAAGGTCTTTTACATCACGCTTTCGGAGACCAAACAGGAGTTGCTCAAAGTGGCGCGATCACACGGCTGGTCGATCGATAAAATCCCGGTGTTGGATTTGTCCGCCGTTGAAAATCTGCTGCGGCCCGAAGCGCAGACGACAGTGTTTCATCCATCCGAAGTCGAGTTGACGAAAGTCAGCCAACTACTGCTCGATGAAGTGCGCAAGGCGCAGCCAGCACGGGTCGCCTTCGATTCGCTTTCCGAATTCCGATTAATGGCCGAAACCGCTTTACGCTACCGGCGCCAACTTCTGACGCTCAAACAGCAGTTCGCAAGATTCAATAGCACCGTTCTTTTGCTTGACGATAAGATGAACAAGAGGGGGGTGATCGACCCGCACGTGCTCAGCCTCACGCACGGCGTCATTGACATGGAACAACTCTCGCCCGACTACGGCACATCACGCCGCCGGCTGCGCGTTTCGAAATTGCGGGCCGTAAAATTCCGGGAAGGTTATCATGACTACCTCATCGCCACCGGCGGTTTACGCGTTTTTCCGCGCATGATCGCCGCCGAGCATCATACCCATTTTCGGCACGGGTCCGTTTCCAGCGGCATCAAGGAGCTGGATGCCTTGTGCGGCGGTGGGCTGGATCGAGGGACAACCACCCTCGTACTCGGCCAGCCGGGCACTGGCAAATCTACGCTAGCTTTGCAATACGCTGTCCAAATGGCCGATCAAGGTGAACGCTCTATGATATTCACGTTTGACGAAACGCGCACCGTGATGCTGAGCCGAGCCAAAGCGGTGGGGTTCGAGTTGGAAAAAGCCATCGAAAGCGGCACGATTACGGTACAGCAGGTTGATCCCGCCGAACTTTCTCCCGGCGAGTTCGCCGTTCGTATTTTGCGTAGCGTGGAGGCGGGTTGCAAACTCGTCGTGATTGACAGTCTCAACGGTTATCTCAACGCCATGCCGGGGGAGAAGTATCTGAACAACCAGCTGCACGAACTCTGCACCTGTCTCAACCAGCAGGGTGTCGTCACGATCCTCGTTTTAGCCCAGCACGGATTGGCCGCCAATGCCGAAGTGCCCGTCGCCCTTAGTTATCTTTCGGACACCGTGGTAAGCCTGCGATATTTCGAAGCTTACGGAGAAGTGAGGCAGGCTATTGCGATGGTTAAGAAGCGCAGTGGACCGCACGAGAAAACCATCCGCGAATTCAAATTGATGCCGGGCAAAGGCATCGTTGTCGGCGAGGCGCTAAAACAGTTTGAAGGCGTGCTGACCGGCGTGCCTGTCTTCCGTGGCAGTGAAAAGCAAATACTCAAAGCTTCGTAGGCCCAGATGCAAGGAAGCGTGAATTCATGTCTGCCCTCCCTCGGTGAACACGATAGCGACCACGATCCGTTAGCGAACGCTGCCGCTCCGGAGGAAGACCAACACATTTCGGAGAGGGATGAAGACGAGCGCGTGCTCATCATGGCGCCTGTGGGAAAGGATGCCACCGCGATGGCAGCTTTGCTCTACGCCGATGGGTTTGAAGTACGAATTTGCGCCGGTGCAGATGAATGTTCGCGGCAAATCGCTGCCGGCACGGGCGCGCTACTGCTCACGGAGGAAGCGCTGGAGTCCCCACTACTTTCGAATTTATTGGAAGTCCTGAAAGCGCAGCCCCCCTGGTCCGAATTACCGCTCATTATTCTCACAAGCGGCGGCGAATCGCGCAGGGCGAGATTACTGGATTTGGTGGCTGCGGCGGCCGGAACTGTTACTTTGCTGGAGCGGCCGATCAGCACCCGTACGCTCGTCCGGTCAATGCAGGTTGCATTACGTTCTCGGCGACGCCAGTACCAGACGCGCGATCTCGTCATCCAACTCACGAACTTGAACGAAACGCTCGAGCACCGCGTCGCCGAACGCACTCGCGAGGCTGTCGAACAGGCACAGAAACTCCGCCTCCTCTCGGCCGAATTGTCGCTTGCAGAGGAAGCGGAGCGTCGGCGCATAGCGGAGATGCTGCATGAAGATCTACAACAATTACTGGTGGCGGCGCGGATGCAACTTGCCGCGCTGTGCAGAACGCGAGGCGCCGCCCAACGAGAACCGATCGCCCGCGAAATTGCCGACGTACTCGAGCGTTCGTTTGAGTTAATACGCTCTCTCAGTGTGGAGCTCGCGCCGCCAGTTTTGCACGAGCGCGGTCTAGCCGCAGCACTAGAGTGGCTCGCGGCTGAAACACATAAGAATTACAATGTTGAAGTCACTGTCGAGGCCGATCCTTCAGCGAACCCGAAAGCCGCCGATGTGCGTATTTTCCTGTTCAGAGCCGTGCGCGAGTTGTTGCTAAATTCGGTAAAGCACGCCGTCGGCAGCGCCGTGCACATCACGATGCAGCATCTGCGGCCAGACAAGGTCCGCATCATCGTCGCCGATAACGGTCCTGGGTTCGATCCTACCTCGCTTGACGCGCCACGAGCTCGTCAAACGTTTGGCCTTCTCAACATTCGCGAACGGGTAAGCAACTTCGGAGGCAAGTTCCATATCGACAGCGGCCCCAAGCGCGGTACCCGAATAACGCTCTCGCTTTTACGCAGCTGCCCGGCGCAGGTTCGGTCAGCCACTGGGTCAAGGGCACCAGAGACGAACAAGCTCGGTTATCTTAACGGCGATGGAAGAAAACGCCGAACTCCGGCGGCGATACGCGCACAAAAAAAACGGCGGGAGTCGCCTCCCGCCGCTCGTTAATCCAAGACGCAATCACCAAGCGCCTTGGCTCCTCCTATGAAGGCTTATCGTCTGCTGCTTTGCTGACCGCCGCCTTGTTGGCCGCCGCCACGTTCTTGGCCGCCACCGCCCCCTTGGCCTCCGCCAGCCTGCTTCTCGCGCTCGCGCTGTTGGCGTTCACGTTCCTGTTTATCCCGATCTTCCTGTTGGCTGCCACCGCCCTGCTGTCCGCCGCCGCCCTGTTGGCCGCCTTGCTGTCCAGCGCCTTTAGGTTTGATGGGTTCGTTCGGATTACGTTCTGTTTCCATAGTACCTTTCTTTATTTTAGTTACTGAGTTCGCTGATTGGTCCTTTCGCACTTCGCGACTGGACCTTTTCTTTCTTTCAAATCGCCTGGGAATGAAAACACACAATCGGGACGGCGGATGGTTGTTTAATCAGGCAAAATCCTATACTTCTCCCGACGATTTTTTCGACGCGCGGATCGCGACTTGAGCCTTTCGTGCTGCAAGGGAGCCCAATTGCTCGCTCGCTTCGATACAGATGCAGTGAAACCTGCTTGTCGTCCCGACTCACCACCATGGTCGAAGCTGCTGGGCATGGCCGCCGCGAGCAGCCTGGCTACTTTATTTGTAGTGCGGAATTTCTTCCCGGCGGAGAAGAAGATCCGCCATCCTATCAGAGCCAATTACAATGTCGGCGACGAGGTCTTCGTTCGGACCATGGGCCACTTGCTCGGACCGTCTCTGGTGGAAGGGAACAAAGTCACGCCGCTAGAGAACGGCGATCAGATTTTCCCGGCAATGCTGAGCGGCATCCGTTCGGCGCAGCGTACGATCACGTTTGAAAATTTCCTCTTCCGGGAAGGCGAAATCTCTGACGCCTTCGCCCAAGCGCTGGCGGAACGCGCGCGTGCCGGCGTGAAGGTGCACTTTCTTCAGGATGCGCTCGGATGCGACTCGGTGCACGGGCGCGCCATCGCGCTCATGAAACGCGCCGGGGTCGCAGTGGAAATTTTCCGCTTCGTCCATTTCTCGCGCATTAACTACCGGACACATCGAAAAATTCTGGTCATCGACGGAGCTCTGGGGTTCATCGGCGGCGTCGGAATTGCGGATGCATGGAAAGGCAACGGCCGAATCCATGGGTTGTGGCGCGACTCGCACTATCAGGTGCGAGGCCCCGTCGTCGCGCAACTGCAACAGGCTTTCATGGACAACTGGGTCGAGACCCGGGCCGAGCTGCTACACGGCGATCTTTATTTTCCCAAACAAGAACGCGCCGGCGAGCAGATGTGCCAAATCTTCAAGAGCTCAGCTGGCGAAGGTTCCGATAGCGGGCGTTTGATGTTGCTGGTATCGATCGCGGCGGCTCGCGATCGCATTCGGATCGCGAATGCCTATTTCATTCCAGATAACCTGACCATGCAAACCTTGCTCGAAGCGCTCCATCGGGGCGTCAAGGTAGAAATTATTACCCCGGGCAGTGACATCGACGCGCAAATCGTCCGCGCCGTGGGCAAGACGCGCTGGAAACCTTTGCTCGAAGCTGGCGCGCGCTTTTACGAGTATCAGCCTGCGCGATTCCACTGCAAGTATCTGCTCGTGGATGACTGCTGGGCATCTGTCGGCTCGGCCAATCTCGACAATCGTTCCATGTCATTAAACGAAGAGGCGAACCTGAATGTGCTCGACCGGCAATTCGTTGCAGCCTACGCGCGAGTCTTTGAGGATGACAAGATCCATTCGCGCGAAGTCACTCTCAAAGATTGGCATAACCGGACTTGGAAAGAAAAGATTAAGGGCCGTGCCATGTCGATCTTCCGGTCGCAGATGTAATTATCGGCCACGCATGCGAATGTGACGATGAAGGAAACGTCCGCACCGAAGCTTCGCGTCGCCACCTACAATGTGCATGGCTGCGTCGGGATGGATCGGCAGCGTTCCGAAGCGCGGATCGCCGAAGTGATCGCCCAGTTGTCGGTCGATATCGTCGGGCTGCAAGAGCTCGACCTCAGCCGAACGCGTTCCGCCGGCGTGGATCAGACTGGGATGATCGCCGAGCGACTTGGCTGGCATAGCTATTTCCATCCTGCGATGCGACGGGGCGCTGAGCACTACGGCCACGCCGTTCTTAGTCGCTACCCGCTCACGTTTCGCCGCGCCGCCGAGTTGCCGGGCACAGCACCATTTTTCTGCCGGGAAAACCGCGCTGCGATCGGGATGGATGTTGAAACAAATCTCGGCACGGTGCACATCATCAACACGCATCTCGGTCTCGGCTGGCGCGAACGCTTGTTGCAAGCACAACTCTTCACCAGCGCTGAGTGGCATGCAGCCATCGCCGGTGACGCTCCGCTTATTTTACTCGGCGACTTTAACAGCCTGCCGGGTTCACGACCTTACCGCGCGCTCACCCAGTATCTGCGCGATGTGCGCGAGCTCGTTCGAGCGACGCGGCCCACCCGTACTTTTCCGACGTGGTTTCCCGCGCTGGCCGTCGATCATATTTTCATAAACGCGGCGCTCCAACCACTGAGCCTGACCGTGCATCGCTCCGCTATCGCGCGGATCGCGTCCGATCACTTTCCGCTGGTGGCTGAGCTCGCGCCCGCCTACTGAAGATCGAGCTCCCGATCCTGGCCTCTTTCAAGATTTCTGCGAACACATCAAACCGATGGAGCCGCTCGGAGAATTTCTTAGCTAAAAGATCGAACCCGGCGGCGCCGGTAGTCATGAAAGATGCGGCCAGACGGTATCGATCTTACGAAAGAGGCGTGGAGTTGAATAAACTGCGGATGGGACACGTCGCAAACAAGCACGACGGAGAACACCCGTTTAACCAAAGCAAAGGACAAATATGAAACAAACTAGATTAGTGAAATTGTTGGCCGCAGGCGCGGCCGGCGCGGTCGCATTGATTACAGCTTTCGCGCAGGAAACCTCAACTACAACCACAACCACGGCGGGCACAACGGGCGAGAGCACCACGAGCACGAGTACGCTTAGCGGCTCGGGTACGATTACAGCTTACTCGCCCGGCTCGGACTACATCACGTTCCGTACCGAATCGAGCACGACTCCGGTGAAGTATTACTACACGAAGAAGACCGTTCTCGTTGATCCGGAAGGCCGCACGGTGGAGTGGACCGCGCTCAAGCCAGATATGCCGGTGACATACACCTACACGAAAGAGGGCGACCGCATGGTCGTGACCAAGGTGACTCTGGCGAAGCCGCTGTCGTACTACGAGAAGAAAGAAACGGAAACTACGACAACAACGACCAAGCCGTAATCGTAGCCACCGTCGGTCGGATGGCCCATAGCGTCGTGGCTACAACTTATTACAAAGCGCCCGCCGCGGCGGGCGCTTTGTATTCTGTAGGTGGGGCCGGAATAGGCTTTTGGAGCTCATTTCAAAGGTCCCAAAAGTTTTGAGGCCCTCGAAAAGGCTTCTGGATCGCTTCCAAATCTTTTCGCGTCGTCCAGTCCAAATCTTTTGCCGTCGTTTCAAATTTGTCTGGCTACGCCTGCAATCGATCACACAATCAGGCGGTGGACTGAATAGCGCATCGGTCAAAATCCTAGCTACTTCTTTGCCCAAAATCAAAGAAGCGGCTGTTACCCGCTAGGATTTGGAAAAGGGTAAGGGATGGTTTTCTGACCTTCGCCAACGGCCGTATCTCTTCATGAGTATTATGTTAGCTAAGAAATTCTGCGAGCGGCTCCATCGGTTTGATGTGCGCGCAGAAAATCTTGAAAGCGGCCAGGATCGGCACGGCTAAAATGATGCCCACGATTCCCCACAGCCAGCCCCAGAAAGTGAGCGAGAGCAGGATGATGACGGGATTTAAAGTAAGGGAGTGTCCCATAACCCATGGGGTGATGAAACTGCCCTCCAACGTACTAAAAGCGAGATAGACGGCAGGAAAGATCAGGGCGTACCCCAGGCTATCGAAGCTCAAGGCGGCGCCGATGGTCATGCAGATGATGCCTGTGAGAGCGCCCAGATAAGGAACGAAATTGAGCAGCGCAACCATCACACCCCACATTACCGGGTTGCGCAGACCCAGCAGCCCCACCGCGGTTCCGACGGCCAGCCCGAGGCAGGCATTAATCACCGTGATAGTGAACAGATAACGTGAGACATGCGATTCGATGTCGTGCGCGATGCCGACGGCCGTCTTCTTATCTGAGAGCGTAGGCAGCAATTTGACCAGCTTGGCGATGAAGACCTGGTCGTAGACGAGCAGGAAATAGAGTAGGATCGACGACAGAACAGCGCTGGCGATGAACTCTGGCGTGTGCATGAAAAACATTTCAGTAATGGGATGCCGCTTCACTTCGACGGTTTTAGTTTCCGCATTGGTTGTGGCCAGCTTCTCGATTTCGGCGGTCGCCTGGGTCACTTGCGCTACCGATTTTTTTACGGGCAGGAGCTTGTGTTGCAGTTCCGTCAAACCTTCCGGTGCTTTCTGGAGCCATCCCACAGCGGGCGTGGCCAGAGTTGAGATTCCATAACCGACAAGTGCAAGAAATCCGATAAGGATGAACGCCGCGCCCACCGGCAACGGGATCTTCAATTTCGCGAGTCCACGTACTATCGGCCTCAACAGATAGCTGAGCAGCAGCGCAAGAACGATCGGCAGCAGGACTGAGCGCATGAAGTAGATCGTGTAGAATACTGCCAGGATAAACAGACCGGTAAGGGCGATCGACCTGACATCGAAAGGTTTCTGCAACAGCTCGGCGGTCCGTAAGCGGGCACGGGATGCGACCTTCCCCGCTTCGTGCTCGTCTTCGGAAACATCACTGCGCGATTCCATCTTAACCGAGGGCAAAACCATCTATGTTGATGAATCGGATGATACTCTGCACCCACGCGTCTCAGTCTCCTTCCAGATGCTCCCCGAGCAGCGGTTTAGGCCTCGTCCTGCTGATCGCATTGCTTGTCGTTTTTCTTCGGCAGAGATCGCGTTGCACGGCCTGCTCGAGTGATCAGGCGAATCCAACGACAGTCGGCCTCTGCCATCGCAATTTTTATCAACACTTCATCGGTTGGCCGCACCCATTCCATCGGCATTGAATTACAATGTTCCGTCGGGCAAATGACGCGCAGCCCTTTCCACGTATGCCTCCAATCACCTGGATTTCCCGTCCAGTGATGATTTCCCCGCAAACGAGGCAATAACGTTTCTCATCCAGAGAGTGCCATTGCCGGAATCGATCCAGTCGTCGCAAGATGTCGAGTTTTTCTTCGTCGGGTAATTTGATCGAAGAAACAAGCGCCATGGCCAAAGCATGCTGTTCCCCGAATTGTCGCGCAATCCGGCGAATGCCGGATTGGCGTATCAGCCAAAATCCTAGCTACCTTGGCGACCCTTAGAAACTGCGTTCGAGAATCACGCGATCAACCATTATGTTGTCGCCCATTCCGACGTAATGGGCGCGGACCTTTGTCTGGTCGCCTGAAGAACAGGCATTTATTGTTTCCGGGCGCAGCGGTCTTGTATTTGTTGTACCCAGCTTTTCAAATCCAGAATGGGCATCAAGTTGACGATTCGCTGTGCTGGAATTTTCGCTTGGAGCGCAGCGGCGAGACCAAGCTGAATAAACTCCAGCTGCCATGGATGATGGGCATCTGTGCCCAGCGAAATACGCGTTCCGTGCTCTCGCGCAATTTTGAGTAGGTCGACATTCAAATCCTGTCGATCGGGATAGCAGTCAATTTCAAGTGCCTTATTGAGCTTGGCAGCTTCCGCAAAGACGCGCGGCCAGTCTGCTTTCAGACCGAGCCGGTAATTATAAATGCGGCCACGCGGATGGGCGAGGATCTGAATGTTTGGATTGCGCAATGCTGCAACGTAACGCTCCGTTTGATCTGTCAGCGTCCGCAGAGAGGAATGAAACGAGCCTAGCACGAGATCCAAAGGCAACAAGGACTTTGGCGACATATCGCCTTCACCGCGCGGATTAAGGTTCATCTCGATGGAGCAAAGAACAATTACTTTCCCCCCCGACTTTGATGTCGATCCGTTGATCTTCGCTATTTCCAATCCCTGTTTTCTCAGTTCGTCCTCATCGATACCGCCTGCAATTTTTAAACCTTTAGAATGATCAGTGATCGCAATATATTCATATGACCGCTCCTTCGCCGCGTCGGTCATTTCCACGATCATGCCCGACCCGTCGCTCCATTGAGTGTGCATTTGTAAATCGCCGCGCAGACGCTTTGGCCATGCAGGCTTTGTCGCGAGTAGTTGTCTGGCTTCAGCGAGCGAAATGAAATCCCGACGAATCGCGGGAGCTCGTTTGCTTGGTCGCGGAGGCTTGTCAATCCAACGCCGAATTTGCTTTTCTATAAATGGACCAATGCCACGCAATTCAGTTAGCGGTCGATTCTGTGCTACAAGATCGACAATGTTTTCCGGCCACAGAAGAGCGTTGCGGGCAGCACGCCGAAAGGCGCGCGACAGTATTCCTGCCTGCCGTTCTGCCTGCTGGGCGAGCAGCTCCGCTATCTCAGTATTTGTTAGCACACTTGAGAATCGATCCCGCCTGGCGGTTTAGCGGCCTCCAAACCATATGAGCGACTGACATTGCCGGCCCGTTGCGCGCATTTCTTTTTCCAATGCGATTTTAATAATGATGCCTGAGACCGCAGAAGAAATTTCACAACAGCCGGAAGTCCGCAAAGAGCTTCAACGGGCCACTGGTGAAAAACGGCGTGAAAGGGTCAAGGCACAGAGAAGAGACAAATTCTGGTTGGTTATATACGCGCTTATTCTTCTCAGTTGCGCCGTGCTCTATTTGCTGCTCGGCTCGAAACTGATTCCCCTGCCGCAGCCAACTGTCGCAATTGCGGGGCGAATTCTACGCGGCGCAGCCCTAATCGTCCTTGTGTTCGCGATCTCCCAAGCTGCTTCCGTTTATGGGCTTGCTCGTATTGAGGATGCTTCGACTCATTTCACGCTCCAGCGCATCATGCATCTGGTCGTTGCACTGCTAATCGCGCTCATTGCTATATCGATAATTTTTGTCAACTGGTATGCCGCCCTTGCCGCGCTCGGCGTTGGATCAATCATTGTTGCTCTGGCTGTACAAACGCCGATGAAAAGTTTCATCGCCTGGATATATATTCTCGTTCGCCAACCTTATCGCGTAGGCGATCGCATCAAGATAGGTGACGCCACCGGCGACGTAATCGATGTCAGCTACTTGGACACGACGTTGTGGGAATTCGGCGGCCAATACATTTCCGGTGATCACCCGAGCGGTCGCCTGATCAAGTTCCCGAACGAAAAAGTACTCGACGAGCTGGTCTACAACTATTCATGGCCGCTTTTTCCTTACATCTGGAACGAAATCAAATTTCAGATCGCTTATCAGAGCGATTTGAAATTTGTGGCCGATACGATGCAGCAGATTGTTGAGAAGGAGCTCGGCCAAGAAATGTTGAAGCGAGTCGAAGTTTTCCGCGACCTGCTGGCTCGCACGCCAGTTGATGAGCTTGAAGTTCGTTCGCATCCGCGAGTCATTTTTCGTGTCGATGAAGTCGCCTGGATCGATGCGATCGTACGTTACCTCGTATCGCCGCGCGAGGCCGGCTCGGTCAAAACAAGCTTAATTCCAAAATTGCTCGCTGCTCTCAATGCTGAGCCAGATAAAGTCATGTTTCCGGCGGGAGCGAACCGTTAGGCATTCGTTCGTTTGGCCGAGCCAATCGACCAAGCTCTCTCAACGCACCGGCGCCGGCGCCAGCAGGAATCGCGCAAATTCGCCGACGCGACCAACCAAGTCTGGGGAGCCTATCATTTTTTCAATTTGGCTGACAATGGCGCTACCGACGACTGCAGCGTCTGCAAAACGCCAGACTTCGCGTAATTGGTCTGCGGTCGAGATACCGAACCCGACCGCAATCGGCAAATCGCTGACCGATCGCACACGTTGCACAAGAGTTTCGGCATCGCGCGTCATTTCATTGCGCGCGCCGGTCACGCCCGCACGCGAGACTGCGTAGATGAACCCACGCGCTCGGTGCGCAATCCTCGCAAGCCGCTCGTTGGATGTTGTAGGCGCGACGAGAAAAATCGAGTCCAAGTCGTGCTGAATCAGTGTCTGAATCCATGGTTCAGCTTCTTCAGGAATCAAATCCGTGACCAGCACCGCGTCGATGCCGGCCTGTTTAGCGTCGTTTGCCAGCCGATCTTCACCGAATTTCAGCAATGGATTGAAATAGCTGAAGAGGACGATTGGTACATCGATGTGCTGCTTTACATGAGCAACACATGTGAGCGCGTCGCGGAGAGTAACGCCGTTACGCAATGCGCGCTCAGACGCGCGTTGAATCACCTCACCATCGGCAACTGGATCGCTGAAGGGGACGCCTAGCTCGATGATGTCCGCGCCGGCCGCTGCAAGCTCAATCAGCAAGAGTTCCGTGGTCGCAAGATCGGGATGGCCCGCCGTGATGAACGGGATGAATCCGCCGCGTCCGGAGCGCTTCAGCTCAGCGAACGTTTCCCTGATTCGACTCATTAGGTTTGCAATTCCGCAACGAGCTGAACGTCTTTGTCCCCGCGGCCAGACAAATTCACAATAATTGCGTCGTCTTGCGGCAATTCGCTTGCGACACGAATGGCAGGCAGGATGGCGTGCGATGTTTCGAGCGCGGGAATGATTCCCTCCAGTTTGGCGCAAAGTCTAAATCCTTCGAGCGCCTCGGCGTCAGTCGCCCAAATGTATTCGGCTCGCCCGCTATCATGGAGAAACGCGTGCTCTGGGCCGATTGCAGAATAATCAAGCCCGGCTGAGATGGAATGGGTTGTTGCAATCTGACCGTTCGCATCCTGAAGCACGTACGACATGGTGCCTTGCAAAACTCCGATGCGTCCGCCACCACTTGCCGCGCCACTGCGAAATCTCGCGGCATGTTCGCCTAACGAATCGCCGCGTCCTCCCGCCTCCACGCCGATCAATTGGACCTGTTGGTCCCCAATGAAAGGATGAAACAAGCCGATCGAATTCGAGCCGCCGCCGACACACGCGATCAGGGCGCGCGGCAATTTTCCGGTCGCGGATAAAATCTGTTCGTGCGCTTCGCGTCCAATCACACTCTGAAAGGCACGCACCATCAGCGGATAAGGGTGCGGCCCGAGCGCGCTGCCGAGCAGGTAATAGGTGTCATGTACGTTTGTGACCCAATCGCGCAGCGCTTCGTTAATTGCATCCTTCAGCGTGCGCGTGCCGGCGTTTACGGTGACAACTTCAGCCCCAAGTAATCGCATTCGAAAAACATTGAGTGCCTGCCGCCGCACATCTTCCGCGCCCATGTAGATGATGCAGCGCAATCCGAATAGCGCGCAAACCGTCGCCGTCGCGACGCCATGCTGACCTGCGCCCGTTTCGGCAATGATGCGATGCTTGCCCATCCGGCGCGCGAGCAGCGCTTGCCCCACGGCATTGTTGATCTTGTGCGCGCCGGTGTGCAAAAGATCTTCCCGTTTGAGATAAATTTGCGCTCCGCCCGCCTCCGCCGTCAGCCGCTGAGCGTGGAACAACGGCGTTGGCCGGCCACAGTAATCGCGCAGCAGTTGATTAAGGTCGCGCCAGAAGTGCGGATCGTTGCGCGCGCGCGTGAACTCTTTCGTTAGTTCCTCCAACGGCGCCACCAATGTTTCTGGAACATAGCGGCCGCCAAACTTGCCCCAATGTCCAGTCTCGTCTGGCTCGCTTCTTGTGATCGGCGGTTTTTGCATTGCGGATTTCTAAGGCGAGGAGGCGGTTACTGGACGCTCGGCCATTCGGACGGCAGCGACGAAATTTTTAATGGCGCGATTATCTTTCGCGCCGGGTACACTTTCGACACTGCTGCAAACGTCAACCGCGTGTGGCGTGACAGCCGCTATGGCATGGCCAACATTTTGCGCGTTTAAACCGCCGGAAAGAACAAGGAATCGGGCGAAGGGTAGCGTTGCTCGCGCGGCCGGCCAGTCACATGTCAGGCCAGTACCGCCGCGAAGATTCGGGTGATACGCATCAACGAGAATGTCACATTCGGAAAACAAAGCGGTCTCCTTCGCCTGAAAGCGGGCGTCGGTGCAAAAAGCGCGAATGACGCGAAATTCACGAGCTAATTCGCGGCAGGTTTCAGGCGAGAATTCTCCGTGCACCTGAACAGATCGGATCCCAGCTGCGTTTGCGATGCTCCGAACTTCGTCAGCGGTTGAGTCAACGAAGACACCGACTGCTTGAGCGCTATGCGGTATTGTCTCGACGATTTGCCGGGCGACCCGGAGTTCGATGTAGCGCGGACTTTGCCGGTAAAAGTTGAGTCCAATCATGCTCGCACCCAGTTCGATGCAGGCTCTTGCGTCTCTTATGTTCCTGACGCCACAGATTTTGATTTGCACCGGAGTCATGATTCGCGAGCTCCAGTTGACGTAACTTGTTGAGCTTCGGCAGTAGCGGTTAAATCGCGAAGAGCTATTTCAGGATCGCCGGCGCGCATGAGCGCTTCGCCGATAAGAAAGCCGCGAAACCCGAGTCTGCGAAGGCGACACAACGATTCCGCGCTTTGTAATCCACTTTCGCTAATCATAATGCTATCCGATGGAGCTTCGGCGATTAGACGCTCGCTGGTGTTCAATGAAATCTGGAATGTCTTCAGATCGCGATTATTCACGCCGATGATTTTCACGCCTGCATCCAAGGCGCGACGCAGTTCGCCGGATGTATGCACTTCGACAAGCGCATCGAGTCCAAGTTCGTGTTCGGCGACTTCGCGCAATTTGCCTAACAAAGCATCATCCAGGGCTGCCACGATCAACAATACAGCGTCGGCGCCTGCCATGGCCGCTTCGTAAATTTGGATTGGATCGATGATGAAATCTTTGCGCAGAACCGGCAGCCTGGCACCGGAGCGAGCTGCGCTGAGATCTTCAAGTGACCCGCCGAAATATTCTTCGTCGGTGAGAACGGAAATGGCGCAAGCGCCACCTCGCTCATAAGAACGAGCGATATCGGCGGCGGAAAGATCATCGCGAATGATTCCAGCTGACGGCGATCTGCGCTTGAATTCCGCAATAATCTTCAGTCGCGGTAGGTCCGCCTCCAGCGCTCGCAACAGGCGATGCGGACTGGCATTTCTTCGAATCTCCAGCGCGCGCCCGCGAAACCCGCGTGCAAGAGAATCGTCTTGAAGCCGTGCAACCACTTGCCGCTTTTCCGCAAGAATTTCTGAAAGAAAATTTCTGTTCATTCCTTGCGGTTTGTTGCGCCGATGAGCGCCTCGAGTTTCGATGCCGCTCGTCCGCTGTCGATGCTTTCGCGTGCGAGGCTCGCCGCCTGGCGAAGGTCGGACGCAAGTCCTGCAACGTGAAGCGCAGCAGCGGCGTTCATAACGACGAGGCTGCGTGCCGCTGCAAAGTTTTCGTCTTCTCTACCCTGGAGAATTGCGCGGATCAGGTGCGCATTTTCAGCTGGCCCGCGGCCGCGCGCTCCATCGAGCGACCTGCATTCCAGCCCGAAATCGTGAGGCGAGATCGTGAATGTTTCTACAGGAGAGCCAGCCGATCAGGCGGCGACAAAAGTTTCTCGCGTCAGGGTTATTTCATCGAGACCGTCGGCGCCGTGGACAACCCACGCTTTTTCCGCGCCGAGCAGAGCGAGGACCGACGCGACTGGCTCGAGTAGAGAATGATGCCAGACTCCAAGAATTTGAAAGGGCGCGCGCGCGGGATTTGTTAGCGGACCGAGCAGATTGAATGTGGTATGCACGCCGAGCTCTCGTCGCACGTGCGCGACGCGAGCCGTTGCGCCATGGAACAATGGCGCAAACATGAAACAGATTCCGTGTTCGTTGAGACAACGCTCGACGGTTTCGGGTGGCGCAGCGGTGTTGACACCCAGCGCTTCGAGCACGTCGGCACTGCCTGAATGGGATGTCGCCGCGCGCGAGCCATGTTTCGCAACAGGCAAACCGGTGCCGGCGATAACAAAAGCTGCCGCCGTCGAGACGTTAAAAGTTTTCGCTGCGCTCGAGCCGGTTCCTGCAGTGTCGATGAAACGCTCGTGATGGCACCGCACCGGAATGGCGCGATTTCGCATGGCCTCCGCCATGCCGGCCAACTCTTCGATCGTTTCACCTTTAACCGCCAAAACAGCAAGCGCCGCCGCCACCTGCGCGTCGGTGGCGCCAGGATTGAGCAACGCCCCGAGAAACTTCCCGGCGTCAGCACGGCTGAGATTCTCGCCGCGCATGAGACACAATGTCATTTGACGGAGTTCGAAATCGCCGACGTCAATTACCTTACCTTGGAATTCATCCGTTCGCGGTGGCGTTGGCAGCAACCAACGGGGTCGTGAGACCCCATCCTTATCTTTCGTGGGATTCATTTGCAGAATCGCAGCATTGCCAATCATCCAATTTGCGTCGCCATTGCGAGAGCCTTCGCCATTGCGCGCGCTTTATTGACCGTCTCCTCGTATTCCAAGTGCGGGTCCGAGTCGGCGACAATACCCGCCCCAGCTTGAAAGTACGCTTTCTTGTTTTTCAACACGGCGCAGCGCAATGCGATGCATGAATCGAAATTACCGTCGAAGCCAAAATAGCCGATCGCGCCGGCGTAGCAGCCGCGCCTGGTCTTTTCCAGGTCAGTGATAATTTGCATGGCGCGGATTTTCGGCGCGCCCGAGACGGTGCCGGCTGGAAATGTTGCTTTAACGAGATCGAACGCAGTGCAGCCGGCGCGCAGACGCCCAGCCACATTTGAAACGATGTGCATGACGTGGCTGTAACGCTCTATCTCCATCATCTCGGTCACACGCACCGTGCCGAAATCCGCAACCCGTCCAACATCGTTGCGCGCAAGATCGACAAGCATAATATGCTCGGCGCGTTCCTTGGGATCGGCGAGCAGTTCGGCAGCATTCCGTTCGTCTTGTGCTGCGGTCGTGCCGCGCGCGCGCGTCCCTGCGATTGGGCGAATCTCAATCGTTTCGCCTGTCAGCCGGACATGCATCTCCGGCGAGCTGCCAACGAGCGCAAAATCATCGGCTTTAAGACAAAACATGTACGGCGAAGGATTAATGAAACGCAGACAGCGATAAAAATCGATAGGGTCTCCGCCGAAATCGGACTCGAATCGCTGCGACAGGACAACTTGAAAGATGTCGCCGGCTCGGATGTATTCTCTGGCTTGTTCAACTGCCAGCTCAAATTCCGCGGGGCGGAAATTGCTGCGAGCGGGACGCGTTTCACAGTCCGAGGTGGGAATGAGTGGAAGATCGGCGGATTGGGTAAGTTGGCGCCTGATCTCATCGATCGATTCAGCCGCTCGGGCGTAAACCTCTTCCGGCGGACCGTCGTCGAGGTATGCGTTCACGACGATCTTCAAGCTGCGGAGCCGATGATCGAAGATGAGGACACTGCTTGTGAGCATGAAAAGCATTTCAGGTAAATCGAGGTCGTCCCGATGTGCCGCTGGCACTTTCGCTTCAAAGAAACCGATTGCTTCGTAGCCGAGAAAGCCGACAGCGCCGCCGGCAAATCGCGGCAATTCCGGACGCGAGACGAATTGATAACGCGCCATCAATTTGCGGACTTCATCGAGTGGATCGGTTGCCGCTTCGAATCGCCGCTTGTCCCCACGTTCAACAACGCAGATTTCGCGCCCGTAGCTTTGAATGACTGCGCGCGGTTCGAATCCGGCGAACGAGAAACGTCCCGACACATCATTTTTTTCCGTCGATTCAAAGAGGAAGCTGTAATTGCCGCGATCAAGTTTCTTCAAGGCTGAAACCGGTGTTTCGCCGTCAGCAACGAACTCTGCGAAAACAGGGATGACGTTGCCGCATTTCGCGAGCTGAGAAAATTCGTCCAGCGTTGGAGTGAGCTGAAACTTCATTCAATGCGCCGGAGCCGAAAGGAAGTTCGTGAGAATCTTTTTGCCGTCTCGTGTGAGTACCGATTCCGGATGGAACTGCACTCCTTGCACCGGGGATTCGCGATGGCGCAGCGCCATAATTTCGCCGTCGTCGCTTTCGGCCGTGATCTCTAGAGACGCTGGAAACGAACGTCGCTCGACGACCAGCGAGTGGTATCGGCCGGCTTCGAACGGCGTCGGCAAATCCGAAAAAAGCGCGCTTCCGTTGTGCCGGATCATCGATGCTTTCCCATGCATGAGTCGGGGAGCGCGGACCACCTTTCCGCCATAAGCCTCGGCGACGCATTGATGACCGAGACAGACGCCGAGGATGGGAATCTCGGGGCCGAATCGCCGGATGACTTCTTTGCTAATGCCCGCTTCGCATGGCGTGCATGGTCCGGGGGAAATACAGATATGCTGCGGCGCTAATTCTGCGATTTCGTCGAGTGAGATCTTATCGTTCCGTTTGATGATTAGCTCACACCCAAGCTCACCAAAATACTGCGCGAGATTGTAAGTGAATGAGTCGTAGTTATCGATCAGGAGCAGCACGGATTTATAATCTGCTAAACGACGGTTTGGTTTGAAGTGTTGTCAGGAAGCGGATGATGTAAGCTTGTGAATCGCGCGAACTTCCTCGATCAGTTGCGCATACTCCGAAGGCGTTAGCGCCTGCACACCGTCAGAGAGAGCGAGCTCCGGGTGATTGTGAACTTCGATCATGAGACCGTCCGCTCCCACCGCTACTCCTGCGCGAGCGAGCGGGGTGACCATGTAGGCGCTACCAGTGCCGTGGGATGGATCTACGATTACCGGCAAATGGGAAATACGGCGAATCGCTGGGACGGACGCGAGATCGAGCGTGTTACGTGTGTGCTGCGCGAAAGTGCGGACGCCTCGCTCGCACAGGATGACGTTGTAATTGCCCTCAGCCATGATGTACTCAGCTGCGAGCAGCCATTCCTCGAGGGTAGCCGCCATCCCTCGCTTCAACAGCACAGGCAACTTCGACCGCCCAGCTCTCTTGAGGAGCGAAAAGTTCTGCATGCTGCGAGCGCCAATCTGAATGACATCGCCGTATTGCTCGATAAGATCGATATTAGACTCGTCGACCGCCTCAGTGACGATCTTTAGGCCGAATGCTTCGCGGATTTCCGCCATGATTTCCCACGCTTTTTCGCCTAAACCCTGGAATGTGTAAGGCGATGTCCGCGGTTTCCACACGCCGCCGCGGAAGAAACGTGCGCCACTCTTCTGCACTGCTTCTGCCACGGCAAATGCCTGGTCGCGGTTCTCAATCGCGCATGGCCCCGCGATAATTGCGAGTTCGCTGCCGCCGATGGCCGCGTCGCCAACCTGCACAATTGTTTTCTCAGGACGCAAATCGAGCGTGATCAATTTGTAGGGCTTGGTGACGCGAATGACTTCCGCGACACCGGGGAGGTCGTCAAAACGCCGGCTGTCGATCACGCCTTCGTTGCCAGTAATCCCAATGGCAGTCCGGGTCGGACCGGGCAGGGGATGCGCGCGGAGTCCGATTGCCTGAACCACTTCAACCACCGCGTCGATCTCGTGCGTGGTGGCGCTGGGTTTCATCACAATCAACATATGGTTATAAGTCTTGGGTTATTTCGATTGACGCAAAGACCAAATCTCTTCGATCAAAGAGATAAATCAGCGTCCCGTCGAAAAACGGTCGCTTTTTATCGCCACATTACCGGCGCCGACGCGAAAGCAAGTCGCCCGCGATTTGTCGCGTCTGCCCAACAAAAGGTGTCAGCGCTCATTGGCGAGGATTATAACGTCTATCCTATCAATGTCGATCAATAATCCCGGAATCAAATACTCTGATCGGGCGGCTGCGTTACTGCGACGCCGCGCACGTAAACCATCTCGCCGCCAAGCCAGCCCGAAATAACGATCAGCACAATTCCGATCGCCGAGAGGACAATCGGAAGATTGTCGCCAGGCGCGCGGTGCATGCGCAGCCAAAAGTTCACGCAGTAGAGAGCGACCGCGAGCAGATTAATTGTCATGTGCCAGATCGCGATTGTTTTCGTTTTTGGATTCTGAAGATCGGTTAGATCAATAAATCCCGGTAACGCTGCGATCAGCGCACCTACGATGCCGCCGCCGAGGGTATAAAACGCGACATCGTTCCAAACCGGACCGCCAAAGCCGAATTTAAAAATGAGATCGCTGACAATCGAGAAAATCCAGAGCCCGATCGGCAACGGAATGATAATTGGATGTAGCGGATGGCCTTTGAAACTTGCGGTTGATGGCATGGTAAGTCTCCTTTCGAACCAACGGATCTACTGGTTCGTATTAAAGCGATTTCAAGTATTCGAGGAGTAGTGTTTTATGTACGCCCGAATATCGCGACCAGCAAAACGACGAATGCTATTACGGCAACGAACCCGTGAATGCCGATGATTGGCACTGGCAGGGCACGCCGACGCAGATGGAACGAGAAAAGGACAAACCCTCCGAGCGCCGCGACCACAAAAATACCCAAAGAGATGCGGGCCCATTGCGCAGCGCCTGGAGCAACGGCAACGATCGTTAAGGCAACGAGACCCGATGCAGCGAAAAGTCCGTGAAGGACCGCCAGCCCCATTGGAGGCAAGTCGCGACCGCTAAGACGGATGAACGCGATCGCGATGCCGGTTACGGCCGCAACCGCAAAAAGAATTGCTGCTACATTCATACAGAGGTTCTCCTTT
>Ga0307278_10000474_pt1 | contig 20187 bp, 18 predicted proteins | sample ER_DNA_117_FD_194482 | JGI IMG/M metagenome (GOLD analysis project Ga0307278, IMG submission 194482) | Bulk soil microbial communities from the East River watershed near Crested Butte, Colorado, United States - ER_DNA_117 | ecosystem: Environmental > Terrestrial > Soil > Floodplain | place...
AGAAGAACGGCGGTTCGGGCAGAGGGAACGGGGAGTCTGTGGCAGGGCGGAAACCGCCGCCGCCGTTCCCAAGCAAGACCCGGACGTCGTTGCCGAGGCTTGCAACGGCGAGGTCGAGTTTTTCGTCCCCGTTCAAGTCGGCCGTCGCGAGATCCTCCGGGTAGCGGATAGCGATCGGGGAGCCGACCAGACGGAAGCCCCCCGCCCGGTTGCCGAGCGCGATCCTGACTTGGCCCCCGTTCGGGTACGGGCTGGCGACCGCGAGGTCGGCGTTCCCGTCGCGGCTCAGGTCGGCGACGGCAAGCGTTTCAGCGTGGGTTCGCGCCAAGATCGTCCTTGCAGCGCCAAACCCGCCCGCCCCGTTGCCGAAGAGGATCGAGATCCCAGGCGATTCGCCCTTGGCGACGGCGAGGTCAGGCTTCCCATCGCGGTTGAAATCGGCGACCGCGACTGAAGTCGGGCCATCGCGGCCGCCTATCGCGACCGGTGATCCGGGTGCCGGCGCGAAGCGGCCCGAGCCATCGCCGAGCAGGATCGCGACCCGCTTCGACCAGGCTGGCACGACGAGGTCGGGGTTGCCGTCAGCGTTGAGGTCGGCGGCGGTCACCTCGACAGCGGCACCGACCCTGACGGGAGAGCCGGGAAGCGAAGCGAGCTCAAATCGGCGAGACGTCGAAACGGATTGTCCAGGATTCCCTGGCGACCGCGCCTTCTAGGCTTCCCCCGATGAAACGCGTCGTCGAAGTTGAGTTCGAACAGGACTCGCTGATCGTCACGTATGACCGTGACGCTCTGGCTGAGGCGATAGCCGAAGGTGCGCCGTCGGCTCTACTCGCCGAGAAGCCGATCGACAAACAGATCGCGGAGACCTGGGCGACCGTCGATGTCCTTGCCAACGCGATTGTGTCTTGGAACCTCTATGACGAAGGGCGGGCATATCCCATCGACCGCGAGAACCTGAGCCACCTTCCAATTAGCCTGCTCCTGAAGATCAGCCAGGCGATCGCCACGGACGCTTTCGAGGGCGACTGACCGGCGGATGCCTCCAGAGCGAGATTTCGGCCGATTGTGCGATGCCGTCGATCGTGTGCTCGAACTTGTCAGCGCTCGGCTTCCGGCGACAGATGGGCCCGCCATCCGTGACTGGAACGACCGGCTACTCGTGGAGGCGTTCACTCGTGCGTATCGCTGCCTGCGATCAATCCGAGAGTTGGCCGGCCGCCGAGAGGCCGAAGATGCCGCCGTGCTCACGCGCGCTCTCGTCTCACTCACGCTCCAGTACCTCTGGCTGGCCTGCGCCGAGGGGGGTGACGAGCGCCGGGATCGGTTGCGGCGACTTCAGCGAAAGTGGGCGAGGGAACGGGCGAGGCTCGGAGAAGAAATGGAAGGTCTCGGTTATTTCCCGACTGATCCTTCGGAGGCGGATCGCCTCCGCGAGCAGGTAGCGCAGTTTCGAGCCACGACCGAGGAGCTCAGAGAAGAAGGCATCGGCCCGGTGCCGAACGAACGGGATCTGGCGCGACAGCTCGATCGCGACCTGCAGCCGTCAAAACCTCGATTCTTTGAGCTCGTCTACACGCGCATCTACCGCCCGACGTCTCACGTTGCTCACTTCGGCCTCGGTGCCGCCCTAGCCGGAGTCGCTAAACCTGACACCAATTCCGGTGCGCTCTCACTCGAGCGGCTTGACGAGGAGGGAGCGGCTGACGCGCTCGGCCTGGCGCTCGTGACATTCGCGGCGCTTATTGACTTCTCTGAGCCGATCATCCGTCACGGGCTCACGCCAGCGGTCAAGGAGCTCGTCGAGAATGCTCATGGCATCTGACGAGCGTGGGGAGCCAGCTGAAAATCTGGCTCCCGTCTCGTGTACAGAGTGCGGCCGCAAGCCACACGCCGGCGAGCTCTGGCGTCTCCTCTTCGCCGACATCGGCGAGGTCGTCATCTACTGTCCGGCGTGCGCCCAGCGCGAGTTTGGGCGAGCACGCGACTCTGAGTAGCTCATGCTTCGAAAGGTCCGAGCCCGATCCGAGCTAATCGCCACCACAAGCATCGCGCTTGCGCTCGTTGTACTTGCGGCTCTCATCTTCTTCGTCCTGCCGCCGCTCCTCATCACCTCAGGAGACGTGCCCGACGCGGCCGAGCGTCTCCGGCTTGAGAACGACGTGCGCACAACTGGGGTACAGCTCCTTGCTGGAGCCGTGCTCGCTCTCGGGGCGTTCTTCACGGCTCGAACGATTCGGGTAAACCGGGAGGGCCAGATAACCGAGCGTTTCACGCGAGCGATTGACCACCTCGGGAATGGCGAACTCGACATACGCCTCGGTGGCATCTACGCCCTGGAGCGCATCGCCAGAGACTCTAGGCGCGACCACGAGCCAATAATGGAGGTGCTGGTCACCTTTGTTCAGCACCATGCGCGCGCAGTGGCAAGACCGGGGGGCCTTTCAGTTGATCGCAGAACACCCAAGCGATCTCGTAGAGCGCCCGCACGCGAGAGCTTTAGGCAGCCGGCGGACGTGCAAGCCGCGATCAGTGTTTTGGGACGGCGCAATACCGATCATGAAACGGAGCCTCTCGTGATCCCTTTCTCCGACGTCGACCTCCGAGGTGCTGACCTGGGAGGAGCTTGCCTTGAACAGGCCCTTTTCGCCGACGTCAGACTCGAGGATACGAGCTTCTTCGACGCCGATCTTCGCGATGCCGTATTCATCGACGTCGAGCTCGAAGACGCGGTATTCGTCGAAGCTGACCTGCGAGGCGCCAAGTTCATCGACTCGAATTTGCGCCGCTCCTCCTTTTGGAACGCCGACCTCGAGAGCGTGTACTTCGACAATGTCGACCTACGGGAGACTGATTTCGACGGGGCAAACCTGCATGGCACGAACGTTGCGGGCGTACGTCTACGCGGGGCCCGTTATGACTCGGCGACACGCTGGCCTGATGGGCTCGACCCCGTGACAGCGGGTGCAGTTCGATCAGAGGCCGCCGAGGACGGGTGAACCTTCGGGCGGTGAAGGTAAGCGCTCGCTCAGGCGATCAACAGCAAAGGCTGAGTTGAGGGCAACGGGCGCCAATATTAAGTTGCACGCAAGGGGGCGCCCTGCCGCGCGCCGACACGGCGGGCGATGACCCCGTCCTCGTCGTCGAGCGCGCCTAACCAGGTCCGCGGCGCTTGGCGAGCTCGTCGATGACGGAGCCGGGCTTTTCCTCGCTCTCGCCATCGCGCCTCATTTCTTCGAGCAGCAACCTCATGGCCGGGACGTGCCCGGCGCGTGCCTGGGCACCGAGCAGGTCGAGGATCTCCTCACGATCGGGGCGGCCTTCCTTCAGCGCGGCGCGGCTTTCGGCGACGGTTTTTTTCATCTCTGCGCGCGCGGAGAGTTGGCGGACTGAGGAGCGGGCTTGAGTCTGTACCTCATGACCCCCTCCCCCCGGTACCGAGCGCCCTTAGAGAAGGCGAATGGGAGAGGTGGGCCAGCAGGCTCGCTTCCCGCCGAACCTGCTGGCCCTGGGTGGAATGGACCCATCTGTCGTGCCTGTCGAGCCGCCGAAGCGAGGCAAGAATTGACAGCTCGGGCCTTGCCTTGACGAGAGCGTGGTCGGCCCGGAAGCGGGCGCCTTCGAGCACGACGACCGCCTTGCCGTCGAGCTCGGCGACGAACTGCATCCGTGCCTGGTTCTGTGCCTGACCGCCATTACGTCGAGTAGTTGCTGAGGCGGAAGGCGTCGGCGATGAGGACGCCGGAGCCGGTCGGGAAGTGGAAGACGAAGCCTCGCTGGCCGGTCGGCCTGCGGTTGGCTCCGACGAGGTTCGGGATCAGCTCCATCGAGGCCGGCCAACGATCGACGATGGCGAACTGCTGGAAATCGCCGCTGACCACGAGGTAGTCAGCCGCCGCTCCGGTCAGCGTCGAGTCCATGTTGGAGTTCTCCCTGATCTCCCAGCCGAGCGCCTTCGGCAGCGGGCCGTCGTCGTTGACGATCGAGTAGTTGAGCCCGGTCGCCTGCGGCAACTGGCGGAAGCCGTTCAAGATCGAGAGGTTCATCATCCACTTGGCGTTCGAGCGCCAGCGCGCCGGCAGCGCCGCCTGGTTCGCGTACAAGTCGCCTTGTGCGAGGACGTTCGTGCCGGTCGCAATCACCGTCGAGCCGCCGGCGGCGACGAGCGCCGTGATGAGCCCGGTCGGGCCGTTGGTCTGGGTGATCGTGAAGCCGAGCGATTCCTGCACCGCCTTCGCATCGGCGAACAGAGCGCCGATCTGCTGCGCGATGTCGCTGTCCTCGAAGAGCTCGTAGCTGACCGGGGCGAACGCCTGCCCTTTCTTGCTGGTGATCGTCGGCTGCAAGAGGGCCGGCGAGTCGTCCGTTTGCTCCTGCTCCTCCGGCGTCCAGGTCGAGGTCACGCCCAAGCTGGTGACGAAGCGCTTCTCGTTCTGGGTCATGGTCGCGACGCGGGCAATCTGGCGAAGCGGCGAAACGGCGCCGACCCCGGCGATGAGAATCTGGGGGTCGAGCTCGTAGGGGACGAGGAAGCCACCGGTTGCGCCGGTCAGGTTCATCGAGCGCCGGAGATCGCTGACCTTCTGCACCGCCCGGCGCTCCTCGGGCGTCCACTCGTGGCCGCCGGCGACGGGGTCGTTGAAGACCTTCGAGAATGCCCGGAAGTACGCCCGGTCTGAGAGCGCGACGGTCGCTCGGGCCATCATGTCGGTGGGCTCGTCGTCCTCGCGGATCTGGCGTTCCATGTGCTCGCGCACCCGCTCGGGTAGGAACGTTGCCCGGTCGTTCGCGCCCAGAGCCTGCGAGCGCAAGTGACTCCGCGGACCTCGGTCGGCAGTAGCGTCGCGCCGGGATCGCCGAAGACGTCCATGTGCTCGAGGTTGTTGGGGTGAGATTCCATGTAGTCCCGGATCCACTCGCCCAGCTCGGCGTTGTACTCCTCGAGTTGCTCCTCGGCGATGCGGAGGCCAGAGCGGACGTTGTTCAGCCGTTCGTTGACGCCTGCGGAGGCGGGGTTGGCCGCCACCCGGGCCTCGAGAGCGTCGCGTTCCGCTCGCAGCCGCTCGATCTTCGGCAGCAGCGAGCCCTTCAAATCGTCTATCGGCGCGTGAGCGCATCGTCTTACCTCCTGAAATCAACGGGTTTCGGTGTTGACTCCGAAGGTGGACGTAGCCAGCCCCGGCGGCGACAGTGCGCCCTTACGGCCTCCCCGCTTTGGTCCCCGGTACCCGTGGGCAGCGGGGTCGGCTGCGAACCGCGTGCTCTCAGGATAGCCGCGGCGAAGGACAGCGCGGGAGGTCACTCGTCGTCGAACTCGTCCGCCAGGCCGGGGTGCTCGGCCTCGAGATCCACCACCGGCTCGCGCCCCTGCGCGTAGATCGCCTCCGCCTCCGACCGCTCCACACCCGCTCATTCGCCACCCCCAAACGGGTCCCTGCCGACTGAACGCTTACGCCTTTTCGGTCGGATCAGCTTGCAAGAGCTCCAATGTGCGGGTGAGTATGGAGCCGATTATGGAGCTCTCAGGTTCAGAACGGCCCTCACCCCCTCGCGTTGATGCCGGTTCAAGCTCGTGGAGCTGCGCTGCGGGTTGTATCTAGTAGCAGTTAGTACTTCATAACCGTTATTTTGAAACCTTTACCGCGTTCTGGTCATTAATTAGAGAACGCCAGCCCCTTGTCGAATCCACGCCGCACTTGAAATTTGGCTTCTTGATGCCCATCGTCTCTCCCTTACGCTTGAACTCAGTACCTAGTGTTTGCGTGGGCGGGCAAAACACCGTCTCTTTCTTGAACCCAATGGTTGTAACCTGGAACAGGTCTTTCCACGCTGTTAAAAGTGTAGTGGGATCGAATGCTATATCGCAGCCGTACAAGACAAAGATCGCATCTTCCGTAAATCGGTTCCTCACGTCATCCAGCGTAAAGCGCTGATTATTATAGGTAAAACTCAAATTCTCCGCCGCATGACCGGCGATTTCGGTCTCATCAACTGAGCTCCTGAAATGCACATCTTCGGAATCCATCCAACCCTCAATACCGACCCACGTTCTATTGGCATGAGTAAAGAAATTCAGCCGCTTAATTGATGCTGGTTTGTATTCAGTGATCGCACCCATTAGGGCTATAAAGTTCCCGGGGCTGTTTTTTTGCTGTACGCTCGTTATTTCAACGTAATCGGCGAAACCCGGATGCCATTTCCCGCCCCCGCCCAATAGAAATTGGATCTCCGTGGCGTCGTCTATAGGCGGATCCCAGACAAACGACGCAAGTATCGTCACCTCACCATTTTTGGGCGTCTTTAATTTTGGCTTACTCGCCTTTGCACCTGTTTTACCCCCTTTAGCGCCTTTCGCGGCGTACAGAGTGTCTGGCTGCTGGCTCTCCCCATAGCCCCCTTCGGGGCTTTTCCAATCGCCGTAGTCGTCGACGTCGCTCATCGTGACCGATCGGTCGCTGGTGACCGCGATACGGCTCGCATGTGGCTCGATCCCACGGCAACAGCGCTCAGCTCAGGGGATATGTCGGCAGCTTGTCGTTCGGGTTCCGTAGATAGACGAGCTTGGTCGGTATGAGAACTTCCCACGGGGCGCCAACATAAAGGGCGCCCACCGCATGCTTCAGATTCTTGGCGCTAGCATCGGGGTATGGTCTATCGATCGTGATGTTCCAGGAGTACGGATCCCCTGCGGCAGCCTGCTCCACTTTGACGATGCGATACAACTCATAGTTGAGCAGCAGCTCGCGATCCGTGTCGTTGTCTACCGTGAGACTCTTGATCTCGTTATTCACGAAGTCCCAGTAGAAACCGCTCTCCGTGAGCTTCAGCACGTCGCTGTTCTTCGTCGCCTCAATTAGCCCGGGCCGGTCTGTATAGTCGCCTTGCTTCGATTCCTTCAGCTCCTGGATCATCGAGACATACTCATCGTCCCCGGAGACCGGAGGAAGGCCGCTTGCTCCCCAAATCTGCCCCGTTTTCAGGAACCAGGTGAAATATTCCTCCATTCCGTTGCGAATCGGTATCTGCACTCGAGCTGCACCGGCCATGAGAAACTTGTCAAACAGCGGGTCGCCGGAGTCTTCGTCGATCAGCTCGGGCCACTTACACTTGCGCGCCCACATGCTGTGGTAGAAGAGGTAGTTCGAGTAGTTCCATTCGAAGACCTGTTCGAAGAACTGGATAATCGGTGAATCTCTTTCTAGCTTTGCAAAATCGATCTCGGGATACCCGCAAGGAGCGACCTTCTCCATCATCGAGCCGATGCCATTGAAATAGTTGCACAGCAGTATCGCGATGATATGGCGTTTAAGTTCGTTTCTCTCGATTTCGCGATTTAGGAAGGGGTTGCGGCCCTTGATCTGGATGAGCTCGTCGTTCTTCGTGTTGCTCGCGTTGTACTCATCGAGTTTGCGATTGTAGTCGGCCATGATGAGGTTGTAGATCATCGCCTGCCACTTCTCGAAGGCCTCGCTCTTGAGCTCGCAGATAATGCTGACCGTGCCGCTGATTGAAAATGCCATGCTGCTAAACCCGGCCAAGGCGACGGTGATCACCCCTTCCTCGCCGTTCATGTTCCGGTTACCCGAGCTTGACCACACGGCCATGCGCAGTGGCAGCGAAACGCCATCCTCTGCGGCTTGGTGCTCGTTCAAGGTGTCGACCAGCAAGACCGTATCGCCCACGTGCACCGATACCGCGACTTCGTCCTTGTCGCCCGTACTCTTGGGATGGCCCGAGTTGGCTCTCACATCGAACTCCATCCTGACAGCCTTGTATCCCTTTGGAATGTCCGAGGTCTTGAACTCGTTCGAAGAGAAGCCCATGTTCTTGTTCCCATCGGGCTTGGCGACGTTCTGACTGAACGCTACTTGCAGGGCTGTCGCAGGATCGGGGGGCTGAAGATCGTCGGAGGTGGAGATGGCGTACTTGTTGAGGAGGTTGCCGTAGTTTGCTCGAGTGATCGCGAGCGTGGTCTCTGGTGGCTTGGGCGGTTCACTCTGGTTCTTATCAATCAAGATCTTCTCTTGATAAAGCTTCTTGAAAAGCGCCGCGGGCTCAGGAAGAATCGCATCGAACATCATGTGTTTCCCGTAGTTGAACACTTGCGCATGTGTGATTTTATTCACCCAGTAGTAGATGCCCGCGCGATGCACCGCTCCTGCTTGCGTATTGTCAATCGAGTGCTTAGTTCGTTCTTCCAGTTCACTGATGACCTTACTGACTTGGAGCCTTCTGACCTTTTCTTGAAGCTTGGTTACCGACCGATCGACGATGTCCTTGGCGTAGGACCGCGCCACGCTCTCCGCCTGTGACTTAGAAAAGTTCGCTGTCACGTTGGCATGCGGCGTGATAGTGATCGCCTCGCCATATTTCAGCGTTGAAGTCACTCCCGCATCGATCCCGACCTTCGAGTCGATCGTTGACTTCACTTCTTCTTGTAGTGAGAACTTCTCCGATACCTGATGATCCCTCTCCTCGGAGGTGATTGTCTCGACTTCAGTTTCAGTCGTCTCTTCTGTGCGGTACAGGTTTCGATGCCGCCGCACTTTCAGCTCGCCAGCGAGGACGTTCTCGATATCCGCAATATCGCCCTCCTCGTACCGAGCGAGTTCCTCCTTGATCACGAAGAGATCCGAGATGTACGTGTTGATGCAAATGCAGTGAGCGCTCGGCTTCCGACAGGTTTCATCACATTTGCACTCGCACGGGATCTTCCCCCGCTCCTCACGTATCTCGGGTACTTCGGGGAATCGGATCCTTCCTCTCTTACGGCAATCACCGGAGCACCTTGATCGCAACACCAGCGCCGGCAGCAACACGGGATTCACAATGATGGCATCGAGTAGGTCGGCAGTGGTACCGTCCTTCATCTCGGCCTTGCCGTCCTTGATCACGATGCAAAATTTGAACAAGTAGCAAATTCGAATCAGTAGTTGAAAGTCAACGCAGTAGTTGATACTAAGATCACCACGGTAGATCGCAACCAGCAAATTGTCGGCATAGGTGATCCACTCTTTGTTGAGGTCAAATGGCTCTATCTTTCCCAACGAAGAGACGAAAGTCGCAAAAGCGCTTGATGCGATAGGTCTTGCTTTAAAGTTCAGCCAGTCGTACATTGCGCGGATCCCCGGTGGCAGCTCTCCGGGGTCCTCGATCGGCTTTGTGGTGCGACCGTGTTCTTCTAATCGGCTTGCCGCAGAGGCATCGGCAGCGCGTCCTTTGTTGATGTCGATAAGATCGTTCGCCAGGGGGGAGTAACTATCGTCGGGGTACAGCGGTAGTCCGATGAGCTGCTTCTGTTCCTCAAGGAGCTTTTCTGATTGTCGGAGCTGCTGGTAGCGAAACAGTTCATCCATGTAGCCGCCCTCCGAATGGCGTTGTAAACGCAGCCACCATCAGGCTGCGAGGAACCTCCTAAAGAACGGGTCGTCGAAGCGGAGCTTGCACACAAGAACGCACTCGCCGAGCTCGTCGAGACATCGTTGACGGCTAATTTCGGCGGGGTGCTGACCTGGTGAGACCGCACGGAGCGCAGTGAGTCCGTGACTCAGGCTTTGGAGTGCTGCGTGCTGAAGCACGCCATGCTCGCTGTGCGCGAACGAAAGATCGAAGGCCTTGATCTCGAGTCCGGTCAGCAGCGTTGTGAAGTCACCGGCCGCCATCGGCTTCGTCGGGAGGAGGCGGAGAATGACCAAGTCAGTCATGGGCGTCTACGTGAACCGCTTTCCGGATCTCCGTGACCAGCCGTTGCGGTGTGATCTCCCCAAGCGGCACTCTCTGCGGCCGCATCTCGTAGAGGGATGACTCGCGTCCGTTGTCGGCGACGGCGAGGATCTTCAGCTGCGGCTGCTTCCTGAGCAGCGCTGAGGCGAGTGATGAGTCGTCTCTACCAGTTACGACGACGTCGGCACGTGTCCGCTCGACGGATCTCAAGAGGTCGTCGGCGGTCGCGACTTCCGCGGCCACCTGCATGTCAGGCTCTGCGGCGAGCGACTCCATCACGATGTCCCGAAGCATCCGAGGCATGTCGAGGAGGAGAATCCGCGTACGCTTCAAATGCCACCTGGACCGCGATTGTCCGCTGTGAGCGAGCGCGAGGGAATGAGCCGATTGATCCAACTTCGACCCACGCCGCTACCTAGTCCGACCCGCCCGGGCGGGCCTGGTTGAACTAGTCCTTTATGAGCGGCTAACGAGCGGAGATAGGCGGCCCTTCGCGGGCGCGGATGAGCGCTGCGGCTTCTGCTCGTCGGCTAACGCCCAACTTGCCAAGGATGTTGTGGACGTGGTTGCGGACGGTCGCCAACTCGATGTAGAGACGGTGAGCGATCTGCTTATTCGATAGCCCGTCCGCGATCAGGCCGACGACCTCTCGCTCGCGGCCCGTGAGCAGCGCGAGGCGATCGTTCTCCGGGCGCTCGTGCGCGAGGGCGGCCACGCGGCGGAGGAGCGCGCCGGCGGTCGCTGGCGAGCAGATCAGGTCGCCGCTGGCGACGCTCTCCAACGCTGTGACCAGCTCGCTCAGCGACGCGTCGGTGGTTACGAACCCGGCCACACCAAGCTCTGCGCATGCAACGACGCCGCGCTCGGAGTTCGGCACCGTGATCGCGAACACACGCGCGTCGGGTACTTCTTGCATCAGTCCCCTTGCCGCGCTCGCGCTGTTCCCTGCGCTCATATCGACGAGAAGAATGTCCGGCGCCGGCACGCTCATGCCGCGCAGCGTCGCGACCGCATCGGGCTCATCCACGGCAGCGCCGACGACCTCTATCCCATCACGACAAGCAAGCAAGGTAGAAAGTCCTTCTCGGTAAAGGGCGATGCTGGAAACGATGAAGATCCGGATCATTCGCCAGACCCAGGCCGTCGACTAGAGCTCGCGACGGCAATGTGACCTCTAGGCGCAGCCGCGACTCCGACACGTTGTGGCCGGTTCGCCCGCGCCGCAGCAGCAACTGTATCGCTGGCCACCGCCGACCTCTCTTTCGACCCTGCCGACGCTAGTACAGACACCGTCTCGGGTCAAACGGGGCTATCTACGCTGGCCTACATGGGGCTCGACAAGCTGCTCGGCGCGTCCGGCAGGCGATCGCCGATCGGCGCGCAGTCCGCCGAGCGCGTGCGAGGCGCCCTCGCCGAGCTGGCGGAGTGGATTCATGGCCACCTGAGCACGCGCTCCCCCTCCCAGCTTGACGACAGATGCCGACGGCCTTCGCGGCACGTTGCGGGTCCCTGCCGTGCCGAGGCGAGCGGTGGTGCCGTCAGGCACCGCACGGGTTCCGCGTCAGCGCGTCCAGAAGGCCGCGAAAGCAGCCGGGTCGTGCAGGTAATGGAAGAGCCGCGTGACGCGGCCCTCTCCAACGGCGACGATGACGGCCTCGTGAGAGTCGAGGCGGCGCTCTCCGCGCTCCGCCAGGAAGCGGTCCATGATCACGGCGTGCCACGGACTGGCCGCGATGTCGAAGCTGTCCTCTCGCAGCGGACGCCAGGTTCCGGCGGTCAGTTCGGCGATTTGGCGGCGCAGGGCCGCGATGCCGTCTGGGCCCACGTGTGCTCCGGAAAGGGCGGTGTCGAGCCGCACGATCCACGCCGCCTCCCGAGCGACGACTTTGGCGAGCACTTCGCGATCCGCAGCGAGGAACGCACGGTAGAAGTGCTCGACGAGCTCCCGGACCCGCTTCTCGTCCACGGCGAGCATTCTCTAATGCCGGTCGCCGTCGAGTGGGCCTGGTTGTTTCTGAAACGAGTTCTTACTCCTTTCGGCAGCGCCTAATGTCCCACGAAAGCCGCAAAGAGTGCTTGTTTCAAGCCGTTTTGGCGCGTATCTCCCGCGGCCGCTTGATGCGTCCCGCGAATGTCCCACGAAATGTCCCACCGACATGTCCCCCGCGAGGCCCTTCAGCTTCGTGTCGCCCTCCGGCTCTTCGGCGACAAGCAGAACCGGCGACGCTCCAGCGAGAGGACGAAAGCCCAGGGGGACGGCCCCGGTGAACGGCTCTCGAGAGGCTGCCGGGGACGGTCGCCGCTCGCGGCCCGGGTTCGCCATCGCGCCGTTAGGGCATCGCGCGGAAAGATCCGGAGAGGCCGGCTGCTGCCGGCCTCTCCGGATCGCTGTGTCTAGTAGTTGCCGGACGCAGTGACGACGTCCTGCTGGTGGACCGCCGTCGGTACGAACTCAAGGCCGTACCACCAGACGACGTTCTGGACGTTGTTGGTGTCCGTCCAGAACGCGTGGAACACGTTGTCGGAGCCCACCGCGAGGCCGGTGTAGTCGCCGATGAACCCGCCTCCGAAGTGATAGCGGGTGTTGATCGGATGCGTGGTCACGATGTTCGACAGACCCGTCGACAGGTCGGCGACCGCGTAGTCGAGCCGGGCGTTGTGGATGTAGTTGCCCAACGCCAGGCAGTTGATCCGCCCCTCCGGCGGCGGCGGTGTGTTGGCGCAGGTCTGCCACGGCGAGACGACGTCGGCCGCGTACGCGGACATATACACGCGTCCCGACGGCGAGATCGCAACCGCCGGCCAGAACGTATCGACGCGGCGCGGCGCCGGTGCGTTGAGCGTGGAGCCGTCCGGCTGCGTCACCGGGTAGCCGATCGCCGTCCGGGTAGAGGCGTCGAGCGCCGGGAAGATCAGTGCCGGGGTCGACCACGTCGCTCCGCCGTCCGTCGACTTGCTGTATAGAGCGGCCAGGTGGCAGCCGTTGTTCGTCCGAGTCGCGCACGTGGTGCCGTCCGAGTCCTTCACCTGGGACGACCAGGCGACATAGAGGTCGCCGTTCGGAGCGACGTCGGCCGCCGGGAAGCTGTTGTCCCGGAAGACCGTGTTCGCCGGCGGGATCACGTCCTGGAGCGTCGCGACCTCGACCGGCCTGCTGAAGGTTGCGCCGCCGTCCGTCGACTTGACCATCCAGGTCCCGTTGAGGGTGGCCAGGCGCGTCGATCCCTCCCAGAAGACATAGACGGTGCCGTCGTAGCCGACGACGACGCGCGAGCCCTGGCTGTAGAGCACGTTGCCGGAGATCAGCCCGGGCGTGCTGAACGTGGCGCCGCCGTCCGTCGAGTAGGCGAAGGCGATCGGCGACTGGACGTAGTTGCCGTTGGCCGGGTTGAAGAGGTAGCGCGTCCAGCTGACGTAGACGCGGTCGCGGAACGGGCTCGAGGCATGCCAGTCCGCGCCGATCCACTCCTTGTCGTTCAAGGTCGCCGGGGACGTTGTCTGGTTGATGAACGTGGGCGGACCCCAGCTAAGGCCACCGCCGCCGAAGGTGCCTTTGTTGACAGCGACGGTGTTCGGCGGCGAGGTGCGGTTGAAGCCGAGGCCGGCGTAGTAGACATGGCCCTGGCTGTCGAAGGCGACCGCGGGGTCGCCGCCGGCGTCGTACTGGCCGCCGACGAGGTGCTCGACGCCCGGGATCAGCGTCCCGAGATTGGAGGGATCAGACGAGGAGCAGCACCAAGTCGCCCCGCCGTTGTTCGAGAAGTACGTGCCCGAGTAGGCGTCGCCGAGCGCGCTGCAGGGCGTGCCGCTGATGGTGCACGTCCACGTGCGGGTGACGTAGTCGTTGGCCGCGGCAACGACCCGGCTCGCATTGTTCGGGTCGACCGCGATCGCAGTCTCGTTCTCCGAAGCTGCGGCGGTGTCCTGGTTGACCGTGACGTCCGGTGCCAGAACGCTCGTGCCGTCAAGCGGACTCGAGAGCACGTAGGTCGGCGTGATCGCCGGATTCGCCGGGCCTGGGCTCGCAGCCTCGGCGGCTTCTGCCTCCTGCTCGATGAAGGCCGAAAACCTGATCTGCAGGCCGGCGGTGCCGTTCACCGAGGCGACCTTGCCGGCCAGCGTATTGATGTTGTACGTCGGCGTTGCTGCGCCGGCGCGGACGGCGGATCCGCCCGCGACCGCAAGCGCCGCTCCGACGACGGTCAGCGCAAGAACGATCCAGCGGTATCGATTCATTCGCACTCCTTGTGTTCGGAACCAAGATTCAGCTCCGGCGGGTGATCGGGACTCCGAACTGCGGTCTCTTCAGAGACGGCCTCCTTCCGGTTGACGGAGACTGCAGGAAACCTTGCCGCCCACGAGGCAGCGCGCCGCCGTGGCAATTGAGACCGCCACGGCGCAGTCGATGCCGTCGCGAGCCCATCCACGCAAGTTCCTCCTCGTCCCCTCCCCTTGTGGTAGTCGGCAGCTCGTCGACCCCCAGACGATCGAAGTATGCATCGCTTTCTATGCGATTCGCAAGTGGGGACCGGCCCCAGCCACCGCGCGGTCGAGCAGCACGTCGTCGGCGTCGATCTAGGCTGGGTCGAGTTGTGGTCGGTTAGGCGAGAAACGGGTCGTGCGAAGTGGTCGTCCGCACCTCACTCACCGAGGCCTCCGCATCTTCTACTTGAGTTCGGCCTCGCCAAAACTGAGTATGCGCGCGCTGAAGCCTTTCTCGCCGGCCGTCGCATTTCCAACAAACCGCGACATCTGCGCGGTCCTCCTTTGCGGCGCCTCCGTCACACTAGGCCTGGTTGGTTAGGGTGCCCTCGGTGGAGCGCCTGCTGACGGTGGAGTTCGGCCCTTCCCGCTCGAAACGGTTCGGGAAGGCTCTCGCCGAGGCTCGCAGCCGGGCCGGCGAGTGCACCGAGGTCGAGCCCGGCAGGTACCGAGCGAGCTTCGTCCTCGGCGAGGACGCCGCCGCCTACGCCGCCCTCGCCTCCCTGCTCGAGCGGGTTCGCCACTGGCGGGCAACCGACGTGTATGAGGAGGACGAGCCGATCTCCACCTACCACGCCACGGAGATGGCCTGGTGCGCCTCCTCCCAGCTCAAGCTCACGGGGCCTGCCGCTTCCGCTTCTACTACGGCGTTTCCCGCGCTGTTCTCTCTGCCCTCTGTTCGACGGCGAGCGGGCGATCCGGGACGTCTTGGGAGAGAACCCGCCCCCGGGGACGGTGCTCGAGATCACACTCGGCCCAAGGCTTCAGGCCCTGCTCCGGGGCGATGTCCCGCCGAATCTCACTACGGGATCCGAGCAGGACTTCGAGGTCCCGGACTTCCCGCCAGAGGAGTGGCAGGAACCCCCGGCTGAAGAACCACTGGACTGAACGTCCGCTCCGCCCGGCTGAGCCGTTTGCCGGCAAGGTGCTGAGCGGATCATCGCCGCCCCTGCTCCCGAGATAGCGGCACCGCCGCTACACGATCAATCTGTTCACGCGCGCGCGAAGGACGATCGTCGAGCGGCTCGAGCTGCCGTGTCGCTCCCGCGATGGGGTGCGAGCGCTAGCTAGCTGTGCGCAGCGCGCAGGATCTCGAGCGTCTCGGGGTCGCCGACGATCGGCTCCGGGGCGTACGGCTCGTCGGAACCAATGAAGTACACCTCGACGCGCTCCTCGACGGGAGGTACGCGCGAGCCGACACGTCCGGCGGGCTTGAGCCAGACCCGCTCGATGAACTGCACATAGCGCTCGCGCTCGTACTCGCGCATGAACTCCTCGAAGCTCATGCGCCGCTTCGACCCGCTGCTCCCGGCCGGGCGCCGAACCTTCGCCAGCTCACGGCGCGCGAGCTCGAGCGCCTCCTTGCGCACCTTGAGGCCCTGGGCGAAGCCCTCGATACCGAGCTCGCGCTGCAGCTCGACGCTGTCCCGAAACTCCTCGAAGGCCCGGCGCGCCTCCTCGACGGCAAGGAGCGCGTCCGTGTAGCGCGTGTCGCCGAGGATTACGGCCTCGACGTGCGGCTCGTGCTCGGCGGCGGCCCGCCAGAGCAAATCGTCAATGTGGGCGTCGAGCTTGCTCGCCCTCATCCCCGCGTGCGCCGAGCACTTCTCGTAGGTGCAGGTGTAGGTCGTCTTGCGCTTGCCCGGCGGTCCGTACAGCGACAGCTTGCAGCGCTTCCCGCAGCTCCTGCAGTAGACGAGGCCGCGCAGGCGCGCGCCCTCGCTGAGGCCGGTGCGCGGAACGAAGTCGTGCTTGACCTGACCTGCCTCCCACTGCTGCTCGGTCAGGAGCGGCGCGTGGTGGTTCTTGAGCACCCTCGGCGCGCCCCACGCGGGACGGTCCGGTTCGAGTTGGCGTTCCTCGCTCGCGGCGAAGACGGAGAGGTGTACACGCCGCTCCGGGAAGGTCGCGCTCGGTGGCCGGACGGGGCGTTCGAGAACGACGTCGCAGAATTGCTCGGCGTGCGCGCACGGGTCATCAGTCTCCGCGCGCTGAAAGCCGACAAGTCGGAAACTCGCACCGACGCGCTCGTGGCTGCGAAGGACCGCGCTGACCTCGCGACTCTCTCGCTCCTTAGCCAAGCGCCATAGCGGTCGATCAGTGTTCCGACCGCGCTTGTCGCCGGTCGGGACGCGATCTAGTCTCGTACCGTGCTGGTCTGCGCGAGCTGTGGGCACGAAAACAGCGAGAGCGCGAAGTTCTGCGAACAGTGCGGCTTCTCGCTCGCCGCTTCGCCGGGGCGGGCGCAGGAGCAGCGCAAGACGGTCACGGTTCTCTTCTGCGACCTCGCCGGCTCGACGGCCCTCGGTGAGACGCTCGACCCCGAGCGGTTGCGTACGCTGCTCGCCCGCTACTTCGAGCGTATGCAGTCGATCGTCGAGCGGCACGGCGGCAGTGTGGAGAAGTTCATCGGCGACGCGGTGATGGCTGTGTTCGGCGTGCCCGTGCTGCACGAGGACGACGCGCTGCGCGCGGTGCGGGCGGCAGTCGAGATGCGTGACGCACTACCCGAGCTCGGGCTGCAAGGGCGGATCGGCGTCATGACCGGCGAGGTCGTCACGGGGACGGAGGAGCGCCTGGCAACGGGCGATGCGGTGAATGTGGCGGCGCGACTCGAGCAGGGGGCGCAGCCGGGCGAGGTGCTGGTCGGAGAGCCGACGCTGCGGCTCGTGCGCGACGCGGCCGAGGTCGAGCCGGTCGAGCCGCTCGGCTTGAAGGGCAAGGCCGAGCCAGTTCCCGCCTACCGGCTCCTACAGATACGGGAAGCGCCGGAGCGACGGCACGTGCCGCTGTTCGTCGGCCGCGAGCGCGAGCTCGCGCTCTTCCGCGAAGCCTGGGAGGAGGTGCGGGCCGAGCAGCGCTGCGAGCTGGTCACGGTCGTCGGCGAGGCCGGCGTCGGGAAGTCTCGGCTGGCCGCGGAGGTCTTGGCGTCGATCGATGCGACGGTCGTCCGCGCCCGCTGCCTGGCCTACGGCGAGGGGATCACCTACTGGCCGGTCGTCGAGGTGCTGACGCAACTCGATCTGCTACCCCGGGAAGAGGCCGCCGCAGGGGCGATCCGCTCGCTGCTCGGCGAGACGGAGGTGGCGACATCTGCGGAGGAGATCGCCTGGGCCTTCCGCAAGACGCTGGAGCGAGCTGCGGCGGAGCGGCCACTGGTGGTCGTGTTCGACGACATTCAGTGGGGCGAGGAAACGTTCCTCGACCTGATCGAGCACGTTGCGCTCCTGTCCTCGGGCGCATCGATCCTGCTGCTCTGCATCGCGCGGCCGGAGCTCACCGAGCGCCGGCCCGCCTGGCCGGTGACGCTTCGCCTGGGGCCGCTGGGCGACGAGGACGTCGACGAGCTCATGCGGGAGCGCATCCCCGATGACCTGCGCGAGAAGATCGCTCGCGCTGCGGGCGGCAACCCCCTATTCATCGAGGAGATGCTGGCGATGGCCGGCGGGGCGGAGGACGAGGTGGTCGTCCCGCCCACGCTTCGTGCGCTCCTGGCGGCGCGCCTCGATCAGCTCGAGACGGCCGAACGGAGCGTGCTCGAGCGGGGCGCGATCGAGGGCGAGATCTTTCACCGCGGTGCCGTGCAGGCGCTCGCATCCGACGAGAGCCAGGTGACCCCACGCCTGGCCGCGCTCGTCCGCAAGGAGCTGATCAGGCCGGACACGCCGCAGCTTCGAGGCGAGGACGGCTTCCGCTTCCGTCACCTCTTGATCCGCGACGCCGCCTACGACGCTCTCCCGAAGGCTCTGCGAGCAGAACTCCACGCGCGCTTCGCATCCTGGCTGGAGCAGCACGGGAGCGAGCTCGTCGAGCTGGACGAGATCCTCAGCTACCACCTCGAGCAGGCCTGCAGCTACCGCGCCGAGCTCGGGTTGCCCTCTGACGACGGGATGGCAGCGGCGGCGCGGCGGCGCCTGACGGCCGCCGGCCGGCGTGCGCAGCATCGATCCGACCACGGTGCCGTCGTGAGCCTCCTCGAGCGCGCTGCCGCACTCGGGGCCTCGGCCGAGATCGACCTCGCCCTCGAGACCGCGCTCGTCGACGCACTGTTCTGGGGCGGCAGGGGCGATGACGCACTGCGGCGCGCGGATTCCCTCGCCGAGCGTGCCGCGGCTGCAGGTGATCGAGTGGGTGAGCTCTGCGGCAGGATCCAGGCGGGCGTCATACGCATGGACGTGAAGCCGGAGGGGGCGACCGAGCAGCTGGCCGCCGTGGTCGAGCGGGCGTTGCCCGTGCTCGAGGCCGCCGGCGACCACTTCGCCCTCTACATCGCCTACCACGCACTCGGGTGGGTGAACCTCAATCTCGCGCGTACGGACGCAGCACTGGAGGCACACGAGCGCGCGGCCGCGCACGCTCGACAAGCCGGCCTACCGCATGAGCTCTTGGGGTGGCGCGGCATCTTTCGCCTCTACGGCACAACGCCCGTGCCGCGACTACTGGCGTGGCTTGACGAGAACGAGCCACCACACGCGCGGGACTACTGGCTCCGTGCGACCCGGGCCTGGGCGCTGGCGATGCTCGGTCGCTTCGACGAAGCGCGCGCGATCCTCGCCGAGACACGTGCGGAGCTGGCCGAGCTCGGCGGGGGAGTCCAGCTGGCGGTGATTACCGGAATAGAGTCCGCCGGCGTCGAGCTTTTGGCCGGCGAGGTCACTGCCGCCGCCGAGCTCGCAACAGAAGGGTGCAGGCTCCTCGACGAGCTCGGCGCCCTGAGCTTTCTGTCGACCGCGGCGACGACGCTCGCGCAGGCGCTCTACGCGCTCGACCGGCTCGAGGAGGCCGACGCCTGGGCCGGCCGCGCGGCTGAGGTCGGCTCGAGCGACGACGCGTTCACGCAGATGCCCTGCCGGCAAGTCAGGGCGAAGGTGCTCGCATCTCGCGGCGAGCACGCGGAGGCGGAGCGGCTCGCGCGCGAGGCGGTCGCGATCGGCGAAGAAACGGACTTCCTCGACGGGCAAGGCGACGCGAACGCCGACCTCGCCGAGGTGCTCCTGCTCACCGGCAAGGCCGACGAGGCAGCCGCCGCCCTCGAGCAGGCACTCGAACGCTACGAGCGCAAGGGGAACCTCGTCTCGGCACAGCGCGCGCAGACGCGACTCGCCGAGCTTCAGGACGCAGCGTCGCGATGAGCGTCTGCCGTTATTCGGGTGGCGACGCTTTTACGTCGACGCCGCGGCTCGCTCGAGAGCGTCGATCTCGATCTTCTTCATGTTCAGCATCGCCTGCATGACACGCTGTGCCTTCTCCGGGTCCGGATCGCCGAGCAGTTCGTGCATCGCCGTCCTCTCTCGGAGTCGTTTCCCGATTTCTCGCTAGACGATTGTCAGGGCCGCCCAGCCGGTTCTGCCGCAAGCTCGCCGGCTGCTGCGCGCGGCGTCTCGCGCTCGTGCGGGGGTTCGATGGTGATGTTCGGGAGCTTCGAGGTCAGGCCCAAAATGCATCAAAATGTCTCATATTGCGCCGCTTGTTCACGCCCATTTGGGCTCGGTCAGATCCGTCGGACCGAGAGAGGAGTGCCGCCGCGACGGTGCCGACCAGGCCGATGATGCCGACGATCCGCCAAGACACCCCGAGTTGTCGCCCGAGGCTTTACCTACGCGGGCGGTAGCCGCTCGCATTCGATGTTCCAGACGCCGACAACGGGGTGCAGCTCGATCCGTTCTCCGCCTGATCGCCCGCGTGCAGAAAGTCGAAGAAGCCGACCCCCTTCACGGTGGCGGTGCCAGAGAGCATGCCCTTCTTGAACGAGCTCGGCGGGGTCCCGCAGTGGTCTCTCAGGGCTTTGCGCGCGCTGGCCATCGAAGCTCGCTTCTTTGACTGCATCGCTCCGTCGCAGTTCGGGTCGCGGAACTCGACGACCATCTGCTTGCCGTTTGGCCCAGGATCGCCGATCACGAGGTGGTAGTCGCCGTCGTCTTCCATCTTCATCTTCACGAGCGCGGCCCTCACCCCGTACGTCTTGCGCTCGGGTCCGGGCTG
>Ga0307278_10000475_pt1 | contig 20173 bp, 13 predicted proteins | sample ER_DNA_117_FD_194482 | JGI IMG/M metagenome (GOLD analysis project Ga0307278, IMG submission 194482) | Bulk soil microbial communities from the East River watershed near Crested Butte, Colorado, United States - ER_DNA_117 | ecosystem: Environmental > Terrestrial > Soil > Floodplain | place...
AAAAAACTGGGCACAATTCAAAGGCAACCATTTTCCCGCTGTTGCCGTTCGCGATCTGGCAGTTCAACCGCGTGAAAACGATCTTGTCCTGGCAACGCATGGTCGCGGCATCTGGATCATCGACGATATCACGCCGCTACGCGCTCTCACACCGGATCTTTTGACGCAGGAAGTCGCTTTCGTTTCAGCGCGCCCGGTGCAACAGCGAATTGAAGGCAGCGGCGGATGGGCCAATGGCGACGCGGTTTTTGTTGGCGATAATCCACCTGACGCTGCTGTGATTAACTATTACCAGCGCGAGCGTCATTTGTTTGGAAAACTAAAACTGGAAGTTTTGGATTCCTCCGGTCGCGTTGTCGACGAGTTGCCAGCCAGCAAACGACCCGGCCTGAATCGTGTGACGTGGACTATGCGCGAGAAGCCACCGCGCGTGCCACGCGCTGCGCAGATTGCTTTCGCGGGAACACGCGGCCCGCGGCTCGTGCCAGGCGTGTACACCGTGCGCCTGACAAAAGCCGGCAAAGTCTCAGAAACGAAATTGACGGTGGGTCTGGATCGTCGGGCAAAATTCAGCGCGGGGGATCGCAAGGCACAGTTCGACGCTGCGATGAAAGTCCATGCCTTATTTGGCGAAGAAAGTGCGCTGATGGATCGAATCATTTCCTTGCGCAAGGCGTTGGCCCAGAGCGGCGCGGGATTGCCAGAAGGCGATTCGCTTCGCACGAACGTCTCGGACTTCGACGGGAAAGTTGATGCGGTGCGCAAGAAAATCGCTGCTACTACTGAAGGAGGAGCGATTACCGGCGAAGAGCGTTTGCGAGAGCACACCGACCAGCTTTATGGCGCGATTCTGAGCTATGAAGGAAAACCAGGCGGCTACCAGATCGCCTATATCGATTCGCTGAAGCGCGAATTGGCTGACGTGACAAAAGAGTTCGACCAATTGCTCGCCCAGGAACTGCCGGCCCTAAACGAGTCGCTCAAGGCCAAAGGCCAGCAACCCATCCCGCCGCCACCAGCCAAGGTCGCCGAGAACGACTCTGCCCGTGGCTCGGCTGGCGGCTTCGCCCGGCCAGGAGATTACGACGCGCCTGTCCCGAGCGCACTGCTTCCCGCCAACTTACGAGTCTTGCACTGACACACTGGCGGCGGCAGCAGTCTTTTCGCTTGAACGGAGGATTTCTTCATCGTGATATTTTGCACGCCATCCCGGCGATATAGCTCAGTTCGTAGAGCGTCTCGTTCGCAATGAGAAGGTCAGGGGTTCCAATCCCCTTACCTCCAGCCCCGAAAGCTTTCGGAACGAATGCGCCTCGGCGATCGGAGATCAGTGACCGATTACGCGCAGCGAAGGCTCATTGACGAAAGCGCCCGGCGTCGTGAATCGCCCGGTCCAGTCGATCTCACGACGGTCAATGATTCGAACCGGTGAGACCGTCGTGGTGCCAATCGGCCGCAGTTTAACACGCTGTGGGATAAGCGAACCAGTGACGAAAATCGTCCGCTCTTCAACTTTTTGCTTGCGTCTGGAGGTTTGGTTGACCGGGGGATCGGCAAACGCGGTTCCGGCAAGCACGCTGGCCACGATGAGAGTTATGGCGCTCCAAGATGTCAGGGTCTTCACAAACAAAGCTACACCAGCGAGGGCGCTGTGTGCAAATTACCGAAACGACGAAAATGGACCGTTTCCACAAAAACAAGAGACCCAGTCGCTCTTGCCACTGCCTATTCACCGACTAGACTGAAATCAAGGGTTAGAATTTCTTCGTGAGGCGCCCGTAAACGAACCGGCCTGTGGCGTCATAGGTAAAGCCGGGATAATTCTGACCGTTTCCATCTTCGCCGAATGCCTGCGGCGGATCCTGACCAAACACGTTGTTGCATCCAATGGTGAGGGTCGTGCCTCTCAAGAGATGATCCCAGACGGAACGACCATGGTTGGCAGTCTGAGCTGAGGCAGTTTCTAAAGGGTTGCCGTCCTTGCCGCGAACGACCTCTTTTTCTCCCTTGGAATAGCCGGGCACCGGCTGAGCCTCAACCGGAAGAAGGGCGGTGAAGTCGTAGGAAGCCTGCACGTCGAAGGTGAACGTTTGATGAACCCAGTGCTGGGTAACACCGTCGCCCAGAAATTCGTGGAACCCATCGATGTAGCGCACGATGACAACGAGATCGAAGCCCTTCCACGTCCAGTCGAGGCTGCTGGTGCCTTTCCATTTATACCAACCTTCATTCGAGGAAGCCGGATCGGTAGTTCTACCGGCCAGGTTGCCCGGCCCTGGCCCGAACTCCGACATGATGAACTGCGGGAAGAGGAATTCGTCCAGGTAAGTTGCCTGCGTGAGTGAGGTGAACGTCCCCCAAGGCGTTGGCCTCTGGTACTGAAGGGTAAAGTCATAGCCGCGAGCCTCTTGAGAACCCAAATTCTGGTTTGAAAGCAGAATCCGGGTGATGTTACCGGAAAGTGGATCGCGTTCCACGGCTTCTCCCGGCAATAGGCTATTGGTGGCTTCGCGATCCAGCACCTGCTGGGCAGTGGGAGCGGCCACGATGCCAGTGCGCTCAGTATCCCAGAAATCAACCGATACGTTTAACCCAGGGACATATTTGGGCGTGTAAACAAAGCCAGCACTGAATGATCGAGAATCCTCCGGTTGAAGATTCGGATTGCTCTGGATAAGGGTGTTCGTTTCCGGCTCGAATGCCCCACCCTTCAGTGGATCGCGAGTACCAAACAGCGTGGATATCGGAGCGGAAAATAATTCCTCGAGCGACGGCTGACGGTAGCCTTCGCCCCAAGTCGCACGCAGCGTCAGCTGCTCGTCGAACGGTTGCCAGCGCATGCCCACCTTCGGCACGAGCACATTGGTGTCGTTGTTCAGGAATTCTTCAAAGCGCATGCCAGCGGTAAACTCGAGCGCGTAGAAGCCGGGAACTTTATAATTCGGGCTGAAAATCGGGACCCTGGTTTCAGCGTAGAAGGCGTAGGACTTTCGCCCACCATCAGCTGGCGGGACCGGCGAATTGCCGACAATGTCACCCTCCACGTTTAGCATATCTGGAGTTTCCTCCAGCGATTCGCGGCGAAACTGACCACCGAAGGCGAAACCAACACCGCCACCCGGCAGCTCGAAGAGCGAGGTTGTATAAACTGTGGCATCCAAAGTGTAAAGTTTGGACACGTCTTCGTCTTTGGGATGCACCCTGGCAAACTGGACCGTTTCCGCGTTAGACGGGATCGGAACGCGATAATCACCGAAAGGATTGAAGGCGACGGTCGTGCCGATGAATTGCGGCGAGGTCGGATCGAAGATAGGATCGTCCTGGTTCAAGATTCGATTGAAGCGCGAGGCAGATACCTGCTGGCCGGTCTGTACATTCTTAAGCTGGCTATAGCGGAACCCGGCGTCGTAACCCCAAGTTCCGTCGAATAGTTTGTCTCCTTTCAGACCGACAGTTGTGAGAACAGCGTCAGTCTCATTGTCGAATAATCGATTCCCAAAATCAGCCAGGCGAGCGCGGCTGCCGCCTGAGATGATTTGCTCGAAAGGGTTAAAGGGATTGAACGCATCGGCCGGAACACCAGTCTCGGCAAAGGTCGGCGTGTTTGGGGGTGAGACCCCGCCCAAAGGCGACTGCGGCGGAATGGCGAGTGTGGTCTGACCTTTGGTCTGGAACGAGCCGCTCGCCGGAGGCGCTGCCTCGTTATGCGTTTTCACGTTTTCGTAATAACCATCCGCGTAGAGCACCATCTGATCCCCGAAGATCTTGTGATCAGCGCTGAGATAACCGCCGTAACGCTCGCTTTCCGGGTAGGAGGCTGCGGTCAGATTGAAGTTAAACCCAGGGCGTAGACCGCCGGCCGCCCTGACACGGTTGTCAGCATCGTAGAGATACCTGTTGGCCGGAGATAATCCGTTGGTAAAATCCGGCGCACTCGCAAATTCAGTCCCGCCTGGATTTAAATTTCGTCCGCCGGCGGCTGCGGCCACATCACTGCTGAGCTCCAGATTGAAGGGGCTGTTGTTCGAGCTAAGAAATGGCGGAACCGCCGAGAAACCACGGTCGTGTTGGAAGATGGAATTGCGGTGGTAGTAATTCAACACGCCGGTGACATTGGTGTTGTCATTGCCCACGCCGAAAATCGCCGAAGCGAGGAACTCACCCGAATCTTTGTCCAGTGTGTTGCCGTATTGGACGCTCGCTTCCGCGCCATTGGCGTAATTGTGACGCAGCTTGATGTTGACTACGCCGGCGACGGCGTCTGCGCCATACGTGGTGGATGCGCCGTCTTTCAAAATCTCGATACTCTCGATGGCGGCCTCCGGGATCGAATTGAGATCGACGAACATCACATTGACCAGGCCGGGGTTGTTGCCCGTCGGATAGGGAGCGACGCGCCGCCCATCAATGAGGATGAGAGTGGCGCGCGCATCGAAGCCGCGCAGGGCAATCGTCGCGGCGCCTACCGCCGTGTTGGTGCCGTTCTCGTTGTTGGAAATCGGAACGACGTTCGCGTTAACGGTCGGCAGGCTTTGGAGAAACTGTTCGGTGGTGCGCTCACCCGATTTGTTGATGGTTTCCCGGTTGTAGATGTCGACCGGGTTCGGTCCCACCTCTTCGGCGGTGGGAATGTTCGAACCGGTCACGATGACGCGCTCGGCTTCCGCAGTGGCGGCCGCCGCCAGCGGCGGGGGCGGGTTCTGCGCAAATGCGTTCGACGCGATAATGAGAGGGATTCCGACGCAGGCTGCGAGAGTCATACGCAGGAATCCAAACTTATAAAGTCTGGTTCTGGTCATAGTTTCTCCTTTGGTTAGATTAGCCTTACGACACGGGATTAAGAAAAATCCCACAAGCTTGCAAGACTATTTTTCAGTTTTTTGAAATATTTTTGAACAGCCTCTCATGCGTCACTCGGGCGGCTTGAGCTGAGTTCTGGCGCCTGGTATCTCGCTCGCGCTGCTCGTTGGTGAGCAGCTGGGAATAACCGACGATGTCGATCAACAGAACGTGACCGATCTCAAACTTCACATCGGATGAGAACCCGGCTGTCGAGATCGTCGGGGCGATCGAAAAAGTGGGCGCGCGGCTGCGCGGACTAATGGCCTAGCACGGAAAAACGTAAACCCGCTCCCGCGCTGCCGCCTTGGCAGCGTGCCATTTCCGGCGAAATCGCCGGAAATATTTATTTCGTGGTCTACAGACGGAGCCTGTAGATAGTCATCGGGCTGGCGGTGGTCGGAATCGCGCTGAGCCTGTCACAAGGCACAGGAATACCGGAGGTTGAAGTGAACGTGTAGCACATTTTCTTTGCGGCCTTCGTGACCCGCTGTGGCTGGGCCGGGAGCACTACGTTCTTACTCGGATCAGCAGCAAATGCCGATGCGCAAAATGCGAGCGTGAGCACGACACTTGCGCATTGAACCGACGAACCGCACAGGCGACTAAACCTGTTTCCTATTCTCATGCCTTAATCGTGATTCCGTTTCGAATTTTGCGCAAGCTTATTTAGAGGCTATTCAAGACAAAGAAACCACACTTTCAGCATTGCGAATCAATTCACGCAAAAAATATTCCGGGCGCACCCGGAGGCGGCCTTTCGCATCGGGGGCATATACATACAGGGCCCCCTCATTGCTGCGGTCTTTTCGCTTGATGAAGTATTTCTTCATCGTGATAGTTTGCACGCTCCGGCAGCTGCCGGACGGGGGCATAGCTCAGTTGGTAGAGCGGCTGGTTCGCAATCAGCAGGTCAGGGGTTCGAATCCCCTTGCCTCCAAAGCCCGCAGGGCGTGGAGGCAAAATTCAACAAAAAGGGAAACACTATTGGATGCACTAGCGGGAGCGTAATCCCCTTGCCTCCAAAGCCCGCAGGGCGTGGAGGCAAAATTCAACAAAAAGGGGAAACATTATTGGATGCACTAGCGGGAGCGTAATCCCCTCGCCTCCAGAAGTCTTGCGCAGAGAACTCCCTTAAACTTGTCTTCGTCGGCTCAAATCGTTAGACCGTTGAACAAAGTAGCATTTCATCTGGCCAGAATTGCCCTGGCCGACGGGAATTGTACATTCAATCAACGAAATCTGGGAAATTTATGAGAAACAAAATGAATCTTATCGGCATCTGTTGCGTTGCGAGTCTGGCTCTTCCCATGGCGCTCAATGCGCAAACGACGCCGAAAACGTCGAGCTCTCCTTCGGCCTCTCCGAAGACGGCGGCATCTCCAGCCGTTTCACCAGCGAAGCAGGGCACACGGCCTGTTCCATTTCACGGAATGATTTCGGCAGTGGACCAAAACGCGAAGACATTCACGATCACCGGAAAAAAGGAATCTCGCGTCTTCAACGTCACAGACAAGACTTCGATCTCCAAGAGAGGAAAAGCTGCGACCGTGAAAGACATTACCGAGAACGAAGAAGCCAGCGGCTCGTATTGGAAGAATGCTGACGGCACACTCGAAGCTAAAACGCTTAAACTGGGACCGATGGGCGGAGGTGCAAAGAAAGGCAAGAGCCCGCCAGCCGCTTCTCCAATAACATCGCCTGAACCAAAACCGTAGCGCGATCGACAACAAGAAGAGACGGTACCGTTCGCGAGCCAGGTGGATCGGCCCCGAACGCTTTCGGGGGCGATGGGAGGAAGAGTGCGGCTTCGTCGGCTGATTTAACATCGAGCAGGGACTGCTCGATCCACCTTGCTTATCCCAGCTTTATTCCTCGCTTGCAGCATCTAGGGCCGCACGAAGATCGATGACGAAGCGATCGTACTCGCGTTGGCGCGATTCTTCGTCAGGCTGCCGAAGCAGAGAGGATGGGTGAACCGTGGCAAGGACACGCGGCGCAAACTTGGACGACAACACTTTGCCGCGCTCCCGCGTAACGCGGAATGAGGGACCGAAGATTGTTTGGGCAGCTGTCGCGCCGAGACAGACGAGCAATTTCGGTTTTACCAGGCGCAACTCCGCCTCAAGCCATGGACGGCAGGCTGCGATTTCGCGCGAGTTCGGTTTCTGATGAATACGACGTTTTCCGCGTGGCTCCCATTTGAAGTGCTTTACCGAGTTGGTGACGTACACTTCCTTGCGATCAATTCCCGCTTCTTCGAGCGCTTGATCCATGATTTTTCCGGCGGGCCCGACGAACGGTTTGCCCGCGACATCTTCGTAATCGCCGGGCTGTTCGCCAACGAGCATGATCGGTGCGCTCTTTGGACCTTCGCCAAATACAGTTTGCGTGGCTCGTTTGTAAAGATGACACGCCGTGCATTCGCTCGCCGCGGCGAGCATTTCTACTAAGCTCGATGTATCCGGCGGTGTCGCCGGCCGCGCATATTCCTCAGTCTTTGCTGGCATATCGATTATAAATCGAAACTCGTCGAGGGTTTGTCTTCATTATCCGAATGCCGGTTCTCGAAACACCACGCTTAATTCTGCGCCCGTTCCGCGAGGAAGACGGTTTTTCGCGGTTTCCCCACGCTTGCTTTTTTACGATTAGTCGGGAGCCCCGAATCCTTTCGGGGGCGAATGATGGCGCTGGATGAACTCGCGCGCGAGGGCGCGATAAGCGTCGGCGGCAGTTCCATTGGGAGCGTACTCCAGGATCGATTTTCCGAAGCTCGGCGCTTCGCTCAAACGAACACTCCGCGGGATCACAGTTTCATAAACGCGTTCGCCAAAATGCTTGCGTACATCCGCGACGACCTGCTCACTAAGGTTTGTCCGGCCGTCGAACATCGTCATGACAATACCGCCGAGCTCGAGTCGCGCGTTGGCCCCCGAATCGCGCACCTGTTCGACCAGCCGGACAATTTTTACCAGACCTTCCAGCGCGAAATACTCACACTGTATTGGAGTCAGGAGTTCGCCGGCGGCGGCGAGCGCGTTGCTCATCAGGATTCCCAGTGAAGGCGGGCAATCGATAAAAACGAAATCAAATGTGTCGTCTGCTTGCAACGGCTTGAGCGCTTCCGCCAGACGGGTAAGGTGATCTGGCATTCGGGCGATCTCGACCTCGGCGCCGGCCAGATCGATATCGGATGGCACAATGAACAAGTTGTCGCGGCGCGTGGGAAAGATTTTTTCGGTAACGGAGGCGCCGCCGAGTAATGGCTCGTAAAGACTGATTCCCTCTGCTTCTTGCAAACCAAACGAGCTGGTGGCGTTTGCTTGTGGGTCAAGATCGATGAGCAGAATGCGATGTCCTAGTTCTGCCAGCGCGGCGCCGAGATTTACGGCAGTGGTCGTCTTGCCGACGCCGCCTTTCTGATTCGCGATTGCGACGATTTTCATTTTGGGATAGCGCACGCGCCTCTTCCAGCACCTGGGGGAGGGATGGCGCCCTCGCGATGGCGAACTTCTTTTTGTGTAGCGACGCGCACAAAATTTCGTTTGGCGAAGCGTCGACGGAAGCACGCCAGGCGCGTGCGCTTCTTTTTCTGATTTGCGATCGCTACAATTTGCATGCTTCCGGAGCAGTCGCTCGATGATGATGATGTCGCCCGTCGCCCAAAACCGAAACTAAATTTTTCGGATTTTAGATTTGGAATTTCGGCAGTAGATTTTCACGTTCGCGTTCTAGCCCGTGAAAGCTGCATCAGTATCAGTTGAGTCTGCATCGATCCTGAAAGCCTTGGAGGCTGAAGAACCAGTCGTGTTGCGCAGCCAGGATGCGTGGGGTGTGTTCACGCTGACACTAAACCGGCCGCAAGCCTTCAATGCCTTATCCGAGGCGATGCTTGCGGCACTGCAGCGCGACTTGGACGTGATCGCAAAAGACGAATCGGTGCGAGTGGTTGTCCTCGCAGCTGAGGGCAAAGCGTTCTGTGCCGGCCATGATCTGAAGGAGATGCGCGCGAAGCCGTCGCGCGAGTATTACCAGCGTCTTTTCACGCGGTGCTCGGAGATGATGTTGAGCGTGCAACGTCTGCCTGTGCCGGTGATTGCGCGCGTCCAGGGGATCGCCACCGCGGCGGGATGTCAGCTTGTGGCGATGTGCGACCTCGCAGTCGCGTCCCGCACGGCTAAGTTCGCTGTCAGCGGCGTAAACTTGGGTCTGTTCTGCTCGGCGCCGGGTGTAGCGCTCTCACGCAACGTTTTGCGCAAGCCGGCATTCGAGATGCTCGTGACCGGCGAATTTATCAGCGCCGAGGAGGCCAGGACGCGCGGATTGATCAACCGTGTCGCCGAGCCAGAACAGCTCGATGCCGAAATCGAGAAACTCGTTGCCAGCATCATTTCCAAACCGCGCGTCGCGGTGGCGATGGGAAAAGAACTTTTCTACCGTCAAATTGAATTGGACATCGCAGCCGCGTATGAAGCGGCCTCGCAGAGCATGGCCGGCAATATGATGAATGAAGCCGCGCTCGAAGGCGTGCAGGCATTCATCGACAAACGTCCTCCCCGTCGGCCCAAAAATGCGAAGTCGGCGTGACTTTTTCACGCTTCCACGCTTTAACTCCTCCGTGACCTTTACTCTCCAAGAACTCGCGACGATGTCCGGGGGTGAGTTGATTGGCGATCCGGCGCTGAAAATTACCGGTGCTGCTTCGCTCGCAGAAGCGACCGCTGGCGAAATAAGTTTTTTTGCCAACCGAAAATACGTCGGACTCCTTCGGAAAACGCTGGCAACCGCCGTTTTTGTTCCGCCTGATTTCGTGGAGTCGATTGCTGCCGCTCAGATTCGCGTCTCAAATCCAACGAAGGCCTTCGAGCAAATCGTGCTCAAACTCGCGCCGAAACCGATCAAGTTCGCGCCCGGCATTCATCCTAACGCGACTGTCGATTCAAGTGCCCAACTCGGAGAGCGCGTGTCGATCCAGCCGCACGCAGTGATCGAAGCAGGCGCGAAGATCGGCGATGACACGATCATCGGCGCGGGGAGCTATATCGGTCATGAAACCATAATCGGACCTGCGTGTCTGATTTATCCGCGAGTAACAATTCGCGAGCGAAGCCGCATTGGCTCGCGTGTGATCATCCATAGCGGCGCGGTCATTGGCGCGGACGGATTTGGATTTGAGGTGGTCGATGGCCGCCAGGAAAAAATTCAACAGCTCGGAATTGTACAGATCGACGATGATGTCGAGATCGGGGCGAACACGACCATCGACCGGGCCCGTTTTGGCCGAACCTGGATACAGGAGGCAGCAAAGATCGACAATCTCGTGCAGGTCGCGCACAACGTTGTGATCGGCAAGAATACCGTCATCGCAGCGCAGACCGGAATTGCCGGCAGTGTGCGGATCGGTCAGCGTGTCCTAATTGGTGGTCAGGCTGGTATCATTGGGCATATCGAAATTGGCGATAACACCGCCGTCGGTGCGCAAAGTGGCATTTCCAAGAACATCAGCGGCGGGGCTTGGTGGGCGTCGCCGGCCGTGCCGCTTGCGGAAGCAAAGCAACAGATTGCCTGGGTTCGCCGGCTCGGGAAACTTTTCGCACGAGTAAAAGAGATCGAGAAAAAACTGGGATTGTAAGCGCTCGCCGCGCCATTCTTTCGTGTCTTCGATCGGCGTCATTGAGGCCCGCGTCAAATTTCGCCTCGCAAGCGGGCTGGATCTACTCCGGCGCGGCAGGTTTCTTTTTCGGCTTCGACTTGGCCGGTTCACGACGCGTTGCGCGAAATGATGCGCTCTTGCGCTGTAGATAGGCTTTTCGTCGCTTGCGCTTGGCTCGCGCCCGATGCTGTTGACCCATTGGAGCGTGTTTATCGGTCGAAACATTGAAAAACGCAATCTGAATTGAAACACCAATGACGAAATTGGAATTTGCATTTGGGTATCATTCGTTGGTACAAGGGCACGCTCCATGATGCATAGAGAAGCCGCGAATTTCGCTGTCACGCAAAAAAACGTGATCGGACTTTCCGTCCTATGCCTGGCGCTGTCGGCGATTCTTGGGCTTTTCAACGGCCACAAAGTGAAAACGCTGCGCACAGATGTCGTGAATGCCACGGCGGCGCGCGATACTGCTCAGCGCCAGCGCATAGCTGTACAGCAACAGACTCCAGGAGCCGGTGAAACAACTGCAACGGGAGGAAAAGACAAAGTTGCGGAAGCAGAAAACAGAGTGGCAAAGGCTGAAGAGACGGTTGCGCAATTGCAGAAGGAAAAGGCTGATTTGCAAACCAAATTGGATGCGAATCAGAACGAGATTGCTTCCTTGCAAAAGCGGGTAGAAGAATCAGAGACTGCGGCGAAACCGGCAGAGAGTCCAGCCTCTGGTGCCTCGACAGCAGATTTACAGGCGCAACTTGATGATGCGCGCCGTCAGATCGACAGCGCGGAAAAAGAAAAAGCTTTCTTGTCCGAAAAACTTCAGGGTGCTCACGAGCGCTCGACCCAGGTTCAGGAAGGGAAAAAACGCAGGGAACCTGGCGTCCGCAGAGCCGGTGTGCGCGGCACCGTTCTTGCAGTCAATCAGGCGTACAATTTCGTGGTTCTTAATCTCGGTGCTCGCCACGGAGTCGAGCCGAACTCTGAAATGCTCGTTTTGCGGCAGGGCACGCCAATCGGAAAAATTCGCATTTCTTCAGTTGAACCCGCGACCGCTATCGGCGATATCATCACCGGCAGTTTGGCGCGGGGCGTCCAAGTGCAACCTGGAGATACCTTAATTTATGCTGGTACGAATCCCTAAACTTCGGAGAAGCATCGGTTCCGTTCTGTTATGTGCATTGGCGATAATGTTCGCCTCGTGCGCAAGTCAGAAGGAGTCAGTCCGTCTGGTCAATGATCCCGACGATCATCACGAGTCGATGATACCCTGGAACAAACAGGAATCATGGGAGACAGGCGGGCAGTTCGCCGGAATGACCGACAGACGATAGCAAACGAGGCTCGCGCTTATCGCGCTTTGGTGGATCGAGCAGTCTCTTGCTCGATGCTAAAATTATTTGCCTTCGGCGCCATTCTTGCCATCACCCGACAGAGCGTCCAAGCCGTGGAATCTAAATCCAGAGGCCCGCTGGAATGACGGCATTTTTCGGTATCACCACGATGCCGTCGCGGATGAAATAATTCTCTGCATCCAAATTCTCCGACTTTCCTTCCGGTGTGATCACGGCCCCGTCGGCAATGCGCGCATTCTTGTCGATGATCGCGCGGTCGATTATGCAATTGCGACCGATCCCGATGGGCGGTCGCCCTGAATCTTCATGTCGATCCTGCTCGAAATAATCCGCGCCCATCACGATGCTGTTCCGGACGGTTGCGCCGCTTTGAATAATGCTGCGTATCCCAACGACGCAGCGTTCCAGGTGCGCATCCGATATGATGCATCCGTCTGAAATAATGGCTTGCCGCAGCGTGGCTCCATTGATTTTGCTTCCAGGCAAAAAGCGCGGATGCGTGTAAATCGGCGCCTCGGTGTCGAAGAAACTGTACTCGGGCACCAGATCGGTGAGATCCAGATTTGCCTCATAAAAGGCTCGGATTGTCCCAATATCCTCCCAGTAACCCTTGAAGATAAACGCGCTTACATGCCGATCTTTGATCGATTGTGGAATGATATGTTTCCCGAAATCGAACAGGTCGTTTTCCAAACATTCGATCAGCACCTTCCGGTTGAAGACGTAAATTCCCATCGAAGCCTGGAATAATTCTTCCTCTTCATTCGAATCGATGGCGCCGAGTAACTCCCGGCTCATCTTCATCTCAAGCCGCACAGCTTCGTCGGTCGGTTTTTCTACGAAACGGGTAATCCGCCGATCGACTCCGCTTTGCATGATGCCGAACTCGGAAACTTGATGTCGATGGACCGGCTTAGTGGCCAGCGTGATGTCCGCGCCCAAGCGAATGTGCTGGTGCAGCAGCGCGCGGAAATCCATCCGGTAAAGCTGGTCGCCGCTTAAAATCAGGTAATAATCAAACGGGCGCTCGAGGAAATAGCGCATGTTTTGCCGCACCGCGTCGGCGGTACCCTGGTACCATTGGGAACCGGTGGAGGTTTGCTGAGCAGCAAGAATATCCACAAAGCTGCGCGAGAAATTGTCGAATTTGTAACTGGCCTGAATATGGCGATGTAACGACATGCTGTTGAATTGCGTGAGCACATAGATCGAGCGCAGCCCGGAATTCAGGCAATTGCTGATGGGAATATCGACGATGCGATATTTTCCCCCGAGCGGCACCGCAGGTTTGGCGCGATCTTTTGTAAGCGGGAACAAACGCGTGCCGGCGCCGCCACCCATAATGATTGCAAGCGTTTGCTGGATTGTGCCCGGCGGTAGCGCAGCCCCGACCGCTGTCGGGGTTGGAGTTTTCAGAAGTGAATCGCGCTGCGGCTGGTCCTGCATTGATACCAACCAATAACCTAGCAGGTGCCCTCTGCGGCAACTTTTTTGCGTCGCGTTCCAAAGGCAGCCGTGTCGGCCGCAGATGTCACGTGAGGTAGGTTATATTTCCGATGTTTTTCATTCGCCTTCTAACCAGCCGCGGCTGATCTTGTTTTCCTTAACCTAAATATTTTCACGATGCAGGCTGAAATCTTCACACTTTGCGATGCTGCGACGGTCGCCGGCGGCAAACTGAACATTCTGGGATCGTTTGACACGATCGGCGCTCAATCTTTTCCCTGTAATCATCCTCTGTGTGCAGTCGCATGTAAGCTCCGATTTGATGTGGGCGAGGAGGGCCGCCATTGGATCGAGATGCACTTCTGCGATCCGGACATGCGGCCCGTTCTCAAGCCGATACGCCAGGATTTTGAGATTCGGATTCCTGGCAACCAATCTCAGACACACATTCACATCTGGCAGCATCTCGGTTTTCACCTTCAGCGTCCTGGCGACTACTACTTCGAGCTCAAGGTTGACGGCGACACCAAAAGCCGCATCCCGCTTTATGTAATCCAGGCGCAGCGGCGCTGACCTTCCAGCCAGCGCTGCGGAACCCTGGTGAGTTTTGCCCAGAATCACGCAGATACCGTGAACAAACGGCGAATCTTGCGGCTGAGGAGAGCCGCAACTACACTCCAAACATGTGCGGAATTGTTGGCTACGTTGGTCGTGCCGAAGCAGCGCCCATTTTACTCGATGGGCTGCGACGTCTTGAGTATCGAGGCTACGACTCCGCTGGCGTGGCCATTGTAAACCGAGGGCATCTCGAGACGCGGAAATGTGCCGGACGCATCGCGGCACTCGCCAGCTTAATGACAAAGCAACCGCTTTCGGGATCTTTCGGCATCAGTCACACACGTTGGGCCACGCACGGCAAAGTGACCGATGAAAATGCGCACCCGCACTTCGACGCCAGCGGTAAACTCGCGCTCGTGCATAACGGTGTGATCGAAAATTATCAGGCGCTCAAGGAACAGTTGATTGAGGATGGCGACACCAATTTTCGCTCCGAAACTGATACCGAAGTGCTCGCCCATTTGATCGGGAAACTCTACGACGAATCGTGCGCGAGTACAGTGGATGCCCCCGAGAAAAAAGCGCGGCTTTTGACGGCCGTTCGCACCGCGCTTCAACAAGTGATTGGCACATATGGCATTGCCCTCGTCCATGCGGAAGTCCCCGATTTCATGATCGGCGCCCGGCGAGGAAGCCCGCTGGTGCTTGGCGTTGGCAAAGAAGAAAATTTTTTGGCCAGCGATGTGAGCGCGATCGTCGCTTACACCCGCGACGCTGTTTACTTAAACGACTTCGATGTGGTGGCACTGGAGCGAGACAAATTCGAGATCAGCTCCCTGGCTGGAGAAATCGGCGACCATCGAGTCAGCAAAGTTGAATTCACCGCCGAGGACATCAAGAAGGGCGATTTTCAACATTACATGCTCAAGGAAATCTTTGAGCAGCCAAACACAGTACGCGATGCGATGCGCGGCCGTCTTAGCTTGGAAGAATGCACCGCGAAACTGGGAGGCTTAAACATGACCCCAGCGGAATTGCGCGATGTCGGGCGCCTCGTTCTTATGGGTTGCGGCACCGCTCTGCATGCGGGGATGGTAGGGGAATATTTGATCGAGCGGCTGGCAAATATTCCTACTGAGGTCGAATATGCAAGCGAGTTTCGTCATCGTAATACGCCCATAACTCCCGAGACGCTCGTGTTCGCCATCAGCCAGAGCGGCGAAACTGCAGACACACTCGGCGCGCTCCGTGAAAGCCGCCGCAAAGGCTTTCGCACGCTGGGAATCTGTAACAACGTCGCAAGTACGATTGCGCGGGAGAGTGACGGCGGCGTTTACATGCATGCTGGACCGGAGATCGGCGTCGCTGCGACGAAGTCCTTCACTTCGCAACTTGTCATTCTAACGCTTCTTGGTCTGCTTTTTGGTCGGATGCGGAATCTTTCCACCTCTGAGGGAAGCCGCATCATTGAAGCGCTCGAAGCATTGCCCGGGCAGATCGAGCAGGTTTTGAATCTGAGCGATCAGATCAAAGCAATTGCGCGGACATATGCCGATGTGAACGGCGTTCTTTTCTTTGGCCGACAATTTAATTTTCCGATCGCACTCGAAGGGGCCCTCAAAATGAAGGAGATCACTTATCTTTTCGCCGAAGGCCATCCGAGTGCCGAGCTCAAGCACGGCATTATTGCGTTGGTTCGCCCGGATCTTCCCTCGGTCTTTATCGTGCCCGACGATGCGGTCTTCTCGAAAAACCTCAATAACATGGAGCAAGTCAAGGCTCGTAAGGGCCCCATTATCGCACTCACTAGCGGGAACGGCGCGAAGCAACTCAAGAACGTTGCCAACGAAATTATCACCGTGCCAGATGCTCCCGATTGCGTGATGCCGATCCTGACCGTCATTCCGCTTCAGCTTCTCGCGTATCATCTTGCCGTCGAGCTTGGCCTTGACGTTGATAAGCCGCGCAATCTGGCCAAAAGCGTGACGGTGGAGTAAAAGCTCCTCCCAAGACGAAAGAGGCGTCTCTTTCTACTCTGCGGAGCTGGTTCCTTTTAAGTTAGGCGATTTGCAGTAGATTGTCCGCTCAAGCATCTTTCCCCCCGTGCGACAGAGCGAAGATTACGTCCTAAGAATCCTGCAAGACGCGGGACTGGTGACCCAGCCCCAGATTGAGAGCGCGCGCTTGCGCTTAAACGGCTCAAACAACGTGGTCGATGTTTTAATCGACGACGGAATCGTTTCCGACATGGACGTCTCGCGCACACTCGCCGCGCAGGCGCACATGGATTGGATCGACATCTCTTCGATCGTGATTCCGCCACAGATCATCAATCAGATCCGAGGCGAGGAAGCGCGCCGTTTTAAAGTGATTCCAGTGACTTTTGGTGAGACTGGACTGGTTGTGGCGATAGGTAACCCACTCGACATCGATACGATCGATAGTCTTGGTTTCCTGCTCCAGCGCGACCTGGAACTGGTTTGCACCAGCCCGAAAAAAATCCGTGAGGCGCTGATCAAATATTACGGCACGGCCGACGAAGCCGCTGACGTCCTGCAAGAGAAGATCGGAGAAGATATCGACCTTGGCCTCGAAATCGGTGACGGCGCGGCGGGCACGGGAGTGGATGAAGCTGACGCGCCAATTATCCGCCTGGTTTCGATGTTACTGATCGAGGCGCACCGCGCAGGCGCGAGCGATATTCATCTGGAACCGCTGGATAAAAAATTCCGCGTCCGGTTTCGCATTGACGGCGTATTACAGGAGATGCAGGCGCCACCCAAGCGCCTTCAATCAGCCATTATCAGCAGGCTCAAGATCATGACCGGTTCCATGAGCATCGCGGAGAAGCGTTTGCCGCAGGACGGCCGTATCCAGGTAAAAATCAAAAAAAAGCCGATCGATCTTCGCGTCTCGACTATTCCGACCAACCACGGCGAGAGCGTGGTCATGCGCGTGCTGGATAAATCCAGCTTGAAGCTGGGTTTGCCGGAGCTTGGATTTTTTTCCGACGACCAGGAAATCTTCGAGCGCCTGATCAAACTGCCGGATGGCATTCTTCTTGTCACTGGCCCGACTGGCTCGGGTAAGACCACGACGCTTTACTCCTGTCTCCATTACATCAACAAGCCAGACCGCAAGATCATCACGGTGGAAGAGCCGATTGAATATCAGATGAACGGCATCAACCAAGTGCCAGTGAATCCGGAAATCGGCATGACCTTTCCGGCGGCTTTGCGCTCGATGCTGCGCCAGGCGCCGAACATCATCATGATCGGCGAAATTCGCGACCTTGAGACTGCGAGCATCGCCACGAACGCCAGTCTGACTGGGCATCTCGTTTTCAGCACATTGCACACCAACGACGCTCCTTCTGCGGTCGCCCGTCTAATCGATATCGGTGTCCAGCCGTTTCTTGTTGCTTCCTCGGTACGCGCGATGATGGCGCAAAGGCTTGTCCGGCGCCTATGCAGCAACTGCAAACAACCAGCGGAACTTACCGAGACGGAATTGCGCGCTCTGCGAATTGAGCCTGGTCAGCTCCATGAAGCGCAAGTGATGAAGCCGGTGGGATGCGAGCAATGCCGTCAAATCGGTTACAAGGGTCGAATGGGCATATTTGAAATTTTCGTGATTGACGATGAGGTGCGCCATATGATCAACAAACGCAGCTCGACGTTGATGCTGCGGCAACGCGCGCGAGAATTGGGGATGCGGACGCTGCGTGAGGACGGTGTGCGCAAGGTCCTGGCAGGCCTTACTTCTGCCGAAGAAGTCATTTCTATCACCATAGGCGACGTGAGCTAATGAATCTGGCAAAACATGTCGCAGGAATGGGCCCGGGTAGCGCACGCGTCTCGCGTGTTGGTTTGGGCGTCTCGCCAAAACAATCTTTTCTTTGGATGTCGCCGGTGCTGGGCGCGAAGAAGCCACAAGAAAAGTTCGCGATCGCGAGGATGCAATCGCCAGCACGTGAGACGCGTGCGCTACCCAGAGCGTTTGCACGCGATCTCATCGTCCACGCATGAATAACAAGCAGGTCGCCGAGTTTTTCGTTGAGCAGCATGTCTTGCAGCCGTCGCAAGTAGAAGACGTGCTGAGCGAAGCTGACTTGAATGGAAAATCGATTGAACAGGCGATGGTCGATGGCGGCTTCGTCGATGAGATCGGTTTTTATCAAACAATTGCCAACGGACTTGGCCTCGACTTTATCGATCTAACGGCGCGCGAAATTGCGCCGGAAATTTTGCGTTTTATTCCGAGTGGCCTGGCACGGTTGCATGGCGCGCTTCCGATTGAAATGACCGGCAACGCGCTGCGTGTTGCACTGGTTGACCCGCTCGATCACCACGCGGCAGAGGATCTTCGCTTCGCGCTCGATAAAGACATCCAGGTAGTCGTCTCGCCGCCTGATCAAATCGAGGATCTGATCAAGCAGTACTACGGCACCGACACGACGAGTATGGAGGAAGTTCTCAAACAGCTCGGCGAGGCTGGCGAGCTCCTGCAATTGCGCGAAGGCGACGGCGAAGCTGCGGTTGAAGCGGAAGCGAACGCAACGCCGATCATTCGGTTCGTTGATCTTATTCTCTACCAGGCGATCCAGGATCGCGCGAGCGACATTCACTTCGAGCCGTTCGAAAACGAATTCAAAATCCGCTATCGCGTGGACGGCGCACTTTACGAAATGGCGCCGCCGCCACGTCATCTCGCCCTGCCGGTGATCTCACGGGTGAAAGTGATGGCGAGTATGAATATCGCAGAGAGACGATTGCCTCAGGACGGCCGTATTCAAAAACATATCGCCGGTCGCAGTGTCGATCTTCGAGTTTCGACTTTGCCGACGCAATTCGGCGAGAGCCTGGTGTTGCGCGTTCTCGATCGGAGCATTGTGAATCTCGACATCGAGGCGCTCGGCATGCCGGATTATATCTACAATTATCTACTGGAGATTATCAATCGCCCGAACGGAATCTTTATCGCGACCGGCCCGACCGGCTCAGGAAAAACGACCACGCTTTATTCCTGCCTGCGCAAGATCAACACCATCGATTCAAAGCTGCTCACGGCGGAAGAGCCGGTCGAATACGACCTGGAAGGGATCGTGCAAGTGCCGGTGAACGAAGCCATCGGTCTGACGTTTGCGCGCGTTTTGCGATCGTTTCTGCGTCAGGATCCAGATCGCATCATGGTGGGCGAGACTCGCGATCTCGAGACGGCGCAGATTGCCATTCAGGCGTCCCTGACCGGGCATCTCGTTTTCACCACTTTGCACACCAACGACGCCCCGGGCGCGATCACGCGTTTGATCGATATGGGTGTGGAACCATTTCTGATTTCATCCACACTCGAGGCCGTTCTGGGTCAACGTTTGCTGCGTAGCATTTGCCGTCAATGCCGCGCGCCTTATCAGCCTGGTGAAGGATTGCTTGCGGAGCTGGGCATTGCGCGGCGAGACATTGGCGAAAAGCACTTCTATTACGGCAAAGGGTGCGACGCGTGTAACAACACAGGCTACAAAGGACGAAAAGGAATTTACGAGCTCCTGAAAATTACTGACCCGGTCCGTGAACTGATTAATGAGCGGGCGCCAACAGTCAGCTTGAAACAAAAGGCGATTGAGCTCGGAATGGTTACGCTGCGTCAGGACGGTTTGCGCAGCATCTTCGCCGGCGATACAACAATCGAAGAGGTGCTGAGATACACATAGCGTATTCGCGGCCTCTGGGTAGCGCACGCGTCTCGCGTGCTGGTTTCGGCGTTCCGCCGAAACAATCTTTCTGTGGATTGCGTTCGCAGTGGGAGCGGAGAATTCAACAGAAAAGTTCGCGATCGCGGGACGCGCTCGCCAGCACGCGAGACGCGTGCGCTACCCAGACACCTAACACTCGACAGCGACCTTGGGATCGCTATCATCTGGCTGTTTATGCCGCAGTATAACTACGTTGCCCTGGATGCTCGCGGACAGGAAGCGACTGGACTAGTTGAAGCCGCTTCTACCAATGAAGCAATCGGTCAATTGCGCCAGGCCGGTTATTTCCCGACGAGCGTCTATGAGGAAGCTAAGAGCAGCCCTAACGGGAAAGAAGCGCGCCGCCGCGCGGCGAAAATCGCCCGGGCGACAAAACCGCGCGCGAAGACCGGTATTGTTCTTTTCCAGCGCAAGAAAATTAAGCCAAAGATCCTGATGATTTTTACGCGTCAACTCGCGACGCTGATCGATTCCGGGTTACCGTTGCTGCGAAGCTTGAATGTTCTGGCAAAGCAGGAACGCGATAAGGTGCTGAAAAACACAATCAACAAGCTTGCTGACGCCGTGCAGGGC
>Ga0307278_10000476_pt1 | contig 20163 bp, 20 predicted proteins | sample ER_DNA_117_FD_194482 | JGI IMG/M metagenome (GOLD analysis project Ga0307278, IMG submission 194482) | Bulk soil microbial communities from the East River watershed near Crested Butte, Colorado, United States - ER_DNA_117 | ecosystem: Environmental > Terrestrial > Soil > Floodplain | place...
CCTCAGCCGCCTCCGGCCGCTTCACCGCCTCCACCGGGCGGGAACGATGATCGCGCCTGGACATGCCCCCATGCTCCCAGACAGGAGCAGCAGGTGCCAACCAACTTATGAAAACCTCAAATAGGGCGTGTTTCAAAAGTGGGAGTGCCTCGTGAGATGCTCCGGGCATGGGACGAGGAGACCTAACCAACGAGCAATGGGCCAGGCTGGCGCCGCTGCTCCCCAAGGGCAAGAAGCCGGGCCGGCCACCTACCTGGAGCAAACGCCAGCTGATCGACGGAATCCGCTGGCGGACCCGCACCGGCGCGCCATGGCGGGACACCCCGGCCCGCTATGGACCCTGGCAGACCGTCTATGGGCTGTTCCGCCGCTGGCAGCGTGACGGCACCTGGCAGCAGATCCTCACCGCGCTCCAGGCCCAGGCGGACGCGCGCGGGCTGATCACCTGGCAGGTCAGCATCGACACCACCGTGATGCGAGCCCATCAGCACGCCGCTGGGGCCCGCAACGGGGGGACCGCCAACGCGAAGAACCGGGCGGAGTCGACAACGAGCCCGCCGACCACGCGCTCGGGCGCTCGCGGGGCGGGTTGAGCTGCAAGCTGCACCTGGCGGTCGAGGGAGGGCCAGCGGCCGCTGTCGATCGTGCTCACTGCCGGCCAGCACGGCGACAGCCCCCAGTTCGCCGCGGTCCTTAGCGGCATCCGGGTCCCACGCCTTGGTGTGGGGCGGCCACGCACCCGGCCCGATCGGGTGCTGGCTGACAAGGCCTACAGCTCCAGGGCCAACCGCGCCCTGCTGCGCTGCCGCGGCATCCGGGCCACCATCCCGGAGAAGGACGACCAGGCCGCCCACCGGCGGGCCAGGGGCCGGCGGGGTGGCCGGCCGCCGAAGTTCGATGCGGCGATCTACAAGCTGCGCCATGCGGTGGAGTGCGGCATCAACCGGCTCAAGCGGCACCGGGCGGTGGCCACCCGCTACGACAAGCTCGCGGTGCGCTACCGGGCCACGGTGAGCATCGCCGCCATCAACAAGTGGCTATGACTTTTGAAACACGCCCTAGGTGGCTGGTGTGAAACGGGCCGTTGAGATCGGGCTGCGGCGCGGTCGAGCACGCCGCCTGCTGCGATGGCGAGGAGTGGGCGGTGTCGGTTGCTCGGCTGGGTGCGGGTGGCACGCGGGTTGCTGTGCGACACGGCTGCCGATGTGACACGCCGGTCGGCTCATGCTGCTGTCCAGCCATCCGATGGGGTCCAGTGCAGGCCGAGCACGCCCAGCCGGGCCAGGTTGACCGCGGCGGCCAGCAGGTTGAAGTCGGCGGCGACCCTGACAAGGCCGCGGACGCGGGCGCGGCGGCCGCCGTGGCGGCGGCGGACCAGGTGGGCCAGCTTTCGCTCCACCTTGGGTCGGGTCGCGCGGTAGTCGGCGGCGCGGTCGGGATCGGCCTGGCGGGCGCGGGCAGCGGCCAGCTGTTGCTCGTAGGCGGTGATGGTGATGGTGCGGCCAGCCGCTGCGCTGGTGCACTGGCCGGCAAGCGGGCAGGTCGCGCAGGCGGGGCCGAAGCTGGCCTGGCCGTGGTGGCGGTGGCGTGGATTGGGGTGGTAGAGGATCGGGGCGACCCGTTGTGCGGGGCAGGTGACACTGCCGGCGGCAAGGTCGATCTGGAACTGGTCTTTGGTGAAGTGCCCGCGGGGCGCGACCGCGGCCTGGATCTTGACCCGTGGGTCGATGCCGACGGTGTGCAGGCTGGCCAGCAGCGGCCCGGTGCCATAGGCGCTGTCGCCGTAGACGGTGGGCGTGGGCGCTGGCGGACCGCCGCCAGCATCCGCAGCTGCGGTCGGTGCAGGCGGGTCGCCGTGGACCTGGTCGACCAGCTCGGCCAGCAACCCTGGCGCGGCGGCCGCGTCGCCGACATTCCCGGCGGTGGCACCGGTCGCCAGCACCAGCTCGCTGTCGGGGTCGACCGAGGCGTGCCCCTTGTAGCCGTCAAAGCCCCGCGCGCTGGTCTTGTGGCCGTGGCGGGCATCAGGGTCGACGGTGGAGATCACCCGGTCGGCGGTGACCTTGCGGGCGATCCGGAACACGCCGTCTGGCCCCTGCTCCAGGTCCTGGCCCACCACCACCGCCAACAGCTGGGCGGCCTCGGCCACCCCTGCCGCCAGCGAGCGGCCGTGCAGGACCCCGAGCGCCGCACACCCATCGCGGGCGCGCGCATCCACCAGCGCCGCCCGTGCCGCCTGATCGTCCCAGTCGATCTGCGGCTTGGCCAGGCTGGCGTAGTCGTCGGCGCCGCCAAGCACCCCCCGCAGCTCGGCCTCCAGCCGCTGGTCAGCCACCTTGCGCAGCCCGCGGATGGCCGCGCCCAACAGCGTGACCGTGTCCATGGTCGCCACCGCGTCATACAGCGGCGTGGAGTCCAGCACCCGCCGCACCCCCACCAGCCCCGCCTGGCGGGCCGCAGCCACGGTGACCGCAAAGATCCGCTCCGGCCAGGCCGAGGCGGCCAGCCTGGCCCGCATGTCCACCAGCACGGTATGGCTGAACCCCGGGTAGTCGAACGCCAACCCACCACAGGCGTACTTCCAACGCGCATCGAAGCTGAACGCCTCCACCGCCTCGCGGTCCGAGCAGCCCTGCAGCCGCTGCAGCACCATCACCGTGGCCACGATCCGCGGTGGCACGCTGCGCCGACCGACCTCGGCGAACAGGTCAGCAAACAGCTCCTCGGCAAACAGCCGGTCACCGTCGCGGTACAGCACCGCCCAGATCGACTGCTGGCCGACGCGGCCCTCGCACACCGCCGCCGTGCCACGCCACAGGTCCGCCTGCTTGGGGGTCGTCCCAGCGGTCATCGGCCACTCCCGGTCAAGAAACACATCGGTGTGATTCTCCCCGATCCCCGAGCAACCAGCGAACCCGTACGCCCGCGAAAAACACCAGCCACCTAGCGGCGGTCTCGGGCTGTGGCGGTGGCGGTGATGCCACCACCTCGACCCCAACAACCTCGACGACTCCAGCGGCATCGGCAGGCGGCCAGACCTATTCGAGCAAGGCATTTGTGGTCCCGCTCACCGTCACGGTGGATGCTGCGCTCAAGTCGCCGCCGAATCCCGACTCCCCCAACCTGCTGTCCTGGGATGCCGCCGCATCCGATGTTGAGAACGCGGTCAGGTTCTTCGTGCCGGTGAGCGTCTACCCCCCAGGCAGTGACACGCCGCAGGCCCCGCCCAAGAACTACCTGCAGTACCTGCAGAGCCAGACCAAGGACGGCGCCGAGTTCTCCAAGGTGACCAAGATCACCGTTGATGGCCACCCGGCGACGCTGATGAACGTCACCACGAGCAGGGCCGAAGGCTTCCTCTCCGGTTCGATCGGCTGCTCCGAACGCACCGCCGACAAACATGACGGGGACCGCTGCCGCGGAATCCAGCCGGACTTCATCCTGCGCATGGCCGTCATCGACCTCGGCGAAAGCATGCTGCTTGCCTGGGCCCGCATGAACAAGGACAACCCCGACCCGGCGTTTGTTGCCATGTTCGAACGGATGCTCACAACCGTCCGATTTCGCTAACCTGTGCAACTCCCGGCTCCTGACTGCTGGGGCCACATCGGGGGCACATACGACCGGATCGCAGCGGACAACAACGGTCATGCCCGGCCCATCATCTGCCCAGTTCACGGGGCAGATTGGTTAGGCATCGCAGGTCGTCGCCACCCTCCCTGGATCCCTGACACAGAAGAGGTCTTGAGGTGAGCGGATCAGACGAGAATGCTCATCGCGGGCACGCGGCCTGACCGGTGATCGGCGGCACAGGCGATCGGAGGTAGCGGGTGGAAGGAACCGAGCAACCCCATCACAACGACTACGTCTACGCCCTCAAGGACGAAGAGGCATACCTCCAAGCCGACGACAAGAAGCTTGGGATCGTCGAGCCCGTCGACTCCATCGTCTGCCAGTTCTGCGGCAAGTTCTCGGAGCAGGTCGCAGGAGGACTCTTCCAGGCAAAGCACCTGGCCAGGGATCCCAACACCTCGGCCCTCACGACAGTGTGGATCTGCGACGAATGCGTCGCTCGGATGGCGCAGGTACTCGCCGAGGAATCCCCCGGAACTCAGTGGATGCGAGGGTGGCAATTCTGGTCACGTCGCGGCCGTGCCCCCGACGTGCCCTAACCAGCGGTCGGCAGCGGTCATCCACGGACAACCACGGTCGGTGCATGTGCCCGCCGAGCTGTGGGATCAGCCGGTACCGAGCGGGCCGAGGGTGCTTCCCAAGCTCGCGGTGAGATGTTGAAGTTACCAAGGGGAATGTAAGTAGGTGGACTGTTCAGGCGGTGATGTAGCGCAGGTTCGGATCGCGGAAGAAGCCGCGCACCAGGTGTGGCAGCTTTTGCAGCCGATGGAGCGCGGCCAGCGCCTTGGCTTTGAGGTCATCGGGAGTGGTCACGCCAGCCCGGCCGATCCGGTCGTGCTTGACGTGCTTCCAGACCCATTCGTCAGGGTTCAGCTCCGGCGCATAGCCGGGCAGGAAGCATAGCCGCAGGCGCCCGCCGGTCGACTCAGCAAACTGCTTCACGGCCTTGGAGCGGTGCACCGGATGACCATCCAAGACCAGAAACACCGGGCCGGGGGTGTCATCCAGCAGCCGGCGGCAGAAGTCGATGAACACCGGACCGTTCAAGCTGCCCTCGTAGGCGGCAAACCGCAGCTTGCCCTTGGCCGTGACCGCGGAGATGAGGTTGATCCCGAACCGGTCGCCCGTGGTCGCCACGACCGGGGTGTGGCCGACCGGCGCCCAGGTGGTCCCCGCGTGGTAGTCCGAGCGCACCCCGGCCTCGTCGGTGAAGTAGATGGTGGCGCCCACCCGAGCGGCCTCGGCGCGGATGGCCGGGTAGGTCTCGGCCTTCCACCGCGCCACCGCCTCCGGGCTCTGCTGGTAGGCCCGGTACAGGGGCCGCTGGGGGGACAGCCCGAGCTTGCGCAGCAGCCGCCCCACGCTCACCTCCGACAGCCGCACCGCGAACTCCCGACCGATCAACTCCCGCACCATGGCGCGGGTCCACAGCGCAAAGGCGAACTGCAACTGGCGGGGGTCATTGCCGACGACCAGGGTGTAGATCCGCTGCAGCTGGACGCCGGACAGCGTCGGGGGCCGTCCGGGAACCGGGCGGGCCTTGAGCGCCTCCAGCCCTCCCTCGCGGTACTTGGCCAGCCAGCCATACACCGCGGCTCGGGTCATCCCCAGCGCCGCGGCCACGTCCTCGGGATGGGCGCCCTGTTCGATGCTGCGGACTGCGCGCATGCGCAGCTGCTCCAGGGTCTTGTGATCGAGCTTGCGGCCGTCGTCGTCGCGCATGCGCGGACTCGACCAGAACCCGACCACAAAGTCAACTTACTTGTGAACGGCTTAGTACGTCCCAAGCTACGCAGAACGGCCGAGGGCCGCTCACGTTAAACCGGGTGGAAACTACCCCCGCCACCGCCAGGGTTGGCGGTTCGGTCACAGGGGGAGGCTCCCATGTCCAGACGGCTCCTTGTCCCGTCCCGGCTCGCCCTCAAGTTTCACTTTCGCCCGTCACCCAAGACGGTGATTTCCAGGGCGATGGTCCTCGCCCTGGTGGTGGCCGGTTTCACCGTTCTCGGCGGCGGCCAGGCGCTGGCCAGCCACGTCAGCTGCGGCGAGACCATCACCACCGACACGACGCTGGACAGCGACCTGGTCAACTGCCCCAACAACGGCATCATCATCGGCGCCAGCAACATCATCCTGGATCTCAACGGGCACACCATCGACGGCGACGGCACCCCGGTCGACCCCTGCCCCGAGGGCGAGGCCTGCGATGTCGGCGTGCTCAACCGGGCTGGCTATGACCGGCTGACCATCGTGGGCGGAACGATCCGCCAGTTCGGCGTCGGCATCGTGGTCGAGGCGGGTGCTGCACACAATCGCCTCCACCATCTGACGGTCTCGGACACTACCGATGTCGGCATCATCGTGGTTGACTCCACCGGCAGCGTGATCGAGAAGACCGCCATGTCGGACCCCGGCGTCGTTGGGCTCCTACTTCTCGACTCACAAGGTGCGCTGGTGGCCCGCAACTCGGTGTCGGGGAGCACCGGCTACGCCATGGCCTTGTTTGGCATCGAGGACAGCCGCATCCAGCACAACAAGCTCCACGGCGACGAACACGGCTTCATTCTCGGCGGAAGCGCCCGCAACCTCGTCCAAAGCAACGCGGTGTCCGACAGCGGCGGGGGGATCGAGGTCGTCGAGGGCGCCACCGCCAACCGCGTGGAGCACAACCGCTTCAACCACACCGGCGACGGGATCCTCGTCGGCGATGCGTCCGACAATCTCATCCGCCACAACCTGGTGATCGGCGCCGGGGGTGGCGAGGCGGGCGGCTTCGGGATCATTCTCGACGGCGCCGTTCGCACCACCGTGGACCGGAACATCTTCACCGGTGGGCTGGGCCCGGCCATCTTTGTGACCAGGCTGGAGGCAGCGGCCCCCTCCCGGGACACCGTCGTCTCCCGCAACTTCGTCAACAGCAGACGTAGCGACGGAATCCTGGTCGACAATGGTGCGACCGGAACCCTGCTGATCCGCAACCGTGCCATTCGCAACGGCGACGACGGCATCGACGTTGACGCCCCGGCCACGACCGTGACCCGCAACATCGCCAATCACAATCACGACCTAGGCATCGAAGCGGTCCCAGGCGTCATCGACGGTGGCGGCAACCACGCCGCCGGCAACGGCAACCCCGCCCAGTGCATCAACATTGACTGCAAGTAGCGGTCAGGTTCTAGCAAGGTGGGGTTTTCTCGAAAGGCCTCACCTTGCCGCCGGCCCGCGAGGAGCCCGCGTTGGTTCTTACCGTCCGTGCCATTCGCGTGCCACACCGGACGGACAATCCCGGTATCCAGCGGACAACCACGACCGATCACCACCGCGTAGAGAGCGATCACTGGTCCCCCGGCCCTGCAAACCCACCAGCTTGGGACAGCGCGGGGAGCGGATTCGCGTCTCCCACCCGCCGTGGCCGGAACGCCTGCCGTCTGTCCGCCAGCTGGCCATGCCAGGCCGCCAGTAGGTGGGTCGCTTCCTAACTTGGAACAACCGTGGGGCGGGGAGCACGGCCGCTAACTTGCCGCGCTCCCCGTTTGGCCTCTTGACTCGGCTACGTTAGCGCCGGAACCAGTACCTCGCAGAACAGCTCGAAGTCGCTCTCCAGGTCCGGGTGCGGGCCGTGCTCGCCGGAGAAGGTCTGTGAGACGATCTCGAACTCGTCGTCACCGAGCGGACGAAGCGTCGTGGTGACGGTGACCACGCCCGCGTCACGCAGCAGCGTCGGGCCACCAGCAATCGAGAGCTTCTCGGGCAATCCCTTGAAGGTGTCGATGAAGGTGATCGTTCCATCGGGTTCTGGATTGGCTCGTCAACTCCTGTGGACTGGCCCGCCGAGAACACGATTACCGACTTTCCGCTCTCGTCAGCCGTGAACACCTGCCGGACCCTGCTCGTGTCGCGGAAGGTGCCGTCGGCGTACAGCTTGAAGTTATCGACACCGCTGAACGTGCTCGTCCCCTGGATGCCGCACAGTTCGTCCGAAAATGTATCGGTGAACCGATTGTGCTCGTTGACGAGCGGGGCCGCGGCGAACGCACCGCCTGAAACGACGAGTGTGAGCGCTAGGGCGCCCGCCAGGACCAGGGCAAACTTGCGCATGGTCACTCCTTCCGGAATCCAGATGTTCCTTGAGGTTGGAGAAGTCGTCGCTCACAGGGCTGCTGCTGACCGCGTCGGCTGCGCGATGGTTAGCGACCGGGGAGGAGACGGCGTCGCCTTCAAGCGCCTCGGCATCAGGGTTCACTTGCGCCAGAGCGCCAGTGCTTCACCAATCGTCACGAGCTCGCGCTGCTGTGTCCAACGCATTCCAAGACGCCGAGAACCGAAATTGGGCGGTGCTCTCGGCCGAGCGACGGGCAGCGCCCGCCACCGCAAGACTCGACGAGGACCGGTCACCGCTTGCCCCTGCGCGACCTCCCGGTCCCGCAAAGCAACCAACAGCGGGCAACTCTAACGAGAAAGGGGGCCGCGGACAAGACACAAATTATGGACATCTCACCACGTACAGCGCTAGGGTCCCAAACCCATCTGCCGCCACAGCCACCGGAGAATAGCCCAGCTGCGGACGAATCAGCGGAAATCGGCGAGGGCGGCCAGAATTCCGTAGTCCCACACTCCGTCAGGGCTTCCCTAACAACACGGCAGACTAATGGGAAGTGCTGCCGGAGCCAGCAGACAGGGTCTGCCTGCCGGCAAAGGCCGGGAAGCGGAACGCCTCTGCCCGCGCGCCGCGTGGCGCGGTCGGTCCACGTTTGGTCCACACGCCATCGGAGCCGAGCGGTTCGCAACGGTCTCCAGTGGTGTCCGGCGGTAGGTCGTTCGCCCAGGTCGCAGGCACGATCCTGGGGAAACAGGCTCGGGGCAGACCCCTGATAAGGATGAGGCCGCTGGTTCGACTCCGTCGGCCACCCCAGCGCTATCAGCTGAGACTGACCGAGCCCCTCGCGACCCGGCGATCGCCTCGTGCATGTGCCACGGCGGCCGAGACCGCCAGGACGACCATGCCGGCGCCCGGGGCGATGAACGAGGGGACCACAACACTGACCACGGCGGCCGCGGCAGCGACCTTTGCCGACACCAACCTGCGCTGCCACAGCAGCCCAGCCGTGAGGATCGTCGCCAGCACCGCCCCCCAGGCGCCAAGCTGGGCCAAGTCGTGGCCCGACTCGAAGCCGGGGCGGGCTGGGCCAAGCTGGCTGGCCTGCGCGTTAGTCCAGGTCGCCCCATCGATGGCCTCGACCACCCGCACGTTGCCGACCAGCACCACCAGGCAACTGGCGATGGCTGCGGCCAGCAACAGCCACAGCAGGCGATCACGACGACCACGACCGGGAAGGGCCCACAGCAGCACCGCGGACAGGAAGATCATGGGAAAGACCGGGGTGGCTGACTGCAGGTGACCTACCGCATGCCCGGTAACCTCGTATCGCCCCGACCAGAGGGTCTGGGCGACCAGCACCGGGATGAGGAAGGCGGCCACCGGCCACCAGTTGCGAAAGATCTCAAGGAGGCGATCGGTTAGCGATCGTCCTTGAGCGGCCATTTCAGACTCCTCACCTGGTGGTGGTAGGACCCTCCACATCCCATATTGAACACCGAACCTCAGCTTGCCTTGCCGATGGTAGTCGGCCGGAGGGCAGCCTAGCCACAAGCCCGACAGCAGCTGCGACAGCAACACGGGCGGACCGCTCAGGTCTTCGGCGAGCGGCTACGCCAAGAGCGTCCAGGCAGTAGACGCCTATGAACGGCCCTGAACTGCGGAAACAGAGTTTGAAGACCGGGGGGACCACCAGGACCGGACGCCTCCGGGCAGGATTCTAGATGGTCCGCCGGGTCCAGCCGGACGAGCCGGTGGCGCTGGACTTGAAGTGCTCGGCCGAGGCGTCGCCGTTCAGCAGGGTGCAGGTGGAACCCTGCGCGGCGGCGAGCCTGCCTGTCGGGTCGGCGTAGCCGACGTAGTGGGCGTAGGTGGCGGGCCCGCCGGTGCCCGACGCGATGTAGAACTTGAGGTGCGACGACTCGATCACGTCGATGCCGCCGACGATCGTGTTGCCGGCGATCACCGGGGTCCGGCCGCCCAGTCGGCCAGGGGGCGCACCGTCGAGAGCACCCACTTGCAGCGATGCAGCCGGTTGCTGTTGACGAGGATCGCGCCGATCTTCATGGCCGAGTCGTCGCGGAACGCCGCGGTGAACGCGTTGTCGCAGAAGCTCCCGCAGGCCTGGACGAGGGTGGACACGTCGTGCACGCCAGAGGCTCCCTCCGCGCTGCCGTGGTAGGTGACGCGGTTCCCGCTGAAGGTGATGTTGAAGACGTGGTCGATCTCGACCCGCGACTGGACCGCGGCGGCGGTCAGCTCCAGGTAGTTGTCGACGATCCGCAGGTTGTCGCCGAGGCCCTGGATATGGAGCGCCGGTCCGGTCGCGTGGCTGTCGCCGACGATCATGTTCCCTTGGATCAGGAGCCCGTCGACGTCCGCCATGTGCACCGTGCAGTCGTCGCAGATGTTGTGGGCGAAGATCGTGCGGTAGTCGGGGAGCGGCCCGCAGACGCCGGACATCGTCACGCCGTTGGAGCCCTTGCGCTGCTCGAACCGGTTCCCGACGATCACGCACTCGCCGTCGCTGTCCTCGCCGGTGCCCTCGAAGTCGAGGCACGACCCGGTGCCCGCGCTGGTGTTGCGGAACAGGCAGCTCAGGACGTGCACCCCGTAGACGCCGCGCTGCACCGCGATGCCGCTCCGGTAGAAGCCGTCGAAGGTGCACTGGAAGCACCACCAGTTGGTCTGGCGCGAGGTGCTCTCGCCGCCGATCCGGATCGCGTCGCCGCCGCGTACGCCCTTGGCGGGGTCCGGCGTCTGGAACGAGCCCACGCCCTCGACGAACCGGCAGCGGTTGAACACGATCGTGTCGTTGGCCACCGTCGTCGGGCACGCCACCATGTGGCACTGCTCGTTGACGTTGACGGCGTCGCGCTGGGAGAAGGTGATCCCTTCCGCGACGCGTACGCCGCGGCGGTCTCGGTAGAACGCCCCGGGGCGCCGCCAGGGAGGCGGCGCCCCGGGCTGTCGGTCATGCGACCGGCGTGGACGGTGTCAGTGGAGGACGGCGGTGAGGGCGTTGACGATGCCGCGGCCGTAGATGCCGTTGTGGGCCAGGGTGCCCTCGCAGACCCCGTCGAAGCTCGGGTCGCGGTCGTCGGGGTAGGCGAAGTTCGGCGGGGACGGGCACGGCGTCTGCTTGGCCGTCCTGGTCAGGATCCGCTCGACGGCGCGCGGGTCGAGGGTCAGCCCGCCGTGGCGGGCGTCGCGCTTGCCGTGCGCGCTGACGATCAGCGCGGCCACCCCGACGGCGTGAGGCGCGGCCATCGAGGTGCCCTGCAGGTACTGGTAGTAGGCGCAGGTGCCGCCCTGGCAGTCCCGCAGCACGAACGGGTTGTTCGGGGTGCCGTCCGGGTTCAGGTCGCCGTTGGCGATCGCCACGTTCTGCGGGTACGGCGACAGGTTGAGGTTCTCGGGCTGCCGGTTCTGCGGGAGCCCGAAGTAGTCACGGAACCACCCGCCCGGGGCGGAGAAGTCGGTCTGCTCGGTGCCGTAGTTGGAGTAGTCGGCCTTGTAGCCGCTCGGACCGAGCGCCGAGATCGAGATCACCCCGCGGGTCTCGGTCGGGACGGTGATGCAGGAGTTGTCGACGTCGCGGTGGTAGGCCGCGTCCGGCGGGAAGTCGGGGCTGGTGTCGTCGGAGGTCGGGTTGCCGAGGTCGGTGTGCTCGTTGCCGAGGGCCGCGACCGGCGTGACCCCGTGGGAGCGGGCGAAGTTGACCGCCCGCTGGGTGGCGACCCGGATGGTCCGCTGCTCGGCCTGGGCCTCGGGCGAGTCGGCCGGGTTGGCCAGGCAGTTGTAGAGCCAGGGGTCGGTGAAGAAGCTCATGTTGACGACGTCGATGCCGACCAGGCCGGCGTACACCAGCGCGTCGATCGTCGGCTGCAGGAAGAAGAAGCCCGAGTCCTGGCCGGCCCGGACGTTGACCAGGGTGACCTTGGGGGCCACGCCGGCCGTCCCGAGCCCGTTCAGGGCGGCCCCGATCAGCCCGGCGACGTGGGTGCCGTGGCCGTTGTCGTCCTCGTCGGCCGGGTCGACGCAGGACGGGTGCTCGCAGGGCCCGTCGACGAGGGGGATGTCGGTGGTGAAGTTGACGCTGAGGCGGCGGCTGAAGTTCGGCCTGATGTCCGGGTGGCTGCCGTCGACGCCGGTGTCGATGATCCCGACCATCACCCCGCGGCGGCCCTGGTTGACGCGGTAGGAGCCGCTGGGCGTGGCGTCGATCATGCGCATGTCCCACTGCTTGTCCGCGAACGGCTCCTGGTTCGGGACCGAGTGGGCGGCCTTGGCCGAGCCCTTGACGGCGGCGCGCTCGGCCGCGGTCAGGCGCTCGACGCTGTCCTTGTCGCCGGCCCCGCCCGGCGCCTTGCCGATGGGGCGGTTGCGGGCCGCGCCGACCAGGGCGTGCTGGGCGTCGGCGTCGCGCAGGAACGACGGGTTGGAGGACTTGACGGTGGCCACGCCGACGCGGCTGTTCTCCTTCAGGATCGTGCCGCCGACGGCCTTGATGGCGGCTCGGGCGGTCGCCGCCGAGACGCCGTCGGCGTAGGCGACGACGTACTCGCCGTTGGCGCTCTGCAGCTGGCCGGACGACTGTGACTGGGCGGCGGTTCCCGCCTGACCGGATGGGCCCGCGCTGGCGGGCAGGGCGAGCGCGGCCGCCACCAGCACGGCCAGCGCGACGAGCAGGACCTTGCGCACGGCAACCTCCCGTGGGTCGCGCCGGGCCCCCCGCTGCGCCCGGCGGCATGCACGGGAGCATAGGCATCATGGCCCACGCCGTCTAGTCGGGAAGAACTAGGTCGCCGGGAGCTTGGTGATGGCGTCGGTGAACACCCGCAGGATGTCGCGGGGGTCCCGGGACACGTAGGCCAGGCCGCCGGTGGCCTGCGAGATCAGCCGCAGGGAGGTGGCGTCGGCGTCGGCCCCGTAGGCGATGGTGATGATCCGCACCGGCTGGTCCTTCTTCTGCTCGGCCTTGAGCCGCGCCAGCAGCTCGGTGCGGGTGATGCCGCCCTTGGGGTCGTCGTTGATGCCGTCGGTGAGCAGGACCACGATGTTGATCCGCTGCGGGGCATAGGAGCGTTGCAGGGCCCGGAACGCGGCCAGGGTGGTGTCGTACAGGCCGGTGTCGCCGTTGGTGGCCTGGAGGCGGGTCAGGGCCTCGGCCAGCACCTGGCGCCGGATCTTGCCGTTGGGCAGCCGGGCGTTGGTCGGCCCGATGGGCACGCTCTCGACCCAGTCGCGGCTGCCGGCCAGGTTGGTCGAGAACAGCCAGGTGCCGAGGTTGGTCTCGGGCGCGAACAGGGCCAGGGCCTGGCCGGCGGCCTGCTTGACGATGTCGATCTTGGTCTTGCCGCCCGTCCCCGGGACCGGCTCCTTCATCGACCCCGAGACGTCGTAGACGGCCAGCACGTTGCTGCGCTTGCGGGCCGCGTTCCAGCTCTGCAGGGCGGCCGCCACCACCTTGGGGGCCGGCGGGGCCAGGACCCTGACCTGCGGTTCGGGGATCAGCCCGTTGGCCTGGCTGAGCTGGGGGCCGGCGCGGCCCTCGGAGGTCCGGAACCCGGCCTGCTGGAAGCGGGTCTGGATCGGCTCGCTGCGCAGGTAGTCGAGGAACCCGGCGGCGGCCCGGCGCTTGGCGTCGTCGACCCAGGGGGCGCGCAGCACCACCCACGGGTGGTCGGCCTCAAGGGTGCCTTCCTTGGGGTACATGGCCACCAGGGGGACCTCGGGCTTGGCCCGCTCGCCGGACTCCTCGAGGCCGCTGGCATTGCCGCGGTTGTAGTCCCAGACCGACTTCTCGTCCAGCGGCACGGCCGAGATGAAGTTGAGGGTCTGGCCGGCCTGGTCGGCCCGCTGGAGGTTGGCCAGGAAGGTCGCGGGCGTGTCGGCGTCCTCACCAGGAGCCCGCTCCAGGCCCAGGATCACCTGGCGCAGCCGGTCCTCCTGCTTGACCAGGGTCTCGACCGACAGCTCGCTGCCCTGCCCGGTGGCGGCGAACACGGCCGCGATCAGCGCCTCCAGCCCGGGGGTGGACAGGTTCGGGTCGGTCTTGCCGATCTTGAACGCCCCCCACTCCGGGTGGCCGAGCGCCTTCCAGCCCTCCTGCTTGATCACCACCTGGAGCAGCTGGCCGAAGCTGGGCGGCCGGCGCGGCCAGCCGAGCGCCTCGGCCATCGGCTTGGGCATGGCCAGCACCATCGGGGTGGTGGCCACCTTCGGGTACTCGAAGGGGATCAGCGGGGTCTGCCCGCTGGCCTGCTGGCGCAGCGCGACCTGGAGCGCCCAGGCCGAGGAGGCCGGGACCCACACGTCGGGCCGGGTGCCGTGGGTCGACTCGTCCCACCCGGTCGCCAGCGCGCCGGCCGCCTCCACCGAGTCGGTGCCGCGGACCACCACGTCGACGCAGCGGTCGTCGACCGCCGGCCGGCGCCGCTCGTACTCGGCCGCGGCCTGGGTGACCACCTCCGACTGGTCGGGGGCGACCACCACCTGGAGCGGAAGGGTCCCAGAGCGGCAGGCCAGGCTCTGGGCGGGCTGGTTGACGAACACCACGAACCCGCCGATCCCCAACGCCAGGACCAGCAGCACGCAGGCCGCCGCCAGCAGCGCAGTCGGACGCCGCCGGCGCCGCTGGGCCAGATGCCTGCCGCCAACCGATGCTCGCTCGTCAGCCATATGAGTTCCGGCCACTTGCGGCCGGTCGGCGCGACCGGGGGTCGTCCGCGCCTCGGGGAGCCGGACCGACCTGGCTCCACCGTGTTCGCAGAGATTGCCTCGTCCGCTGCCGGTGTGCAAAATCCGGCGCGGATCGAGCCGTCTGTCGGGTTTTCCGGCGAGCGGTTCGGGATGATCAGGGGTTTCGAGGTGTCCGTCGCTCAGGGCCGCGGCGAGGGCCCGGGGCGGTCCGGGACCGGGTCCCAGAAGCCGGTCACCCAGCGGAAGCGCCCGTCCAGGTCGGCCCCGGCCACGGCGGAAGCGCCCGTCCAGGTCGGCCCGGCCACGTTCGTGCCGGTGGCCACGACGGTCCCGCCCGGGCCGACGGCCGCTCAGCCGAAGCGGCCCGTGGCACGGCTCCGGGGTCAGCCATGGATGCTCCTCTCCTCGGCCTCGGCCAGGGTCTTCAGGTCCTCCAGGCTGGAGCGCCACAGGTCCTCGAGCACGGCCCCAAGCGGCCCCAGCTGCTCGCGCCGGGCCCGGTACAGGCGCCGCCGGCCGTCTCAGCGCACCGGCCGGTCAGGCGGGTGGGGCGGTGGCGGCCGCGGCCGCCTGGTCGAGCAGCTTGGCGATGGCGCTCTCGTCGACCTCGGAGGGGACGGGGATGCCGCGGACCCAGTCGATCTTGCCGATGCCCGGGTTGAAGTGGGCCGTGCCGTCGGGGAGGAAGACCTGCGGCGAGCCCTGGACGCCGCGGCGGCGGCCCTCCTGCCAGTCGGCGACCACGCTGCGGCGGTGGCCGCCGCCGTCGAAGGCGTCGAGGAACCGGGTCCGGTCGAGGCCGCTCTCGGCGGCCAGGTCGGCCAGGGTGGGCCGGAGCGACAGGTCGCGGCGGTCCAGGAAGAAGGCCCGCCGGGCGGCCTGGTCGAAGTGGTCGGCCGCTTCGGGGCCGCCCAGCTCGCCGGCCACCTTGAGGGCCTCCATGGCCGGCAGCATGGTCGACGGCCAGGTCTCGCGGCGCGGCGCGGCGAAGTGGTCGGGCTCGAGCTGGGTCAGGACCGGGATCTCCTGGCTGAGGGTCTGCCAGGGTGTGCCGCGCTGGTTGACCAGCTCCAGCGGCCAGCAGCGCCAGGCCACGGGCGGCTCGCCGACCCCGGCCCTGGCCCGCCGCAGCCGGATCGAGAACACATAGGCCCAGGGGCAGTGCAGGTCGGAGAAGACGGTCAGCACGCGCGGCTCCTAACGAGGGGGACCTAGACAATCCAGCTCATGGGCGAACTGGACCAGGATGTGCCACCCTTGAAGATATCGCCGCAGGGTCCCGCGGAAACCGGTCGAAGGGCCGGCGACCCGGGGCCCTCGCAACCGGAGCCTCGCGCCGGCCGAAGGGCCGGCGGCGAGCTCCCGGCGATCACCCGGCGGCGGCGCCCGTCGCTGCCCGCCGCCGTCCGGGGTACCCTACCGCCCGTGCGATCTCGCCAACGGTGGTTGCCGTCCCTGGTGCTGGCGCTCGGCCTGCTCGCGGGGTGGATGGCGATCCCGGCCGTCGCCGCCTCGTCCGCGCCCCGGGTCGAGGCGCGGACCGCCGTGGTCATGGACGCCGCCACCGGCGCCGTCCTGTGGCAGCGCCAGGCCCACAAGCCGGTCCTGGTCGCCTCCACCACCAAGATCCTCACCGCCATCGTGGCCAACGACTCCTACGCGGCCCGGAAGGTGCTGCGGGTCCCCGAGTCCGCCGAGCGGGTCGACGGCACCCGCTTCGGCTACCGCACGGGCTGGCTGATCCGCCGCGACCAGCTGCTCACCACCCTGCTGCTGGTCTCGGCCAACGACGCCGCCGAGACCCTGGCCGCCGCCTGGCCGGACGGCGGCCGGGCCGGCTTCCTCCTGGCCATGCAGGCCAAGTGCGCCGAGCTGGGCTGTACCGACTCCACCTGGCGCGACCCGGCCGGCCTGGACGCCCCCGGCCACCGGGCCAGCGCCGCCGACCTGGCCCTGCTCGGCCGGGCCCTGCTGGAGCGGCCGGTGCTGGCCAAGCTGGTCGGGTCGCGCTCGGTCACCTACGTCTGGCCCAGCGGCCGCCGGGTGGTGCTCAGCAACCACAACCACTTCGTGGGCCGGGGCCGCGACCCGGGCGCCCTCGGGGTCAAGACCGGCTACACGACCAGGGCCGGCTCCACCATCGTGGCCGCCCAGCGGCGCGGCGGCCGCACCCTGGTGGCCGTCGCCCTCGGCTCCGACCACATCTACGAGGACGTGCGCGCCCTGCTCGGCTACGGCTTCACGGTCCAGCCGGTGGCCGGCGACGAGCTGCTGGGCGCGCGCCCGGCGGAGCCGGAGGCGGCCGCGCCCGCCGCCACCCTGCCCCCGGCCGCCGAGCGCATCACCGGCCGGGTCGGGGTCAGCCCCTCGCCCCTGGTCGAGCGGGTCGGCCTGCGCATCCTGGCCGCCCCGCTGCCCCTGGCCGCCAGCGCCGGGGTCGCCTGCCTGATCCTCGGCGCCCTCGCCCTGGCCTGGCGCCGCCACTAGCAGCCTGGTCCGGTCGCGCCGCAGCCGCGCCGCAGCCCCGCCCTGGGTGGTGGGGCCCCCGAACGGGAGGGTAGCCCACGGCCGAATGGGGTGCTTGCCGCTATCCACAGCCCCTCGTCAGCTGCGGCGCGGGACCCGCAGCCCCAGGGCCCGCAGCTCCAGCTCGGCCAGGCCCTCGAACTCCCCGGCGCGGAGGGCGCCGGCCGGGTCGGGGGTGACCCGGTGCAGCTGGCGCAGGGGCCGGTTGGCCACCGCCCGGAGCGCGAACAGCTCCAGGTCGGCCCCGGCCAGGCGCAGCCGGCTGGCCGCGCCGGCCTCCCGCGCCCAGGAGACCCGGCGCGGCAGCCAGGCCACCAGCAGGGCGGCGATCGGGACGGCGGCGACCAGCACCCCCAGCCAGAGCGCGAGCTGGTGGACGACCTGCTGCTGGGTCGCGCCGGCGTCGGCCAGGGTCTGCCCCACCCCGGCCAGGCGCCCGAACGGGTCCTGGAGCTGGTCGCCGACCACCGGCAGGCGGCCGATCTTCTGCTGGATCTCGGAGACGTCGCCGGCGAACCCGCCGCCGGCCTGCTCCAGCCGGGCCCCGGGAACGGCCAGCTTCTCGACCAGCCGGTACAGGGTCATCCCGGCCCACACCCAGGCGGCCGTCCAGGCCACCACGACCAGGTCGCCCAGCAGCTGGCGGGCCCGCAGCCCCGCCGTCTCCGCGTACAGCTTCACGGCCGGCCCGCCGGCCGTCAGACCTGGTGGCGGCGGAAGACCACCACGGCGTTGTGGCCCCCGAAGCCGAAGCCGTTGGACATGGCCATGTCCACCTCGGCCTTGCGGGCCTGGTTGGGCACGTAGTCGAGGTCGCAGGCCGGGTCGGGGTCGGTCTGGTTGATGGTCGGGGGCAGGACCCCGTCGCGCACCGCCAGCACGGTGGCGATGCCCTCCACGGCCCCGGCCGCCCCGAACAGGTGGCCGATCATCGACTTGGTCGAGGAGACGGCCAGCCGGTCGGCGTGGCTGCCGAAGGCCAGGCGGATGGCCCTGGTCTCCGAGACGTCCCCGGCCGGGGTCGAGGTGCCGTGGGCGTTGACATAGCCGACCGCCTCCGGGGCCAGGTCGGCCGAGCGCAGCGCCCGCCGCATGGCCAGGGCGGCCCCGCTGCCGTCCTCGGAGGGGGCGGTGACGTGGAAGGCGTCGGCCGACTGGCCGAACCCGACCAGCTCGGCGTGGACCGGCGCCCCGCGGGCCAGGGCGTGCTCGCGCTCCTCCAGGATCAGGGCGCCCGCCCCCTCGCCCATCACGAAGCCGTTGCGCAGGGCGTCGAACGGCCGCGAGGCCTCGGTGGGCCGGTCGTTGAACTTGGTCGCCAGCGCCGTCATCTGGGCGAAGGCGACCAGCGCGACCTGCACGAAGGCCGACTCGGCGCCGCCGGCCACCATGGCCGTGGCCTCGCCGTGGCGGATCGCCTGGTAGGCCAGGCCGATGGCGTGGTTGGAGGCGGCACAGGCGGTGACGGTGGTGAAGTTGGGCCCGCGCAGGCCCAGCTTCATGGCGATCTGGCCGGCGCCGGCGTTGGGCATCAGCTGGGGCACGGTGAACGGCGACACCCGGTTGGGCCCCTTGGTGCGCATCACCTCGTCGCTGGCCAGCAGCGAGCTGATCCCGCCGATGCCGGTGGCGAACACCACCCCGGTCTCGTCCTTGTCGACCCCGCCCTCGATGCCGCTGTCCTCCCAGGCCTCGCGGGTGGCGGCCAGGGCGAACTGGGTCGAGCGGTCCAGCCGCCTGGCCTCCTTGGGCCCGAGGCTGGTCGCCGGGTCGAACGCCAGGCATTCGGCCGCCACCTTGGACGGCACCGGGTCGGGGTCGACCAGGGTGAGCGGCCCGACCCCGGACTGGCCGGCGCAGATGGCGTCCCAGTAGGCCTTGACCCCGACGCCGACCGGGGTGACCGCACCGAGCCCGGTGACGACGACGCGCCGCAAGGTCCTACCCCACCGCCGTCTGCTTGGAGATCACCAGGTCGGCCGCCTCGCCGACGGTCTTGACGCCGGCGATCTGGTCGTCGGAGATCTCGATGCCGAACTTCTCCTCGAGGGCGAGGACGACCTCGACCAGGTCGAGCGAGTCGGCGTCCAGGTCCTCCTTGAAGCGGGCGTCGGCGGTGACCTTGTCCGCCTCGACGCCCAGCTCGGAGGCCAGGACGTCCTTCATCGTCTCGATCACTTCCTCGCGCGACTGCGCCATCTGCTCGTTCTCCTTCGTGCCGGGGGCCACGATGGCGGCTCAGGATGCCGCCCGTGCCGACTGCCAGTCAACTGACCCTTCGGGAGTTACGTGCCCATCGTCATGCCGCCGTCAACGGCCAGGACCTGGCCGGTGATGTAGCCGGCCTCCTCGCTGGCCAGGAAGCGGACCGTCGCCGCCACCTCCTCGGGAGTGCCGAGCCGCCCGGCCGGGATCTGGCCGAGGATCGCCTGCTTGGCCTCCTCGCTCATGGCGTCGGTGAGCTTGGAGGGGACGTAGCCGGGGGCGACGGCGTTGACGGTGATGCCCCGGCCGGCCACCTCCTTGGCCACGCTCATGGTGAGCCCGAGCAGCCCGGCCTTGGAGGCGGCGTAGTTCGCCTGGCCGGGGTTGCCGACCAGGCCGACCACGCTGGAGATGGAGACGACCCGGCCCCAGCGCCGCCGCAGCATGCCCCGCAGCACCTCCCGGGTGCAGCGGAACGCCGCCACCAGGTTGACCTCGAGCACGCCGGTGAAGTCGTCGTCGCGCATCCGCAGCAGCAGCCCGTCTCGGGTAAGGCCGGCGTTGTTGACCAGGATGTCGACCCCGCCGTCGCCGGCCGCAGCCACCAGCAGCCTGGCCGCGTCCGGGTCGGTCAGGTCGGCCTGGGCGACCACCGGCTCGGCCCCGGCCGCCTTGACCAGGTCGGCCGTCTCCTGCGCCCCCTGCTCGTCCGACCCGTAGGCAACCACCACCCTCGCCCCCTGGCCGGCCAGGGCCACCGCGCAGGCCCGCCCGATCGCCCCCGACGCCCCCGTGACCAGCGCCGTCCGCCCCTCCAGCTCCTGTCCCCCCGGGGGGCTGGCGCCCCGGGCCCTTGATTCTCCGGGGAACCCCCCTGGGGTTCCCCGGACCCCTCCGGCGCTTCGCTCCTTGAGCCCCCCGGACCCCCCACTCACAGTGCGGCCTCCGGGACGTTGCGCAGTGGTGGGAGCATGTCGGCGCCGTCCCACAGGGTCCCG
>Ga0307278_10000477_pt1 | contig 20161 bp, 20 predicted proteins | sample ER_DNA_117_FD_194482 | JGI IMG/M metagenome (GOLD analysis project Ga0307278, IMG submission 194482) | Bulk soil microbial communities from the East River watershed near Crested Butte, Colorado, United States - ER_DNA_117 | ecosystem: Environmental > Terrestrial > Soil > Floodplain | place...
TAGTCAAGAGGCGGTTTCTATGCTCGGCCAGCGCAAGCTGCGCTTCGGCGTATCGGGGCAGCAGTCTTTCCCAGTAGTCCCACAAGGCGTCCGGATCCGCTCTCGACCGAAGCATCGGGCCGCCGTCTCGGATGAGTGACCAGGCCCGGGCTTCGTCGTAGGCGACCACGTCCGGCGCCAGGCCCGGACGGAGTTCACCGAGCAGGGCTAAAAGTGCGGGTTCTTGTGCCGTCCCGCTGGCGTTTATCTTGAACCAGACGCGGCCGTCGGTCGTCTCGAATCGGATGGTGCTCGACCAGACACGGGTGTGCGGCTGCTCCCACTCGTCGGTAAGCCGGCTGCCGCGTGGTCTGAGTTGTGCCTCCACCCAGGCCCGGACCTCCTCGACGAAGGCGCTACTGGTCCACAGCACCACCGGATCTGGGATCGTCTGCTCAATGCTCAAGGAGCTGCTTCAGGGTTGCTAGATCCGTCCGGATCGCCGCCGCATCTGCCTCGTAGTCTTCGTCCGACTGGTCCGTCCGGCGGCGAAGTGTGAACACCACCTCGCAGCCGGCGCCGTCGGCGATCACCCGCATCGGGTTGTTGAATGTGGTCCCATTGGACAGCTTCACCTCGTGATCGAGGACGAAGTACGGGTTCTCCGGCACGATGGTCACCTCAACCTCACCCATCGGCGATTCGGCGAACCAGCGTCCGTCCCGCTCCTCAATGGATCCACTCAGCCCTGCCGCCCAGTTCGGCAGGTTCGCCGGGTTCACGGCGTATGCGTAGACCTCGGCAGCCGACCGCTCGATGTAGGTGCTGAGGTGTTGCGACTCGCTCATCACCTCGACCCTAACCCGGCGACATGCGGTCAGATCGCAGGCTCAAGAGCACCGACAAGGCAGGATGAGCTCGTGGCCGGGACGCTGCCGCCGGACCGTACGAGGCAGATTGCAAGCCGTACGCCGGTTGGCCACGCTCATCCGCTTCACGTGCGATGGGATCGAGTCAGCGTGCTCTTCGCACTCGTGGCTGTGCTCGCCATGGTGGTGGCCCACGCCGTCGTCGTCGCTGTACGCGATGACCCGAGTGCTCCAGCGGCGGAAACAGCACCGGTCCCGACCCCAGACCAGCTGGCCACTCCGCAATCCAAGTGCCCCGAGCCCGCGAGTGGCGTCATCCGCACCGCACCGGTCGTTCGTGACGAAGCCGATGCTGCAGCACGAACCGTGGCACTGACCTTCGACGACGGTCCAGGGCCGGCGACACCTCAGGTGCTCGACCTGCTGCAGAGGGCTGGCGTGCAGGCCACGTTCTTCGTCATTGGTCAGCACGCAGCAGCCAATCCGGAGATGTTGCAAAGAATCGTGGCTGGCGGCAATGCGCTGGGAGATCACACGTGGTCGCACCACATTCCGAGCGTGTCAGCCGGTTGGAAGCGCAGCCGGCTGACTGGGGAGATCGACCGCACGCGTCGGGCCATCCTTGATGCCACAGGAATCGAGGCATGTCTGTTTCGTCCACCGGGCGGAGTCGTCAAGGGTGCGGAAACTGTCGCTCACGCCGCCGGACTTTCTATGGTCTTGTGGTCGGTTGATACGCGTGACTGGGCCCCATCCAAAGACCGCAGGAAATTCGCAACTGTCATCCGGAAAAGGGCCGCACTCGGGCTCACCGAAGAGCATCCGGTGATCTTGCTTCATGACGGCGGCGGCAATCGAGAGGCGACCGTCACTGCTCTGCCAGAGATCATCAACGACTACCGGGCCCACGGATACCGATTTGTCACCTTGGACCAGTCGACGTAGCAGCCCAATTAATCGCATTCGTGTTCTAATAGGTGAGTGAGATTTGAGGCGCGGCACATCGGCAGCGGGCGGTGGGGCGTCTACGACGGGGGCGTGATGGGCTGGCGTGCCGTCGATCTTGGAGAGGACGAGGCATGCCAGATGGCGATGGACATGGACGTGGTCTATAACCAGTACGGGCAACGAACAGCAGATGAACGACGCGAGGTACGGCCACCGATCGCGGTGGAGACGGCGACGTGGTCAGCGGGAGGAACTCTGGACTATTGGGTACGCGAGCGCGGCGAATGGTGGGGACGGGTACGCGGGCCGGATGGACGCCAGCTGTGGATCAAAGCCAAGGACCTGAAACGTACGGATGAGTAGGCCCTCCGACAAGCTCAGGGCTCATGATCGACAAGCTCAGCCGCAATTGATCACAAAAGTCGGTCTTGCCTGGTGGTAGAGGCGAGGAGATGGCGGGCTCGACGTCCAAGATCATTGAGGTCAACGCGACCAGCCTCCGCTGCAGTAGCCAGCCGCGATGCCAAATCCAGGGCCTCATCAATCAGCGGCGCCTCCGTCGCGACCGCCTCCTGGCCCATGTCACGCAGAATCGTCACCTCGGTGCGCGCGGCGATGATCGGATCCTTGATGCCCTCGACCCAAACCCTGGTTCGGTGGCCATCCCCCCGTTCCTCCCCGTGCAGAGGCTCAAGCGCATAAATGTGGTCTGATCGCGCGAACTTGCCGAAGCCGAGCGAGACCATCCGCGGTTCTGACGCCACGATCCGATCATGTCAGCCCATGTCACAGCGTGTCACTCCCGACTCGAACCTGGCCAAAAACAACGGACACCTTCAGGGGGACACGAGTGCGAGCTATGCCGCGGACGACGCATCGGTCCATGGGCTCGCAGCCCGAAGGTTCCAGGTCGGCAGCATCTTGGCGAGCGCCCGTGGCCCTGTGACCTGAATCAGGCCGGCGCGCAGCGCATCGGCCCATTCGAGCTCTCTGGTGTGCCATCTCGCCAGCGTCATCGTTCGTGTCTTCACCACAAGGTCATCCTCATAACCCGGAGACTTGAGGCAAACTTCGGCGTCTGTCGGGCGCACAACCAACCAGATCGTGCACTCGCCCGGAGAACGGTCGGCGAACTCGAAGCGGACCACCACCCGGCGATCGGGAAGGTTGGCGCGCGCAAGGTAGCTCGTGCACCAGGTCCAGAGCAGAAATCGGGGATTCGCGTGCTCGTCGCGCAGCTCGACCCACCGTTCGCCCCAGGCGCCGAGGGCCAGCAAGACAGGCCAAAACTCATCGCCGGCATCGGTCAGGACGTACCGGACTCCGGAGCCGCTGGCTTTGGGCGCGGTGGTGATGACCCCGGCCCTGACAAGATGGCGCAGCCGCTGAGTCAGCATGGTGTGGGACATCCCTGGAAGGCCGGCGAGAATTTCACCGTAGGTGCTAGAGCCCGCGTGAATGTTTCGCACGATCAGTGGCGTCCACCGCTCAGCGAAGATTTCGGCAGCCCGAGCGATCGGACAGTACTGCTCATATGACCGCATGCCATCAGTCTCGCGCTGCAAGCCTTGCGGAGCCAGAGCAGTTTTTGTCCTAGCCGGCCGTCCCATCCGGGTCAAGGCTGAAGGACATGAAGCACGCAGAGGGTAGCGGGGCGTGGTGGGGTCCGCTATTCGGCGCCCGCGCCGCAACGTGGGCGGAAACGTGGGAGGGCCCTGCGGGTTGGGGTACAGCGGTGTACGCCCATGTGCTGGACCAGGCACAGATCGGCCCCGACGTAACTGTCCTTGACTGCGGGTGCGGCGCAGGCCGTTTCGTCCACTTGGCCGCCCAGCGGGGGGCCCGCGTGGCCGGCATAGACGCTTCGCGCGAGCTCGTCGAAATCGCGGCCGAACAGAGCCCGGATGCGGATCTGAGGGTCGGCGACTTCGAGGCGTTGCCGTGGCCGGACGACGCCTTCGACATCGTGACCGGCTTCAGCACCTTCCAGTTCGCCAACGATCACGCCGCGGCGCTGACCGAGGCCCGGCGGGTCTCGCGAAGCGATGTCTGGGTAGCAATCCCAACCCGGCTGTCCGACTCCGGAATCCCGCAGCTCTTTGCCACACTGGTGCCGCTCATGCCGCCAGAGGCGCGCCCGATCCTCAAGAGGAGCGGAATGTACGCCCTGTCCGCACCCGGAGCACTCGACGACGTGCTCGCCGCAGCCGGGATGGCTCACCGCTCCGACGAGACGATAGCCGCGGCCTCCGTGTTCGCTGATGCTGCCGCCGCAGTCGAGGCCTTCCTAAGTGCGGGGGCAACGGCGCTCGCGGTCCAGCACTCCGGCCAATCCGCTGTTGCAACTGCCTTATATGACGCGCTCACCCAATTCACCAGCGAAGGTGGCCACATCACCTTGCCGGGGTGGTTCAGGGTCGTTCAAGCTAGGTGAGCCGCGTACATGCCACTCAGGCGTGCCGCGCGGTGAGCAGGTCGCTGAGCCGGTCGAGGACCGACCCGGACCAACTGCACATCAACTCCCGCGCGCTGCTGTCAAGCCCCAACCACGAGCAGGGATGGCCGCCCGTGCGCGTACGTCTCATGTCGTCGGCCGTCGCTTTGTGCAAAGTGGCCACGAAAGGCATCGAAATCAGCTACCGTAAATCGCGTTTCTGATCACTGCAATTGCGATCGTCTAGCGCGACACGCCGATCTTCGGGGGACTCTCAGTCGTCTCCAGGCGCCTTATCATCAAAAGTGATCACATCAGTCACATGCGTAACTCGATCAACGTCGAGCAGGGGGATTCGACATGAGCTTTACCGCGGAGCCACAGGCTGACAAGCACCTCGAACAATGGACACAGGTCAACGTGGCCGGTGTTAAGTATCTGCGCCTTCCGCTGCATACGCGGTGGCTGGACGCGACTGATGATTTGGTGCTAGCGCTGAAGGAAAGCCTCAAGGTGGCTCGCCCGGGGGACACCGTTGGGGTGAGCGAGAAGGTCGCCATCCTGCTCACAGGTCGGACCGTTGACATCAGCACAGTGCAACCTGGTCGGCTCGCTCGGTTCCTGGCTGCTCATGTCCGGCCGCGCACCGATTCGAAAGGGCTGGCGGTCCCAGAGAAGATGGAGTACGTCGTCCGTACCGTCGGCCTGCGGCGGATCATCCCGGCCGTCATCGGCAGTGCGGTCACTCGCCCGCTCGGAATGCACGGAACCTTCTACCGGGTGGCAGGATCGGTCGCCCGGGACGTCGACGGCGGCCGACCACCGTATGAGCACGTACTCTTCCCGCCCTTGGACAACAAGCTCGCACAGAAGATCTGCGCCGATCTCGAGCGGGCGCTGGACATCGGCGTCAGCATTGTCGATCTCAATGACTACGGCGGCTCGATCCGCGCGGTGTCTCCAAGATCACTCTCTGAGCAGACGCTTGCTGCTGTGCTCAGTGACAATCCGTTGGGCCAACGGCTCACGAGCACGCCATTCGTGCTTGTTCGACCCGCCTGAGGCTGCGTTAGAGCGGAGCAGCGAGCCAGTTGGCCGGGATTATGCCGCGTACTCGCGGCATAATCCGCCACTCTGTTTGTTGATTCATCGTCGTCGGCGCGCCACCACATCGATGGCCTCGGTGAGCAGCCGCCGTTCCGGTGCGCGCAGCAGGTACAAAACGCCGATGAAGACTCCCACCAGGGTCAGCCCGACCGTTGACACCAACAACAGCTCGCTCATCAAGCCGGTACCAACAACAGGGCCGAGCAGACGGTAGACCAAAGCGCCGGCAGCAGTGCCCGCCGCAGCCGCCAGGGCTGTACGGCCCACCATCACGGGCAACGACCTGAGATCGACCGCACCATGGCGTCGGCCGAGCATCACGGTGTTCGCCACGGCCGCAAACACCACTGACAACGAGGTGGACGCGGCCAGGCCGGCGATTCCGAAGGTGAGGCCAAGTGTGAAATCGCCGACCACGTTGATGGACATGGCGAACACAAACACCAGCACGGGTCGGCGTGAGTCGCCGAGCGCGTACGAGGCGCGCACCACCATCTCCCGCCATCCGAGCGCTAGCAGTGCGGGTGCGTACCACAAGATCGCGGTCGCCGTCCGTTGCGTATCGGCCGGAGTAAAGCTGCCATGCTCGAAGAGCAGCGCGACCAGCGGGACAGCGCAGACGATCAAGAAACCCCACACCGGCATCAGCACCGTGGCTACCGTCGACAAGCCGCGACCGACCAGCCGCCGCATCTCATCGAGGTCGCGGGTACCGGCAGCGGCGCCGAACGCGGGATAGAGCGCGGTCAGCAGCGACGCGACGAGCAGGGTCTCACCGAGCGAGATGACCCGCCAGGCATAACTCAACGCCGAGATGGTTCCTTCGCCGACCATCGAGCCGACGGCTCGATCGACCATCGTGTTGGCGTTGCCGAGAGCACTGCCGACCAGCAGCGGCGGAATCAATCTCGCGATCGTGCGGAACCCCGGATCCTTGATGTCGAAAGAGGCACGCAAGCGCAGACCAAGGGCGCGAATGGGCACCAACTGACACAGCAACCGCGCCGCGGAGCCCGCGACGAACCCAACCGCAAGGGCATAGACACCGTAACGAGGGCCGAACACAACCGCCGCCGCGATCATGATCAGGTTGAACGGAACTCCCTGCATCGCAGACCAGAAGAAGCGGCGATGTGCCTCTGCCGCGGCGGCAAGCAAGTTCGTGCCTGATATCAACACGGTCGCGATCAGCACGATGCGGGTGAGCGAGGCAGCAAGCTCTGCCTGGGCACCTTTGAAGCCCGGCGCCAGCACGGTCACCACTGAGTTCGCGGCTAAGGCCATGATGAGCGAGCCGATGCCAAGGACAAGCAGCGTCACGGTCAGTACGACGGACAAGGTGTGAGCTGCTTTGTTCGAGTCGTCGTCGGCACTGATCTGCCCGGCAAGCACCGGCACGGTCGCCTTGGCCATGGCACCGGCAACGAGTGCCAGCACCAGATTCATCAGACCCTGGGCCACCAGATAGGCATCCAGCTGGGCGCCCGCTCCGAACACACCCGCAATCACGACATCGCGGAAGAAGCCGAGAACGGCTGAGAAGGCGGTTAGGACGGTCACCAGCGCAGCCGCTTGGGCAATCCCCGACCGTGCCTTCACGTCTAGCAACATAATGCAGCCAGCGCGGCTCTACTGGCTGCGAACACAGGGTGGGAGCGCAGGCTCCCTCCAAAGAGTGGTCACAAATGACATGGAAATTGGCCGAGATGATGGCATCTGCGAGCAGATTCGCACTCGATCAGCGGGTCTCGGTGACCGCTCTGGCCATGCGCTGCACGGCGTCGGTAACGTGCTCGGAACTCGTCCCGAAGTTCAGCCGCACGAAGCCGGCGCCTTCGGGACCGTAATCCAGTCCGCGGCTGAGCGCAACGCGGCCTCGCGCGAGGAAGACGGCCGCTGGATCGTCGCCGAGAGCTAAGCCGCGACAGTCCAGCCAGGCGAGATAGGAGGCCTCAGGTGGTCTCCATGTGATTTCGGGAAGCTCGGCTGCGAGCAGCTGACCAAGGAGCGTGCGGTTTGCTGCCAGCCGAGCCTGGACCGCATCGAGCCAGCGGTCGCCAGCCGTAAAGGCAGCTTCAGCAGCGATGATGCCGAGTATCCCTACCCGATCCGTCATGAGTGGTAGGCGCCGCACTGCGTGACGTGCGCGATCGGATGCGGTGATGACGAGTGCCGCCTTCAGCCCTGCCACATTGAAGGCCTTCGACCCTGACGTGAGAGCAATCCCGCAGCTTCGCGCAGCGTCTGAGACCTCCAGCCACGGCGTGTACGTTGCGCCCTCAAGGACCAGCGGGCCGTGAATCTCATCCGCAAGCACCCACGCGTCGTAGGTGATGCACAGGTCGGCGATCTGCTCAAGCACCGGTAGTGGCACTACCTGACCGGTTGGGTTGTGTGGGTTCACCACCAGGAGGACCCGCACACCGCCTGCGAGCGCGGCCTCCAACGCTTCAAGATCGACTGCCCCGGCCGCATCCAGCGGGAGTTGGGCAAGCTCGACTTGCGCCTGTGGCAGCTCTGCGTAGAAGGGCGGGTATGCCGGGGTGAAGTAGGCCACCTGCGCGCCCGGCCCGGTGAGAGCCCGGCACAATTCGATGAGCCCAGCCATGACGTCCGGCACGAGAGTGACTTGTTCCGGATCGACCGTCCAGTCCAACCGACGTTGTGCGAAACCCGCGAATGCGGCCCCGGTCCGGGCGGCCGTTGGCGCCGTGTACCCAAGATCGTGACGGTCAACCGCCGCATGCAACGCCGCGGTGACCTCTGGGGCCAGTGGAAAGTCCATCTCGGCGACCGTCAACGGCAGCACGTCTGGCTCATAGCCGGACCACTTCTCGCTACGCCGCTCGTACAGCGTGGCCAGGTCCGGCACGTGCAGATCAATGGCGCCGGTGGACTCGGAGGTTGCCGTAGCAGTCCGGTGGTGAATGTTCATGAGCGTGTTAGTGAATGCCAAGGACGTTCCGGCGGCGTCGCGCCTGGAATATTGGCAACATACCGTCGACGAGATTCTCGGCCCGCTCGAGGTGCGGATGCCGTCCCGAGGAGTCGACCTGCAGGATCACCTGCGCATTGTGGGCGGCAGCGCTTATCGCAGCCTGCACAGAGCTTGCCCGTTCTTGCACGGGCCTTGCTGGGAGTGATGCGGGATGCGGTGTGGCCCGATGCGTTACCGGATGTCGTCGTCCTCGCCGTAGACCACGGTCTCCTGCTCGGCCACATCGGCCTCGTCGGCCTCACGCATGCCCCGACCGACGCGCACGGGCTCCGCCTGCCGTTCGGCCTCGGCCTCGGCTAGCGGGTCGGCATCGAGGGTCTGTTCGGCCCAGTCCGCCTCGGGTACGTCGTCGGGCGGGGTGTCTGGGCCAGAGAGGGTCATGGTGCTCCGTGACGGTCACACTTCTCGATCAAGGACTGATCCTCACCCTATGCCTCCCCGAATTAATTCGATTGCGCGGCCCAGGTACGGCTACCTAACCTGATCAAGGAAAACATCGCGAGGCGATGTGGTTGCCGGGACGAGAGAGAAAGAGAGAGGAGGTGCCCACCTTGTACATAGTCACGATGACTCCGAAGACGTGGCTTAACTGCGCTGACGCGGATCGGGTGAGCGCGCCCCTCGACCGCGTCGCGTAGCGCGCCACTCCTTCTGGAGGGAAGATCCCCTACTCAGGCGCTTGGGCGCCCACGTTGCTGCGCCCAACCCGCCGAGTCAACTACGCCTAGATCACTTATCTGTAAGGAAAACAGCCATGTTTGAGCAAGAGTTCAGACCCCAAGAGCAGATCAGTCGCGAGGCTGCAGAACGCTTCGCGATCATGGTCGCCATAACGGCGCGCAAGGCCGAGGCCAAGCGCGTACGCCAGCAAAAGCGCCGCGGTGCAATGCGGGCAAAGCCTGTCGAAGCCCACTAGTCCCCACTAGTGCCTGCTGAGCCTGTCGGAGTGCGCTGAGTCGCCCTTCGACAGGCTCAGGGCGCATCCATCAGCAATGCGGGGGTGGCCCCACAGCGCCCGTACAACATCCCACGCTGCGTGGGATGTTGACGGTGGGCATGGCGTGCACACGACGCACTATGACGGGCGGCCCGCTTCGCCGAATGCAGGAGCGCGCGGCTGGAGTGCGTGGAGGGCTCTACGCCTGTTCGCGAGGGCCGAAGGAGGCGAATATGGCGGGCTGCCTGTCAGAGGGCAATTGGACACCGGGTACAGCATGAGCAAGCTGGGTACACCACCCACACCCTTCAGCGGCGCCGGCGGCGCGCCGTCCCAAAGATGCTGCGAACGATCTCGGTTCCCGCCGTACGTGCGAACTGCTTGAACGCACTGGAGCCGGTGATCTGCTCCACCATTGACTTCTCTTGGCGTTGCGAGGTACGCGGTTGCGCCCGCGTCGCCGCTCGTGCCTCACGCTCAGCCTGAGCCTGAGCTTTCGCCCGCTCCTTTTCAGCCGCCGCCGCCTGCGCTGCGGCCTCTTTTTCCAGTCGCTCTCGCTCTGCCGCCTCGGCACCCGCTTGTAGCTTCCGAGCGAGCATCTCGTGCGCGTAGTCACGATCGAGCGACTGCCCGTACCTCGCCATCAATGCCGAGGCGGCGATCCCCGGCCGCAACACCTCGTCCGGGGTGGGCGCCATGAGCGACTCCGGTGCTCGCATGCGAGTCCAGGCGACAGGCGTTGGCGCACCATCGGGATCCATCACAGTGACAATGGCCTCGCCGATGCCAAGCTGCTGCAGCGTCTCAGCTAGGTCGTAGTGGGACTTGGGAAAGGTGGCGACCGTCTGCTTGAGAGCCTTGGCGTCGTTGGGCGTATGGGCGCGCAGCTGGTGCTGCACTCGCGATCCCAGCTGTGCCAGCACCTCGTCGGGCACGTCTTTGGGGGTCTGTGTGACGAAGAAGATGCCGACGCCCTTGGAGCGGATCAGCCGCACAGTTTGCGCGATGGCGTCCAGGAACGCCTTGGACGCGTCGTCGAAGAGCAGGTGTGCTTCGTCGAAGAAGAAGACCAGCTTGGGCTTGTCGACATCCCCGACCTCGGGCAGCTCATGGAAGAGGTCTGCGAGCAACCACATCAAGAAAGTGGAGAAGACTGCGGGCCGGTCCACCAGGTTGGGCAGCTCAACCAGCGAGACCACGCCACGTCCATCCGAGGTAACACGCAACAGGTCCGCAGTGTCGAACTCGGGTTCGCCGAAGAAAGCCTCGGCACCCTGGTCCGCGAAGTTGATCAAGGTACGCAAGATCACGCCAACGGTCGAGGCGCTCAGGCCGCCGATGTTCTTCAGCTCCGCCTTGCCCTCGTCACTGGTGAGATGCGTGAGCACTGCGCGCAGATCCTTGAGATCCAGCAACGGCAGGCCAGCCTGGTCGCTGTAATGAAACACCAGGCCGAGCGACGACTCCTGCACCTCATTGAGTCCGAGCACCTTGGACAGCAGCACCGGGCCAAACGAGCTCATGGTGGCCCGCAGCGGCACGCCATTGCCTTGACCACCAAGAGCGAAGAATTCCGTCGGGCAGGCCCGCGGCTGCCAGTTCTGACCGATCTTCTTGGTACGCGCCAGCAGCTTGTCATTCGCCTGCCCAGGCGAGGCGATGCCGGATAGATCACCCTTGATGTCGGCGGCGAAGACCGGCACGCCCGCAGCCGAGATCTGCTCAGCGAGCACTTGCAGTGTCTTGGTCTTGCCGGTACCAGTCGCTCCTGCGACAAGTCCGTGCCGGTTCAGCATGCTCAATGGGATGCGGATGACAGCGTTCGGAACAGCTGCATCGTTCTCCATCAGGGCGCCGAGCTCGATGGCTGGCTCGTCGAAGGTGTAGCCCTGGACGATCCGCTGCACCTCCTCGGAGAGTTGCTGGGCAGCGGGCTCGGTCATGTGCCAAATCGTAACGACGCACCGTGGAGTTGCTCTCCGAAACTTGATTAGAGTGTCACAGTGATTTTCAAGCGCGTCGGAGACGTACGCCCGTACCCAGATCATGGTTACGTCCAGAAGCAGTGGGCGGCCATCGCCCCGCACCAGGTGCGCTTGGATCAGCTCGTCACGACCAAACGGACGTTGGACCTGGAGGCGCTCCTCGAGGAGGACTCGACCTTCTACGGCGACCTGTTCGCGCACGTCGTGTCGTGGCGCGGAGAGCTCTACCTCGAGGACGGGCTGCATCGCGCGCTGCGGGCGGCCCTCCAGCAGCGGCAGACCATGCATGCGCGCGTCCTTGACCTGAAGTAACGCCGAACTCCAGGTAGGCTCTCACCGCAACGGGGGGGTAGTCGGGCACGGAAGGGAGCTCGGGGAACTCACGCATCGGGGCCGCTGCGGAGGTAAAGGAGTTCGGCGTTGATCGGTCGAATCTTCCGTGTCGTAAGAACCCCGGTCACTCTCCTTATCTTGTTCGGCGTGCTCTTGTACGGCGCCTGGTGGGGATACGACAACATCATCAGGCCAATCCCACCGCTGCCGCCCGAGCCATGCGTCGATCAGACTCTGCCCAAAGGTCAGTTGAAAGCCAGTCAGGTCGTCATCAAGGTGTACAACGGCGGCGACCGAAAGGGTCTGGCGGCTGATGTGGGCCGATCCCTGCGCGCTAAAGGCTTCCGAGTCATCGTGACGACCAACACTGTGGAGAGGATCCAGAAGACCGTCATCGTCGGCGCGGATGGGAACAATCCCGAGGTGGTGTTCGTCAAGTCCTTCTTCAAGGAGGCCACCGTACGCTCAGACAAGCGGGTGGACCGTACGGTGGACGTGCTCGTGGGTAACAAGTACGGCGGCTTCAACAAAGACGCCAAAGCCACCTACCAGGTAGAGGCCACCACGGTGTGCTTGCCGTCCCAGACCCCTAGCGCAACCCCTGCCCTCGGCGGCTGATCGAGACCGGCACTCTCTTCGACTGCTCGTTGATCGCAACCGCGGGCTCAACCGGCAGGGTTTGCCGTCTCGAGATTGGGCAGCAGGTGTCATGGACGGCATCCGAACCCTCGCGAGCCGTCTTGAGACGGCTCGTCCGGATACAGGCACCGGTGCGGGCTGGTTTCTGCTACGCATACGTCAGTCTTCACCGCGGGAGCGCCAGCGGGCGAGTCGTCCGCGCTTACCGACGGCTCGGAGGCGTTCCTCGGTGTTCTCACGCTGGTCCTCAGGTGTCACGATGAGCAGCTCATCGCCGACCTTGATCCGCTCCCGGAGATCTGGATAGAAGGGCCGCTCGTCTCGAATGATCAAGGACACCACTGTGTCCTTGGGAAGCCGAAGCTCGCCCACTTCGACACCGGCGAGCCGCGACTTGGGCGGGATACGAACCTGCAGTAGATCAGCAGAGATCCTGTCGAGTGGCGCAACCTCGACTTCGATGTCCTGTGCTGACCCATCGTCCATGAGCCCCAGCAGGCGGGCGACGAAGGGCAGCGTCGGACCCTGGAGGCAGGTGAAGACGATGACAAAGACCAGCACTACGTCGAAAAGGAACTCAGCGCCTGCTACTTCCTGGGCCAGCGGAATCGTGGCCAGCACGATCGGCACCGCACCGCGGAGGCCTGCCCAGGAAAGAAACACCTGATGCCGGATCGGGACCTTGAACCACACCGCGCATGCCACGACCGAGATAGGGCGGGCGACCAGCGTCAGGAAAAATCCGGCTGTAATCGCGATCAGAGCTGCATGAGGCGTAACTCGGTCGGGGAAGGCCAGCAAGCCGAGCATCACGAAGAGGCCGATCTGGGCAATCCAGCCAATTCCTTCCACGAAGGAGCGGGTCGCCGCGCGGTGCGGCAGCTGAACGTTCCCAAGGATGAGAGCGCAGACGTATACGGCCGCGAATCCGCTGGCGTGGACGAGTGCTGTTATCCCATAGGCAAACACCGTCCAGACCAGAATTGCGAGTGGATAGAGCCCGGATGAGGGCAGCGCCACACGGCGCAGAATCTGCGCGCCCAGCCAGCCCAGTCCGCCACCGATTATCAGACCACCAATGAGCTCGAGCGCGATCAAGCCGAGGAGACCCGGAATGCCGAACTCAACAGGAGCGCCTACGGCATACGAGCTCGCGAGTAGCACCAGCAGCACTGTTGGGGCGTCATTGAGGCCCGACTCGGCTTCCAGCGCACCTCGCAGCGAGTGCGGGACGGGGACGTGGCGGAGCACGGAGAAGACCGCGGCAGCATCCGTCGGAGAGGTGACTGCGCCCAGCAGCACCGCAATCCAGAACGGCAATCCGAGGACGTAGTGCACGAAGAGGGTCATCAGACCCACGCTGATCAAGACGCCGACAGTGGCGAGTAAGGCGGCAAGGATCGCCGAGGCCTTGATATCACTCCACCTTGTGGTGAGACCACCCTCGGCCAGAATCACCACCAAGGCGGCGAATGCGAGCGCTTGTGCCAGATCGGCGTTGTCGAAGGAGATTCCGATTCCGGATTCACCCATCACCAAGCCGAGACCGAGGAAGAGCAGCAGTGACGGTAGGCCGATCCGAGCCCCGATCCGCGCGGCGATGATGGCGGCGATCAAGACGACAGCACCCACCAGAAGGATGACGTCGATCTCAACCATGCGCACATCTTCCCGGAAAAATGCCGGGACCATCACGGGGGCACAGATGCGTACTGAGCTTGTCGCAACGCGCGGCTACTGCTGCCCTTCGACAAGGTCAGGCCCATCAAAGGGCTCAGGGCCCATGGGAAAGGCTAGGGCGCAGAATCGCGACGGGAGCGAGCTCGTCGTTTGCCTTCATGCATGGCTTGGACGCGCGCGACGGGAACTGTGTGACCTTCGGCCACCAGATCTGGGTCCAGCTGCTGCGCCGGCGGCATCTGGTCGGTCCACGGATCGGCCCGGTCCAGCAATTCCGCTGCGTTATGGACCGTGAAGTCGCCCGGGACCACCTGCTCGAGATCCTCCCAGGCAACTGGAAAGGAGACGGGTACGCCGGGCCGGATCCGCGGGCTGAAGGCGGCCACCACGGTTGCGCCACCGGCACGTGTCGAGTCGAGGAATACCTTGCCCTCCCGCTCGTCCTTGACGAAGGCCGTGGTTGCCAGATCCGGATCGATCCGCTCGGCGCGTACCGCCACGGCACGCGTTGCCGCGGCTGCGTCCTCCGGTGACGATCCCGTCGCTATGGGCACGAACACATGCAGGCCCTTGGCACCGCTCGTCTTCACCGCTCCAGCCATGCCGGCCTCGTCCAGTGTCTGGCGGACCAGTTGGGCAGCTCGGACGGCCACTGAAAAAGGCGCTCCCTCCGGCGGATCTAGATCGAGCACCAGATAGTTGGGGTGGTCCGGATGGGCAATTGTGAAGAGGGTGACGTGATATTCGACGGCCCGCTGGTTGGCGAACCACAGCAGCGTGCGGCGATCGTTGCACAGGGCGTAGGAGACTTCCCGCCGAGACGCCTCGGCCCAGATCGGCGCTCTGGGCACCCAGTCCGGGGTGTATTTGGGCAGATTCTTCTGCATGAAGGGCGCCTGGCCAGGTCGGATACGGATGACAGATAGCGGCCGGTCACGTAGGCAGGGAAGGATCCGCGCCTGAACGGCGTCGAGGTAGTCGATCATGTTTCGCTTGGTCGCGCCCGCCCCATCGAAGAGCTCCTGATCCAGGTGCGTAAACGACACGTCATCTGGCAATTCGCTCTCGCCGCTCATGGATTAATCATCACCGAAGCGTGCTTTCCGGGGCGGACTCTTGCACCGCCTCATCCGGGTAGTTCTCCGGAAAATGGCACGCCACCCGATGCCGAGGCAACAGCTCGACCAGTGGCGGCTCTTGGGTCCGGCAGATCTCCTGCGCCTTCCAGCACCGAGTGTGGAAACGGCACGCCGGCGGAGGCGAGATCGGGCTGGGCACGTCACCGCTCAGCAGGATCCGCTCCCGCTCCTGGCGGCGTCGGGTGTCCGGCACGGGCACGGCTGACATCAGCGCGACTGTGTACGGATGCATCGGCGCGCCGTATAACGCCTCCCGGTCGGCCAACTCGACGATCTTGCCGAGGTACATGACAGCCACGCGATCCGAGACATGGCGCACGACCGACAGGTCGTGGGCGATGATCACGTACGTGAGGTCGAACTCGTCCTGCAAGTCCTCCAGCAGGTTGAGGATCTGCGCCTGAATCGAAACGTCGAGGGCAGAGACGGGCTCGTCGGCCACAATCAGTCGCGGGCGCAGGGCCAGTGTGCGGGCGATGCCGATGCGCTGCCGCTGACCCCCGGAGAACTCGTGGGGATAGCGGTTGTAGTGCTCTGGGTTAAGGCCGACGGCAGCGAGCAGGTCCTGCACTGCCTTCTTGATCCCGCCCGGCGGCGACACCCCTTGCAGGCGGAACGGTGCGCCGACGATCTTCCCAACCGTGTGCCGCGGATTCAGCGAGGAGTAGGGGTCTTGGAAGATCATCTGCATGTCACGCCGCAAGGGACGCAACTGCGAATCCTTCAAATGGCTGATGTCGCGCCCCTCCAAGGTGATCTTCCCGCCGGTCGGCTCGAGGAGACGGATCAGCAGCCGGGCCGTGGTGCTCTTGCCGCACCCCGACTCGCCGACGATCGAGAACGTTTCGCCACGCTTGACTGCGAAGTTCACCCCGTCCACCGCCTGAACAGCTCCGACCTGGCGGCGTAGGATCCCGGCGCGGATCGGGAAGTGCTTGATCAGCTCTTCAACAGTGATCAGGTTCGAGTCCTGCTCGGCGTCCGCCGCTGCGGGCCGCTGCGCGGGCGCGCTCACAGCTTCGGCGCAATCTCGTGTTCCCAGATCTGCTCGCGCTCAATCTGGATCAGATGGCATGCCACGGTGTGGCCGGGTTCGACGGGAGCCAGCTCCGGACGCACTTCCTCACTCCGACCGTTGTTCCGCGCTGCGTAGCTGCAGCGAGGGTGGAATGGGCAGCCGGGCGGCACGTTGATGAGGCTGGGCGGCGTGCCCTTGATCGCGAGCAGCCGCTCACTCTTTTTGCGATCAAAGCGCGGCATCGACCCCAACAGCCCCCAGGTGTAGGGGTGGGCGGGCCGGTTGAACAGCTGGTCGGCACTGCCGTACTCCATGGCCCGCCCCGCGTACATCACCAGTACGTCGTCAGCTAACTCGGCAACGACGCCAAGGTCGTGAGTGATCAGAATTACCGAAGAGTTGAACTCGGACTGCAGGTCGCGGATCAAGTCGAGGATCTGTGCCTGGACGGTCACGTCGAGGGCGGTGGTCGGTTCGTCGGCGATGAGCAAGTCCGGATCACACGACAGCGCCATGGCGATCATGGCCCGCTGCCGCATCCCGCCGGAGAACTGATGTGGGTACGCGTCGATCCGTTGGCTTGGCTCGGGGATCCCTACCCTGCCAAGCAGGTCGATGGCGTGCTTGCGCGCCACCTTCTTGTTCACCGGATTGTGGATTCGGTACGCCTCGATGATCTGATGACCCACCGTGTAGTAGGGGTTCATCGCCGACAGCGGGTCCTGAAAGATCATGGCCATCCGCTTTCCGCGCAGGCTGCGGACATACTCCGGACTCTTGGCCAGCAGATCTTCTCCTTCGAGATAGATCTCACCGCTCAGTTGCGCTCCGGGCCGGGTCTGCTCCGACGCCGGCCTGGTGTGCAGGCCCATGATCGCCAAGCTGGTGACGCTCTTGCCCGACCCCGACTCGCCCACGATGCCGAGCGTCCGGCCGCGGTCGAGGGCGAAGCTTAGCCCGTCGACCGACTTCACCAACCCGTCGTCGGTTGGGAAGTGCACACTGAGATCAACGACCTCCAGGAACGGCTCTTGGGCGGCCTGTCCGGGATGCCGGATGACCAGGTCACGCAGCGCGGACGTTGTCATTCGAGCCTCACCCGGGGATCGATGACGCCGTACAGAAGATCAACTACCAGATTGGCGATGATCACAAAAAAGCCGGCGACGAGGGTGACACCGAGGATCTTTGGCAAGTCGTTACTGACGATGCCGTCGTAGGCGTACTTGCCCAGCCCATTGAGCGAAAAGGTCTTCTCAGTGATCACCGCACCGCCGAGCAGCAGCCCGACGTCAAGGCCAAAGATGGTAAGGACGGGGGTGAGCGCACCCCGCAGGCCGTGCCTGAGGATGACGGTACGCTCGGGCAGTCCCTTGGCCCGCGCGGTGCGGATGTAGTCCTCAGTCATGGTCTCCAGCATCCCCGCCCTGGTGAGCCGGGCGTACTGGGCAGCGAACAGAAACGCGAGGGTGATCCAGGGCAGCAGCAGCGAATACGCCCATCGCCCTGGGCTCTCAGAGAAAGGCACGAACGTGCCGCCGGGCGCAGTGATACGAAGGCGGTAGCTGAAGAATGCCAGCGCGATCAGCCCGGTGAAGAAGATCGGGAGCGATACCCCAGCCAGCGCGACGCCCATAGCGCCCCGGTCGAACACTGTCCCCCGCCGTAGGGCAGAAATCACCCCCACGCTGACGCCAGCGATCAGCCAGATGAGCGACGCCCCGACCACTAATGAGATGGTGACTGGCGCGCGATCAAGCAGTTCGGGCCACACCGGCTGCTTTGTGATGAAGGAGTAGCCGAGGCAGGGAGCAGGACAGTGCTCCACGCCAGAGCCATAGTCGTACTCGGCGCCGACAAAGACTCCCTTCAGCCAATGCCAGTACTGCACCGGTACCGGGTCAAGTAACCCCAGCCGTTCTGCAGTCAGGTGGACCGTTTCCGGCGTAGCGGCTCGCCCTACGTAACGTCCTGCCAGCGTTTCCGGGGTCGCCCCACCCACTAGTGGTATCAGATAAAAGATCGAGAAGACGACGACGCTGAGTACGGACAAGAGAACGACCGACCACAGCAGCCGCCGCACGATATAGGCGAACACATCACCTCCTCAGGCGATCATGCTCCGGCCCGAATGTGTCATCGGGCCGGGAGCTTTGTGATCGGTTTCGCCTCCCCTACTTCTGGGCACCTAGTCCGAGGTAGTCGTACTCGCCGTAAGCATCGGTAACGAAGATGTTTGTGGCATTCTTCGACCGCACCAGCAGGCTCTTGGAGTAGACGCCTGGGTAGATGACGGCTTCCTCCATGACCCGCTTGTCGATCGCGCCCCAATCTTGGTTGCGCTTGTCCGTATCGAGTTCGGTCAGGGCCTTATCGAGCATCTGATCGACTTCCGGGATGCGGACGCTCATATTGGACGAACCGCCGGCTGGTCGAATAACCCGGGAGTCGACGATCTGGGACAGGAAGCCGAAGCCGTCAGGCCAGTCGGCCGCCCAACCGTTCAGCGCCAGACCCAGCTTGTTCTTCACCACGTACGGCGGGAGGCCGGCGTATTGGGCAAAGTAGTCACCTTGCGGGTACGGCTTCAGGGTGAGCTGGATCCCGACTCGAGCCAACGCCTGCTGGAACGCCTCGGCAGTCGCCTTCTCTTTGGGCCGCTCGGACCGGTAAGCGATGTTGGTCTGGAAGCCGTTCGGCTGCCCGCAGGCTTCCAGAGACTTCTTGGCCGCATCGAGGTCACCCTTGTGATCTTGACCATCCGGGTACAGATCATAGGCCTGATAGCCCGGGACGCTCGGGGGCAGGATCGTTGTTGCCAAGTCCCCACCGGCAAACTGCCCGCCGTATGCGGTCTGGTAGCTGGTGCGGTCCATGGCATATTCGACTGCTTTGCGGCACTCGATGTTGTTCAACGGAGGAACGGTCGGGTTGATCGAGGTGTACCAGAGCCGCACGCCGAGCGGGTTGTCCGCGTTCTCTTTGAGCGTCGGATCCTGTAGAACCCGGCTCTGTGCGGCAGGTTGGACTCCAAGGGCCGTGACAGCGACGTCGAGGTCGCCGCTGATGATCCGGTTGTCAATGTCATCGGCGTTGACATTGAGTGACACCTCGATGCGATCAGGAAGCGCCTTGCGGTTCGGGTCGGTCGCTGGATCCCACTGGTCATTGCGAACCAGATTGAAGCTCTTGCCTGGCTGCAGGTCCGCGAACTTGTAGGGACCAGTGGAAACGATCGAGTTCCGGTACTTGGCGCCGGTGTCCTTGTCCTTGGGGACCGGCATGGTGTCCGGTTGCTGGCCGAGGTAGTCGAACGCTGCGAACGGCTGTTTGAGGTGGAACACGATCGTGGACTCATCGGGCGTCTCAATAGCCGAGTCGGTGTTCATGTTGGGTGACTTGTATGGCCCCTTGTATCCGCTCGGTAGGTTGAGGAGGGCATCCCAGTAGGCCGGTCCGTTGGGGAATGTTTGCTTGTCGGTCGAACGGAGTACCGCGTACTTGACATCGGCGGAGGTGACCTCGGTACCGTCGTCGAATTTCACACCCTTGCGCAGCTTGTAGGTCCAGGTCTTGGCGTTATCGGACGCCTGACCGGGGGCCTCGGCGAGATCCGGCACCAACTGGTTGCCTTCCTTGCCAGGTGCGGACTTGAACATCATCAGCGAGCGGCCGTAGAGCCGCGCGAAATTCCACGAGTAGGCGTAATAGGTCTCGCCAGGGTCAAGGGTGTCCCAGTCACCCTCGTTTGCAAACTTCAGAGTGCCGCCCTTCTTGTCTGACGGGTTGACGACACTGGTGGATCCGGCGTTGAAGCCAGCCTGGCTGCTTTGGGCGCCGGGATTCTCGTTGCCGCCACTCCCACCGCCACCGCCGCAGGCGGCCAGCAGCAACGCGGCCGAAACGCCTACCGCGGCCAGGCCCCTGGCTCGCACGGATCTCGAATGGTTCATCCCTCATTCCCTTCTGGTGTGTCGGGGGTCGCCCCGAAGTGATTCCTATCGGTTGGCTCGTGGATCGAGGGCATCGCGTAGCCCGTCGCCGAACAGATTGAAGGCCAAGACGGTGACGAAGATCGCCATGCCGGGCCAAAAC
>Ga0307278_10000478_pt1 | contig 20160 bp, 17 predicted proteins | sample ER_DNA_117_FD_194482 | JGI IMG/M metagenome (GOLD analysis project Ga0307278, IMG submission 194482) | Bulk soil microbial communities from the East River watershed near Crested Butte, Colorado, United States - ER_DNA_117 | ecosystem: Environmental > Terrestrial > Soil > Floodplain | place...
TCGGCCAGCGGCTTCCGGGCGGGCTTCCCTTCGGCACGCTCAAGCGGGTCGAACTCGCGCGTGCGCTCGCCGCGAAGCCGACGCTGCTCCTGCTCGACGAGCCCGCAGCCGGGCTGAACCACGAAGAGGTCGGCGAGCTCGCCGGGGTGATCCGCCGTCTGCAACACGATGTCGACCTGTCGATCCTGCTCGTCGAGCACCACATGAACCTGGTCATGTCGGTCTCCGACCGCGTGCACGTCCTGAACTTCGGACGCAAGATCGCGGAAGGCACGCCTGCCGAAGTCCAGGCGGATCCGGCTGTGATCGAGGCGTATCTCGGAGCGGAACGTGTCGACGCTGCTTGAGCTCCGCGGCGTAGAAGCGCGCTACGGTCCGATCAAGGCGCTCCACGGCGTCTCGCTCACGGTCGCGGACGGGGAGATCGTCGCCCTGCTAGGCGCGAACGGGGCGGGGAAGACGACGACGTTACGCGCAGTCTCGGGAACCGTGCGCCACAGCGGCGAGATCGTCTTCGAGGGCAAGCAGATCGCGCGCTGGAAGCCGGACGAGGTCGCGCGTGCCGGGATCGCGCACGTGCCAGAGGGCCGTGGTCTCTTCAGCCAGCTCAGCGTTTGGGAAAACCTCCGGATGGGGGCCTACGTTCGCGGCGAGAGGCGCACTGTGCGCGACGAGGCTCCCCGGGTCTTCAAGTACTTTCCCTGGCTCGAGCGTCGCCGCGATCAGCAGGCCGGAACGCTCAGCGGCGGCGAGCAGCAGATGCTCGCGCTCGCCCGTGCCCTCGTCGGCCGGCCGCGGCTGTTGATGCTCGATGAGCCCTCGCTCGGACTTGCGCCGACCGTGGTCCAGGAGATCTTCCGCATCGTCAAGGAGCTCAACGCGCATGACGGTCTGACCGTTCTGGTCGTCGAGCAGAACGCGAACGTCGCCCTCGATGCCGCAGCCCGTGCGTACGTGTTGGAGGTGGGGCAAGTGGCAGTCCAGGGCGACAGCGCCGAGCTTCGCCGGCACGAAGGCGTGCGCAAGTCCTACCTCGGGTACTAGTGGCGCTCCCACTCGCATTCACCTGGACCGAGTTTGCGCAGCAGGTGACGAGTGGTCTCGCGGCCGGCGCGATCTATGCGAGCCTCGCGCTCGCGCTCGTCCTGATCTACCAAACCACCAACGTCGTCAACTTCGCGCAGGGCGAAATGGCGACGTTCACGACCTACCTGGCCTGGACGATGATGCACCACGGCGTGAAGTACTGGCCGGCGTTCGTCCTGACTCTCTTGATCGCATTCGGGGGCGGCGTAACTGTCGAGCGTGTGCTCATCCGCCCCCTCGAGCACCGACCGGAGATCGTGATCGTGATCTTGACAATCGGAATGTTCATCGCAATCAACGGGCTCGACGGCTGGATCTTCGGGCCCGAGGTGAAGGCCTTCGAAAGCCCGTTCCCCAACCGGTCCGTCGTCGTCGGCGGGGTATCGATCTCCATCCAGGACATCGGCACGTTCGGTGTCTGCCTCGGCACTGTCGTCGCGCTCTGGCTCTTCTTCCGGCTCACCACGCTGGGTCTCGCGATGCGCGCAGTCGCCTTCAACCCCGACGCGAGCCGGCTGATGGGAGTCCGGGTGGGCTGGATGCTCGCCCTCGGCTGGGGCTTCGCGGCCGTCCTCGGGGCGATCGCGGGGATGATGGCCGCGCCGACGGTCTTTCTCGACCCGGACATGATGCTCGTCGTCCTGGTCTACGCATTCGCCGCCGCGGTCCTCGGTGGGATCGACAGTCCGGTCGGCGCCGTGGTCGGGGGTCTCCTGATCGGAGTGGTCATCAACCTGCTGGGCGCGTACGTCGACTTCGTGGGGCAGGAGCTCAGGCTCCCGACCGCCCTAGCCGTGCTGCTGCTCGTGCTCGTGGTCAGGCCGTCGGGCCTCTTCGGGCGGGTTGTGGTGAGGAAGGTCTGATGCGTCGCGGGCTCACACCGGTTCTTCAAGGTCTCGTGCTCGCCGCCGCGGTCCTGCTGATCGCGGTGCTGCCGCGATTTACAAGCGAGTTCCGCCTCGGGCAATTCACGTACGTCGGGATCTATTTCGTTGCCCTGCTCGGTCTCAACATCCTCACGGGCTACAGCGGACAGATCACGCTCGGTCATGCCGCGTTCATGGCGATCGGCGGCTACACGGCCGCGCTCCTCATCCTCGGCCAAAGCGGGTTCGAGCTCCTCGGGCACCAAGCGTCGCACGTCCTCCCGCAGCACGGAATGCGCGCGATCTTCACGATTCCGATTGCCGGTCTCGTCACCGGCCTGATCGGCTACCTCTTCGGGATCCCCGCGCTCCGTCTCGCGGGTGTCTCGCTCGCATTGGCCACTTTGGCGGTGTCGGTCTCGTTGCCGGCCCTGGCGAAGCGTTTCGAGCATCTGACCGGCGGCGGGGGAGGGCTGTCGCTGCCACTTCCACATGCGCCCTTCGGCTGGCACATCTCGACTCCGCACTGGCTGTACTACGAGGCGTGGGTATGTGCCGGGATCCTGTTCGTCGTCGCCTGGCTGCTCGTGCGCGGGCGGGTCGGACGCGCCTGGCGCGCAATTCGCGACGGCGAAATCGCGGCCGTCTCGTCCGGCGTCAGCCCTGCCGTCTACAAGACGCTCGCCTTCGGGATCTCGGCGGCCTACGCAGGGGTCGCGGGCGCGCTGTTCGCGATTCAGGTCTCGTACATCAATCCGGACACATTCCCCGTGACGCTGTCCCTGCTCCTGCTCGCCAGCGTCGTCATCGGCGGCCTCTCCTCGCTGTCGGGCGTCATCGTCGGAGCGCTCGTCCTCGAGTTCCTGCCCATCTACGCGCAGTCGCCGCCAATCCTGCACCTGCACTTCGCAAAACAGGCCGGGCCGGTCGTCTTCGGGATCACTCTGATGCTCATCGTGCTTGTCATCCCGGGCGGCGCGGCCAGCCTCCTGGGTCGCGTCACCCGGCCGGTCAAGGCCTGGGCGAACCGACTAGGTTGATCTCCGACGCGCCGCCCGGCGCTTGGCGCAGGCGTTACTCCTGGAAGAGGACGCTGATGCTCTCCCGGCGGTGGATCCGGCCGATCGCCTCGGCGAAGAGCGGCGCGACCGAGACCACTGTCACCTTTTCTGACAACGCGACGGGCTGTGTCTCGATCGAGTCCGTGACGATCAACCGCCCGATCGGGCTGCGGTCCAGGCGCTCCATGGAGCCCTCCGCGAAGACGCCGTGCGTGACCACGGCCGTAACGGAGCGTGCGCCGCGCGCAACCAGTTGCTCGGCGGCCTCCACGAGCGTACCGGCGCTGATCGTGAAGTCGTCGACGACGATGGCGTCGCGATCAGCGACCTCGCCGATGATCTCTACCAACTCGGCAGCCTCACCGTGACCCTTCCGGACCTTGTCGGCGATAGCGAGCGGTGCGCCGAGGCGCTGCACGAATCTGCGCGCGCGTTTGGCGAAGCCGGCATCTGGTGAGACGACGACGGGATCTCGCAGCTTCGCACGTTCGATCGCGGCGCAAAGATAGGGCATGGCGTAGAGGTCGTCCACGGGTATTCGGAAGAACCCTTGGATCTGTGGCGCGTGCAGGTCGAGCGTTACTACGCGATCTGCCCCAGCCGCCTCGATCGCATCGGCGCAGACTCGCGCGCGGATCGAGACTCGTGGCTCATCCTTCTTGTCGCCCTTCGCGTAACTGAAGTACGGAACGACCACCGTGACGGAGTCAGCACTCGCGCGCGAAAATGCGTCGATCCAGAAAAGCAACTCCATGAAGTTCGCATTCGTCGGAAAAACCGTCGACTGCACGAGGTAGATACTTCGGCCGCGGACGTTCTCGAGCACGCGCACGAACAGCGTTCCCTTCCGAGAACCGAATAACCTCGCTTGCGCCAACCTCGACCTCTAGGTCGCGGCAGACCGCCGCTGTGAGGCGAGGGCTTGCACTTCCGGCGAAGATCAACGGATCCTCATCATCAGGCCGATGGCGTCGGCGCGGGAAACCTCGAGGGCGGCGAAGGACGCTCATCCCGACCGCAGATGTCTAACACACGAGGGACGTCCACGCCGAGCGAAGTCCGGCTCGGCTATCCCGCCGCCGCCTACGTTACCGGCGCAACAGTCATGATCGACGGCGGCACGACCGTCATCGACCCCACCGCGTCCCTATCCTCAGTAAGACACATGGAAAGCTCACGCCTCAGTGGTCACTGGGCGAGGCGCGTCACGGGCGTTCTGCTGAGTGTCATCGCCGTCGCTCTTGTAACCGGAGCCGTCTTCGCGCTCCGCCCGATTGCTCCTGTGCTCAGCCTGGGCGTCCTCTACGTGGTCGCCGTCGTCGCGGTTGCCGTTCTCTTCGGGTTGGCATACGCAATCCCCGTTTCGGTTGCGTCGATGCTGGCGTTCAACTTCCTGTTCTTGCCCCCGGTTCAGACGTTCGCCCTGAATGACTCGGCAAACTGGGTGGCGCTCGCCGTCTACATCGCCGTAGCCGTTGTCGTCAGCGAGCTGGCTACACGTTCGCGCCGGCTTGCGCGCGAGGCGGTGGAGGCGGAGACCCTTCGTCAGAGCGATACGGTCAAGACGGCGGTTCTGCGCGCGGTGAGCCACGACCTGCGCTCGCCTCTGACCGCGATTCGAACGGCGAGCGAAGGACTGGACAATCCAGCGTTCGAGCTGACCCTTGAGGAACGCCACGGCCTCTTCGAGGCGATCCGGATCGAAGTCGCGCGACTCGAGCGACTCGTCGACAACCTGCTCGACCTCTCGCGGCTCGAGGCGGGCCCTGCAGTACGGAAGCCCGAGCTCTGGACGATCGACACGCTGCTCGCCCGCGCGCTCGAGCAACTCGGCGTGGACGCCGATCGTGTCGAGGTGCTGCCGGCGGCGGACGTTGGGCCGATTCGGGTCGACGCGGCACATGTCGAACGAGTGCTCGTCAATCTGCTCGAGAACGCACTGAAATTCTCTTCACCGACGGATCCCGTCCAGGTCTCGGCCGTCGCCGAGCCGGGACACGTTGTCGTACGTGTGCGCGATCAAGGCCCCGGTGTCGCCGAGGCCGATCGCGAAAGAATCTTCGACGCCTTCGAGCGAGGCAGCGAGGCGGGACGTGGAAGCGGTCTTGGTCTCGCGATCGCGCGGGGATTCGCCGAGGCGAACGGCGGTCGTGTCTGGGTCGAGCCGACGGCGCCGCACACCGCTGGATCCACGTTCGTGCTCGCTCTCCCCGCCGCCGACGAGCGCGCCGCGCTTTTGCGATGAGCACGCGGATTCTCGTAGTCGACGACGAGCCGCAGATCCTGCGGGCTTTGCGGACGAGCCTGCGGGCTGCAGGGTATGAGGTCGATGTCGCTGCGACTGCGGACGAAGCACTGGCCGGGGCCGCCATGCACCCGCCAAGCGCGGTAATCCTTGATCTGGTGCTCCCGGACGGGAACGGCACCGAGGTCTGCCGCGAGCTTCGCCGTTGGACGGACGTGCCGATCCTCGTTCTTTCCGCTGTCGGAGACGAGCGGGAGAAGGTCGCTGCCCTCGACGCGGGCGCCGACGACTACGTCACCAAGCCGTTCGGGATCGACGAGCTCCTCGCGCGTCTGCGTGCAGCGTTGAGAAGAGCGGACGCGCTGACCGACCCGGTGGTGGAGCTCGGCGACCTCGTTGTCGACCTCGAGCGGCGGCTGGTGACCCTTCGAGGCGAACACGTTTCGCTGACGCCGACCGAATTCGACCTCCTGCGGCTGTTTGTCCGGAACGAGGGCAAGTTGCTCACCCATCCGACGATCCTGCGTGAGGTATGGGGGCCGAGGTACGGTGCCGAGTCCCACTACCTCCATGTATACGTCTCGCAGTTGCGCAGGAAGATCGAGCCGGATCCGGCGCGTCCTCGCTTCCTCTTGACCGAACCCGGCGCGGGATATCGGTTGGTGGGGCCGTCCTGAGAGCATCCTGAGGTAGGAAAGCGCGATCTTGAGGCGGCGTTGAGGCACCTCGACCTACGTTGGTCGAGTGGCACCTTTCGGCCGCTTCCTCTCTCGACACCTGCTCCACCGCGGCCATCGTCGCGTCCGTAGAGCAGCTCGCGGCCTCGCCGGCCGACATCGGATGGTCATCGTCCCGCTACTCGACGAGGAGCACACCGGTCACGCGCTGGACCTGGCCTGCCGGCTTGCCGCCGACCGTGGCGCGCGCGTCCTCTTGCTGGCGCCGCTCTTTGTCGACTGGGAGCTGCCTCTCAATGCTCACTTCCACCGTGAGGAAGCGACGCTCCGTGTCGAGCTCAGCCGCGAGCGGGCGCTTGCCGAGAGCTACGGCATCGGCGCGCACGGGCAGATCGTGCGCGCACGGCCCGGGGAGCTCGGACGCGCCGTCGCCGACGCCGCCGAGGACGTACGCGCCTCTCTCGTCGTGGTCGGAGCCGCCATCGAGTCCCAGCGAGGCTTCCGCCATCCCTTCTCGCGGGATGTGTGGTCGGTGCTTCACGACGCGCCTTGCCCGGTGATGATCTCCGCCACTTCGCCGGGCGCGCCGCGCGCGGCAAATGAGTAGCGCGTTACCGGGCGCGAGGCCGGTCCGGCCGTTCAAGCGGGCGATAGTCGGCCGGCCGATGGCGAGCGGCGAGCTCGACGAGACGCTGCTGCCGAAAACCTTGGCCCTGCCGATCTTCGCCTCCGATCCGCTGTCCTCGGTCGCATACGCAACGGAATCGGCCCTCGTCGTGCTCGTCGCTGCCTCAGCGGCTTCGGCCTATCTCGTCTTCCCGATTTCGATCGCCATCGCAGCATTGCTCGCGATCGTCGTCGCCTCCTACCGACAGACGGTCCGCGCATATGAGACGAGCGGTGGTGCGTACATCGTCGCCAAGGACAATCTCGGCACGCTTCCCAGCCTCGTCGGAGCTGCAGCTCTGCTTGTCGACTACGTTCTCACGGTCGCAGTTTCGATTGCGGCCGGGATCTTCGCCGTCACATCCTTGGCGCCTTCGCTGTCTTCGCACAAGGTGGTGCTCTCGATTGCCTGCCTGGCCGTCATCGTGCTCGTCAATTTGCGTGGGGTCCGTGAGTCGGGGCTGACTTTCGCTCTCCCGACCTACGCTTTCGTGACGGCGATGTTCGTGCTCGTCGGCGTCGGTCTCGCGAAGACTCTGTTCGGCTCGGCGCCTCACGCGCATGTTCCGGATCCGATCGCCACCGGTGCCGGCGGCATCACGATCTTCGTCCTACTGCGCGCCTTCTCCTCCGGGTCGACCGCGCTCACCGGGGTCGAGGCGATCGCGAACGGCGTCAATGCGTTTCGGCGACCGCATGGCAAGAATGCCGCAACCACGCTCGCCATCCTCGGCGGCATTGCAATCGTCCTTTTCCTCGGCGTCTCGTTTCTCGCCGTCCGGGAGCACGCTCGCCCGAGTGGGACCGCATCCGTGCTGTCTCAGATCGCCCGCGCAACCTTCCCGGCGGGGTCCGCCGCCGGCTTCATGTACTACGCCGTCCAGGCTCTCACCCTCGGCGTGCTCATTCTCGCCGCCAACACCTCCTTCCAGGGTTTTCCGAGACTCGCAGCGCTGTTGGCCCGAGACGGCTTCGCGCCGCGCCAATTCACGAACCTGGGTGACCGGCTCGTCTTCTCGAACGGGATGGTCGTTCTCGCTTCGCTGGCGGCGCTGCTCCTGTGGATCTACAGCGCGAACGTCAACTCGCTGATCCACCTCTACGTGATCGGCGTCTTCACCGCCTTCACGCTCTCGCAGGCCGGAATGGTGCGGTACTGGCGACGCGTCCGAGGTCCTCGCTGGCAGTACCGTGCGCTCGTCAACGGCGTCGGCGCCACCGCGACTGGAATCGTCGCAGCGGTGGTGATCGTGACGAAGTTCGCCGCCGGCGCCTGGCTGGTGATCGTCGCGATCCCTCTGCTCGTCCTCATCTCGTACGGCATCCGGCGCCATTACCGCGGCATCGCGCGGCGGCTCAGCGCCGGTGCGGCAGCCGTCGTCGCGGCTCCGCCGCCGAGCAACACGACCCTCTTGCTCGTGGAATCGATCGACGAAGCGACCGCGGACGCGCTCTGGTTCGCGCGGACGACCGGCGGAGGGAAGTTCCGCGCGATCCACATCCCCGTGCGTGGAGCCGATCCCGGGATCAAGCCCCGCTGGTTTCGCTTCTCCGACGAGGACTCCCACCTCGAAGTCCTCGATCGCCCACTCGGCTTCAATCAGGCAGTGCTCGAGCAGGTGTGGCGCTTGCCGCGCGGTGAATCAAGCTTCGTCACAGTCGTGATCCCGGAGCTTTTCCGGCGAACCTCGTTGCTGGAGACGATCCGGAGACCACGTGCCCTCCTCTTGAAGCTACGACTCCTGTCGGAGCCCGGGGTCGTGGTGGCGGACGTGCCGGCGCTCGCCGGAGCAAACGAGGCGCCGCCCGAACGCCCAGTCGTTCGCGTCCTCGTCTCCGGTGTGAACGCGACCTCGATGCGGGCCGTCAACTATGCGCGGACGTTGGGGGTCGCCGACACACGGGCCGTCAGCTTCGCCTTCAGCCGGGAGGAAGGCGACGCGCTCCGGCAAGCGTGGCTCGCCGAGGGCGCTCAGATCCTACTGGAAGTCGACGACGCGCCGTATCGAGACATCGGCGCGCCTCTCCTCGCCTACCTCCGTGAGCTTACCGACGACGAAAACACGGAGGTGATCGTCGTGATGCCGGAGCTCGTCGTTCGCGGCGCGAGCCGGGTGCTGCACAACCAGCGAGCTCTGTACCTCAAGCGGTTGCTGCTCTTCGAGCCACGGGTGATCCTCGTCTCGGTTCCGTATCAGCTGATTCGCTGAGCCGATCAGCCGGGCCGGCCAGCTGACACTCTTCGTCAGCCTGTGAGACGCCTACGCTCGCCACATGACCGCGAGATCCTCCGCCTAGCCCTTCCGGCACTGGGTGCGCTGGCGGCAGAGCCGCTCTACGTCCTCGTCGACACGGCGATCGTCGGACACCTCGGCCGGCCGCAACTCGCAGCGTTGGGGCTCGCGGGGACAGTGCTCGCCGGGGCGTTCACGATCTTCAACTTCCTCACGTACGGCACGACAGCGGTCGTCGCGCGTGCTTCCGGTGCAGGCGAGCAGGAGCGTGCGGCGCGTCTCGCTGCACAAGCGCTCTGGGTTTCGCTCGGGATTGGCCTCCTCCTACTCGTTGCGTGCGAGACGCTCGCCGGTCCGCTCCTGCGCGCCCTGGGCGCCCACGGGAGGTCGGGCGACTACGCGCTGACCTACTTTCGGATCGCTGCGATCGGGCTGCTGCCGGCGTTGGTCGCGCTCGGCGGACAGGGTTACCTTCGGGGCGTCTCAAACTTGCGGCGCCCCCTCGAGATCGTCGTCGTTGCGAACGTCGTCAACGCGGTCCTCGAGGTGCTCTTCGTGTACGGCTTCCACTGGGGAATCGCAGGCTCCGCCGCGGGAACGGCAATTGCGCAGACGGGCATGGGTCTTGCGTTCGCCGTCGAGTTGTTGCGACCTCATGCCGGCTCGAAGCGTCCGAGCCTGCAGGCGATGCGCCCGATGCTGCGCGTCGGCCGCCAGATCTTCGTTCGGACGGCCGCCCTGTACGCGTCCTTCCTCGTCGCGGCGTCCGTCTGCGCGCGCATGGGCGATCCCCAACTTGCGGCACATCAAGTGGCGTCGCAGCTGTTCTTCTTTCTCGCGCTGATCTTGGATTCGGTCGCAATTGCGGGGCAGGTAATCGTCGGTCGTATGCTGGGCGCCGGGGATCCCGACAGCGCCCATGCGTCGGCCGTGCGGATGATCGGCTGGTCGGCCGTCGTCGGTGCCGCGTTCGCGATCGTGCTGCTGCCGCTCGCGGACGTCGTGCCGCGCGCCTTCACAAGCGACCCCCTCGTGCTACACGAGACCGCCGAGCTCTGGCCCTACTTCGTGTTGATGCAGCCGCTCGCCGGTGCGGTCTTCGCGCTCGATGGAATCCTGATCGGGGCCGGGGACACGGCGTATCTCATGTGGTCGATGATCGCAGCAAGCGCGCTCTTCATCACGCTCGCTTCCGTGGCTTTGGCTCAAGACTGGGGGATCGTCGGCGTCTGGATCGCCCTCGACGTCCTGATCGCCGCGCGGCTCGGCCTCCTCTGGATCCGCTTCGCAGGCCGGCGTTGGGCCGTCGTCGGCTGGACCTGAATCGACGTCATGCTTCCTGGACGACGTCCTGGACTCTCAGATCACCCTTTTGAGTGACAGCAGCCGGCCCGTTTGGCCCGATTTCGGTCTGGTGGACTGCGGCGTGGAACGCGCGACCGCCGCTGCGGCGGCGGACGGCGAGGCTCGGGAGATCGAGCGTCGTTACCGCACGCTCGTCGAGCAGTTGCCACTCGTGGTCTACGTGGATGCTCTGGACGAGGGCAGCTCGAACATCTTCACGAGCGGCCAGATCGAGCCGCTGCTCGGCTACGCGGTCACCGAGTGGCGCGACGATCCGGACCTCTTCGTCCGCACGTTGCATCCGGACGATCGCGACCGGGTGCTCGCGGCCCACGCCCGCACCCATCGAACGCACGAGCCGCTGAGTCTCGAGTACCGGCTCGTCGCACGTGACGAGCGGGTCGTCTGGGTTCGCGACGACGGCGTCATCGTGCTCGACGACGACGGCGAGCCGCTCTACCTCCAGGGCTATCTGCTCGACATCACGGCTGAGCGTGAGCTGCAGGAGCAACTCCGGCGGCAGGCGCTCTTCGATCCGCTTACTGGGCTTGCCAACCGCGCCTTCTTCCACGAGCAGCTCGAGCACGCAGTCTCGATGCGCACGGAGAACGAGCCGGGCACGGCGGTCGTTTTCATCGACCTCGACGAGTTCAAGCAGATCAACGACCAGTACGGGCACAGCGCCGGTGACGAAGTGCTGGCGACGCTGGGCGAGCGGCTGAAGACAGTGGTGCGCGCCGGCGACTCGGTGGCGCGGCTCGGCGGCGACGAGTTTGCGGTTCTGCTGACGGCCGTGCGCGAGCCGGCTGAGCCCGCGATCGTCGCCGAGCGTCTGCTCGAGCAGATCACCGCTCCGATCGACGTCGCGGGTCGGCAGCTCTCGCTGACCGCGAGCATCGGCATCGCGCTCGGCAGCAGCGGCAGCGAGCTGCTCAAGCAGGCCGATGCGGCGATGTACCGAGCAAAGTTGAACGGGGACGCGGACTACGCGTTCTACGACGACGAGCTCGACCAGTCAGCGCTGAATCGCTTCAAGCGGATCGCCGAGCTGCGCGAGGCGATTGCGGAGAAGCAGTTCAGCCTGGCCTACCAGCCGGTGGTCAGTCTCGATCCCTTCGAGGTCGTCGGGCTCGAAGCCCTGCTTCGGTGGCAGCACCCCACGCTGGGAGGGGTACCGCCGCTCGACTTCATTCCGCTGGCGGAGGAGTCAGGGCTGATCGTGGAGATCGGGCGCTGGGTCCTGCTCGAGGCCTGCTTCTACGCCTCGCGCTTGCGCGAGCTGCTCGGTCGCGACGTCGAGATCGCGGTCAACGTCTCTGCACGGCAGCTCCAGCATCCTGAGTTCGTCGACCACGTAGACAGTGCACTGCAGCGTGCCGACCTGCCTCCGCACCTGTTGACGCTCGAGCTGACCGAGAGCGTGCTGGTTGCGAGCGGGGAGCGGGCCGAGCAGCAGCTCAACGTGTTGAAAGAGCGCGGCGTCAAGCTCGCACTTGACGACTTCGGCACCGGCTATGCGTCGCTCGCATATCTCCAGCGTCTGCCGGTCGACATCGTGAAGATCGACCGCAGCTTCACCGCCAAGATCGACAGCGGCGCCGCTGATCTTGCGCTGCTCGAGGGAATCGTGGGCCTCGGAAGGGCACTCGGCCTCCAGCTCGTGGCGGAAGGAATCGAGCGCGGTGCTCAGCAGGGAATCGTGCAGGGCCTCGGCTGCCATGGTGCGCAGGGCTTCCACTTCGGCCGACCCGCACCGGCCGCCGCTGCGACGCGGGCGCTCACGGGCGACGCGTTCGAGTCCAGCGTCAGCTAGACCTCGACCTTGATCGCCTCGAGTTCGTGCTCGAGCTCGGCCAGCTCCTTGCCGCCGGCCATCAAGCGGACGAGCTCCTGGCGGTCGATCTCCGACTTCTCGAACGTGCCGAGGCTCTGGCCTCGGTTCAGGATCACGAAGCGGTCGCCCACCGGATAGGCATGGTGCGGGTTGTGCGTGATGAAGATGACGGCGACGCCTCGCTCGCGTGCCTGCAGGATGTACTTGAGGACTACGCCCGCCTGCTTCACGCCGAGCGCCGACGTCGGCTCGTCCAGAATCAGCACGCGCGCACCGAAGTAGACGGCCCGCGCGATTGCGACCGACTGCCGCTCCCCGCCCGAGAGCGTTCCGACGGCCTGATCGGGATCGCGGATGTCGATGCCCATCTCGCTGAGCTCGCGGCGGACGATCCCTTTGGCCTTGCCGGCATCGAACCACTGCAGTGGGCCGAATCCTTTTCGGGGCTCTGCGCCGAGGAAGAAGTTCCGCCAGATCGACATCAGCGGCACCATCGCGAGGTCCTGGTAGACCGTCGCGATGCCTGCCGCCCTCGCGTCGCGCGGCGAGGTGAAGTGGACCTCGTCCCCCTCGACGAGCAGCCGGCCCTCGTCCGCCTGGTGAACGCCGGAGAGGATCTTGATGAAGCTGGACTTCCCTGCACCGTTGTCACCGAGGATGCACGTGACCTCGCCCGCATCTACGTGTACCGAGATGTCGTTCAGCGCCACGATGTTGCCGTAGTACTTGGAAATGTGGTCGGCTTCGAGTAGGTGGGCCACAGTCATCTCGCTCTCTGGGCCCGGCTGCGGATCCATGTATTCAGGAGCACGGCGGCGAAGAGGATCCCACCTTGGAAGGTGAAGGTCCAGTTGCTGTCCCACTGCGCATCGACGATGCCGAGCTGCACCATGCCGAGCATGGCCGCGCCGAAGAAGGTGCCGATCACGGAGCCGAAGCCACCAGTGAGCAGGCAGCCGCCGACGACGGCGCAGATGATGAAGATGAACTCCAGCCCGATGCCCTCTCCCGACTGCATCGAGCGCAGCTCGAGCGCCTCGATGATCCCCATCAGTGCGGCGGTGCAGGACGTCATCACGAAGAGTGCCACCTTGGTGCGCGCGACCGGAACGCCGACGTTCCGTGCAGCGTTTGCATCACCACCTGCGCCGTAGATCCAGTTGCCGAACCGCGTCTTGGCGAGCAGCCAGACGCCGACGAGCGTGATCCCGATCCACCACAGCACTTTGACCTTGAAGTCGTAATGGGTCAGGTCACCCGCAAAGATCTTGCGAGCGGAGTTGAAGCCGCTCGCGGTGTCGATGTTCTGAATCGCGGTCTGCCCCGTCAACTTCAACGTTCCGGCTGCGTTGACTCCCTGTAACACGAAGAAGGTCGCGAGCGTGACGATGAAGCTCGGCAGCTTCGTCTTGATCACCGCGAGACCGTTGATCAAGCCGACCACGAGGCCGAAGAACAGCACCAGCAACATCGCGGGCCAGACGTTCATATGCTGGAAGGTCGTGAGATAGCCGAGCAGCAGTCCCGAGCTTCCGATCATGACCCCGGCGGAGAGGTCGAACTCGCCGCCGATCATCAGGAGAGCTACCGGGACGGCGACGATTCCGTATTGCGCTGCCTGGTCGGTCCAGCCTGCTGCGATCCCGGGATCGCCGATCCAGTTCACGGAGCGCGCGAAGTACCCGAACGCGAAGAAGACCCCGACCGCGCCCAGGAACGCTCCGATGTCCGGGCGTGTGAGCAGCCGGGCGAGCGGCCCGACCCTGACGAGCCGCTCGTCCGGAGGGGCTTTCGACGCTGCAGTCTCGGCCATCGCGATTTTCAGTTCGATAGTGGGGGCAGCCCGCGAGGGCTGCCCCCACTATCAGCTAGCGAGTGCCCTTCTTTGCGAGTGCGGCGACCTTCGACGCATTCGCCTTGTTGATGATGCCGGGGCCGGTCAGGACCGGCGCGCCGTTTCCGACGGTGTTCAGGTTCGTCACGAACAGGACGGCGAAGACGACCGGCAGGTAGCCCTGCAGGTACTGCTGCTGGTCGATGGCGAACAGCATCTTGCCGGCCTGGATCTGTGCGATCGAGCCGCCGACGTCGAACGTCCCCACTTTCGTCCCCTTGGGAACGGAGGACAGACACGGGATCGTGACGTCAGGGTCGAGGCCCAGGAAGGAGTCGAGCTTCTTGTCGGCGTTGAACGCAGCCTTCACCTTCGCCTTCGTTCCCGGGATGTCGGCTTTCGCGTTCGGGATCGTCAGGACCTTGACGTTGCTCCCGCCCATGACCGACTTCACGCCGGCAGCACGCTGCTGGAGACCCGAGTTGCTCGCCTCGTGGATGACGATCAGCACCTTCTTCGCGCCGGCCTTCTTGAACTGCTTGCCGGCGCCCTTCCCGGCAACGTCCTCCGTCTGCCCGACGTGCACCTCGTACGTCGGCAGAGTGTCGAACGCGCCGAGCCCCGAGTTCACGGTGATGATCTCGATTCCCTTGTTCGATGCCTTGCGCAGCGGATCCCTGAGTGCGCTTGCATCCGGCACCGACGTCGCGATCACCTTGGCGCCGCTTGCGACCGCGGCATTGATCCCCGCAACCTGCTTCGGAACGTTGTTGTTCGCATAGACCTGGGTGACGCTCACGCCGCGCGACTTCAGATCCTTCGCGGCCTGGTCGACTCCCTTCTTGAAGACCGACCAGAACGACCCGGTATCGCCGTGCGTGACGACAGCGACCTTGATATTCGTTGCGCTGGAGGCAGCGAACGCCGCTGCGGCCGGCGTACCGAGCACCGTGAGTCCCGCTGCTGCGGCGCCTCCCTTGATGAAGAGCCCGCGGCGTGAGATCTGCGCGAGTTCCTCCTCGACGAGGTCCTTGTCCATGTCTCTCCTTTCCCCGGTTGGCTGACTACGTCGATTCTCAACCCTTTGAGGGTGGCCGCGCTAGTCCGACCCCCCGATCGAGATGGGCCGGCGCTCTGCCCGCGAACGTTCGGCGGCCAGGGCAATAGTGAGGGCGGCACGCGCCTCCACCAGCGAACATTGGCTCGGCGAACCGCTGCGGATGGTCTCCACAAAGGCGGCGAGCTCCTTCCGGTAGGCCGGCTCGAACCGATCCCAGAAGTCGCGATAAGCGGCCGGGGGAGGGCCGGGGGCGCCCGGCTCCGCCGAACGAATGGGGGTGCGCGCGTCCTGGCCAACCGCAATGCTGTCCTCGGTCCCAAAGAGCTCGAGCCTGACGTCGTACCCGAGTGGATCGCGACGTGTACCGGAGACGATCACCAGCCCGCCGCCCGAGAGATGCAGCACGGCTGCGGCGACGTCGACGTCGTCGAGTTCGTCGACCCAGGGGGCGTCGAGACCGGCGCCGTCCGCGTACACCTCGGTGACCTCTTCGCCGCTGACGAAGCGGATCGCATCGAAGTCGTGAATGTGGAGATCGCAGAAGATCCCGCCCGACGCGGCGATGTACTCCGCGGGCGGCGGAAACGGGTCGTGCGTCGCCGCGCGCATGACCAGGATCTTCCCGACGACGCCCGTGGCCACCGCTTCCCGCGCAGCCTCGTAGCCCGCGTCGAAGCGGCGCTGGAAGCCGACCTGGACGAGGATGCCCGCGCGGTCGACCGTGGCGCGCACGCGATCGAGGGTCGCTAGGTCGAGCGCGACAGGCTTCTCGCAAAATGCTGCCACCGCTGACGCGGCGGCCAACTCGAGTAACGGTGCGTGACTCGGGGTGGTTGTCGCGATCACCAGCGCATCCACGCCGGCATCGATCAGTGCTTCTGGCGTCGCGGCTGCGCGGACGCCGAACTCGTCCGCAACCCGGGCGGCACGCTGAGGGTCGGCGTCCGTCACCAACACCGAGACACCGTCGAGGCCGAGGAGCGTCTGTGCGTGATGCGTGCCGATCCTGCCGAGGCCGATCACGCCCACTACGAGTTGCTTACTCAAGGCCTCCGACGTCGAGGACGACGGTCTTCAGGTCACTCATGTCTAGCATCGTGTAGCGGCCGCCGATTCGGCCCCAGCCACTCTGCGTGCCTGAGGCTCCGCCGAAGGGCTCGTGCGCCTCCCAGTAGTCGGTCGAGTCGTTCACGACGACGTTCCCGACGCGCAGATTGTCGATGTAACGAAACGCGCGCTTCAGGCTCGACGTGTAGACGGCCGCCTGCAGTCCGAGGTGCGAGTCGTTCGCGACCGCGAGCGCCTCTTGGTCGGACCGGACACGGATCAGCGGGACGATCGGGCCGAACGTCTCCTGCCGGTTGATGAGCGTGTCGACGCCGACGTCCGTGACGACGGTCGGCTCGTAGTAGAGACGAGTGGGGCGATCGGTCGCTCGCGAGCCGCCGAGGACGACGCTTGCGCCCTTGTCCACGGCGTCCTCCAGGTGCCGATCCATCTTGGACGCTGTCGGCTCGTTGTTCATCGGACCGACCATGGTCGAGTCGTCGAACGGATCGCCGAGCCGCCAGTCCGCCGCCGCTTTCAGCACCTCGTCGAGAAAGGCGTCGTGCACGCCCTCGTGCACGAGGACCCGCTCCGTCGCACAGCACACCTGTCCTGCGCAGAAGAAGCCACCGAAGACGGCGCCCTGCGCGGCGCGCCCTAGATCGGCGTCCTCACAGACGACGACAGGCCCGTTGCCGCTCGCCTCGATCAGGGAGCGTTTGAGGCCGGCGGCGCGCACGATCTTCTCTGCGGTCGGATGAGAGCCGATGAAGCCGACGCAGTCGACGTCCGGATGCGTGACGAGGCGTTCGCCGACGTCCCCGCCGCCGTACACCACGTTCACGACGCCGTCCGGCAGGCCGGCATCCGCCATGATCTGCATGAAGTTCGCCATTGCAATCGGCGTCCACTCCGAGGGTTTCATCACGATCGTGTTGCCGACGGCGATGCCGGGCGCGATCAGCTCGACTGGGATGAGCGTGGGGAAGTTCCAGGGCGCGATGCCCGCGTAGACGCCGTTCGGCTTGCGAAAAGTGAGGATTCGCTTGTTCGGATCCTGCGAAGGGATGATCGCCGTTTCCATCCGCTTCACGTCCTCGGCGGCGATGCGGAGGTTCTCGGCCGTCTCGTCGATGTCGCCAAGCGCCTCCGCCGCATACGGCTTCCCCTGCTCGAGCGACAGCTCGCGCGCGAAGTCCTCGCGCCGTTCGTCGATCAGGTCGGCGATGGCGTGGCAGACCTTCGCCCGTTCCCAGGCTGAGAGCGCGGCCCACTTCGGCTGGGCCGCGCGGGCGGCTCCCACTGCGCGGGCGATGTCCTCCGCGCCGGCGTCCGGCGCCTCGGCGAGCGTCTCGCCGGTGACGGGGGAGACCACGGCGCGGGCACTCTCGCCGGTCGAGGCGACCCATTCGCCGCCGATGAAGTTCTCGAGAGTACGGACCGTCACGGCCATGAGGGCTCCTTTCGAACGCTGGGGCGACCGTACCTTTTTTGAGAGAGTTGTCCCATGCCTCGAATCACGGCCGCCCAGGCGCTGGTTCGCTTTCTCGCCGCCCAACACGTCGAGCGGGACGGCGTGGAGCAGCGGTTCTTCGAGGGGTGCTTCGGGATCTTCGGGCACGGCAACGTGGCGGGGGTCGGGCAGGCGCTCTACCAACACCGGGATCTGCTGACCTACTACCAGGCCCGAAACGAGCAGGCGATGGTGCACACCTCCGTCGGCTTCGCACGTATGAAGAACCGACTCGCGACGCTTGCGTGTACCACCTCTATCGGGCCGGGCGCGACGAACCTCGTCACCGGCGCGGCCCTCGCCACCGTCAACCGGCTCCCGGTGCTGCTCCTACCCGGGGACGTGTTCGCGTCGCGGCGGCCCGACCCCGTGTTGCAACAGCTCGAGGTTCCGTCGCGGGGCGACGTCTCCGTGAACGACGCCTTGCAGCCGGTGTCGCGCTACTTCGATCGCATCGAGCGACCCGAGCAGTTGCTCGCAGCGGCTCCGGCGGCGATGCGGGTGCTCGTCAACCAGGCCGAGACGGGAGCCGTGACGCTTGCGTTCCCGCAGGACGTGCAGGCGGAGGCGTACGACTACCCGGACGAGTTCCTCGCGCACCGCGTCTGGCATATATCGCGGCCCGAGCCGGACGCGAAGCTCCTGGCAGACGCGGTCGCGCTCATTCGCAGCGCGAAGCGCCCCTTGATCGTCGCCGGGGGCGGCGTGATCTACTCCGAGGCGACCGACGCCCTGCGTGCATTCGCCGAGCTGACGGGAATCCCGGTGGCGGAGACCCAGGCAGGGAAAGGCTCACTGCCGTACGACCATCCGGCCGAGCTCGGCGCCGTCGGCGCAACCGGTACATTCGCGGCAAACCGGATCGCCGCGGACGCGGACGTCGTGATCGGCATCGGCACCCGCTGGTCCGACTTCACGACTGCCTCGAAGACCGCGTTCCGGAATCCCGATGTGCGTTACGTCAACGTGAACGTCGCCGACTTCGACGCGGCAAAACTCGCCGGAATCGCGCTCGTCGCCGACGCGCGAGTCGCTCTCGAGCGGCTGGCCGTTGCGCTCGCGGGACATCGGGTCGATGCCGCATACAGCGAGCTGGCTGCGCGGCTCAACACCGAGTGGGACGAGGAGGTCACGCGGTTGTACGCGCTCGGTCACGGACCTCTGCCGGCTCAAAGCGAGGTGATCGGCGCTGTCAACGACGCCGCGCGGCCCACCGATGTCGTCGTCTGCGCCGCCGGCTCGATGCCGGGCGACCTGCACAAGCTCTGGCGCACGCGCGACCCGAAGGGCTACCACGTCGAGTACGGCTACTCGTGCATGGGCTATGAGATCGCCGGCGGGCTCGGCGTGAAGATGGCCGCTCCCGAGCGCGAGGTGTACGTCATGGTCGGCGACGGCTCCTACCTCATGCTCTCGAGCGAGATCGTGACCTCGATTCAGGAGGGCCTGAAGCTGACGATCGTGCTCGTCGACAACCACGGCTTCAGCTCGATCGGGAGCCTGTCTCGCTCCCTGGGCGAGGATGGCTTCGGCACTCAGTACCGCTACCGGCAGAACGGTTCGCTCGGCCTGGACAGCGACAACCCGACGGCACCCCTGCTCCCGGTGGATCTCGCCGCAAATGCGGAGTCGCTGGGCGCGAAGGTGATCCGGTGTCGCACGGTCGACGATTTGCGTGCCGGTCTCGAGGCCGCGAAGGGGGAGGACTCGACCGTCGTGCTCGCGATCGAGGTCGATCGCTACGAGGGAGTGCCGGGCTACGAGAGCTGGTGGGACGTCCCGGTCGCGGAGGTCTCAGAGGTAGAAGCGGTGAGGGCGGCCCGCGCGGCCTACGAGCAGACCCGATCCGCCAGTCAATGACCGCCTGAGAACCGTCCGTCGTCGTCGGCGACACGTCGATCGACCCGGGCGACAGGCCATCCTGGTGGGCCAGTGATGCGAATGTCCCCCGACGGAAGCACCTATGCTGTTCGGCGTTGGCCGTGCGTGTGGAGCGAGTGGATTTCGTGTCGTTCCTGACGACGGACATCGCTCGCGCGAAACGTTTCTACACGGAGCTGCTCGGCCTGGAAGTCGAGAGTGAGGGCGAGCATGACATCGAGTTCCGTGCAGGCCAGGTGACGCTCGACATCTTCGACCCGTCGAGCATCGGCCAGCCGTTCGCCCCTAGCCCAGCGGGGCTTTCGCTGCGGGTTCCGGATGTGCTTGCCGCGCGAGCCGAACTCGAGGCCAGAGGGGTGGAGTTCGACGGCGACACGCTCGACACGGGCGTGTGCCACATGGCCTCGTTCCGCGACCCTGACGGGAATGCGCTGATGCTGCACCGTCGCTATGCACCGTTCGAGGACGGCCGCGAGCCCTGACGCGACCCCGGCCGGCCCCACGCCGGGGCGAGAGCCGATTGCATTGCCGGCCAGGCCAGGGGTGCGTCGACTGAGCCAGTGATCGGGAGTGTCCCCCGAGGAGCTCGTGATCCGGGACGAGGGTTTAGGGGAGCCGCCCGGACGCGCTAACGCCGGGGCGGCCCTTTCCGCCTAGTGGGGCTGCGACACCTGGAAGCAGGCCACGTCGTACTGAGAAACCGCGGCACCGTTTGCCGGGGTCGACGTCGTCTGGCCGTTTCCGGCGTACATCTGACCCGCGACTCCACCTGCGGGATTGGTCGACGACGGCTCGTTGAACGCCGAGCCTGG
>Ga0307278_10000479_pt1 | contig 20137 bp, 14 predicted proteins | sample ER_DNA_117_FD_194482 | JGI IMG/M metagenome (GOLD analysis project Ga0307278, IMG submission 194482) | Bulk soil microbial communities from the East River watershed near Crested Butte, Colorado, United States - ER_DNA_117 | ecosystem: Environmental > Terrestrial > Soil > Floodplain | place...
CGGAAACGATGTCGTCCTCGACGCCACGACGCAACCTGGCGGCGGCGGGCACGGCATCCGGCTCCACGATGCTGACACCTCGGGCAGCGAATCGGGCCTCGTGCTCGCAGGCGAGCGGATTACGATCCGCGGCTTCGCCATTACGAGGTTCGACCGCTACGGCATCTACCTGAAGCCAAGCTCCCGCGGCGCCGTCGTCGCGGGTAACTGGATCGGCACACGTGACGGCTTAAGTGATGACGGCATGCGCGACGACGGCATTCGTGTGAAAGGCGGTGGAGTACATCGCATCGGTGGAGCGAGCGACGCCGACCGAAACGTTGTTTCCGGCGGGAGCAACGATGGAATCGAGCTTGAGGACTCGAGCGACAACCTTGTCGTCGGCAACTACGTCGGAATGACTGCGGACGGGCTCGGCCGCCTGCCGAACTCCGGTAGCGGGATCGAGGTAAACGGCCTCTCTTTCCGGAACCGGGTGGGCGGGACGACGGCGTCTGAGCGAAATGTGGTCTCCGGCGGCGACGGGATCGGCGTCCAAATCCTCGGCTCCATGCGCTCAGACGGCTCCTGCGAGGCGCCGGAGTGGAACGTCGTTCAGGGGAACTACCTGGGGCTCAATGCAAACGGGCAGATCCCGGGGAGCTACGGAAACCAGGGCGCCGGCCTTGAGATCGGCGTCTGCGCCCGCCACAACACCATAGGAGGGACGATTGCCGGAGCGGGCAACGTCGCCTCCGGGAACCATGACGACGGAATCCAGTTCGACGGGGCGGGCGGGCCTGGTGGCACGGGCGCCGTCTGCGAAAACACAATTCAGGGCAACTACGTCGGGCTCGATCCCAGCGGCCTCGCCCGGCGCGCGAACGTCGATGACGGGATTGACCTCGACCGAGGCTCTTGTAACAACCTGATCGGGGGCAGCGTGGCGGGCACAGCCAACATCGTGGCCGGAAACTCAAACGACGGGATCGACCTGCACGAGCGCAATGCGAACGGCGCCGGCACGAACGGGAACCGCATCCTCGGGAACATTGTCGGCTTGGCCGCCGACGGTATGACGGCGGTGAAGAATCTCCAGCATGGCGTTCACCTTCGCTTCACCTCGCAGGCGAATATCGTCGAAGGGAATGTCGTCGCCGCGAGCGGATTGAGCGGGATCGCGATCGAGCACCCGTCGGCGCGCTCGAACACGGTCCGAGGAAACCTGATCGGAGTCGCAGGCAACGGGACGACTGTGCGTGGAAACGCCCGCTACGGGGTTTGGCTTTACGATGGAACGCGCCTCAATCTGATCGAGAAGAATCTCATCACCGGGAGCGGGTGGGATGGGATCGGCGTCGAGCAGATCGTCGGTTCCTCCACTATCACGACGCAGAATACGATCCGTCAGAATCGTATTTCCGGGAACGGCGGGCTCGGCATCGACCTGCTCCCGACTGACGGCGTCAACGCGAACGATGGCGCCACTTCGAGCCAAGTAGGCAACATCGGCATCGACTATCCGGTTATCGCGCAGGCAACCTCCTCCTCGGCCCGGGGGACCGCGCCGCCGGGCTCAGTGGTCGAGGTCTTCATCGCACAGGCCGGCGCCGGCGAGGCCAATGGCGAAGGTGCCGCGTACGTGGCGACCGCCGTCGCGGATGGAGGCGGTGCCTGGTGCCTGGGCGGCCTCTCACTCAGCGGGTTGATGACGGCGACTGCAACGGACGCCGGCGGGGATACATCCGAGTTCGGGCCCAACGTTTCCGTCCAAGGAAGCGAAGCCGTCTGTGCGGAAACGTCACCCGTCCTCTTCTCCGATGGCTTCACGGGGCTCGACGGCTCCCTGCCAACCAATTGGGAGGTTCGGCGTTCGGCCGCTGGACCGGCGGCGGGAGCCACGATCCAATCGAATCAACTGCGCGAAAACGTCGTGCTGAGCGAGGCTCAGGATGGAACCTGGCAGTACGTCCAGGCGCGCGAGATGCCGGTCAAGCCGAGCTGGGGAACGGGGCAGCTTTCATTCCAATGGCAGATGTCGACGGCGGTGACAAGCATCCAGAGCGCGAGCCTCGTGATCACGCCGGCAGCAGCCCTGGGGAATGCCCTCAGCCAACCTGACTACTTGAGGGTGCTCGTCCAAAACGGCACCTTGAGCATTAGTCGCCGCGCGGCCGGAGGGACGCCGACCGTGCTTTGGTCTGGAGGTGTTGTTGCGACGAGCGCGCTTCGTGACTTTGAGCTGCGGCTTGACGCGACGACTCTTTCTTTGTACGAGGGGGCAGCGGGCGGCGCGATCCTCCGCACCGCCGCTCCCGCACGGGCTCTCCTTCAGCTCCGGCTACCCATATCTCCACGCGAGCACGAGCTCCCTCGCTCCCTTCGTCGCCACATTCGACGCCTTCCGCCTCGTCTCGCTATAGCGAGGAGCGAATACGTCCGGCGCGAACCCTCGAAGTTCTCTGTCTGCGTGCCCGCAACTACGCGTCTATTCGATCGCGGACAGAAGAGGCGTGAGCCGCACGGATCGCAGAGGCGACTGCACCAGGAGGTGCGGTCGCGTCGATCCGGGCGACGTTGGGAAGAAGCGTCGCCCAACGCGTGAAGGCCTCGCGCACGCGCTCGAGCTCCGGGCGCGCATGCTCCGTATCGCGGCCGGCAAGAACCTGAGGCTCCGCATCGAGCCAAGCGATCACGTCGTATGACCGTGCCAGGCGTCCAAAAGCCCGGGCGGTGACCGACCCGGCTCGCGGATCGTGCTTGGCCAGGCCGTCGAGCGGCGAGCGGTCGCTAAGGACGATGTTCGCGGCCGTTTTGTTCGTGGATAGCAGGCGAGCCCGGACCTTGGCGAGCGACAGACGGATCCAAAGCTCAAGTGCATCGATTAGGCCGTGCGCGGCGAGGAGGAAACCGGCGTCGGAAGATTGACTCGTTTCTCCGTCACCGTGCGTCCGTCTTGCAGGCACGCGACGGCAGAGAAAGCAGCCGTAGAGGTAGACCGAGAGGAACGCTCCTTGATCGGGACGCGAGCGCAGGAGGAGGCGGATGACGGTCGACTTTCCCGCGCCATCGGGACCTGAGACCCCGACGACATGGACTGGTCTCAGATTCAGCACGTTCGAAGTCGGCAGCATCGTCCTCCGAAGTCAGACCACGCATACCAGAAACGGCCTGTGTGGCGCAGCGGCCTCAAGCCGCTCCCCTTCAGAAAAGGAAGGCGAGCTTGCACTCGAGCAGTATTTCAGTGCTCAGACCGAAATTCCCCAAAAGGGGGTCGGATCACGAGGCGTGCTGGCAGATACAGAAATGAGCGGAGGCCGCCCGCGGCTTCCAGGATGTTCGTGCCGAAACCGCCGCTCGCTCGAAAACGCGTCGCTGTCGTTTCCCCTTGCACTTGCCGTTGCATGCCTAATCACGCCCGGCATTGCGCTGGCCGGGAACGCCGTCCGCGTCTTCACACCAGTCGCGGACGCGAACGTCACCTCCGCCCGCCCTCGCGCAAACTTCGGGCACGCGTTGCGCTTACGTGTCGACGCCGCGCCGCTCGTTCGAAGCTACCTCCGGTTCGACATCAGGGGCCTCAGCTCCGGAGTCGCTCGCGTGAAGCTGCGTATCTTCGTTAACGCCGGAACGACGCGCGGCTTTCGCGTCTTCCGAGTGAAGCAGCGCTGGCACGAGAGGGCCCTGACCTTCACGAACGCGCCACCGCTCGCGGACGCCGTCGGCGTCGGTGCCGGCCCGTTGCGGGCGTGGACGTGGACGCCCGTGGACGTGACCAGACTCGTTCGAGGAAATGGCTCCTACAGCATCGCGCTCGTGACTCGAAGCAGCGTTGCGATTTCGATGAGCAGCCGGGAAGTGCGAAGGCGGAGGGCCAAACTCGTTGTGGAGACTGCGCCCTCTCATGCAGAGCCCGCATGGGGCCTCGCTGGCGTTTACTCCGGAATCGACATGGAGTCAGTGCGTAGGCAGGGAATCGGGCTCGTACTCGTTTCTTCGAGCTGGGCGCGCGCCGAGCCGATCGAGGGCACTTTTGATGAGCAGTACTTCGCCTCGCTCCGAGATGAGCTCGCTCGGAGGCGCGCGCAGGGTTTCGACGTCATCTTCGAGGTCAGCTTCCACCGCGCTCCTGCCTGGCTCCTCGCGAAGGCCGACGCTCGCTTCGTCAACCAGTTTGGCGAGGTGTACATGGACAGTCCCGAACCGAACCTCATCTTCGCGCGTAAGTACCGACCCTTCGCCGAGCGCTACGCGGCGAAGCTCTTCAGCGAGGTCGGCAGCCCGCTGCGAGGGGCCAGGCTGCCATTTTCCTCGGCTGGTACCTCAATTCCCTCAGCCTGTTCCAGAACTGGCAAGTCGAGACGGTGAGGCGGCATTACGCCGGTACGATCGCCGTCCGATATGCCTCCTGGGGCATGCGTGCGGGCGACTTCGAGGCGGCCGTTAGGACAAGTCTTTGCGGCACTTCGTCCGCCGAAGTGAACGGAGAGGTGCAACGGGGTTACGATCATGCCGGTCACATCGCCGCCTTAACGGATCCCAATGTGGCGGTCTGGGGGGACGTGGGCCGAGAACGGGCGAACGATCTCGTGGCTATCTTCGCCCGCGGATGCCCACGGGCTAAAGATGATGGGAGAGAACAGTGTCGAGGACGACCTGGCCAAGATGACGATCGCTATCGAGGCAGCCCGCTCCTACGGCCTTTCCGCCGTTCTTTGGGTAAGGGCCTCGCAGGGCATTCTGCTTTTGCGGCTACGCGACGATCGACGACTACACAGCTCTCATTTCTGCTGACTCGTCGTAGCGCGCCGCTCGTCGTGCGTTCGCTCTTTTCAGACATACGTCTATAGGGAACATCACCCCGATGCTGCGGCCGCCTCTCGGCCCAGGAGGAGCCTTCTCCTCTTGGCAGCAATGAGTGGCATCCGGAGCGCCGTCTCTCGCGCTGCGAGCCTCCTCTCGCGGAGCCGCCAGAGGTGCGCCGCATGCTCCAACCCGATGGCGAGGCTTCCGCTCAGCGGAAGGGGCACTGGAAGGCAAGGCGCCTCGCCCGTATCCAGCCGCCGCTTGGCTGCGAAGGCGAGCGCGAGCACGCGCTCGAACCCGTGCCCCCATCCCTCGCTCTTCGCCTCGGCGCGCGCCTCCTCGAGGGTGGGCGGCCGAAGGAGGTCACGGACCGAGATCAGCTCGCCGAGCTCGAGGGCAAGAGTCTGAAACGCAGCGTGCGCGAACGTTATCCGGAGCTCGTCCTCCGGTTTCGCCAACCACCACGTCTCGCCTTCGACTCGAGTCGACCGGCTCATGAGCCGCTGGCTCGAGATCACTGGAACGCCAAACCAGGACACCTCCCGGTGCAGGTGTGCGGCGGGTCCTGCGTCCGGATGCACGAGCACCTTGCCGGGCTCGACGCGACGGGTCGAATAGCGGCTGCCCCAGCCTTCGAGGGCTTCGATCGCGCGGGTCCAGGCCTCGTCGCCAACGACAAGGTCGAAGTTCGAGTAGGTGTAGTCGTCCCCGCTTGCTTTGATCAGGACTGGCTGTACGCCCGCGCCGAGCAGGCGTCGTGTGGACTGGGCGAGGTTGCCCCGGAAGGCGGCCGCCCTCTCATTTGCGCGCGCAAGCTCGCTCCGCAGCAGCTTAGGGTAAGCGCGCGCTAGGCGCCCCTCGATGCCGTTGCGGCGCGCGACTCGCAGTGCTCCCTCGAGCTCGGAACGCCCGCGCACGGGTGGTGGACTTTCCAGCCAGACAGCGCGAACCAGCATCTCCTGATCGCGCGTCGAGCCTTCCGAGTGGCCGACCGAGTGGCCGACGCGTATTGGCGCCTTCAGCTTCTTTCGCACGGCCTGGAAGTTGCGCCGTGGCGAGCGCTTCAGTGTCATCGGTGCGACCGCGCCCCCATCGCCAGTGCCTCTTCGTAGAGCTCGGCGTATCGAGAGGCCATTACCTCATCGGAGAACCGCGCTTCGACGATCGCGCGGCCTTCGCGAGCTTGGCCGTGCCAGCGCTCCCGCCGATCGAGGAGGAGGCCGATCGCCTTGCCGAGAGCTGCGGGATCTCCTACGCAAACACGGGTGACCCCATGGCCAAGCGGCGCAAACTGTGGCACGTCGCTCACGATTACGGGCCTTCCGCTCGCCATCGCCTCCAGCACGACGAGCGGAATGTCGGCTTTCCCGGCAAGGGAACGAGCCGGAAAGAGGACGAGCGACGACGAGCGAATGAGGGAAGCCATGTCGCTGACGTGACCTCGCAGTTCGAAGTCCGCGAGCCCCGCCGCGCGTGCAACAGCGTTCAGCCGTTCGTGCTCGCGAGCTGCATTCTGGCCGAGCCTGGTTCGCATCGCGAGAACAAGCGTCAACGGCCGCTCGCGGTGGGTCGCGGCAGCTACGCCGCGGATTGCGTCCTCGGCGCCGGCATCGGGATCGTGGTGTCCGGCGAAAAGGATCAGGCGCGGATCTCGACGCGTTTTCTCGACGAACGGCCAGCGTTGGAGCGGAATGCCGGGAGGCAGGACGCGGACGTCGGAGAAGCCAGCCCCACGCAGGCGCGAAGCGGTTGTCTCTGAGAGGGCGACGGTCAATCCAAGGGGGTGCGATCGGTCAAGGTCGGTGCGATCCCGGATCCCGGGAACCGTATGGATGACAGGACGGCGTACCGTAGACGGAAGCCGGCGCCTCAACGAGGTCAGCCTCGAGAAGCCCGGCCCGATCGTCAGCACGACGTGCACGAGGTCGACTGTCAGCTCAACGGCAAGGCCTGCCAGTGCTACCTGAGTTCGCTCGACGAGTCCCGGCCGTCCGTGACGCGACCAGATCGGTATGCGGCGGCTGCTCGGAAGATCGGACGGATGACCTGCCCGCCCGAATACAGTGAAGCGGTAGCGACGCTCGAGCCGATGCGCGAGGCTCATCGCGAGCTGCTTGTCTGCGCTATCCCAGGGAGGCGCAAGGGGATGGCTCGTGAGGAGAAGGACGTTCGTCACCAGCGCAGCGCTTCGGCGTTGGGATAGACGTAGGGCGGCGCGTGGGCAGGTAGCCCATAGCCAAGCGGACGGTACGGGTCGAGCGAAAGCGCCCGCGCCAGCGCGTTGATAGCTGCGACCTGTGACGCCGTGAAGAGCGGCCGTTTCGAGGGGGTAGCCCCTTCGGCGTCCCGGACCGCGTCGAGCGTCTGCTTTCCGTGCAGCATCTCTAGCATGACCGCGACGGTGGGCACGAGCTCCAGCCCCCCCTGATCGTGAATGAAGACAGCGCCTCCCTTGGCTTCTTGCGACCGCAGGAACGAGACCAGGCGACGAAGCTGCCCCTCACGCGGCGCTCCGCGCGCAGGTGGAAGGATGTGGAGGTAGTCCAACCGAAAGCCCTCGACGACGTGACGCTCGATCCGGCTCGCCGGGCGGAAGTTCACGATCCCGGTGATGCCATAGACGTCTCGCATCGTGAAGAAGTCGATGTCGCGCGGCTGCCCTCCGCGGAGGAGAGTCCCGCCGACCACCCAGGCTGCGTTTAGGACGTTGGGCGCGCGCTCGCCCGGGGCGGTTCCGAGAGCAACGCGAGAGAGCAAGGCAGCACCGAGTAGGAGAAGGACGGTGAGGAGGACCGCTACACGCACCCGTCGCTCGTTCGGCGTCATGACGGGCGCAGGGCCGATGGCAGGGACGGACGCTGTGCGTGCCGGAGCCGCGACCGAAGTCGCTGGCTCGCCGTTCCTCCTAGCCGGCGCACCGGTGCCGCTGCCGCGGCTCTCAGCTGCGACCTGAGTGAGGACCCTCAGCATCTCGCCACCCGCCTCGTCCCACGATAGTCGCCGGACAACGAGCTCCCCCCGCCGCTTGAGCTCAGCCGCTAGTCCTCTCTCGTGGAGGACCATGCGGAGGGCGCGAGCCCAGCCTGAAGTGTCCTCGGGCGCGACGAGGAGCGCAGCACCCTCGGCTGCCTCGGCTACCGCCGGCGTAGCGCTGGCAACAACCGGAACCCGAGCTGCCATCGCTTCGAGAACGGGAAGTCCGAACCCCTCGACCAGCGAAGGGAAGGCGAAGATCGAAGCCTCCTGGTAGACGGTCCCTAAAAGCGCTTCCGGGACACCGCGGATGGTGTGAACGCGCCCGCCGAGACCCAGCTCCTCGACGAGGGCGGGGACCGGGTCAGGGAAACGCTCGTCAGCATCTCCGACGAGGACGAGGTCGACGTCGACTTCCGCCGCGATAGTTGCAAACGCCCGCACCAGCGTTTCCTGGTTTTTGTGCGGGCGCCGGACGCCCACGTGGAGGATGTAGCGCCTCGGGAGGACCAGCTCCTCTCGGGCAGCGCGCTTGATCGCCTCGGAAACGGGCGTTCCGAACGAGGGATCGACACCGTGGCGGACGACGTTCTCGGGCGGCACGTGCAGGCCGTAGAAGGTCTCAAGGCTCCTTCGGGTCGCATCCGAGACGGTGACGACTGCTGACGCTCGGCGAAGGCTGACGCGGGTCGCGGTTCGATACAGGCGCCGCACTTGCGGCGAGGGAGCGAAGCGCGGATCCGATTCGAAGATGCAGTCATGGACAATCGCAACAACGGGCAGCGGCGACAACCAGGGCGTGGCGAGGTGGTAGGGAACGAGGACAGCGTCTCCCGAGAGCTTCCTGAAAACCAAGGGCCAGCGAAGCTGTTCGCCGAGCGAAGCCACCCGCGCCTCGAACGGGATGAGGGTGATCCCGTCTTCGGCGAGCCCTGAAACGGAAAGTCGGTCCGCGCGCGCACCGCCCGAGAGTACGAGAAGTTCAGCACCAAGCCTCGCCATCGCGCGCACGAGCTCCAGCGCATGGCGGCCGATGCCGTGATAGCGGTCCTGAACGACGCGTCCGTCCACCACGACGCGAAGTGCGGCTGTCATGGCTTGACGAGCTCCTCGAGCCTCTGAAAGCGGACAGGGCCGATGCCAGGAACAGCTCGAAGATCCGCTACGGACACGAACGCTCCATGCGCCTCGCGGTGCGCCAGGATTCGCCCAGCGGTCGCAGCACCAATACCGGGAAGCGCCGTCAGCTGCTCGACTGTCGCCGAGTTGAGGCTGACCTTGCCGTCGAGGATGACCCTCGGTCTCGCTCCCTCGGCCGCCACGCGCCGCGGGCGCGCTCGGAGGGGCCACTTTCTACCTCTTCTCCAAACGCTTAGGAGCCGCGTTGCGGCGAGCGCGGCAATGCTGAAAGCGAGAGCGGCGAGGAAGCCAAAGAAGAGGATGAGGAAGGCTCGGATCGCGCTGGGCAGCTTCAGCGGCCGTCTATCCGCGAGGTTGGGGACGGGTAAGAGCTTCCTCGCGCTCACAGGCACAAGGCCCACATCGCGTGCCGCCTGCCCCAGGTTTCTCGCTAGTCGGACTCCGTACCGCGCGTCTCCGATTCTCCGCTCGAAGACCACCCGCTCGAACGGCTGCCGCAGGAACGACCGCGGGTAGCGATGAGGCCGACCGACCGGCGCACCCCACATCTTCAGGGCTCGAGCCCAATCGGTGCTGGTGGCCTTCGCTGCGTCCTTGCCGAGGTACGCGGCCGCAATCAGCGGGTCGGTGAGCAGTTCCGAAGCGCCGGCCGACGTCTGTGAAGGGGGATATTCGGGTCGCGGAAGGTCGTGGGCGGCAAGCGTCGCAGGCCCAGCCTTGGAGAGAATCGTAACGAGCTTTACTGGCTCGACCAGAGCACGACTGCCGGCGGGCGCCGGGCGAGAGCCTAATAGGACCGTGTCGAAGAGCTGGAAGGCACGCTCGTCTTCCTTCCAGGACCGACTAAGGGGCCGCCCCAAGAGCGGCTTCCCTCCGAGCGCCTGGTACGCACGAATAAACGCTCCGTCGCCGTTGTCGACGACCCGGTAGCCACCACATGCAGAGCCTTCAACATTGACGAAGACCCCTCCGGGCACGGGTTGGATGTCGGCGATGGGATCGAATGGCCATAAGCGGACGCGCCAGAGCTCGACACCCCAGTACGTATGGCTCGGGTAGGACGCGATGCGCGTTCCGAAGTGACGGAGCCACGCCTCGAGGTCTGGATTCATTTTCCCGTACCGAGCCCAGACGTCCTTTGGGCTGAGGAAGAAGTAGCGCACTCCTCGACTTGCCGCTAGGGGGCCGCTTCCGAGGTTCGTTACTGGGTGGCCGGCCAGCGAAAATGCGTACTTCTCGACGTCGCCGCTTGCATTGAACGCCGTGCATCGCGGGCCGAGGTGCTGAACGAACGCGGTCATCTCCTCGATGCCCCGATCGTTCCCGTGGTGATAGAGGCGCCACCAGGTCGACGCACTCGCAGACGATACGAGGAGGAGTCCAATGACCGGCGCGGCGGCGGCGAGTTGCCACGGGCGCGCGGACCGGCCAGCCCGCGATCCCTTCCGACTCATTGCCCAGACGACGCTCGCTTCGGCGGCGAGGACTGTGGCCACGACGGCGCCGGGCATGAGATACATGAAGAACTGCTCGTTCAGCTGACCGCGCGCGACCGTGTAGGCTCCAAATGCATACGTCGACGCGAGCCAGGCGGTTAAGTAAGCGCCAACTTCGCTACTTCTTCGAAGCCAGAGCCAGCACAACCCAGCAGCGCCACAGGCAAGGACCGCGTAGCTCGGGAAGTACTGTGGTGCGGAGACGCGGAGAGCTTCGAGGAACGAGACGGTGGGACGGTTCCACCCGGTCAACTGGAGGATCCCGAGAAGGCGCTCCGCAGTGGCGAGCTTGTCCTGACGGAACCGGCCCTCGAGGCCGAGCGCGAATGCCCAGCCGACAAAGGTTGCCCAGCCTGTGAGACCTACCGCGAGGGCCGCGAGCGAACGGCCGGCAAGACGTGCATCCCGCCTGAGGAGGGAAAACAGGAGCGGCACGACAAGGAGAAAGATCGTCACTTCCTTGACGAGGAGGGACAACGCGGTGAGGAGGCCGACGCTCGCAATCCACACGGTGGCTGAGCGCCCGCGCAATCTCCACGCGACATAGAGCGTGAGCAGGCCGAGAAGGGTCGCGAGCGACTCGATCATGCCGAGGCGCCCGAAGCGGAGGAGGATCGGATCGAAAGTCGCGATCACTGAGGCCGCGCCCGCGAGGAGAAGGCGTCGCCTTCTTCCTGCCGAAGCCGCGAGTTCGAAGGTGAGGAGCGCCACCATGCACACGGCGAGCGCCGTGAAGGCGCTCGTGAGGTAGCGGACTTGGTGGATTGCGTCGAAGATGCCCGTGTTGAGCGACCCGGTGATCGCGAGCCAGGCCCCCTGAACAAGGAAGTACAGCGGCGGGTGGACGAAGAGCGGTTTCCCGCTCCAGGTTAGATCCCCCTCCGTCGCCACGTTCTGAGCGGCCTGCGTATACACCACCTCGTCGTAGACTGTGTCGGGGCTTCGGGTGACGTTGTCGGCGATGACGACGAAGCTGGCGAAAGCGACGACGACTCCAACGACGAGGCGCGGACGCAGCGATAGCGCGACGGCCACATTCCTCAAGATGCGTTCAGATCGAGCGGCGCGAAGTCGTAGACGATGCAGCGGAATCAGGCCGAGCAAGACCGAGCCCAAGCGATGAAGCTCTGCGAGCGTGACGAGACGAAGGAGGAGCAGACTGCCGGCGTACGCGAGGGCGGCTAAGCAGAGCCATACGAGCGCAAGCGTCGAATGGAGGTAAAGACCCGCGAGGCTGAACAGTGAGATGAACGAGAAGCCGCATGCATAGCGAGACAGCGAACGTGCGCTCGGAAGAGGCACGGCCTGGTACCGGAAGTAGCGCACGCCGAGGAAGAGCGAACCCGACCAGGCGCCAACCGCGAAGGCTGTCGCTGCGCCCTCGGCGCCGAGCGACGGCACAAGCGCAGCGATGAGCGACAGCTCGACGACGACCGCACCGATGGTGCCGAACGCTGCTGCTGTTCTCTTCCCCAGCGCAGTCAGCGCTTTCCCAAAGACTCCTACTCCGACGGCGCCGATGCTCCCGATCGCAAGAAGGCGCAAGAGCGTTACGGCGGCACCGTACGACTCAGGAAAGAAGAGCGCAAGGAATGGCTCCGGCCTGACCATAAGGAGTAGCTCCACGGGAAGGACGGCTAGGGCGATCCACCGTACGGCCGCGCTGAAATAGCCGTGCGAGCGGGCGGGCGAGTCCTTGCGTAGCACGATGTAAGGGAAAACAGCGTCGACAAGCGCATCGCCGACGAAGTAGGGCAGGCGCGCGAGCGTTGCGGCGGCCTGGTAGAGGCCGACGGTTGCTGCTGTCACGCCCGCGGCCGCACCGGCCGCGTTGAGAGTCACGATGTCGAGCGTGAGGAGGAGGGCGACACCCGCCACACTCGCGAAAATCGGAAGTGTTCGGATGTAGACCGCGACAGGAGCGAAGCCGCCTCGCCCCGGAAGAAGGTCGCGTAGCAAATAGGCCGAAGTCGCGCTCGCGACGATCGCCCCGACGAGGAATGCAATGGCGACTCCCTGAACATCCATCCCGAGAAATCCGATCAGGGTGAGACCGACGGCGAATCGGACGACGGCCTCTGCTGTCTGCGCAACCGCGATCCCCCCGAACCGACGCGTTCCATGGAGAGCGCCTCGTCCGACCGAGCTCAGAGCGAAGAATGGAAAGGCAACGGCAGCGATGGTGACCGCACTGCCAAAGTCCTCGTCGAACCCGAGCACGCCCGAGCGGTCAACCGCAACCACGGCAAGCGCGAGAACCCCTCCAAAGACGACGTTGCCCAGCAACGAAGTGCGAAAGACACGGGCCGACGCAGCACCCGTCTCGCTCCCAGCGAGTGTCCATGTCAGGGTCCATGGGAATCCCGAGTTCAGGACCATCGCCGTGAGCAAGATGAGCGCCTGGAGGACCGCCACCTTGCCGAACTCGGCCGGAGGGAGGAGCCAGGCGAGCGCGACTAGAAAGAGGTAGTTAAGGCCTGTTACGGCAACGAACCGGCCCAGGAGGAGGAAGCCGCCGCGCGCGGGAGCGCTCATGGACGAGAACGGGCGACCGACACCAGGAGATGTCGAGAAGCCACCCGCGGCGAAACGAACCGCATCAGAGAGTCGAGATCGGTCGTTGAGTACCTGCGTGCCTCTTGCTTGCCGATCGCGAGGTTGAGAATGAGTTTGCCGCGACGCGACCGGATCGGGACCGAGACCGCGCTTCCGACGTCGTCACGCGTCAGCCACGGTCGAATCGCGGGCGGTGTGTGCTCTCCGTCGAGAAGAAGCGGTTGGCGCGTTTGCGCGACGAAGTCCGCGATCCGCGGCACGTTCACATGGAGATTCTCAAGCTCGACGCGCCCCCAGCCTGCTCGCACCGTCGGCCTGCGCGAGCCGTCGAAGAGAAGAAGGGATCCCCAACTTGCCCCGAAGCGTGCAGCGACCGAATCGAGCACCTCCTCGGGCGGCAGCCATTCCGAAGGAAGGGCTGCAAGGGCGTGGCGATCGCGCCACTCCGCCAGGGCATCCCGGAAGAGCTCGTCGTAGTCTCGCAACGTCCTGTCCCAGCCCATTTCGCGGGCCCGCTGCTGCGAGGCGCGACCGAGGCGCCAGGTGCGCTCTGGGTCGGCGGCCAGCGCGAGGAGTGCATCGCGGAGATCCTCCGTGTCGCCCGGTCGCACGAGGATCCCCGACGGTCCGGCGACGTCCGCCACGCCGGGGAGGGACGCGGCAACCGGGACGCACCCGGCCGCCATCCCTTCGAGAAGCACGAGACCGAAGGCCTCCGCGCGACTGGTCGACGGAAGAGCGATGACCTCGTGTTGGCCGTATAGGTGCTCGAGTTGCCTGTCCGGCACGCGCCCGAGGAACCGGGCATTGTGAGCACCTAGGCGCGCCGCCTCTCTCTGGTAGTAGTCCTCGAGAGGGCCGCTGCCGACGAACGTGACGGCCAAACGCGTGTCTCCGGCAATGGCTTGGAGGATGTTCTCCACGCCCTTGTACGGGCGCATCTGGCCAACGAAAAGGATCCGGAGCGGCGCACCCGGGGGCTGCGCCACGGGTCGAAGCCGGTGGAACCGCGCGTACTCGACTCCCCAGGGGATGACCGTCACCGGCGGTCCTTCGGGCGTCGCCATGAGCTCGCGGTAGGACTCCGTCGTTGTCACGATGTGATCGGCGTAGGAGGCGAGCGTTCGGTGGACGTGGTTGTACGCCCGAGAGGCGTTTCCCCAGCCTGCGAGGTCGATCGCGCAGTGATGCGTATAGACGACGGGCGGACGGCGGAGTGGATGAACAAGCTGCGCGAGCGCAAGAAAAGCATCGCTGAAGGTCGGGACCGGACCGTGGACGTTCACGAGGTCGTAGCCCGCGAGTTTCCGAGCGATGCGCGGCCAATGGGCGACGAAAGCGCTGAAGCGAAATTCCCCGAAACATTTGCGTGGCACGTCGAGCGACGACACAACGTCGACCTCGTGACCAAGGGCGCGGAGTCCCGTGATGAGCTTTCCCGAGCAGCGCGCGACGCCAGACGCGATCGGCGGCGTCTCCGACACAACGATCAGGATCCGCATAGGCTCTCCTCATCGATCGGGGGAGTAGGGAATTCCTGAAGGCGGGTGACGGCTCGTCCTGAGAACCGCGGCCCCCCAGGACGGAACGCCGCGGCCCGAAGACGCAGGAGCTGGAGTCCGTACACGAATCCCTCACGTAGCGAAGCCTTCGTCTCGCCGAGGTAGCGCGCTCCGAACACAAACGGAACCTCTGCGACACGGAGGTCTGGGTGTCGGGCGAGGATCTCGATGAGGATCTTGAATCCTCGTGGGCGGAGCGCGCCGAGGTCGATTGCGTTCCGACGGACGAGAAAGAAGCCACTCATCGGATCGCTCACGGGCCGAAGCCGGCGCGGAAATGCAAGACGCGCCGCGCGTGCTGCGGCGCCGGAGAGCAGTGTTCGCCCGAGCCCGAACCCGTCCATGCCTGCGTCGCTGGTATGGCGACTGGCGATCACAACCGCGGCGCCTGAAGCCTCGGCGGTGGCAACGAGTTCGGTGATGAGTTCAGGCGGATGCTGGAGATCTCCGTCCATGACACAGACCCAGCGTGCGCGCGCGACGCTCATCGCTTCTACAACGGCTCCGCCGAGCCCGCCTCGCCGCTTCTCGGGCGGGCGATGAATCAGCTCAATCCGGCAAGCTGCCGTCGCTCGCTTGGCTTCAATCACCGCCGCGGTCCGGTCGTCGCTGTCATCGGCGAAGATCAGCTCGGTTGTGACCGGATTCAGGGCGCGCGCAATGCGGCCGATAAGCGGCGCGACATTTTCCTCTTCATTCTTTGTCGGGATGATGACGCTGATCGTGTAAGGGATCGTGTTTGCAGCACGTCCCTCGTCTTCTGCACTGCGATGTCGAGATTGCTGTCCTTCCACGGCCGACATGCTCCCCCCTTGTCAGTTCCAGTAGCTGCGCCGGCCCTCGAGTAGGCCGGACGCCGCGAAACGATCGGAGAGAGGCGGCCTAGCCGGGGCGCTCGAGTCGCGAAGCGACGACGAGCAAGTGCGGTGACGCGAGGTACGAGCGGACCTCGAAGGTCCACAGAGCAGGTGCGGGCTCCGCGAATTCGACACTCAGGGCAAACCCGTTCGCGCCACCTTGAGGAACGCGCACAGGCGAAGCCCCCGAAGACGAGTGCTCGCCGGGCGACTGCGGCGGCGTATATGGCGCTGCCGGCCCCTCCGAGGCTCCGCGGCGCTTTGACGCCTTGCGACCAGCGCGGTCTCCTGCAGCGCAGGGGTGGTCCTGGCCGCTGGCTGCGCGCGAATGCGTCAAGAGAGACGCGCCAGTAATTGCCCCTAAGCAATCCCCGAACGGCTCCGAGGGCAGCTCCGGAGACAAACTCTCAGGAAGCAGCTCGGATCGGATCTCGGGACTCTCGACCGCCGTGGGAAAGGCCTCGTTGTCGGGCAGGCTGCCGTCGGGCGGGCCAGTCGCTTCATTTTCGGGCGCGCTCGTTCCCGGCGGCGGAGTCGGCTCGCTTACGGACGGGCTCTTGCTCGGGAGCGGAGCGGGGGCACTCTCGCTCGGGGGCGGAGCGGCCTCGTCCTCGGGTGCGCTCTCGCTCGGGGGCGGAGCGGCCTCGTCCTCGGGTGCGCTCTCGCTCGGGGGCGGAGCGGCCTCGTCCTCGGGTGCGCTCTCGCTCGGGGGCGGAGCGGCCTCGCCGAGTTCGGCAGGGGATCGGGGAACGACAGGCGTGCCTCCGGCCCGCGCGGCAGCGGTGTAGAAACCTCCTAACAAGATGATCAGAGCACCGACCACCAATAGCCGCGCGAGCGTTCCGCGAAGCTTCGGCGTTGCGCGAACCTTCGGCGCTGAAGAAGAAAGACAGACCCGACTCCTCCACTGCCAAGCAGGAAGTCGCGTCTGGTCCAACCCAGGTTCCGCGAGAACTCCGCGCTGCTGCGCCGCAGTGGCGATGCGACTCCTCGCCACCGTCTCCCCTCCATAGCCGTCAGCGCCGCAAACTAGCACTTTCGCGGGTGCTGTCAAGGCGAGACGTGGCCGATGCAGGTGTAGCGCCTAAACGATGCAGATGTAGCGCCTAAATGCTGATCCGCTGACGCCGGTCACATTTGACCCGGGGCAGGTGTCGTCGGAGAGTGTCGAGCCTTACCCGGTCGAAGACGATCGGGCACGGAGGAGGTTTGGCTAGGCGGAACAGTACGTCGTATGCGCGGCTCCTAGGAGAGGCTCGTGGAATAGGCCGCTGCCCGGTGATCGGCCGACCAGGCGGGACCAGAAGGCGCCGACCGCGGGGCCGTGTGGCAGCGTCGCTTTACAAGTCCCAGATGAAGGATCCCTCGGCTTCTGACTGTGCCCGGGCCGCGCGGCTTCCTCGAAGCTGCGACGCCGGCTGGCGTCAGCTGAACGTCAAGGAGCAGCGGGGCTTGTCCAAATGCGACCGCGGGCTTTTCTTGCTCGTCGTTGCGTAGGTTGACGCCGCACGCGAAGGTGACCGAACCGGCGAGGACAAAGGGGAGCCCTGAGATCTTCGCGCGCTGCAAGCGGGAGAACCTCATGCGCGAGAATGGCCACGTGAGCGACCTCGCCGCGCTGCAGGAGGAGACCGCCGAACTTCGACTCGAGCGCGAGCGGGCCGAGGAGCGCGCCGCCGCGGTACGCGACGTCATTCAGACCATCGCGCGAAGCAGGTTCGACCTCGATGCCGTCCTCCAGACGGTGATCGACCGCGCGGTGAGCCTCTGCGATGCGGACACTGGCAACATCGCGCGCCGCGAAGGCGACAAGGACGAGTACCGGGTCGCAGCATTCACAGCCATGAGCCCGGAGTACGAGCGCCTGGTCCGCGCGCGGGTCTATACGCCTGAACGCGGTTCCATCATCGGTCGGACGGTGCTCGAGCAGCGGGTCGTGCACATCGACGACGTGATCGAAGATCAGGAGTACGCGCTCCCTGAGCTCCAGAAGGTCGCCGGCTTCCGGACCGCGCTTGGCGTCCCGATGCTGCGCGAGAGTGTTCCGATCGGCGCGATTGCGGTCGCGCGAAACGAGGTCCGGCCCTTCAGCGACGCCGAGATCAGGCTAGTCGAGACGTTCGCCGGCTACGTCGTCGTCGCGATCGAAAACGTCCGGCTCTTTCAAACCGTCGAGCGGCAGCGAACCGAGCTGGCGCGCTTCGCGCCGCAGGCGGCGAATCTGCTTTCGAGTGACGAAGGAGAACAGCTTCTAGCCGGCCACAGACGCGAGATCACCGCGTTCTTCTGCGATCTTCGCGGCTTCACCGCGTTCGCCGAGACGGCGGAGCCGGAGGAGGTACTCCGCGTGCTGCGCGAGTACCACGCCGTGGCCGGCGAGCTCGTCACGGCCAACGAGGGGACGGTCGAGCACTTCGCAGGCGACGGGCTGATGGCGTTTTTCAACGACCCCGCGCCGATCGAGGACCACGAGCTCGCCGCCGTCCGAACCGCACTTGCGCTGCGCGAGCGCTTCTCGACGCTTGCAGAAGGTTGGCGGAAGCGGGGCTACGAGCTCGGCCTGGGGATCGGGATCGCGACGGGCTACGCGACGCTCGGCGGGATTGGCTTCGAGGGCCGCTACGAGTACGGCGCGGTCGGCAAGGTCGTCATCCTCGCGTCGCGGCTAAGCGATGTCGCGGCTCCCGGCGAGATCCTGCTCAGCCAGCAGACGCACGCGGCGCTCGACCAGCACGTCGGAGGCGAGCCGGTCTCGGACCTCCGCTTGAAGGCCATTGAACCGGTGCGGGCGGGAAGCCTGCATGAAAAGCGAAAGGCCCCGTTTCCGGGGCCATCAGTAGCGGGGGCAGGATTTGAACCTGCGACCTCCGGGTTATGAGCCGCCTCGAATGAGTACACGCATGCCGCCGCGTTCCGCCGAAACGCCGGCTCCGAGCCAGTTTTCGGCCGCGACCGTGCATTTAGGCGGAACAAGATGACATCGCTGCGGAAGCCCGCTGCTTGCAGAACGCTTGCAGCTGAGTCGGTTCCGCAGGGCTCGACCGTTTCGCCTGCGACTCTTGGATTCGTGGTCGCTACGTAGTTGTCACGGTGGCTTGAAGAGCGGACGATTCACGCATGCACTCGACAGCTACTCGCCACTCCGACTAAGGGCATCCGGCGTCGTCCCCGCGTCTTGCGGGCGTCATCCGGATCGCGCATTGTGAAGACGACGCTTCAAGGTTTGCTGAAGCGGTGTCGCCGGGCATCGCCGGCTCTGCTGTCGTGAATGAGCCGAAAGGCGACATCGCGCGCGGATCGAAGCCGGTGCCGGGTGTGTTTCTACAACCCGCGCTAGCGGCTTCACGTTGGCGCATCTATTGGCGCACGCTCGGGAGGCCTTAATCCCGCAACTGGTGCGGGCTCACATTCTCGGGTTGGCGCGTTGGCGAGTCGCGCCAAAGAGAGCAGGGGGCGTGGACGTCACCGCTCGCCTGCCTGCTGACTCGGAACCGGATCCCTTCCGAAACGCAGCGACTGGATCAGGCTCGCCGCCACGTAGATCGGCTCGCTCAGGTCTCTCTTTATCCCTTCGTCGTCATACGCGCCGCCGAGGAACGCCTTCAGTCTCGTGAGCGGCCTCGTGACCTCGGCGAGATCGGCACCCGCCTGCACGTTCCGGCCGTGCTCTTCCCAGTCCTTGATGACGTTCCCGACGTACTTCTCGGCCTTCCTGATCAGGCGTGCGATGCAAGCGTGGTGGGCACCGAAGACGCGCTTCTCATCGTGCACGATCTGCGCGAGCTTCTCTAGTGCCAGCTGTGCGTCGTTGAGCGCCTCCATCCGCGCGCGGAAGTCGGCGCTCTGCTCGGCGCTCACCCTTTCGGAGTCCAGCTTGTCGAAGCCGCAGGCACGCAGCGCTCGGCGCACAGCTTTGACCCCGTGGTATGCGGCGCACTGCTCGGCGCTCACACTTTCGGAGTCCTGTTGGTCAAAGCCGGAGGCTCGCAGCGCTCGGCGCACAGCCTTGATCCGGTGGTATGCGTCGAGCAGCTCGTCGACCGTCGCTGCGCGGTACGCGTCGAGCCGGCGCAGGTCTTCTCGGCGCGCGTCGAGCGAGCGGAACGCTGCCGCGACCGCTCCTCCAAAGATCACGATTGCCAAGAGCTGAATTCCTGCCTTCGAAAGCTCGAACGAGAGGTCGCCGGAGCTGGCCTTGCCAACAAAGATGAGCACGCCGGCGAGCACCGCCGCGGCGAGGAATGTGGCGATGGCGAGCCAAGGCCACTGCCTTGCGCCACGGCGCGTACGGTCCCACCAGCTCAGGCGACCATGAGCGCCCCCGTCACCGCGAGCAGCATCCGCACTCACCCGAACTTCGTTTGCCATGCGCCGCCGCCTTGGGCCGAGCCCGTTGCGCGTCCTAACGAGGCGACGCTACCACTCGGACGCCGACCGGTCACGCGCCGGCTGGCCGGTTTCGGGGCGGATCCGTCGGCGGATGTAGGCGACCGCCGTGTTACCGTCCGAAGCCGGCCGCCTTTTCGTTGTCGGTGCCCGACAACGCGTCAAGGCGACAACGTCGAGCCCGCCGGGAGCGAGTCGAGCACCCGGACCACGGCCGCCGCCATAGAGGGAGCGTGTCGCGGTTCCGCCAAATCGCGACAGTCACGTATGCGAGGCGGCTGGCTCGAACGACCCTGTGGGGTGCGTAAATTCGATCGAGTGAGCTAAAACCAGCGATTTGCAGGCTGACTTTACGCACCCCACAGGCGTGGCGCGAGCCGAG
>Ga0307278_10000480_pt1 | contig 20137 bp, 17 predicted proteins | sample ER_DNA_117_FD_194482 | JGI IMG/M metagenome (GOLD analysis project Ga0307278, IMG submission 194482) | Bulk soil microbial communities from the East River watershed near Crested Butte, Colorado, United States - ER_DNA_117 | ecosystem: Environmental > Terrestrial > Soil > Floodplain | place...
GAGCGCCGCTCCCGCCTGCATCGCCCCCTCCAGGAGCCTTGTGCGCGCCTCCAGCTCGTGCGGGGCTGCGACCACGCGCGGCAGCCACTCGCCGATCAGGCGCGCACCGTCGAGCGCGTGCTCGTCGGCGCTCGAGTTGTGTCCTTCGGCGTAGAGCGCCTCCGCGCAGTGCGCGAGCGCGTTCAGCGACGTCCCGACGGTTACCTCGCGTGGCAGCGACAGCGTCAGCTCCGGCTCGTAGACAGCGCCGCGCAGATGTGCACCCGAGCCACCGCCCTTCATCTTCCGCTCCGGATCGCGAACGCCGAAATAGGGCGTCCACTCGGCCCCCGCGTAGGTCGTGGGCACGGACACGAGCGGAACGTCGGCGGCTGCGGAGATCGCCTTGCCGAGGTCGATTGCACTGCCGCCGCCGACAGCGACGATCCCGTCCCCCGCGTGCTCGGCGGCCTCGGCGATGCGCTCGGACGGCACCTCCGTCCAGCGCGCGGCCGGACGCACGCCCAGGTGCCTGTCCGCCCAGCGCTCGCTCGCAATGAGCAGCGGCCGGCCGATCCGCAACTCGGCCAGGACGCGCGGAAGCTCGGCCAGGCCCCAGCGGACGATCAAGCCGGCACGCGCTCCCGCGCGAACGAGACGAACGCCCGCGCGGCTCGCGTCTCGCTGCGGCCACTGGCGCGAGCGAGGAAGATCTCGCGAACCGGATCGAGGCCGCGCACGCGGGCGGTCGCAATCAGCCCCGCAGCGATGTCGGACTCGATCGCGAGTCCCGAGATGAAAGTGACGCCGTGACCGGCCAGCACGGCGCTGCGCACCGACTCCTGCAGGCCGAGCTCGAGCCGTACGTCGAGATCACGCAGGCGCGTGCCGGCCTTGCGCAGCTCGTCTTCGATCACCTGGCGAACACCGGCGCCTTCCTGCATCACGATCAGCGGCTCTGCGCGCAGCTGGTCGAGCGTGACGGTCTTGCCTGCGAATGCATGACCCGCGGGCACCGCGAGAACGACCTCGTCCCTGAAGAAGGGCTCGAACGTGACGCCGCGATGGCGCCGGCCCGCACCGACGATGCCGAGCTCGAGCTCGCGGTCTGCGACCCGTGCGACGGCCGTCTGCGTGTCGGAGACCGAGAGGCGAACGTGCACGTCCGGGTTCCGTTCCTGGAAGTCACACAGCAGCACCGGCACGACGCTCCCGCCGGGGCCCGTCGATGCACCGAGCTCCAGGGCGCCCCCGATCGACCCCTCGTCGTCCGACTCGAGCTCTTCGAGCAGCTGGTCCTCGAGCTGAAGCAGTCGCTGCGCGGATGCGTACAGGCGCAACCCGGCCTCGGTCGGCTCCACGCGCCGGCCCGAGCGGTCGAGAAGCTGCCTGCCGAGCCGCTGCTCGAGCGAGCGGATCTGCAGGCTCACCGCGGGCTGGGTCACGCCGAGCCGCTCGGCCGCCTGCGAGAAGCTCTTGCGCTCGACGACGGCGCAGAAGGCAGCTAACTGGCGCGTGTCCATATAAGCGTTCATTATGACGCCGTGCCAGGCTCTACGATCCTCGGGTGGCGAGCAACTCGCTCACCCGCCGGTTCTCGGAGCTCACGGAGGCAAGCCCGCCGCGACCTCGCGACGCGTTGCTGCGGACGCTCGACATCGCCTTCTCCGCGTTCTTCCTGCTCGTCTCGCTGCCGCTGACGCTTCCGATCGCGCTGCTCAGCGTCGCGACGAGCGGCGGCCCGCTCTTCTATCGCGGCGAACGCGTGGGTCGCGGCGGCCGGGTCTTCGAGATGCTGAAGTTCCGCACGCTGCGGCGAGGCGCCGAGGACCGGCTCGGGCCGTACCTTGGCGAGGAGCTCGTGCGCCGCACCAAGGCGGAGACGACGAGGATCGGCCGGTGGCTCCGTGCCACGCAGCTGGACGAGATCCCCCAGCTGCTCAACGTCCTCGTCGGCGATATGAGCCTCGTCGGCCCTCGGCCGATCCGGCCGCGCTTCTTCGAGGAGCTCGCCGCGGATCTGCCGGCGTACTGGCAGCGGCTCGTCGTCAGGCCGGGCCTGACCGGCTTCGCGCAAGTGCGCCGCGGCTACGAGACCTCGATGGCGGAGAAGCTCGCGCACGACCTCGAGTGGATCGCGGACCGCTCCGTTCGCCTGTACCTGCGCACGCTCGGAACGACGGCGCTACGCGTGCTGCGCCAGTTCGTACGCGGGCTCGCGCATCCCATCCGCGACTAGACGTCGAGCCGAGCGTCCTCGAGGTCGAGGTCGCGACGGACCCGGTTGACGACGTCGCCGCTGATCGCGCCATCGCGCCCGAGCTGCGTGACGGCGTCGCGCTCGGCGTCGAGGAGCTCGCGTCGCAGACGCTGGTAGTTCTGCGACCGCTCCTCGATCGCGCCGTCGGACTCGCCGTCGAACCGCGACGAAAACCGGTCGCGCCGGAAGCCGTAGAGCCCGCGGAGCCGCTCGGCCGTGTCCTCGCGAACCCAGTCCTCCTCCATCAGCTCGTCGAGACGGGCGATGGCCGCCTCGGCCGCACGGATCCGAGCGTTGGCGTTCTCGTCGTCCTCGCTGTGGTCGGGCTCGATCCTGAGCATGCGGATCACGAGCGGCAGCGACAGCCCCTGCAGGACGAGCGTGCCGAGGATCACGCAGAAGGTGAGGAAGATGATCAGGTCACGGTCGGGGAAGGATCCGCCGGCATCGATGCTCAAGGGGATCGCAAGCGCGGCAGCAAGGGAGACGGCCCCGCGCATACCGGACCAGGAGATCAGGAAGGAATGACTCAGCGGCTTCACCGGAGCGCGGGTGCTGTTCCACAACCAGCGCGGGAGATGGGTGAAGACCGGCACCCACAGGATTCGCGTGACGATCACCGTCCCCGTCACGAGCACGCCGTAGCGCATCAGCTCGCCTGCAGAACGCGCCGTCAGCGAGTCGAGGATGCCAGACATCTGTAAGCCCACGAGCGCGAAGAGCAACGCGTTGAGCACGAAGACGACGATCTCCCAGACGGCCACCCCCTGGAGCCGGGTCTGCACCGAGGTCAGCTCCGGCGTGCGCCAGCCGAGGTAGACACCGGCTGTGACCACCGCGAGCACGCCGGAGGCGCCCGCCGCGTTCGCCGGGATGAACGCCAGATAGCCGGTCATCAACCCGATCGTCACCTCGACCGGAGGATTGTCGAGCCGTTTCCGAACCTCGGCCGTCAGGAAGCCGACGACGAGGCCGATCGCGATCCCGCCGACCACGCTCCACACGAACCGCAGCGAGGCCTCCCAGACCGAGAACGTGCCGGACACGACCGCGACGACCGCGACCCGGTAGAGCACGAGGGCCGTACCGTCGTTGACGAGGCTTTCGCTCTCCACCACCGAGACCAGGCGTCTCGGCACACCGAGCCGCCGCATGATCGCGGTCGACGCGATCGGATCGGTCGGCGCAACGACGGCCCCGAGCACGAACGCGGCGCTCCACGGCAACCCGTCGATCGCGGCATGGGCTACCACGGCGACCGTGACGGTCGTGGCGACCACAAGCCCCACGGCGAGAACACCGATCGCCCGCGCGTTCGCGCGTAAGTCGCGTACCGGGGTGAAAAACGCCGACAGGTAGAGGAGCGGCGGCAGGACGGCGACCAGCACGACGTCCGGAGCGAGCTCCAGGTTCGGAACCCCGGGGACGAAACCGAGCACCAGACCGCCGAGAACGAGGAAGATCGGATACGGAATCCGGAACGCCGGGGCCGCAATCAGGAGCGCCGCGAGGCCGACGAGAAGTCCGACCAGGATGAGCTGGTCATGGGTGTCGAAGTGCACGGTGCGAGCCTACGCCGCGCCTACACTCCTGCGCATGTGCGGGATCTGCGGAGTCGTGTCCGCCAACGGCTCCGCCGATCCGGGGCGCGTGGCACGCATGAGCGCGACGCTCGTCCACCGCGGGCCGGACAGCGCCGGCGAGTTCAGCGACGGCACCGCCGCGCTGGCCGCACGACGTCTCTCGATCATCGACCTCGAGACCGGCGACCAGCCGATCGCGAACGAGGATGGCACGCTGCACGTCGTCCAGAACGGGGAGATCTACAACTACCGCGAGCTACGGCGCGAGCTCGAGCGCGCGGGCCACCGGTTCAGGACCCACGGGGACACCGAGGTGCTGCTCCACCTCTACGAGCAGCACGGCGACGGCTTTGCGGAGCGGCTCCGAGGCATGTTCGCGGTCGCGATCTGGGATGCGCCCCGCCGCCGGCTCGTGCTCGCCCGCGACCGCTTCGGCATCAAGCCGCTCTACTACCGAGACGCCGCCGGTGAGCTCGCCTTTGCCTCCGAGCTGCGGGCGCTTCCACGCGGAGAGGTCGACCTCGACGCGGTGGAGGCGTTCCTCGCGTTCAACTCTATCCCCGCGCCGCTGACGATCTTTCGGGACGTGCGCAAGCTTCCGGCCGGCCACCTGTTGCTGTGGGAGGACGGACGAACGCGGCTCGAACGCTTTGCGCGGCCCGCGCCGGTCCCGGTCGAGGAGCTGCGCGACGACGAGGAGGCAGAGCTCGTCGAAGAGCTCCGCTCACGGGTGCGCGATTCGGTCCGCGCGCACCTCGTCAGCGATGTGCCCGTCGGCGTGCTGCTGTCCGGGGGGGTCGACTCCGCCTTGCTGACAGCGCTCGCAGCCGACGAGAGCAGCGAGCCGCTGCGCACCTTCTCGATCGGCTTCGAAGAGCGTTCCTTCGACGAGCTGGCCGACGCACGGCGCGTCGCCGAGCGCTACGGGACACGCCATCGTGAGCTCGTGCTGCGTCCTGACGCGGCGCTGCTGCTCCCGGCTCTCGCCGAGGCGTTCGACGAGCCGTTCGCGGATTCGTCGGCGTTGCCGACGTACCTCGTCTCCGAGCTTGCGGCCAACGATGTCAAGGTCGCGCTGTCCGGCGAGGGCGGCGACGAGCTCTTCGGCGGGTACTACACGTACGCGGCAGATCTCCTCGCTCAGCGCGTCGGCGGCCTCGCCCGCCTGGCGCGGCCGTTCGTCGAGCGCCTGCCGACGTCGACGGGGAGAGCGAGCTTCGACTATCGCGCAAAGCGGTTCGTGCGCGCCGCGCATCTGCCGCCACTGGAGCGCCATCACGGCTGGAAGGAGATCTTCTCGCGTGACGCGCGCGCCGAGCTCACGGGCCGCCGCTCGACCTTCGACCCTGTCGATCTCCTGCGCGCGCGCTACGACGAGACGCAAGGGGCCGACGACCTCGCGCGCCTGCAAGACGTCGACCTCGGCACGTACCTCGTCGACGATCTCCTGGTGAAGACCGACCGCGCGTCCATGGCGCACTCGCTCGAGGCGCGCGTCCCGTACCTCGACACGGTCGTGACCAACCTCGCGCTCGCGCTGCCGACCCGCCACAAGGTGCGCGGCCTCGCGAAGAAAGTGCTCCTGCGCAAGGCGGCCGAGCCCTTGCTGCCACGCGAGATCGTGCACGGGAAGAAGCGGGGCTTCTCGATCCCCGCCGCAGCCTGGCTGCGCGGCGAGCTCGAACCGTTCGCGCGCGAGACGCTGTCAGCGGAGACTCTCCGGAAGCAGGGCTTCTTCCAGCCGGAAACGGTGCAGCGCCTGCTCGACGACCATGTTTCCGGGCGTGAGGACGTCAGCCGCCAGCTCTGGGGGCTGCTCGCATTCACGCTCTGGCACGAGCGGCACGTCGAGCGTGCGCCCGGCCACGCCCGGATGCCCGAGCTGCTCGTGGAGCGTTGATGACGCGGCCGCTCGTCGTCCACGTCGTCGGCGCTCGACCGAACTACATGAAGGTCGCACCCGTGTACGCGGAGCTCGAACGACGAGGGAATGTCGAACAGAAGCTCGTGCACACGGGACAGCACTACGACCTGCTGCTGACGGACGTCTTCTTCGCAGAGCTCCCACTACCGCGGCCGCATGTGCAGCTCGAGGCGCGGACGACTGAAAGTGCGTTCGACGAGCTGGAGCGTGTGTTCGCCGAGCTCGAGCCGGACGCCGTCGTCGTCGCCGGCGACGTCAACTCGACGCTCGCAGGAGCGGTCGCAGCCCGCAGGGTCGGTCGTCCCGTCTGCCACATCGAGTCGGGGCTCCGTAGCGGCGACTGGTCGATGCCGGAAGAGGTCAACCGCGTGATCACCGACCATCTCTCGGCGCTGCTCTTGACGCACAGTGCGGACGCCAACGCGAACCTCGCTGCCGAACATCTCCCCGAGGACCGCATCGCATTCGTCGGCAACACGATGATCGACACCCTCCGCGCCAATGAGGATGCTGCGCGCGCGCTGGAAGCCTGGCGTGAGTTCGGGCTGGACCCCGGCGGCTATGTGCTCGTCACGCTGCACCGGCCGAAGCTCGTCGACGATCCCTTGCTCCTCGGTCGCACGATCTCGTCGCTCGATGTTGTCGCAGAGACGCTGCCGGTGATCTTTCCCGTCCATCCGCGCACGAGAAAGAACCTCGGACACAACGCCAAGCGGGTGCTGCTGACCGATCCCCTTCCCTATCGGCAGTTCCTCTCGCTCGAAACGGAGGCCGCAGCCGTTGTGACCGACTCGGGCGGCATCCAGGAGGAGACAACGGCCCTCGACGTCCCTTGCTTCACGCTGCGCGCGAACACGGAGCGCCCCATCACCATCGAGCTCGGAACGAACGAGCTCCTGGGGCTCGAGCCTGAGGCGCTCGAGAGCATCCCGAACCGGCCGCGCAAGCGGCGGATCGCCGTCCCGGAGCTGTGGGACGGTCGCGCCGGCGAGCGCGCCGCCGCTGCGGTCGAACGCCTGCTCGTCGAGGTACCCGTCTGAAGGTCTGGGTCGACATGACCGCATCGGCGCACGTACTCGTGTTCCGACCGCTGATCGGATTGCTGCGCGAGCGGGGCGACGAGGTAGAGATCACCGCCCGTGACTACGCGCAGACGCTGCAGCTGCTCGAATTGCACGGCCTGGAAGCGACCGTGATCGGACGTCACGGCGGCCGCTCCCGACTCGGGAAGGCACGGTCGCTGTTCCCGCGTCTCCACGCGCTCCGTCGCTGGGCACGCCCCCGCGGCTTCGACCTCGCCCTCGCACACGGATCACACGAGCTGACGGTGAGCGCACGACGGCTGGGCATTCCGAGTGCGACGACGCACGACTACGAGTTCGCGACGCTCCAACACCAGCTGGGGATGCGCGCGGCGACGAAGGTCGTCGTCCCCGAGTCGATCCCTCCCGAGCGGCTGGCACGCTTCGGCGTCCGCCCGCCGAAGCTCGAGCGCTACCCGGGCCTGAAGGAGGAGTACTACCTCTCCGACTTCGACCCGGATCCTGCGGTGCTCGACGGGCTCGGCGTCGACCGCAACCGTGTGCTGGTCGTGTTGCGCCCGCCGCCCGACGTGTCGCTCTACCACCGCCACTCGAACCCGCTCTTTCCACAGACGCTCGATTACCTGGGCGCGCATCCGGAGGTGCAGGCTGTCGTGCTCCCGCGGACGGAGGAGCAGCGCGGGTTCGTCCGGCAGCTCGACCTGCCGTCGATGATCGTCCCCGAGCGCGCCGTCGACGCGCAGAGCCTGATCGCACTGGCCGACGTCGTCGTCTCCGCCGGCGGGACGATGAACCGAGAGGCGGCGGCATTGGGCGTGCCGGTCTACACGACCTACGGCGGGCGCCTCGGCGGCGTCGACGAGGAGCTGATCAGAGAAGGACGGCTCAAGCCGCTGACCGACCCGAGGGCGCTTGACCTCGAGAAGCGGGCCGGCGCGTCAGGCAACCGCGTACGCCGCGACCCGCGGTTGATGCTCGATCTACTTGTGACTGCACTCGACTAGGCTGGGTGAAGACCCTCCCGCCCTGGGACGACGACCGGGCTCGTACAGGCTGCGGTCGACCGGTGAGACGATCGTCGACCCGGACTTCACATCGACCTGGACATCCGCTCGCCTCCCGAGGAGGACGACACCCGAACGCCGTAGGCTCGGTTGCGCGAGGCGCAGCGGTTCGGCTCTTTCGCTGACTAGTAGGGCAACCCCAAGGCCGGAGCGTAAGCCAGGCGAAGCCGGCTTACGCGGAGGCGAACTGGTGCGCCGCGGCGACGCGCAGCATCGCCGCGCCGGACGGTTGACGACGACCTCGCGCCGTCCCTGGAGCGCGCGGGCCGACCCGCGCGCGTTCCGCGCGAAGCGCAGTACCCCAATCCGAGCGAAAGCGAAGCTTTCGCTCGGCTACTAGGCCGCGCTGAGGACCGCCAGGACCTCTGGCCCGTACCGCTCGAGCTTGGTCGGACCAACGCCTGGAACCGTGCCGAGCTCGGACAGGTCACGCGGACGCCGGCCCGCGATCTCGGCGAGCGTCGAGTTGTGGAAGACGACGTAGGCCGGCAGATCGTCGGCCGTTGCGCGTTGCAACCGCCAGCGTTTCAGCGCTGCGTAGACCGGATCGTCGGACTCAGCGGGCCGCCGCGCGCGCGTCTCGACACCCAGCTCGCCCAGGAAGCGACTCGGCTTGCCGCTCCACATCAACGCGAGGTGCCGTTTCGCACGCGTCATACCCACGTACAACAGCCTGCGCTCCTCGGCGACCTCGGCCGGCTTTTTCGCCTGGCGAATCGGCAGCTCGCGTTCCTCGACCCGCGGCATGAAGACCGCGTCGAACTCGAGCCCTTTCGCGCCGTGCAGGGTGAGCAGGTGCACGCCGAGCCGATCCGGCCCCGTCGAGCCGAAGCGAGCCTCGAGCTCCGCGATGAAGTCGTGGGTCGTGCGGACACCGTCGTCGAACTCGGCCGCGAGCTTCACGAGCCGGCCGAGGTCCGCCTGGCGCACCATCTCCCGCTCGCCGAGCTTCTCGGGCGGCCGCTCGACCCAGCCGGCGTCCGCGGCGTAACCGCGAACCGCCGCGGCCACGACCGGCGTCGCGCTCAGCTGCCGCAGTCGTTTGAGCAGCTGGCGTGCAGCCTCGCGCGACAGCAAAGCCGCGCCCTGAAACGGGATCTCCGCGTCATGGAACGGTTCCTCGAAGTCGGCCAGGCGCGCGTTCGTGCGGCAGAGGACGGCGATCTCTTCATACGCCACGCCGGCGGCGTGCAGCGCACGCACCTGCTCGACCACGAATGACTGTTCCGCCTCGGCCGTCGCGAATTCCTTGAGTGTCGGCTCGGGACCGCTCTCACGTGCTGCGCGAAGCACCTTCTCTGCACCACCGAGTGCCGGCACGATCCGGTTCGCGAGCGCCAGCACCTCCGGTGAAGAGCGGTAGTTCGCCTCCAACCGGACGACGGTCGCATGCGGAAAGCGCTGCGGCAGTCCGAGCAGATAGCGCGGAGTCGCACCTGTGAACGCGTAGATCGACTGGTAGTCGTCACCGACGGCGCAGAGCTCGTCGCTCTCTCCGAGCCAGCGATCGAGCAGGCTCTGCTGCAGCAGGTTCACGTCCTGGTACTCGTCGACCGTGAACGCGCGGTAGCGCGCACGCACCTCCACCAGTGCGCGGTCGTCCTCGTCGAGCAGCCGGACCGTCTGCTCGAGCAGATCCTCGAAGTCGTCGAACCCGCGTTCGCTCTTCTCCGCTTCGTAGAAACGGAAGACGCGCAGCATCAGGTCGAGCGGAATCGGCGGCTCGTGGTCACCCAGGCCGTCCAGGTACGTCTCCGGCGTGAGGCGCCGGTTCTTCGCCCACTCGATCTCGGTGGCGAGATCTCCGGCGGGACGGAACTTGTAGGGCGGCGGAAGACCGTTCGCGATGCGCCGCAGCGTCAGCGCCTTCGACGGGAGGATCCGTCCGGGCGCCTGGCCGAACCAGTGCAGCTGTGCAAGCGCGGCCGAGTGGAAGGTGCGTGCCGTCACGCCTGCGACGCCGAGCGACTCGAGCCGCCCACGCATTTCAGTCGCGGCCTTGTCCGTGAAGGTGACGGCGAGAATCTCGTCGGCGGCGAACACGCCCGACGCGACCTGGTTCGCGATCCGGCGCGTGATCGTCGTCGTCTTCCCGGAGCCGGCGCCGGCGAGGATGCACACGGGCCCGCGCACGGCCTCGACGGCACGCCGCTGCTCGGGATTCAGGCCCTCGAAGATCACCCGTCCACCCTACGGAGGCGGTGGGACGGAACTGTGACGCGTTAGTGGAGGGTGTCTTCCAACACTGCCGCGCCGGCACGGCGCGGCTCGCGCAGCATCGTGGCGAGCTTCGAGACGACGTCGAGCGTCTCGCCGCGGCCGACCATGCGCTCAAGCTCGGCGAGCTCCTCCTCGAGCCACTCGACGTCGATCGGCGGCCGAGCAGCGCGGAGGATCTTGGGATGCGACGTGGGCCCCACGGTCTCGCCCTCCGTCCAGAGCTCCTCGTGGAGCTTCTCGCCCGGGCGCACGCCGACGAACGTGATCGGGATCTCGGTCTCAGGCTCCTTGCCGGACAGCCGGATCATGTTGCGCGCCAGGTCGAGGATCTTGACCGGCTCACCCATGTCGAGCACGTACACCTGGCCTCGCCCGCCGATCGCACCAGCCTGCACGACGAGGGACACAGCCTCCGGAATCGTCATGAAGAAGCGCGTCATCTCGGGATGGGTGACGGTGACGGGCCCGCCCTTCTCTATCTGGCGGCGGAAGATCGGGATCACGCTCCCCGAGGAGTTGAGGACGTTCCCGAAGCGAACGGCGACGAAGCGGGTCTTGATGTCGTCGCGGTGTCCGAACGCCTCGACGATCCACTCGCATAGCGCCTTCGACTGCCCGAGCAGGTTCTTGGGATTCGCGGCCTTGTCGGTCGACACGAGGACGAAGCGCCCGGCGCCGTACTCGACCGCCACGTCGGCGATCACCCGCGTGACGAGCGCGTTGTTGCGCACGGCCTCGAGCGGGTTCGCCTCGAGCAGCGAGACATGCTTGTACGCCGCCGCATGGAAGACGACGCTCGGTCGGTAGCGCTCGAAGACCTGGCTCATCTTGGCGCGATCGCCGCAGTCGCCGAGCACGGTCGCAACCGCGGAGAAGTCTCGTTCGTCGATCAGCTCCCGCTCGATTCCGAACAGCGCCGACTCGGACTGCTCGACGAGCACGAGCCGCGCCGGCTCGACGCGTGCGATCTGGCGGCAGAGCTCCGCGCCGATCGAGCCGCCTGCGCCCGTGACCAGGACCGTCTCGCCGGCGAGGTACTTGGCGATCGAGTGCACGTCGACCTCGACCGGCTCGCGGCCGAGCACGTCCTCCACCTGCACCGGGCGGATCTGTCCGGCCAGGTTGACGTCCCCCGAAATCAGCTCGTACAGGCCCGGCAGGGTCTTGACGGGGACGTTCGCATCCTGTGCGACCTCGACCACACGCTGGCGCGTGTCGCCGGACGCCGACGGGATCGCGATCAGCACCTCGTCGGGCGGATTGTCACGGAGGATGTGCGGCAGCTCCTCCGAGGTCCCGAGCACGCGGATGCCGTGCAGGCGCAGGTTCTTCTTGCGCGGGTCGTCGTCGATCAGACCGATCGGCGTGTAGCCGAGCGCGGGTGACTTCAGCATCTCGCGGATGACGAGCTGCGCAGCGTCGCCCGCACCGACGACGATCACTTCTTTCCCGCGCGCGACGAGCGACGCCGCCCCGGGCCGCTCGATCGCGCTGCGCGCGATCAGCCGAGTGCCCGCCACGAACGCGAGCAGCAGGAGCCAGTCGAGGACGGCGATGGAGCGCGGCAGCGGAAAACCCTTGACCGGATGCGCGAAGTAGATGACGAGATCGGAGACGACGCAAGCGACGGTGACGCCGCGCGCAGCACCCCACATGTCCTGCGTCGAGACGTAGCGCCACCAGCGGTTGTAGAAGCCGAAGACGATGAAGACGGCGAGCTTGATCGCGACGGCGACAGCGATCGTGTCCACGAACAACCGGTGGTACGGACCAGGCACGCCGTGGTCGAACCGGAGCCAGAACGCGAGCCACCACGCGAGCGCGATCAGCGCTGCGTCCGCCAGCAACTGCCAGATCCGGTGCCTGTTGACGGGCATCATGACGCGACCGGAGCCGCAGCCTGCACGACGGAGACGACACGTTCCTGCGCGGCCGAGTCGATGCCGGCCCAGAGCGGAACGGACAAGTTCTCCCGGCCGAGCTGTTCGGTCACGGGCAGCGAGCCGGGCGCATGGCCCAGGAAGGAGAGCGCGGGCTGCAGGTGCAGTGGGGTCCTGTAGTAGACGGCGCTGCCGATGCGTGCATCCTCGAGCGCCGAGCGGATGCGGTCACGCTCGGCCGAGCGGCAGACGAACAGGTGGTAGGCATGACCGGGCTCGTCCTCGGGGAGGTCGCAGGCCGCACCCAGGCCGAGCTCGGCATAGCGCGCGGCGGCCTCACGCCGGAGGGCAATCCAGCCGTCCAGCTCGGCGAGGAACAGACGCAGCACCGCGGCCTGGATCTCGTCGAGCCGCGAGTTGTAGCCGAGCAACTGGAAGTCGACCTTGTCGCGCGACCCGTGGAAGCGCAGCATGCGGACGCGCTCCGCGAGCTCGGGATCGTCGGTCGAGACGAGCCCTCCGTCTCCGAGCGCGAAGAGGTTCTTCGTCGGGTAGAAGCTGAACGTCGACGCGACACCGGTGCGCCCGATCTCCGGCGAGCCGAACGCCTGCGCCGCATCCTCGATCACCGGCACACCGAGCCGCGTGAGCTCCGCCATCGGCGCGGGCCTCCCGAACAGGTGCACGGCGATGATCGCCTTCGTCCGCTGCGTGATTCGCGCCGCGACGTCCTCGGGGTCGAGGTTCATCGTCGCCGCGTCGACCTCGGCGAAGACCGGCGTCGCGCCGCGCCGCGCGATCGCCTCGGCGGTGGCATAGAAGGTGAAGGCCGGGCAGATCACCTCGTCGCCGGAACCAATGTCGAGAGCATCGAGCACGAGGACGAGCGCGTCGGTGCCGTTGGCCACGCCGACGGCGTCACCGACGCCGAGATAGTCGGCCGCCTCTCGCTCGAACGCGCCGACGTTCGGGCCGAGGATGAACTCGCCGCTCGCCAGCACGCCGTCGATCGCCTCGCGGATGCGGGGCAGCAACGGCTCGTACTGGGCCTTTACGTCAACGAGCGGGATCGGACGCACGATCAGCAAGTCTAGATTGTCGCCAGCGCCAAACCAGATAGCCGGCCAGAGCAACGACGAGGGCGACCACCGCGTACTCGACATAGCTGAAGTCGTGGTGGAACCGTTCGTAGCTTCGCCCCGCGCCATACCCGACACCCGCGAGCGCGAACGCCCAGATCGCCGAGCCCACAGCCGTCAGGACGACATAGCGCCAGAACGGCATCCGGAAGACCCCAGCCGGAATCGAGATGAACGAGCGGATCACGGGAGTGACCCGGCCTACGAGCACCGCCAGGTCTTCCCAGCGGTCGAACCAGCTCTGCGCGCGCTCGAGCTTGTCGCCGGAGAGGTGGAACCACCGCCCGTGCCGCTCGAGCAGCGGCCGGCCGCCGTACAAGCCGATCGCCCAACCGATGATCGCACCGACGAGATATCCGAGCGCCCCGGCCAGCGCCATCACGACGAAGGCCCAGAAATGTGACGAGATGCGGGAGCCGAAGAGATCCACGTGCTGTCCGGCGAAGGCACCGGCTGCCAGCGCGCCCGCGTACACCATCACGAGCTCGCTCGCGGCCGGGAAGACGGCGTCGATCGCCATCAGCAGGAAGACCGCGTAGACGCCGTGATCACCGATCAGCGACGTGAGCGTGCTCGTGACGCCGGCAACCAGCACCCGAGAGAAACCTACCCGCGCAGCCGGAAGGGTGCGGTCAGTTCGACTGGACCAGCGTCGTTCGTCGCGGTGATGCTGAAGAGGTAGCGACCGGCTCGACCCTTCCATGAGATCGTCGCGTCTCCCGCAGGGAGGTTGCGTGTTGGGAACGCGCGGACGACGGCGCCGGCCGACGTCTCGATCTGCCCCAAAACCCGAGCCGCGCGGGCGAGCTTGAACGCTGCAGTTGCGCGTTTGCCGGCCACACGCACCGAGAGGGAGCCGAGGGTGCTGTTGAGCGAGAACTGCCGCTCGGCCGCCGAATGCCGGCCCTGGTCGTCGTCGGCGACAACACGGAACGTCCAAGCGCCTTCTGGCTGTCCGGCTCCGTTCCAGTTGAAGCGGTACACACCAGGCGCGCGTGCCCCGGCATCGAGCGGAACGACTGCGCCTCCGGGCCCGTTGAGTGTCGCGGCCACCGTCGAGGGCCGCACGAGCTTGTACGACAACTCCTCCGTGTCGTCTGCTCCGTCACCGTTCGGCGACAGCACCCGTGAGGGCGGCGGCGGCGCGTAGACGCCGTAGTAGAAGAGGGTCAGCGCTCCGGCTACGGCGCCCTCACCGCCGCGGTTCGAGGGGCGGTTGAGCAGCTTGCCGTCGAATGCCATCGTGGTCGAGCCGCCGGAGTCGAGTGCCGAGGCCGTGACACAGCCGAGACGCATCATCGCCAGCGCAAGCTCGAAGTTCGTGAGGCCGGTGCTGTAACCGGGCTGGCGGCCGTCGACGGCGACGAGCAGGACGCGCCCGTCCGCCGTCTGCCCGACACCCGTCCGCGCGCTGCGATGGGCGAGCGCGTCAGGGGTGAAGCTCTCGAACGAGCGAAAGACCGGCTTTCCGGCGCGCACGATCACGGGCCCACCACCGACGGCCTCGGGAACGTTCGTCCAGGCCGGGGTGAGCCCAAGCAGGATCGTGACCTTCGACCCGACAGGCGCCTCGGCAGGCAGGAAGCCGGCCTGGGCGCCACGCGCGACGAGCACCGCGCCGTCCACGGGGATCGGCTGGTTCCCGCCCTGCACGTACCCGGTCACCGTCGACGTCAGCAGCGTGTTCGGCTTCGTCGCGGGAAACGGTTGCAAAATCGCGTACGCGCCGCCGTTCTCCGCCGGCGTGCGAGCTCCCCACGCGCGCGTGTACAGCGTCGTCCTGTTCGCACGCGGCTGTTCGTTGATGCCGAGGATCCGTCGCTGGCCGGAGCCCTGCCAGCTGCCGGCCATGGTGACACGGTCGACGTGCACCGTCCCGTCCGTGTCGACGCCGACGGTCGACCGCTCGTCGGCCGGAGCGGTGTCGAGCACGCCCCCGCGGATCAGACCGGCCGAGCCGGCGTTCACACCGGCAACGGTCGCGTCGGCAGCGAAGCGGCGCTGCATCGAGGTCACGCGCTCGGTCCCCTGCACCGCGTTGTTGGACAGGATCGGCTCGAGCGCAAAGAGCCCCGTCGGCCTCGGCGCCTGGATCACGTGCAGGACGACCGGCCCGTGCGCCGTGAACTCGACCTGGCGTGAATAGATGACGCCGGGCATGAGCACCTGCCCTCGAATCGGCGTCGCGGCCTGAGCGAAGCTCGGCGCGACGACGGCTCCGACACAGAGCACGGTGATGACAGCTTTGCGGAGCAAGACCCCGGCCGAGGGTAGCGGAAGGGGCAGCTAGTGTTTGCCACCTTGTGTCCGCGGCCCAACGCCGCCCGAGTCGAGGGGGAGTCATGACACGTGTCCTTGCCGTCGCACTGGTCGCGCTGGCGGCCGTTGCGCTCTACGCGACAACCGCGCCTGCCGGCGAGCAAGCCGTGACACCAAAGCAGTTCAATGCGCTCCAGAAGCGGGTCAAGACGCTCGAGTCCGACGAGAAGCAGATCGTCGAGGCGATCGGTCTGATCGTCGCGTGCGCATTCGACAAGGGCGCCATCCCGACGACGAAGACCCCGCAGTATCACGTCACCGGCACCGGTGAGACCGCTGACTTCTACGTGCTGACGACCAGCAACCAGGACTGCGTCAGCATCATCAACTCACCGCTGATGCGGCGGTTGCTGAAGCACCAGCACTGAGCTACGGAACAGAGCGCTGTGCATGCGCGCGCGCCTGCGTGCGCATGCGGTCCTGCGCCTCCAGCAGGTGGCCGTAGGCCGCTCAGGCGTGGGCGGCGCCGCGCGGGACTTCCTCGTTGCGGAAATGCGCGGACGCGGTGCGGCAGTGCTGCGCTGCAAGGTCGAGCTGCTCGGCGACCTCGTCGTACAGCGCAACGACGTCGGTCAGGCCGGCGGCGCCGTCCGAGCCGGCGCCGCCTCTTATGGTCGGCATCACAAGCGACGCCTCAGTTCCAGACCTTGACCTCGCGGTAGAGCGTGTCCCTCTGCACCGGCGTCTTGCCAAGCGCCTTGATCAAGTGAACGAGCTCCTCGGTGGAGGTGCGGTGCGTCGTCCCGGCAGCAGAGACGACGTTCTCCTCGATCATCACCGACCCCATGTCGTCGGCGCCGAAGCCAAGTGCGACCTGGCCGATCTTGATTCCCTGCGTCACCCAGGACGACTGGATGTGCGGGACGTTGTCGAGGTAGATGCGTGAGACGGCCTGCGTCAGCAGGTAGTCGAACGACGTCGGCATGTCTTCGCGCGCGACCTTGCCGGCGAGGCGGTTGCCGTCGTTCTGGAAGGTCCAGGAGATGAAGGCGCGGAAGCCGCCGGTCTCGTCCTGCAGCTCACGGATCCGGCGCATGTGCTCGACGCGATCCGCCAGCGTCTCGACATGCCCATACATCATCGTCGCGGTCGTCGACATCCCGAGGCGATGTGCGTGGCGCATCACCGCGAGCCATTCGTCGGTCTTCGTCTTCTTCGGCGCGATCACGTCACGCACTCGGTCGACGAGGATCTCGCCGCCGCCGCCGGGAATCGAGTCGAGGCCCGCGTCGCGGAGCCGTGAGATCGTCTGCCAGAGCGTGAGCTTGCTTCGCCGCGCGATGTGCTGCACCTCGGGCGGCGACAGGGCGTGCAGGTGGATCTTGTAGCGCGCCTTGATCGAGCGGAAGAGATCCTCGTAGTAGTCGATCGCGAGATCCGGGTGGTGGCCGCCCTGCATCAGGAGGCCCGTCCCGCCGAGCGACAGCGTCTCCTCGATCTTCTTGAAGATGACCGGCTTCGGCAGCAGGTAGCCCTCGCGCGTGTCGCCCGGTCGCCGGTAGAACGCGCAGAACTCGCAGTCCGTGTAACAGATGTTCGTGTAGTTGAGGTTCCGGTCGATGATGAAGGTGATCCGGCCGGGATCGGCCTTGCGGTTGCGGAGCTCGTGCGCGGCCCGCCCCACCGAGACGAGGTCGCGCGACTCGAGCAGTGTGAGTGCGTCGGCGTCGGAGATGCGCTCTCCGTCGAGCGCCTTGTCCAAAATCTCTCCGGTGCCAGACTTCAGTCTGGCTCCGGCGTACGTTTCCCCGCTCATGCGACGACCGCCTCACGGACGAAGCGGAGCTCCGGGACCTCGTCGAGCTCGCCCTCGTCTCGCGCAAGCTCGAGGAACGTCATCAGCCCGGCACGCTCCCGCGGGCCGAAGCGGTAGCGAAGCTTCTCGAAGTAGCGCGCGAGGAAGCCGGCGGGATAGCCGTAGCGGTCGCTCGCCTCGTGCGCGAGCTGCTCCGGTTCGGCTCGCGCGAGGCGCACCGAGGCGACGAGCGCATCCTCCAGCTCGGCCAACCCTGCGTGCAGCGGCTCGGGGCACGCCCAGACGGCGAAGACCATGGGCAGGCCGGTTCGCTCGAGCCACAGGCGCCCCAGGTCGTGGTGCGGCGTCGGGTCCTCGAACGCCGACTTCAGCGCTGCGTCGCCGATCAGCAGCTTCGCGTCGGCCTCCTCTCCGAGCGGAACGTGGTCCGCCTCCGGCAGCAGCACCTTCGTCAAGACGACGGAGGTTGCGGACTCCGGCGTGACCGCAATCGTGCGCACCTGCTCGAGCGGCTTGCGCGAAACGAGCTGGATCGAGTCGACCGCGCCCTCGGAGCCGACGCACAACCGCGGCAGCAGCCGCAGCCGGTCGGCGTTGCGCGCGTACTCGATCGAGGAGATCGGCGCGATGTCCAGCTCGCCCGCGAGCAGACGGCGGTTCAGCTCCGTCGGCACACCCTGGATCTCTTCGACCTCCGCGTCCAGCCGGTAGAAGACCGGCGCCATGTTCACGTACGAGATGCGGCCGAGCCTCACCACCGGTGCACCTCGTTGTAGAGCGTGTCGCGCTGAACGGGAATGCGCCCGGCCGCCTCGACGAACCGCACCAGCTCGGGAATCTTCTGCTCGGTCTCGGTGCGTGCACCCGCCGCGTGGAAGATCTGCTCGCGCACGACGGTCCCCTGCACGTCGTTCGCGCCGAAGTGCAGCGCGACCTGCGCGAGCGGCAGGCCCATCATGATCCAGTAGGCCTTGATGTTCGGGATGTTGTCGAGGAGCAGGCGCGAGACCGCGATCAGCTTCAGGTCGTCCGAGCCGGTGGTGTGACGCCACCCGCGCCGCTCGAAGACGGTGTTCTCCGGATGGAACGCGAGCGGAATGAAAGCGAGGAAGCCGCCCGTCTTGTCCTGCTGGTCACGGAGCCGTAGCAGGTGGTCGACCCGTTCCTCGTACGTCTCGACGTGCCCATACAGCATCGTGCAGTGCGTCGGGATGCCGAGCCGGTGCGCGGTGTCGTGCGTGTGAAACCAGAAGTCGGGGTGCTCCTTCCCGGGCGCGACGAGCCGGCGCACACGGTCGGCGAACACCTCGGCGCCACCACCCGGGAGCGAGCCGAGCCCCGCATCGCGGAGCGTGCGCAGCACCTCCTCGTGCGACAAACCTGACAGCTTCGTCATGTGGTGGATCTCGCTGGCAGTGAAGAGCTTGAGATGCACGTCGGGCAGCGCTTCGTGGAGCGAGCGAACGATGTCGACGTAGTAGTCGAAGCCGACGTGCGGACTCTCACCGCCGACCATGTGGATCTCCGTGAACCCGGTGAGCTCGTGCTGCCGGACGGCGTCCTCGACGAGCTGCTCGCCGGTGTAGGTGTACGCGTCCGGTTGCTTCTGCGTCACCGCGAACGCGCAGAACTTGCACTTCACGCGGCAGACATTGGTCTGGTTGAGGTAGAGGTTCTGCACGAAGAAGACGCGGTCGTCGCCTCCGCGCACGCGGCGTGCGAGGTCGGCGAGCTCGCCGAGGCCGAGCAGGTCGTCGGACTCCATCAGCGCGACGCCGTCCTCGTAGTCGAGCCGTTCGCGCGCTTCGACCTTCTCCCGGATCGCCGACAGCGCCTCTATTCGCTCCAGCAGGGCCACTAATGTTCCCGGTTCACAACGGCGTAGGTCAGGGCTTCGAGCTCGTCGCGGTGGAGCTCGCCGTTCAGGCACGCGCGCGCACTGCGCGCGTACGCCAGCGCAACCTCGCGGCTCTCCTCGATCGCACCGGTCGAGGCGACGCGGAGGAGCGCCCCCTCCAGCTGCCCCCCGCCGGCGAGCGCGTCGCGCACAGCCTCGTCGCGCTGCGCTGCGAGCAGGAGCGGCAGCGTCGGCGTGCCCTCGCGCAAGTCGGTGCCGGCGATCTTGCCCGTCTCGATCGTGACGCCCGAGCAATCGAGGATGTCGTCGGTGATCTGGAACGCGACGCCGAGCGCGAGGCCGAACGCGCCCAGGCCGCCCGCGAGCCGGCACGCCGCCTCGAACAGCTTTCCCGTCTTGAGCGTGCAGCGGTGCAGATACGCCTCGACGGACGTCTCGGGATTGAATCTCTGCCGCCGCTGCATCGCCTCGCCTCGCGCCAGGCACAGGGTCGCGTTCGCCAGGACTGCGACGGCGGCGGCGTCCCTGGTCGTCGAGAGCTCGGCGAATGCGCGCGCGAACAGGTAGTCGCCGGCGGCGCGCGCAGCAACCGGCCCGTGTGCCGACCACGCAGACGCGCGTCCGCGCCTCAGCTTCGCACCGTCGATGAGGTCGTCGTGCATCAGCGTTGCGAGATGAACGAGCTCCACCGCGACGCCGGCAACGACGGGCGGCTCTGCGCTCCGCGGACTCGACAGATACACCAGCAGCGGGCGCAGCCGCTTGCCACCTGCCGCAAGCGCCTCGCCGCCGACCTCGGAGACGATTCCGCGGTAGCGGCCGACCGCGTGCTCCAACTGGTCCTCGAGCTCCGCGAGGTACGCCTCGAGCCCCGGAGCCTCTCGCAGCTCGGCGAGCGCGCTCATGTCGCCTCCGCGACGTGGAGCGCGACGATGCCGCCCGCAAAGGTCCGGTAGCTCACGTCGCCGAAGCCGGACGCCGCGATCAGCCCGGCCAGCTCCTCGGGTGCAGGAAAGCGGCGCACGCTTGCCGGGAGATAGGTGTACGCGGAGCCACCCGGTAACAGCTTGCCCAGTAGAGGCACTACTACGTCGAACCAGAAGCGGTAAAAG